>Ga0066833_10000840_pt1 | contig 12496 bp, 8 predicted proteins | sample ETNtaG_13_FD_66728 | JGI IMG/M metagenome (GOLD analysis project Ga0066833, IMG submission 66728) | Marine microbial and viral communities from oxygen minimum zone, Eastern Pacific Ocean - ETNP201306PF47B | ecosystem: Environmental > Aquatic > Marine > Oceanic | place: Pacific Ocean: Eastern...
ATGCCGCACGTCTCGGCGCACACATCCACGGAGTTGCCGGTGACCTCGCTGAAGAGGCGGTCGGACAGGTTTCATTAATGGCAACCGACTTGTTGGTCTATCTGCCAGCAGCAATCCAATCGCACCAGAGTGAGATCGCCAGTTGACCTGAATCAGGTCCGGAATGAATGCTCGGCCGATAATGTCCCGGTTAGCTTCTTCCATCCGCGTGGAACTTCTGTAACATGTACGAGCCTTTATCGCTCGATGATGAAGGCACAAGGTCTGAGAGCACTGTATAGCTCCGGAGAAGGAATCAATCCCCCTCATCTCTAGAAACCATGAGCAAGACAAAGTATCGCGTTGCCATCATCGGCACAGGCCGCATGGGCGGACTTATTGAAGACGAACTGCCGGTCAATCAGTTCTGGAAACCTTACGGACATTTCAGCGGGTATGAGGCTGTCGAAGAAACGGAAGTCATCGCAATTGCCAATCGTGGTGAGGAGCGATTGAAGCGATTCGCTGAACGTTTCAATTTTTCAAACACCTATCTCGATTACCAGGAAATGATCGAGAAAGAAGAACCGGACATCGTCAGCGTGACCACGCCCTCCTTTGCCCGGTCCGAGCCGATTATCTTCTGCGCAGAGCACGGCGTGAAAGGCATCTATTCCGAAAAGGGATTATGCGCGTCACTGGAAGAAGCTGACCGGGTGGCGGAGGCGTGCAGAAAAAATCAAGTGGCCTTCAACTGGGGCGCGATGCGCAGACACCACGACGGTTACATGCGTGTGTCTGAAGCCATCGCGGCCGGAGATATCGGCGAACCAAAATACGTCTCCATGTATGCCCTTACGGACATAATCAAACATCACCCCCATACGATTGACCTCGTCTCCATGCTCATCGGCGACCCCGCGCCTGCCTGGGTCGAGGGTACTTTTCTCGAGCCGAGTTCAGAGGATCAGAAAGGCTCTCGCCAGTACCCGGCGTTCGATCCCGATGGCAATCGGTTCCTGCCGCCGGAAGGCCAGGAGATCGCCGATCCATTGGTCGGGTACTTCCGCGTTGGCTATGACGGGGGAGTAGAAGGAGTTTTCTTTCCTGCCGGATCCTACGATGTCGAAGTGGTCGGCACCGAAGGCCGCGCGCACGCTTGGGAGAATGGTGCCGACTTCCGAATCCGCCGCGCCAATCGCAAATCGACATCGATTGAAGAAACCATCATTCAGCCGACGGGCGAAAGCCCCACAGTCCGGACGATTCGCGGAATCATTCACGAGCTTGAAACAGGCGAACGCACCCAGGGCAACATTGATGTGACCATGCAGGACGTCGAGGTTCAGTTCGGACTCGCACACTCTCACCTTCAGGGAGGCGCGCGGGTAGAATTGCCGGTCACAGACAGGAGTCTCTATATTCCTGGTGGCTAATCGCGCCTCGTAGCGCTGCAATCGGTTAGCATTCAGGAAAAACCCCCATGAAAGTCCTCATCCTCGGCGCTGGTGGTCCGGTGGCCCAGTCAGCCATTAACGCTTTCGAAGACACACACGAGCTGCGGCTTGCGGACCTCAATCCTCTCGCTGGCGATCTTCATGAGTGTGTGCAGGTGGATGTCACCGATGCGGGTCAGGTGCTTGAGGCGGCACGAGGCATGGATGCCATTCTTAATTCGACCGTCATCAGAAATGACCGGGTCCAGAGCTGGCGAGTCAATTTTCTTGGATGCTACAACGCGCTCAAGGCTGCAGCAGAGCTCGGAATCAAGCGGTTCATTCAGACGTCGCCCACCGGGATGTTCATGGGGATTCCGGATGGTTACCACTATGACTGGCCAGTCGATGAGCGTGCGCCCCGGCGGATACCGACAGGCATCTACAGCATGACCAAGTTTCTTGCGAACGAGACGTGCAAGGTCTTTGCAGATCGGCACGACATTCAGGTGATCGCGTTCGGATATATGGGCTTTAGCGAGGTGACCAGTTACCAGCCGGCGAGCATCCCGTGCAGAGCTCATCCTGAAGATGCAGGACAGGCTTTTCGGCTGGCGCTGGAGGTCGAATCTCTGCCAAATAAATACGAGTTTTTTCAGATCACGGCAGAATGGGCGCACGAGCAATACGGCGTGGGGAAAGCCCGCCGGCTTCTGGGTTACGTGCCCAAGCACGATTACAGCCATCTGATTTCGAAGCGTCCGGCCGCGGATGAAGAGGGCGACGGATGAAAACCAGGAAGAGGGCCGCGGTTCTGTTCATCCGCGGTTCTGTTCATCCGCGGTTCTGTTCATCCGCGGTTCTGTTCATCCGCGGTTCTCTTCATCCGTGGCCCTCTTTTCTGCAATCAGAAGACTGAGCTTGGACATTGCCTTGAAGGAGCGAGTCCCTAGAATCTAATCATTCGTGGCAACCATCAGGCGAATTCATGCATCAGGAAAATTCAAACGGCAAGCAGACGCTGCCGGACTTCAGCCACATCCCCGTGGCGCAACAGTCAGAAACCAGGGCACTGCTCGGCTCTGGCCGTCACAGCAATGTTTATCTCATTCGCAAAGGGGAGAGCGAGTTCGCGCTGAAGGCGGCCGCGTCCAGCTCTTCAGGATTAAGCCAGCTCGAGAATGAATTCGGACTGCTGGCGCGGCTGAGGCACCCGCATCTGGTGGAGACCTATGATTTCGGGCGTACGGATGACGGGCTGGCAGTCTTCACCATGGAGCATCTGAATGGCAAGTCCATCCGTGAGGCCAGCCTGGCGGCCGGCGTCAAACAGATCGCAAGCTGGTTGAGTAAGGCGTGCCTCGGCCTGGACTACCTGCACACTCAGGGCTGGATTCACGGGGACGTCAAACCTGAGAATCTCATGGTCGTGAACGGGAGCATGCCTTCTGTGAAGTGGTTTGACCTGGGGATGGCGCAACAAGCGGAGTCCCTTAACAAAGCGTTGCTGGGCGGGACGCGCCGATTCATGGCGCCGGAGATTGAGAAAGGGATCATTGATTTCCGGTCGGACATTTACTCGCTCGGAGCTGTCTTTTTTGAAATTCTTGCGTCGCACTATCTTGGCGAAGACATCAAGTTTGATTCTGATTCGATTGCAGGACAATTGGATCGAATGGCCCATGCCGGCTTGCACGCCTCGCTGGCGGAATTGATTGCCAGTATGACCAAGTGGTCGATGGATGAACGCTGTTCGAGTGTCATGATTTTCAATGATGTCTGCGCAAATCTGAATCTTCGGACCGAGGAGGATAAGAAGGCTCAGTCTTATTCCGCTCAGCCGCCATACCCGTTCATCATCGGACGCGAGAATCTAATTCGTGATTTTGAAGAGACACTCGATGCGCTGCTGGCGGGGAAGGCAGTTCCTTCGAGCTGGTTGCTCAGTGGCGAGGCGGGCATCGGTAAGAGCCGGTTGCTCGAAGAGTTCCGCATTCTCGCCCAGCAGGCCGGATGCGCGTACGTGAAAATCAGGTTCGGCTTTGAGCATAAAGATTCATACGGCCCTTTCTATGAAGCCATCCACGAAGACGGAAAGCCGGAGGAGACGCATAAGGAATTAATCAATGCAACGGACGCAGTTCAACAGCGGTGGGATACGATCAGTTCTCGACTGATCCAGCTTTGTTCGCAGTATCCCACTTTGCTGGTTTTTGAAGATCTTCATCTCGCAGACCGGGAGGCGTTGAGCCTCTGGAGCGTGGTGGTCCGCTCTCTGCGTGGGAGACGCATCTTCATGTGCGCTTCAATGCGTGAAGGTGAGAACGAATCTGTCGCGGTTCTTGCGAACGAGCTCGAACAGGGCGGCTGGTGCATGGTTCGCCCACTCAATCGATTGGGTCTGGATGATGTGGTCGGGCTGGCTTCCCGCATCCTGAACGACGATGTGGTGGACGGCGAGGCTGCCCGTTCCATCTGGCAAAAGTCCGGTGGGAACCCGCTGTATCTCCGTCTCATTCTCGATCGGGTAATCGAATCCGAGAATGCGAATGCATGGTCCCAACTGGGTGCGGCCCTGGAAACCATCGAGTTATCCGGTCTGCGTGAACTGATCCTCCAGCGCATACGTGGACTTGAGCCGGCAGAGGCATCGTTTATCCAGGCCCTGTCGGTCGTTGGGCGGCCCGCCGGGATTGAGGAGATGCGGCACATTCTCGAGATCGAATATTCCGATGCGCTGGCGGCAGGCATTGTCCTCTGCTCGAAGGGCATTCTGGCTAAGTCACGTACCGGGCCCGGGATGTACGAGTTTGTTCACAGCGAGCTTCAGCTCAGTGTCTATGAAACCATCGACGAAGAGGAGAAACGGCGCCTTCACCGGCTGGCTGGGGAGTTCAATGAAACCAGCGAGAAGAGCCGGCTGGAGGAAACTGCCTGGCACTTCATCTCCGCGGGTGACAAGGACAAGGCTATCCGATACGGCGTACCGGCTGCTCGGCGTGAATTTCAGACTTCGGCCTATCATTCTGCGATGCGGCTGCACCGCGTCCTGCTGGAAATCATGGATGAGGGCGAGGAATTGTATGCAGAGACCGCGATGGACTTTGCTCTGGTCGTATCCTGGATGGGTGAATCTGAGAATGCGATCCAGATGTATGAAGATCTGCTGGCCTGCAATCTCTCCCCCGAAATACGAAGCAACGTACTCCGCAAACTTGCCGATAAACACGCGATTCAGGGGCGGCACGAAAGGGCTGAAGCCTTGTTCGCCCAGGCCCGCTCTCTCCTCAAAGATAGGCCCGAGAGTGTCCATATGGTTCGGCTTCAGATTTCAGAACTCCATTTCCTCATCAAGAAAGAGAATTACAGAGAGGCAAAGGAAGGGCTCCTGGAACATCTGTCATTATGCCAACGCAACGATCCGGGATTTATCGCTTATGTTTACGAATACCTGGGCAGCACGAGCTACGCCATGGGTGAATACCGGGAAGCAGATTACTGGTACAAAAAGGCGCGCAATGAATACAGCAAGGCCGGCAACAGGACGGGCAAGATCAGAGCGAACAGCAAGCGTGCGAATATCGCGTTTATGTCCTCTCGCTATGCTGAAGCCGAATGCCTTTACCGTGAGGCCATGGATTTTTATCAGCGCTTCGGCCACTTCCAAAAGACCGCACTGGCCACCCGAAACATCGCCAACGTCTGTTTTACCAAAGGCGATTTGTACGAATCAGAGATTCTGAACACGCGTGCCCTGGTAATCTATGGATCCGCCAAGGCTCTCGTGCCACAGGCGAATGCCTTGAGCTCCCTTGCCCTTACCCAGCTCAAGCAGGGACGATATGCCGCCGCCCGGGAATCTCTCGAGCGGGTTCATCAGATTGAAGGGCTTGACCCGAAACTATTGAGGCAGACCAGGGTAGTCGAAGCCGAATTGTCCCTTCTTATTGGGGACCTGGGCAGCGCTGGGTCCCTCCTGGATTGGATCGAGGAAGTGATGAGTGAAGATGAGGCACAAGTGAGAGTGATGTATGTGGAATACCTCAGGGCAAAATATATCGCGGCTATCGGGGACCCTCGGGCAGCGCGCCAGCTACTGGGCCGGTGTATCTCCAGGGCTGTCCAGGATGATCTCAGGTACGAAGAATCGTATCTCCGTCTGGAACTGGCGCGGCAGCTTTCGTTTACTCAGCCGGCCGCATTGAAGGAGGCTGAGATAGCTCTGGACATCGCTGCCGGCATTCACCATGGGGTCCTTCAAACAGAGGCCCGCCTGGTCCTGGGCATGATCTGCCATGAAAGGAAAATGTTCGAAACCGCAATCCAGTACCTCAACCCATGCGTCGAAAGGGCGAGGAAAGGCGGCATGAAAGACCTTTGCTGGCAGGCAGACGCCATGCTCTCCGCGTGCCAGCAGGCGCTGGGGCGAAATCGTTATGCCTATCTCTACCAGTTGGAAGGCCGACGACTGCTTGACTCCATGCGCCACCAGTTTGAAAACGAACTGGACTGGGAGAATTACGTAACCGCCACAAGTCGGCTGCCTCTCCTGTCCTCCGCCATCGCCCAAGTCGCATTATGACACCTGAAACCGTCAGCGATCTCGATAAAACTCTCGCGTTCAGCAGGGCTCTGCACGATTTCGATGAAGTCGAGCCGCTCCTCAAATTCCTCATCAGCCGGTTCATTTTAGATCTGGAAGCTGAACGGGGATTTTTGATCCTTTTCGAAAATGACAGGCACGTTTACAAATTCGCGCAGACCCTCGAAGGCTCGACCATCGATGCGCCAAAAGACGAGATCAGCACGAGCCTCGTCGATGAAGCCATCCGGCGACGCCGCGCCCTTCTGGTCTGTGATGCCCTCGATGATCCGCATTTTGCCGATAGCCAGAGCATCCGGCGGCTCGAACTACTCTCCGCGGTCTGCGCACCGCTCATGACCTTTCGCAGCGGAGTGTTGGGAGTCATCTATCTGGATAACCGTTCCGAAATCGGCCGCTTCTCTCAGAGAGATTGCGACATGCTCGAAGTTCTCGCGCTCCATGCCGGAGCAGCCCTCGAAAGCGCGTCCCAGGAATCACCTGCCACATCGGACGTGCGACAGACCGAAGACATATCGCAGGCATTGAATCAGCAGTTTCGCAGAACCCTCACCAGCCTTACAGGCCAGATACAGGCCAGCCACTGGCTGCACGTCAACGGGGCCGCAAACCACTTCCGGGAGTTGCAGAACTCGCTGCGGCGGGGACTCGAGATTTCAAATGCGGTCGAGGCCCTGAATTACTCTCCGCAGAAGGAACAACTCCAGCTCTGTGAGCTCGGCCATGTTGTTGAGGCCGCAATCGGGCACGTGAACGGTCTTAAAGATCATCCAGTCAAGCCGGATGTCAGGCCTGTCCAGGTTGAATGCGGCCCGCTGGAGCTGCAGAAGGCCATCGAAGAAGTTTTGCGGAACGCGTGGGAAGCAACCCAGGGCAAGAAGGATCGGCGGATACAGGTCGCCGGCGGAATAGCAGGTAGCAATGCCTGGGTGACGGTTACGGATAATGGCACCGGTTTTACCGAAGAATCCCAAAGCAGGGCAGACGAGCCATTTTTTTCCACGAAGCGAAATGCCAAAGGTATGGGACTTACCGTTGCCCAAGCGATTCTCAAACCGCTCGGAGGCATGCTCACCTGGGTAAGCCAGGCCGGCCTGACCGAAGTGCGCGTGGAACTGCCGAACGCGACTCAGAAACCGGAAAGCTCCAGTGGTCGGCCCGTTCAAAAGGCTCGGATTCTGCTGGTAGATGATTCATCCGCTTCTGCGGGCATCATGGTGCAGACTCTTGTGCGTCATGGACACGAAGTCACGCACATCAATGCCCCGGACGAAGCGGAATCGCGCTTAAAAGAGAATTGGGATCTGTTGATGGTGGATGGTGGCTTCTCTCTCAGCCAAATCCAGTCGTTGACAGAATTGGCCAAAGCGCTGCCGGACGCACCAGCGGTCATTCTTCTGACGTCCTGGTCAGAGTGGTCTCAAGCCGCTGAGCTCAGCCAGGCCGATATGGCGGTATCGAAGCCGATCCAGCTTCGATACCTGCCCCGCGTGGTCAATCAGGCCCTCCAGGCCCGATAGAGCACCTCCCACGGCAAGAACCATTCAGTTCAGCGGGATTGCGTTCTTGATAAGCTTCGCATACTTCTCAGCCATTTGCGCAGCCTCGGAATCTTTCAGCCATGCGGCTCTAAGCTCTGGCTGGGTCTTTTCAATCACCAGCATCCGGTTGCTTTTGGCATCCTTCTGCTGGACCATCAGAGCCACGACAGCCCTGACCCGATCCCCGGCATCCTTTTCTTTGAGAAGTGATGCCTCGGCAAAGACCACGTAGTCCTGAAAGCGCCAGACGGCCCATGCCTCTCTGTCTGAGGCCAGGAGCGTACGGCTCGAGTTCCGCCGGGCTTTTAGAAAGGACGGTGAAACCTGGCCAGGGGCCAGTTCCGTTTTCGGAGCTGCCGTCAATGGATCCTCAGTCCCTTCCTCGGGGACAGGATTCTCTGCCGGCTCTTCGACCTCTTCCTCCGCAAAGACCGGATTGAAGTCAAACGTAAGAAAAGGAATCGCAAGCAGCAGCAGCGATGATAGAAGCCATCGAGGATTGCGAAATGAAATAGACATGGGACCCTCCTAACAGGAGCGAGCGAGGCGTATATAAAACGTATACGCTACTTTATACTTTTTATACGCATATTCAAGCGAATTGTTTGGTATGTTTTTCGTATATCCCATATTTATATTGAAAACCTCTAACGGAGATGTAGACTCATGGCCTTTGGAGACAAAGTCCGGCAACTCAGGAAAGCCAGACGGCTCACACAATCAGACCTCGCTAAGGCACTCAGCCTCAGCCAACGAGCGATTTCTGAGTTGGAATCCGGAAAAACTCAGCCGAAGCAGGACGCCATCCGCCGCATCGCGGAAATCCTGGAATGCTCTTTTGAAGATTTAATGACGGAGGATCCCGTGGCTCTTCCGAGCGTGATCGACCCGGTCGCTCTGGAGGGCTTCGTGATCCCTTTAATGGGAGCTGTGGGCCTGAGCAGATTCGAATGGCCTGCTTCCCTCATTCCAAGGCAGTCACTGGAAGTCCCGAAACGAATCTACGGAGAGAAACGCTTCGCTCTGCAGGCCGGTGACGACAGCATGGAATTGGAAATACAGATCGATGACTACTGCATCTTTGAACCTGGAATCAAGCCCCTGCATGGCGCCATCGTCTGCTGCGAGGTCGCCGGCCCCGACTCATCCATCTGCATGGTTCGCACCTTCCTCGAAACCGAGGAGGCCGTCATCCTGCAGCCGGCGAAACAGAACGATCCCCAGCTCCATACACTTATCATGGTCAAACAGAAGGGCGGCAGGTACCAGTTCGAGGGAAAGAAATTCGAACTCGATATCAAGGGAGTGCTCGTGGGGCTGTTCCGGGATTACCCGGTGGCGTGATTCTGAATCCGGAGCGAAAACGAGCGCCTCAATCCTTACTCTTAATCTCTCTTCCTCTTCTAAGCTTGAGGCCCTTCCGTTCCTCGATGCACCTAGACATTTTACGAAGAGCGAAGAATCCAGGATCAGAATTACGAGTAGGATTACGATAAAGATCAAGAGCAAGAGGCCCTTCCTCGCGGCCCTCGTCCTCCTCCTCCTCACACCTTCCGCATCCGCCCAGCGGTTCGCCGGCATGCTGGCCGACGATACCTGGACTCGCGGCAACTGGGTCGGCCAGTACGGCGGCTATGCTTACGCGCTCTTAGGCGCGGAGTCCCCTAAATCAACCTTCGGCGGGCCGGGGTGGCCCGTTCACCTGCGCGGCTATACGGGCGACCCAAAAGATTCGCACCGCGCCTGGCTGTCTCGCATGAACACGGTGGCCGACGACCGTGCGCTTCAGACCCCGGACGGCAAGGCCCGGATCGCATCCGTTTGGGACGACCACGGCGAGATAAGGAAACCTGGAGAGAAAGCGCCCGGCCTGTTTATCGACCTCAATCTGCCGGAAGGGCTCTGCCTGCTGACACTCTATTTCTTTGAGATCGATTGGCCCCAGCATCGGGACTACAAGCTGCGCCTGCTTTCCCGTGAGCCGAAGAAACTCATCCTGACCACCACGGCCGGCCACTTTTTTGGCGGCAAGTACAAGCGATTCGCTCTCAAAGGTCATCGAAAGATCACCATCCACATCGACACCCTCGCCAGCCCGAACGCGGTCATCTCCGGCCTCTTCATCGACCGTCTCGGGGATCTCATCAAACTGCCTGAGTGGGTTGAGGAAGAAACTTACAGGCCCGGCAATTTCAGAAACCAGTTGGCTGGCAAAGTCGTGGCCGCTCAGAAAGCGTTGAAGAAGGTCGAGGAAGACGGAACGGGGGAGGAGGAGTATCTCAAAGTCGAAGCCAGTATCCTGGCCTTCGCCCACTGGGCCGAAGGTAAAGTACCCTCCGCCATTTTCGGCCTGCTCCACCGCGAATCGACCAATGCCAGACGGCGATTGAACAGATTTGTCCGGCTCTCGTTTTCCAACCTCCAACAGGAGCACGCCCTGCAGCTTGCCTGGTGCTGGGCATCGGCCATCGCTGACATTCCGGACCAGAAGATCTACCTGAAACAGATCGAAGCGATCAAGGCGCAACCGGCAGATGGGGCCCACATAAGAATCGGCGGTCCGCTTCGGAATCTGGCGAACGCTTCATCGGCTGCCCTGAGGGCGCGAGCCAGAGAGTTCTTAAACAGCGGGAACTTTGGCTCGTTCGCGGTGACGATGCGCCACTTGGCTCAACAGCATCCGGACAACATGCAGCCTGAAGATCATTACCTGCTCGCCAATGCTCTCGTGTATCAGGGCAACTGTTCCGATGCCGTGAACCACTTCTCCAGGGCCCGCAAGGCTGGCCTTTCGGAAACGGCATCCGCCTGGTCTTATCTGAACGAGATCATATGCCTGATCCGGACCGGCAAGAATCAACAGGCCCGTGAAGTCCTCAGCCGTTTCGAAAAAGCTCATCCTGCTCGAACCGAGGTCAGCCATGGACAGCTCAAAGTGGCGGAAGCCCTGATGAAAGAACAGCCCAAGGTGGCAAAACAGCTCTTGCTGACACTGCTCACGGATCACCTCGAAGAGGACAGCCTGAGGGACAGCGCGTTACTCGTCATGGATCGGCTTTCCAGTGAGGGGGGGCCGGGAGAATGACCAGAGCCAGAGGTAGAACGAATCTGAAGATATCAGTGTTGTTGGTCTGCTGCGCGCTCGGAAGGGGCACGGCACAGTCGAACGGCGGCTTCGTAATGGAAGACGGCAGGCTTCCGTATCTGGCGACTGGCCACAACACAATGACATTTGCCACCAGCGGCGCATGGTTACTGACTTGGCGGGGAAAGGACCTGTTGAGTGGAGGTATCACGTTCCGCGAGAAGGGCTGGCTGCGATGGGGGACTCAAATGAGGAGGACCTCGAATGATGACGCATTCGAGGCCTCCTCAGAGGATATACCGGGGCTGAAGTTTTCGAACACACTCAAGGATCTCAAACGCAGCAAGCTGTTCGAGATTCAGCAGAGCGTCACTCGTGAAAAGAACGAGCTGCGTTTCGAGTATCAGCTGAAAGCACTGGTCGATATCGAATCCGAAGTGCTCGGTGCCGAGTTTGAGCTGCCGCTCAAAGAATTTTTCGCGCAGGGGCTGCGGCTGAGATTCGACAAGCGCATAGTGCCAATTCCAACAAAAGAAAAAGGCCAGATGGTCGGCTGGTTCATTGCGACCGAACTAGCAGTCCTGAAGGCCTGTGTGCCTGTCGTCAAAATGAAGGTACCTGCCGGGACCCTATGGTACCTTCTTGACGACAGGCCGTTTAATTTGAACGTCGCCCGGGCCCGGTTCGGCATCCCTGTAAAGGATAAGAAGATTACAAAGGGACAGACCTTCCGACTGGGGTACACCGTCCTCCTGCCGCCCGGGAATCCCGCCGTCGCCCTCGGTTCATACGGGCTGGATTTCACGGAATCCGGCGGGCTGACCATTCATCACCTCACATCCGGCAAGATTGCCGAGCTCGCGCTCCAGGCCAGAAAAGAAGGGCAACCTCAGTCTCTCGAAGCGAAGAGCCTGTTGCCGCCTGCCCGAAGCGCTACCGGTATCCATTTCGCCGGCAGCCTGCAGGTCAAGAACGACGAAACAGAGAATGAAAAGAAGGAAGACGCCACGGTCGTGCCTTATCGGCTGCGAGCCGTTCTGACCGGAAAGACCATGAACCTGATCTGGCGTTTTCCACGTGCCGGGCTCTCGGAAGACTGGCAACTCGGCATCCTTTATTCCGCGAAATCCGCACTGAAGATCGCTCCAAATCCTCAGGAGGAGGAAAAAGGGACGACAGGCGAATACGTCCTGAATCAGACAAAGGGGGAAGTCATAAATCTCAAGGCCGACACTTCGGCGGAGCTGCAGCCAATCGAGAGTGAAGGAGAGAGCCGGGCCTTTGTGCCCCTGGCTCTCTCCCCGCTCGGCGGGGCAGAAAAGTCGGACTACATGGAGGCGCGCGTCTCCATCGTATGGAAGGCCGTTCCTAAACAGGCGCAATAACCAAAGGAGGTCTACATGAGCCAGTTCTCTTCGAATGGAGTGAGTCAAGGTGTCGGCGAGATCTTCCCAACAGCTTTGGTTCCCGAATCTCTGTTGGTTCCCCAGAGGATATTGCTCGTGGAGGATCGACCATTACTCCAGGAACTGTTCAGATGCAGCTTCGAAGGCGAAAACATAGAGATTCACGCATCGAACGACGGCAGGAAGGCGCTGGAAACATTCATCAATCAGCCTTTCGACATCGTCGTCACGGAACTGGCCATTCCAGGAATCAGCGGCACCCACCTCGCCAAGCTGGTAAAAGCACACCGACCAGGCACACCGGTCATCATCCTTACCGGCTTCTGCGGTGAGACGATGCCATCGCTCGTCGAAACCAAGGAAGTCGATGGGATAATCTACAAACCGTTTAAGCCAAGCAAGCTGAAGTCCACCATCCGGGATGTGATGTTAATGGTTGATGGTTG
>Ga0066833_10000846_pt1 | contig 12454 bp, 9 predicted proteins | sample ETNtaG_13_FD_66728 | JGI IMG/M metagenome (GOLD analysis project Ga0066833, IMG submission 66728) | Marine microbial and viral communities from oxygen minimum zone, Eastern Pacific Ocean - ETNP201306PF47B | ecosystem: Environmental > Aquatic > Marine > Oceanic | place: Pacific Ocean: Eastern...
AGCTCCGTTGGTTACTTGAAGAAGCCCGTCCTCCTGAATGATCGCTTCGCCCCTTGCGGTGAGTTCTGTGAACCAGACCTTTTCTGTCTGTCCGCCGCTCTGATGTGGTTTCGCCAGCCAGCCAGTGACCAGGCCGGCATCGGATTTCGGCCAGCGCGTGAATGACTCGAGTATCTTCTCGATCTGTTCCTTCCTGGCCTGGACGTAGTAGGTCTTGCCAAAGTTCTTTAGGAGCGACTCGAACTCAGACTCGGCCGAAGCGCGGCCCCTCTGCAAGTTTCTGCTGGCCCACAAATAGAAACTCCTTGCCTTGCGTTCATTCTCCGCTCTTTCTCTTCGAGTCAGGAGGTCTTCCAGGTGCGTAACCTCGCCCCCCTTCCGAAGGGCGGCGGCGATGTGTTTGCGAGTGGTGGTATTACGGGATTTTTCGCTGTAAAAGCTCAGAAGTGCACGGACTATGTCTGCTTGAGGCTTTGTCTTGTCCAGGGTCCGCTGCGCAAGCCTGAGCTTCTCAGTATCGCTCAACCGGTCCAGGCTTTTAGGAAGCACGATCCCTTCCTTGGACTTGATCAGAACTTTGCCGTTCTCGACTCCTTCGAATGTTCCCTTCAGGTTTCCCAGAATGATGAATTTTCCCTTCTTGTAGGTAAGCAGGCCTTCCTCCACTTTGCTGAAAAGGCCAAGCAGGAGATTGATGTCGTCCTCCTCTTTCTGAAATTCGGCGAGCGTCTCTTCAGTTTTATATCCGAGTTTTGCGCGGGCGTGGAGGGCAAGGGCCTTCTGGTACTCCCTTTTTGTGATAAAGGAGGCCAGTCCCATCCAGTGTCTCAGATATGTGCCGCGCTCAGCGAGAACAGCGGCTGCAGACTGGCGTTCGGCCAGGGCTTCTTTGAGCGTGGCTATGGATTCGTCTGCCCTGGCTTTGATTTCGGCCACGCCGTACGCGGCTGCCTTGGTGTAAAGATCGATCGCTGCCTGAAGTTCGCCCTTGTCCGCGGCATCCATGGCCTGGACTTCCAGTTTTTCGAATGCCTTGTTAGCCGCACCTGCGACCTGGGCATTCAGCTCCTCGACCTGTTTATCCCACTTTGCATTTCGCAGAGCCGTGGGGAACTTTTTCAGTTCGGTCAGGGCCAGGGCGAATTCGGCCCCGTCGAGTGCCTTGTCTACCTGCTCCACAATTTGGGCCAGGACTTTTGAAGCTTCCGCATCCCACCGTTTCTCGATTTCGGCAATGGACTGCCTGGCAAGCTCCGCGGGTGGCTTTCCTTCAAACAGAGTCAGCACAGCCTGGAATCGTTCGAGTTGTCCTTCGAGGTCGTCTGGATTCTCCTTCTGAAATTCGAGGGCAGCCTTGACTGGCTCTGGGGTCGATGACGGTTCGGGTCCGACCTCTGGGGCCGGTTCAGGCGCATCCGCGTTTGCAGCACTGTCTGCATTTGTGCCTGGGTCTCCGCTGGCAACTTCGGGCACAGTTACGGGAACTGTCGTGTCCACGGGGGGAGGCACTGGAGTTGGTTCCGGTCTGTTCTGGTACATGTAGTAGCCACCGCCGGCCAGGGCAAGCACCGCAATCAAACCGAAGACAGCGGCAGGGCTCTTTTTCTTCTTCTCTGCCCTTGTCGCCCTCCGCAGCTCGACCGCTTCCCTGAGGCCGGTATATGACTTCGAGGCGCGGGGCTGCTCGCCCTTCATGACCAGCTCCAGATCTGCGATGAGCTCGGTTGGTGACTCGTATCGTTTGTCGGGCTCTTTCTCCATCATCTTTTCGATGACTTTGGATGTCTCAGGTGAGACGGCATCGTTGGCCTCGTCCGCCGGGACGGCCTCTTCACTGATCTGTTGTTGGAGGATGAGGCCGGCCGTCTCGCCTTCGAATGGCTGCTTTCCAACCACCGCGTGATAAAGCGTGGCGCCGAGCGAGTAGATATCGGAGCGGATATCAAGGGTCGCGCCTTGCGCCTGCTCAGGGCTGATGTAGTCGGGCGTGCCGATAATCGTGCCTGCCTGGGTGACAGTCGTATCATCGGGTGCTTTGGCCAGGCCAAAGTCTGCAAGCTTTGGGATGCCGTCGTTGTTGAGGAGGATGTTGTCCGGCTTGATGTCGCGATGGATGAGCCCGTTCTTGTGGGCGTGTTCCAGCCCGTGCGCGATGTAATAGATAATCTCGAGGGCGCGCCTTTCATCGAGGAAGCCCTGCCGCTTGATTGCGGCCTTCATGGTCTCGCCTTCGACCAGCTCCATTGCGAAATAGAAGTATCCCTCGGCCTGGCCCACGTCGATCGCGGAGACGATATTGGCGTGATTGAGCTTACCCGCGGATTGCGCCTCGCGGAGAAACCGTTTTGTAAAAATCTGATTCTTGGAAAGCTTTGGAGACAGGACCTTCAGCGCGACCCAGCGATCTGTTGAGATCTGCTTTGCTTTGAACACAAGACCCATCCCGCCTTTTCCGATTCTATCGTCAAGCTGGTATCCGCCGATCTTCTTGACTCTGTTATCAGGCTTCGGCACTTGAGGGCTCGTGGGCAACGGGTGGGATGTTTTAGATCCTCAGGATTATATTCGCCAATACAGCAAAGCTAACCTTCCGCATCCAGGCCACTGTTACTAAGGGCAAGCGGATTCGAGGACAAGCGGATTGACGGCAGGCGAATGGGGACCTGTCGCGGCGGAGTGGTCAGAGGGATTTAAAAGTAAAAAAGACGGCGCCTGGCCGTCTTTCTGAGTGTGCTGCCGCCAGTCATGGCTGGCTGAGAAGCCCGATGTCCAACAGAGGTGGGGCGAGGACAATAAAGATCAGAACCAGCGGGAGCAGCGCTACAAAAATGAAGTACTTATCAATCTTGCCGTCCCAGTAAAGGTGCATGAAAAATAACCCGACCAGCGAGCCCTTGAAGATGGCGATCAGGATACCGATGATCAGGTTCATGGCTGTGCCCATGTTCCACATTGAGACAAGCACGGTAAGTACGGTACAGGCCACCAAGGCTATAAAGACTTTGCGAAAGATCGGTTTGTGATCGTGGTCGTCGTGATGTTCGTCACTCATGGCAGCAGGTAAAGCATCGGGAAAAGGAAAATCCAGACAAGGTCGACGATATGCCAGTAAAGGCCGGTGCACTCAATGGCGCCGTTGTGGTGTTCGTTGAATTTGCCCTTGATTGTCAGCCAGAGCAGGATGCAAAGGGCGATGATGCCGGCGACAACGTGAAGGCCGTGGAATCCCGTCAGAAGAAAATAAGACCCATAGAATATATTGGTTGATGGGAAAATCTCGTGATTAAACTTGGTGGTGTACTCGATGGCTTTGATAACCAGGAAGACACAGGCCAGTGAGATGGTGAAGGACAGGTGGAGCTTCGTCCAGGTCTGGTCTCCACGCTGAATGGCGGCAATAGCAAGGGCCATCGTGAGAGAGCTGAGAATCAGCGTGATCGTGTTCAATGCTGCGAGGGGCACGCTCAGGCCCCGTGAATCCGGATGGAACACGCTTCTCTCTACCAGATGGATCTCGCCGTGAAGGAAATGACTGCTGCCTGTCTGCACGTATTTCCGGTTCACCTGGGCCCTGTATTCCTTTCCATTCGCTTCGTCGATCATGACCAGACCGTCGCCCAGATGCAGGGCTACTGCCGGTTTGTCGCCGGCCTTTTCTTTTAGCAGGTCTTCGCCGGAATCGTCGTCGAGGACCTCGATGGTCCGGTAGCCGTGGCCCTCCTCATCTTCGTGGACTTCGCTTAATCTCAGAGTGATGCCTGCGAAGTGGTCTTCGTCCCCTCCAGGTCCGACGCCATCGCCGTTTGCGAACTCGATGAGCTCATGGAGCTTTGCGCCATTCTGCAGCAGTTCCATGTCCTCGTTTACTTTCTGGCCGAACACAAACACCGCTTCGTGGTGCTTGGGCTCTTCACCTTTCACCACGCGATTGTCTGTCAGAGAGACCCGGATCACGTCATCGGTGACGTACCGGTGGTGATTGGCGTCCAGGTTATTGATGTAGGTGTGTTTCCATGCCGGCTTGCTTCCTTCATGCTTATTATGGAGCACGATGTAGGCCGATATGAAGCCGCTGAAGAACATGACTTCCGAACCGAGGAAGAGCCACATCCCAAATTTGGCCGTCATGTTTTTTCCGGCACTGCCGTGAGCTGTCATTTCTCTATTACTCTCCAGTTGCGCTACGACACCACGGCGTCCGCGGTGAGAAATGCTAATAGCAGGGGCAAATAAACAATGGATGCAATGAACAGGCTGCGGGCCCTGTGATTGTCTCTTTTGATGGCGAACAGAATTCCGAATGTCAGAAACAGGACGCCCAGACCGAGCGCGCTGTAAAAGTAGAGCGCACCCGCGTTACCGAAGAAGGCCGGTGTAAGGCTGGCAGCGATCAGGCCCATGGTCTGCAGGATGACCTGCCTGGCCGTGCTCATTCCTCCGGGATCTTCGACCGGCAGCATGGCATATCCCGCCCTGGCGTAGTCTTCACGATAGCGCCAGGCGATAGCAAGAAAGTGAGGCAACTGCCACAGGAACAGAATCGAGAAGAGAATCCATGCCTCTGAAGTGATTGCCCGGCCCGAAGCGCTCCATCCAATGAGGATCGGCAACGCACCGGGAACGGCACCCACGACAGTGCTTACCGATGAAATCTTCTTAAGCGGCGTGTAACAGGTAACGTACGTAACGACGGTGAGCGCGCCCAGGAATGCAGCAGCAGAATTGCAGAATAATGCGAGATAAACGATGCCGGCAATTGAAACGGCGATTCCGAAATTCTTGACCTCGGCTTCACTTAGCCGCCCGGTAGGCAGGGGACGGTTTTCCGTGCGTTGCATTCGGGCATCCGAATCGCGCTCCAGAAACATATTCAGCGCGCTTGCACCGCCCGCGGCCAGGGCTGTGCCCACGAGAAGATGAAATGCAATTGCCAGTTCGGGTGTGCCACCCATTGCCTGGCAAAGCCCCACAAGCGCTGAGAACAGCACCAGCAGCGAGAGCCTGGGCTTGGTGAGCTCAAGATAATCGCCCAGCGACGCGGCCCTGGGGGCCGTGATCGTTTTTTGAATCTGGGCAATATCAACACTGTCAGCCATGTCTGTCTTTCGATTGTTCAGGCGGCTGCGATTGCGCCGTGATTCTTTTCACGATGCGCATCCACCTCGAGGGCAAAAACCAATGAAGCGGCCAGCAGCAGTGCCCCCACGGCTACATGGCCGACGATAACCGCCAGATGCAGATTGGCGGCGTTAATAGATCTGTGGAATCCCGTCCTGAGGATAAGAAAAGTTCCAATTCCCAAACCAATCTGCAACAGGAGCAGAAAGAGCTGGATGAGTGCAGGACGAAAGATCCCGGCAATATCTTTGTGCCTGAGTGCGAGCCCGAAATTCGTAAACACGAGACCGGCAACCACACAGGCAAAACCGATATGGAGCATCAGCCCGGTTCCGGTGTGCCTCATGACAGCACCGAGGATGAGCTGAAAAAAAACCGCTCCAATAACGGTGACGGAAACTGTTGGCAGCAGGCTGTTGAATGGCAGTCTGTGTTCTACCTTCCCCCACCATTTCGAAGTGAAGAAAGAGATGGCAACGACCACACAGAAAAATGATTGCGCAAGGCAGGCATGGACGATGGCAAAGAATCCAGGCAATGACTGATCCTGAATCAGCCGCACCCGCATCCCACCCAGGATGCCTTGAATGACCACGGCGATGAGCGCGAACAGTCCGAGTTTTTTCAGCCAATTTCTGAGGTCTGTCCGCCAGAGCCAGCCTGCGAGAACTAAAGTCAGCATTCCTACAAGTGTGGCCACGAGGCGGTGTCCCTGCTCGATCTTTATGCCCGCAATCATCGGTGGGAAAATGCGGTCACGAAATGCGAGCGAGATGGGAATAAACCACCAGTCCGGCACAGCATCGCCGGCATCGGTCGTAGTAACCAGTCCGCCGGCAACGAGCAGAACCAGAGTGACAAAGGCCGTGAAAACTGCAAAGCCATGCAGCCAACGGTTATATCGAGTTTCCATAGAGCAATTTCAAAGTGGTCTCACAGCAACCGTAGGTGGAGTCTCCGACTCCAGCTACGATCATCTTCGCACCACGCTAATGATCTTCGGCCGGGTCTTCGCCTGGCTCGGTCATCGGTGCATAATCATCTTTGTCTTCCGTTTCGTCACCTTTGGCGCTGTATTCGTATGGGCCGCGGTAGACGGTCGGGATGGATTCGTAGTTGTAGTAGGGAATCGGGCTCGGAGTGCTGAACTCGATGGAATTTGATTCCCACGGGTTCTCTTCGGCACGCTTTCCCCAGAACATGCTGTAAAAGTAATTGAAGATGAAGATGAGCTGCGCTGCGCCGAGGATGAATGCCGACCAGGTGATGAATACGTTCATCGGCTGCATCGGCTGGAGGAACTCATACTCAGTCGGGGTGGCGATGCGGCGCATGTGGCCCCCTTCCCCGAGAAGGTGCATGGGGAAGAAAACGCAGTTGAACGAAACGAATGAGATCGCCCAGTGAATCTTGTTAAGGAACGGGCTCATCATCCTCCCAAACATCTTCGGATACCAGAAGATGAGGCCGCCGAAGATGGCGAACAACGTCCCGCCGAAGACCACGTAATGGAAATGGGCGACAATGAAGTAGGTATCGTGAATGTGAATGTCGACAGGCGTCGCGGCCATGAAGATTCCACTGAGGCCGCCGATGATGAACATGGAGACGAAAGTAAGCCCGTGGAGCATGGGCGGTGTAAAGCGAATGTTCGCGTTCCAAATCGTGCCCAGCCAATTGAAGACCTTTACCGCGGACGGCAATGCGATCAGCATGGTGGTGAGCATGAACGCCTTGCCAAGTACCGGGTTCATTCCGCTGACGAACATATGGTGCCCCCAGACGATGAATCCGAAACCCATGATGGCCGACATCGATATCACCATGGCTCGATAGCCGAAGATAGGTTTGCGGGCAAAGGTTGAAATGAGGTCCGATGCGATGCCCATGCCCGGTAGAATGAGAATGTACACTGCCGGATGCGAATAAAACCAGAAGATGTGCTGCCAGAGGATAGGCGCGCCGCCGCCGGTCGGCGTGACGTTCTCATCACCCAGGTGGACATTGGCCGGCAGGAAGAAAGTCGTCCCGAACAACTTATCAGACAGTAGAATGCAGGTGGCCGCCGCAAGCACGGGGGTGGCCAGGACCTGAAAGACCGCGGTGATGGTCTGAGCCCACGTAACCAGCGGCAGACGCCCCCAGGTGAGGCCAGGGGCTCGAAGTCTCACGATGGTTGTCAGGAAGTTCAGGCCACCGATAATGGATGAGAATCCAAGAAAGAAGACCGAGATCAGCCAGAGTATCTGGCCCATGTGCGCGCCAGGAACCGAGTCGCCCAGGTCAGACAGGGTAGGGTAGCTGGTCCAGCCCGCGGGTGCGGGCCCTCCTTCCACAAACAGCGACGCCAGGATGATGGCCGCGGCCAGCGCGAAGAGCCAGAACGAGAGCGCATTCAGAACGGGGAAGGCGACGTCCCTCGCCCCCACATGGAGCGGAATGAGGAAGTTCCCAAACACGCCGACCAGGATCGGGATGATAGTGAAGAAGATCATCGCCGAGCCGTGCATGGTCGTGAGCTGGATGAACCCCCCTGGTTTCACCGCGCCCTGATCGTTGAACACAAACTTGCCCGCCATCAGCTTCCCGATGACCGGTACCTGCTCACCGGGATAGGCCATCTGCCAGCGAATGAGCATCGCCATCAGGCCCGCGACCAGCAGGAAGAACAAAGCTACAAACAGGTATTGTTTGCCGATGGTCTTGTGATCGATGGTCCAGACGTATTTCGTGAAGAATGTCGTCGGGGCCGGATGAATGTGATCATCGTGGTCGTGATGATCGCCGTGATGGGCGTCTTCAGCGTGAGATTCAGCGCTCATGTTGGACTGTTGGTTTTCTTATGGACTGGATTGGCGATGCACTAACGTTTCTTCGCCCTCACTTTGTTGTAGTGGGGGAAGTACTCGTCCCAGATATTTTCAAATTTTTCCGCAACCGTGGTACGTTTCTGCCTGGAGAGCCACTGGACATACATCTCCTGCGTAACCACGTGCAGTTGGGCCTTCATATTGTAGTGCCCCAGACCGCAGAGCTCGGCGCAGGCGATGTCGTAGTAGTGCATCACATGCGTTACCTGTGTCGGCGGTATTTCGGCAATCTTGCTGTTCTGGATCGCCTCAACACTGTCGCCCGCGTCGTCATTCAGCCTGTAGTAATACTTTTTGTAGCCTTTCCAGAGCTCTTTCTTATCTCTCTCCTCATCAAGGACCCTTCCCTGCTGGTCGATTTTTTCTTCCACAAAGGTGTACCCGCCCCAGGCGGTTTTCATCTCCGCAAACTCCTGCGTCGTGACAAACTTGAGGCTCTGTTTCTCCGGATCGCCGATATCGTAGACCGCGTGTTTCTTAATGCTGAACCAGACCTTGGTCATCATGCCGGGCACCAAATCCTGCTTCACCCTTGCGTGTGGGAGAAAGAAACTATGGATGACATCCTTCGCTGACATCTTAAGGAGAACGTCTCTGTTGACAGGCACGTAGAGCTTGTCGGTCGCAACCACATCATCACCGGTCCCGAATTTCCCATCCGTCCCGGGGTAGCGGAAATGCCATTTGAACTGCTCTGCGAAGACCTGGACTACCACAACATTCGGATCGCTCTCGTCAGGAAAATCTATCTTTGCCATCCGCCACGCTTCATTCTGAGTAAGCGCAAGCCATACAAGGATGACGCCCGGGATGACAGACCAAAAGAGCTCGGCCTTGGTGCTGCCATGTGAATAAACGGACTTCGTTCCCGGCCGACTTCTGAAACGGATACAACAGAAAACAAGCGTGATCTCAGTCAGAAAGAACGTGAGCGCTACGATGATGAAAATGGTGCGGTAAAGCCGGTCGACTTCCTCACCGTAATTCGCGGAATTCACATTCTCCGGAAACCAGCCGAAATCCCAAGGCACATATTTGAGAACGAGGACGACGACGACTGCCAGGAAGGCTGTAAACGCAATAAGTGTACTCTTGGAGTTTTTGTTCATTAGAAAGATCTGATTCGATACGCCCCCAGGTCGCACAACGGGCGTTTAGCAGAGATTGAACGATTGCGGAAGTGCTATTTCTTAGATTTGAAGGTGAAGGTCAACTCCGTTGCTGTCTTGGCTTCCACCTTTACGCCCTTCTGTTTCAAGACCTTCGTCTTGACGAAGGCATTCCCATAGTACTCATGCCAGGCACGGACTTCGTACTCTCCCGCGGGTATTCCCGTTATCTCGAAGTTACCGTCCTGATCTGTAATGGCGAAGTATGGATGGTCGAAAACCGCAATCCATGCCTGCATCCAACTGTGGATGTCACATTTGATGGAAAAAGTCTCGTTCTTTGCGAAAGACATTTCTTTCACGTCACCCTTGTCCTGGACAAAGTTGAATCCGGCCGACTTCACCGGACGGCCGTTCACATTATGACTTGTCCCGTCGCTGCTGGTCACAGCCAGCGGTTGCCCGGTCTGAAGGGCCACCACATGAGGCGTGTACATACAGCCCACCTGATCGATCGTGATCTTGCCCGTTTTCGCCGGGGCCCCTTTGGGCGGCTTGTATAGGAACACCACGGAGTTCTTCAGACCGCCGCCCTCGCCCACAAGGACGCGATCACTTGAAGGGGGCTTGCCTGCGTGGCTGGGGTGATTCGAACAGTCACCTCCCATGCCAATCTCGAGATTCGGTTCAGGAGTGCCGCTCAGGGCAACTCTACCTTTGATGGATCCCAGATTGTCTGCATCGAAAGAGACCACCACAGGAACCTTGGTAGTGGCTTCTTCTGTTCCGCTTCCGTCGTCCCCACTTTCAAGATGACCTTCCTGGCCTTTGAGCTTTGCAGTGACGGGAATGTGTTTTTTGCCACCACAGCCAGACAGGATGAGAGCGGCCGCGGCGAGCAGGGCGATTGGAATTGAGAATCCGCCGGAAAGCCTGAAATATAAGGACTTACCGCAATCCAAGAGCATGAAATAGCCTCCAGGAGGGTTTGTTCGCAAAGGTGGGTTGTCTAGGGATGCAATGCTGGGAGGGTAACCCTCAAGGCAGTGTCGCACACTGTGAAAAATATTACGAAGTCCATTTCTTATTCGCAATACAAAGTTTGCGTATCGATGGCAGTGGTGGGCCGAATTTCGAATCACATCGCCTAAGAACCCCTGATGTAGCGAATAGGGGAGCCGGGTATAACATCCCGATTGAGGGACGTTCACGGCTTCAAAGAGGACAACATGGTGGGAATGATCCTGCGGCCGCTGCCAGATTCTTTCGTAGAAAGCCAATTCGGAACACTCCTCGCCCCGAAGGGGCCAAACATATCAGCCCGGGGCAACGCCCTGTGTACAGGCTGATGCACCTGCCTTGGAAAGGCGCGTAATGGAAGACATATCTGAAAACGCTGAAGATAACCTTTCTCCCGCCGCGGATGCTCGCCCGCCAACCATCGAAGAATACGGCTTCGGCGGCCTTTTCTCTCGCTTCTTACTCATACCCCTGACGATCGTTGCCATCGGCGTTGGCCTCTTCCTTGCCTACTCTGCGGCCGTTCAGAAAGAAAAGAGTACCGACGAATTGCTGGCAACCCTCAGTGGCGCAGGCGTCAACAAACCGTGGCATGCCGCTTTCGAGCTCACCAGGCGGCTTGCCGGCAATCCGCCTGAAGCATCCGACCCTGTTTTTATTGCAGGGGTCGCCAAAGCGTTCGAAGAATCCGGCAACCAGGACCCGAGAGTCCGTTCGTTCCTGGCTATGGCCCTGGCCAACCTCAAAGATCGTCGCTCTCTCGAAGCACTCCAGAAGGGCCTCGAAGATGAATCCGATGAGATTCGTATCCACGTCATACTGGCCATCGGGCTCTACGGCGATCCTGCGGCAGCCAAATCGCTCACCCCCTTTCTCGACTCCACAGACGAAGGCGAACAGAGGACGGCCATCTGCGCGCTCGGGCTTCTGAAGGACGAAGAATCATTGAAAGGAATCGTCCCGTTCCTCGAACACGAAACCGACGATCTGCGCTGGAACGCCGCCCTCGCCCTGGCCGGCGCAGGTGATATGCAGGCGGAGCCGGTGTTGTTGAAAATGCTCGACAGGGATTACCTCAAAAGCCTCCAGGCCCCCGAGCAGCCCAAGCCGCGGAAGACCATCTGGGCTTGGTGGAACCGTGCCTGGCCCTTCGACAACAAAAGCTCCGGCTTCGATGAAGCCGCCCAGGCCCGCGTGATGAAGCACGCGATGGCAGCCCTGGCGCAGTTGCAGTCGGAGAAATCTATTCCTGCCATGAAAAAAATGCTCGAGAGCGAGAGACAGGACATCCAATGGGAAGCCGCCAAAGCGCTCGCAACTTTCTCTCAACCGGAAGCCGCCCCCATCCTCGAAGCCGGCCTGGATCGGCGTAACCTCATGAGAAAGGGTTTCGGCCCCGCGGAGTCAAAGCAGATGATCAAAGACTCCATCCGCGCGCTCGGGCAATTGAAGCTGGAGTCCTCCAATGCCGCGCTTGAAAAGCTCAAAGAGACAGAGCGCGATCCGGAAATCCTGAAGATGGCGGATCAGGCGTTGAAAGACACACAATAGAACCGGCTGTTTCCGCATGCAGGGGCTCTTTCTCTCCTGCGTACGCAGGGATGATGCTCTGATCCACATCACTGAAGTTCCCGTCGATTGCTTCGCCATGCAGGTGGCGGCCAGCCAAATGCAAATGCATTTTGTCGAATTGAAGAACGCCAGCCCTAACTGAAACTAACTGACAGGCTCAATTTCGTAGACCTCTTGCTCTCCGAAGTTTTTTGGAAGCGTCACTTTGCCTATTTTTTTGCATTTAAATTCATGACTGTCTTCTCTGGCCTGTTGCATGGTCAGCAGTGCAGCAAATTGTTCGGTGGCGTACAGGCGTCCTTTTATAGCTATCGGTTCTAACCTTGCGGTACGATTGACGTGGGCACCATAATAATTTGTGTTCTTGGTAAGAGGATCAACCGCTTCGAAAACGGGCCCTGCGTGGAGAGCGATTCGGATGTCCATGTTCGGCAGATTCACTCCAGCGTTTTTTACTGCGGTTTTCAGAGCCAGGGCATATTGGGCCATAGAACGGGCATCATCCATCACTGCAAAGATCGCGTCCCCCCATGTGTTAATCAGTCCAGGCTTTCCAATCTGTTTCAGCTCCTCCGCGACCGACTGGAGTAAGTCTCTGTATTCAAGCGTCTGCTCCTCCTGGAGTTTGCTGTACCCGACGATGTCGGCAAACAAGAGGCATTTGATCTCCCTCTGATTCACGGCCTCGACGGGCGGCGGAGGCGTAGGGTTAATCGCTCTCAATGATGTGGTAGTTCTTGGAGCCCATGTGCGTTGTTCAATGCA
>Ga0066833_10000848_pt1 | contig 12442 bp, 8 predicted proteins | sample ETNtaG_13_FD_66728 | JGI IMG/M metagenome (GOLD analysis project Ga0066833, IMG submission 66728) | Marine microbial and viral communities from oxygen minimum zone, Eastern Pacific Ocean - ETNP201306PF47B | ecosystem: Environmental > Aquatic > Marine > Oceanic | place: Pacific Ocean: Eastern...
GAAAGAAAAACTTTGGAAAGAATAGAACACATGCTAAAGAAGGGTAAACCATTAAGAAATTAAATTTATGAATACAGCATATATAGTAGCAGGATACAGATCAGCAGTAGGAAAATCAGGAAAAGGAGTTTTTAAATTTACTCGCCCTGATGATTTAGCTTCAGATGTAATTAAACATTTGGTAGCATCCGTTCCTGAATTAGACAAAGACAAAATTGATGATGTAATTTGCGGAAATGCAACTCCTGAAGCAGAACAAGGATTAAACATTGGGCGTATGATTTCCTTAATGGGATTAGATACTATAAAAGTTCCTGGAATGACCGTAAATAGATATTGCTCATCAGGATTGGAAACTATAGCAATTGCAAATGCAAAAATCCAAAGTGGAATATCAGACTGCATTATTGCAGGAGGAGTTGAAACTATGTCTCCTATCCCGTTTGGAGGTTGGAGAATTGTTCCAAATTATAAGATATCAAAAAATAATCCCGATTGGTATTGGAATATGGGATTAACAGCTGAAGCAGTTGCTAAAAAATATAAAATATCTAGAGAGCAACAAGATGAATTTGCGTATAACTCACATCAAAAAGCATTAAATGCAATTGAGAAGGGGTATTTTAAAAGCGGAATTGCTCCTATTACAGTTAAAGAAATTTATTTGGATAAAAGCGAAAAACGACAAGAGCGAGAGTTTGTAGTAGATACAGATGAAGGACCAAGAAAAGACACAACAATTGAAAGATTAGGAAAATTAAGATCTGTATTTGCTCAAAATGGAACTGTAACTGCAGGAAACGCATCACAAACCTCTGATGGAGCAGCCTTTATTTTACTCATGTCAGAGAAGATGATAAAGGAATTAAATATTGAACCAATTGCAAGAATGATGAGCTATTCGGTAGCTGGCGTTGAGCCAAAACATATGGGAATTGGTCCAGTTGAAGCAGTACCAATGGCATTAAAGCAAGCTGGGATCAACCTAAAAGATATTGAGCAAATTGAGCTAAATGAAGCATTTGCATCACAATCTTTAGCAGTAATAAATGAGCTAAAACTAAATCCAGAAATTGTAAATGTAAATGGAGGGGCAATTGCTTTAGGACATCCGCTTGGTTGTACAGGAGCAAAATTAAGCGTACAATTATTTAATGAAATGAAAAGAAGAAATCAGAAATACGGAATGGTTACCATGTGTGTAGGTGCAGGACAAGGTGCAGCCGGAATCTTTGAAATATTATAAAAACTAAAAACAAAACTATAAGAATGAAAAACAAGTACATTGTAGATTTAGCTAATGTAAAACTATCAGACCTAGAATTAGTAGGGGGGAAAAATGCGTCATTAGGGGAAATGATTCAAAACCTCAGTAAACTAGGAGTAGATATTCCAGGAGGGTTTGCTTTAACAGTAGATGCATATTGGGAATTCATCAATCACAATAAATTAGATAAAAAAATAAGACAGTATATCAAAAAAATGAAAAAAGACGATCTAGTTTCTTTAAAGAGAACTGGATTAGGAATCAGGCAATTAATACGAAATGGTAAATGGCCAAGAGAGGTTAAAGAAGAAATCCGGAATAATTACACATTGCTTTCCCAACAATATGGACAAGAGATCACGGATGTAGCTGTTCGTTCCTCTGCAACTGCTGAAGATTTACCTGACGCATCTTTTGCTGGTCAACAAGAAACTTATTTAAATGTAAGAGGTCCTGAACAAATCTTGTCTTCTGTTAGAAATTGTTTCTCTTCTCTTTTTACTGATCGTGCAATCTCATACAGAGACAATTTTGGTTTCAATCATTTTGATGTAGGAATCTCTGTTTGTGTACAGAAAATGGTTCGTTCTGATTTAGCCTCTTCTGGTGTTGCATTTTCTTTGGATACTGAAAGCGGATTTAAGGATGTTGTTTTAATAAATGGCTCTTATGGATTAGGAGAAAGTGTTGTTCAAGGAACTGTATCTCCAGATGAATTCTTAATTTTTAAACCAACTTTAAAAGATGGATTCTCTTCTATTATTGAAAAGAAAATGGGTCAAAAAGAGAATAAAATGATTTACTCAACTGATCCAGGGCAATTGGTAAAAACTGTCCATGTTGGGAACACTCAACAAGATGAGTTCTGTATTACAGATAGGCAAGCATTAAAATTAGCTAAATGGGTTTGTATTATTGAAGATTATTACACTAAATTAAAAGGACATTGGTGTCCTATGGATACTGAATGGGCAATTGATGGACTTTCAGGAAAATTATTTATAGTACAAGCTAGACCTGAAACCATACATTCCAGAAAAAAAGACAACTCATTAATTGAATATATTATTGACAATACAGATGATACAAATCTAAGGTTGACAGGAATTGCTGTTGGAGATAAAATCGGGCAAGGAAAAATTCAAAAGATGTATTCTTTAGACGGGAGAGATGGCAGTTTTGATGGTTCTGACTTTCAGGAAGGTGATGTTTTGGTAACAGAGATGACTGACCCAGATTGGGAACCAATTATGAAAAAAGCTTCAGCTATTATTACTAATAAAGGAGGGAGAACTTGTCATGCTGCAATTGTTGCTCGTGAAATGGGAGTTCCTGCAATTGTAGGTACTGAAAACGGAACAGAAGTATTATTTAATGGAGAAGAGATAACCGTTTCATGTTCTGAGGGGGATATAGGAAAAGTATATGATGGATTAATTCCTTTTAAGTTAAAGAAAACTAAATTGGATAATCTGCCAAAAACAAAAACTCCAATTATGCTGAATGTAGCTTCACCAGATTTGGCTTTTAAATTTGCACAAATTCCAAATGCAGGTGTAGGGCTTGCAAGAGAAGAATTTATTATTAATAATTATATCCAAGCTCATCCGCTTGCTCTTTTAAAACACAAAAGATTAAAAGATGAGGAATTAACAGAAAAGATAAGAGTACTAACTAGAGGATTTAAAAATGAAGAAACTTTTTTTGTAAAACGATTATCTTATGGAATAGCGAAAATTGCATCTGCCTTTTACCCAAAAAATGTTATTGTTCGTATGTCCGATTTTAAATCAAATGAATATTATAACCTGTTAGGGGGAAAGTATTTTGAGCCGAAAGAAGAAAATCCTATGATTGGATGGAGAGGTGCTAGCAGATACTATTCTGATGAATACGAATATGCTTTCGGAATGGAATGTAAAGCAATAAAAAGAGTAAGGGAGAAAATGGGACTTAATAATGTAACTATTATGATTCCATTTTGCAGAACTGTTAAAGAATTAAAAAGTGTCTATAAAGTCATGAAAAAATATGGATTACAAAGAGGAAAAGATGGTTTGCAAGTTTACTTAATGGCGGAATTACCATCTAATATTTTAATGGCGGAAGAGTTTGCACAACATATAGATGGATTCTCTATTGGATCAAATGATTTAACGCAACTCACACTTGGTCTGGATAGAGATTCCTCACTTGTAGCACATATTTATGATGAAAGAAATCCGGCAGTAAAACGATCTATCTCAAACTTAATAAAGGTAGCAAAAAATACAAAAACGAAAGTAGGAATTTGTGGGCAGGGCCCATCAGATTATCCGGATTTCGCTCAGTTTTTAGTGGAAGAAGGAATTGACACCATTTCGGTAACACCAGACTCTATGCTAAAAACAATAAAGGCAATACATAAAATTGAGAACAAAAAATAAAGTCATGATAAAAGGAGGAGAATTTTTAATTAAAGACCAAGAAGCAAAAGATATTTTTATTCCAGAGGAATTTACAGAAGAACAAAAAATGATGGCTTCTGCTACTACTGAGTTTGTTGAGAAAGAACTAGACCCTCATAGAGAGAGGTTTGAGAAGAAGGATTATAAACTCACGGAAGATTGCATGAAAAAAGCTGGCAACCTAGGACTTTTAGGAATTGCTGTTCCGTCAGAATATGGAGGAATGGGTATGCCTTTTAATACTTCTGTACTGATTTGCGATAAAATTTCAGGATCAAACGGATCTTTTTCTACCGCATTTGGTGCTCATACCGGAATTGGCACACTACCAATTTTACTATATGGAGATGATGCTCAAAGAGAAAAGTATTTACCCAAACTAGCAACTGGAGAATGGATGGGCTGTTATTGTTTAACAGAACCTGGTGCAGGATCGGATGCTAACTCAGGAAAAACAAAAGCAGTTCTTACGGAAGATGGAAAACACTATCTTATTACAGGGCAAAAAATGTGGATTTCAAATGCAGGATTTTCGGATACCTTCATAGTATTCGCCAGAATTGAAGATGATAAAAATATTACTGGATTCATCTTGGAAAAAGAAATGGAAGGGATGACTCTTGGAGAAGAAGAATATAAATTAGGCCTGAACTCCTCCTCTACTCGCCAAGTATTCTTTAATGACGTGAAAGTACCTGTAGAAAGTATGTTAGGAGGTAGAGGAAACGGCTTTAAAATTGCCATGAATGCACTTAATGTCGGCAGAATAAAACTTTCTGCAGGAGTATTAGATGCTTGTAGAAGAGTAACAACACTTTCTACAGCTTATGCAAATGAAAGAATTCAATTTGGGATTCCCATTGCAAAATTTGGAGCTATAAAACACAAATTGGCTGATATGGCAACTAGAACTTTTGCTATAGAATCGGCAACTTATCGTGCCGGAGCAGAAATTGAAAAAAATATTAGAAGGTTGGAAAGTGAAGGAATGGATCATCAAAAAGCCCATTTAAAAGGAGTTGAAGAATATGCGGTTGAGTGTTCTATTGTAAAAGTATTGGGTTCAGAAACAATTCAGTTCTGTTCAGATGAAGGAATTCAAATTTTTGGAGGAATGGGATATTCGGCTGACACCCCAATGGAAGCTGCTTATAGAGATGCCAGAATTGCTAGGATTTATGAAGGGACTAATGAAATAAATAGAATGTTGCTTGTAGGGATGATTTTGAAGAAAGCCATGAAAGGAGAGTTAGATATTATGACACCTGCCATGAAAGTTGCTTCCGAGTTGATGAGTATTCCATCATTTGACATTCCAGATGAGAATAAACTTTTTGAAGTAGAGAAAGAGCATCTTAAAAAACTTAAGAAAGCAATTCTGATGACTGCAGGAAAAGCTACTCAGCATTTTGCAATGGAGATAGAAAAAGAACAAGAAATTCTGATGAATTTGGCAGATATGGTTATTGATGTTTATGCTGCAGAATCAGCAATTTTAAGAGCTGAGAAATTAGCTCTTGAAAATAAAGAGAATGCAGAAAATCAAATTATGATGAGTAAATTATTCTTATATTCCTCAATAAAGAATTGTCAAAGATGTGGAGAAGAAGTTATTCTTTCTTTTGCAGAAGGAGATGAACAAAGAGTCTTGCTAATGGGCTTAAAAAGATTTATAAAAGGATACACTATCAACCCTAAAAACTTAAGAAGAAACATTGCCGATAAACTAATAGAGGAAAATAGGTATTGTTTTTAGTATCTTTACAAAATGAGATTTACGGAATTTAAGTTCGGAAACGAACTTCAGGAAGGCTTGGATATGATGGGATTTGAAGAGGCCACCCCAATACAACAACAAGCAATACCAATCATTCAAAACAATAAAGACTTAATTGCCTGTGCACAAACAGGAACAGGAAAAACAGCAGCTTTTGTTTTACCTATCTTAGATAAACTCACTAAAGCAGAGCAAAATAATAAGGTTAATACTATAATTATTGCTCCTACCAGAGAATTGGCAAAACAAATTGATATGCAAATTGAAGGATTCTCTTATTTTACCAATTCATCTTCCTATCCAATTTATGGCGGAGGCACAGGAGTAGAATTTGACAACCAAAAACAAGCACTAAAAAAAGGTGCAGATATTATTATTTGTACCCCAGGAAGATTACTTGCTCATTTGGATTTTAATTATTTTGATCCATCTGGAGTAAAGCATTTTATTTTGGATGAAGCAGACCGAATGCTTGATATGGGCTTTTATGATGACATCATGAAAATTGCAAATCCTCTTCCAAAAGAAAGACAGAACCTCTTATTTTCGGCAACTATGCCTCCAAAAATTAGAGAACTTGCAAACAAATTACTGAAAAATCCAGCAAGTATTAGTTTGGCAATTTCAAAACCTGCTGAAGGAATTACACAATCTGCTTATATGGTATATGATAGGCAAAAGGTGAATTTGGCAAGAGAAATATTAAGAGCAAAAGGAAGAGGTTTAAGTCATGTTCTAATTTTTGCTTCAAGCATAAAGAGTGTAAGAGAAATAAAAAGGACACTCAATAAAGCAGGCATGAGAGCTTCTGAAATGCATTCTGGATTGGACCAAAGTGAAAGGGAGGAAACTATAAGAGATTTTAAAAATAAGAAAATTAAAATTTTAGTTGCCACTGATATTTTATCCAGAGGGATTGACATCCAAGAAATTGAATTGGTTATCAATTATGAAGTTCCTCATGATGCAGAGGATTATGTGCACAGAATTGGTAGAACTGCCCGTGCTGATAGAACTGGAGAGGCAATAACTTTCATTAATCCAAAACAAGTGAGAAACTTTATGGATATTGAAAAACTAATTGAAAAGAAAGTTCCAAAATTAGAATTGCCAAAAAGATTTGATAAAGCTCCTGAATATAAAATTCAATCCAAAAATAAGAAAAAGAAGAGGTGGAGGAATTTTAAGAAAAAAAAACCTACCTCTCCAAAATAGGGGCATGATGAGGTTTTATTCTAGCATCAATTATAGGAATAGAACAAGAGAAATGTTTGTTATTAGTTTTAGCATTTAATCCATATATATCGTTTGCTGGGTTGGAACGAGTAAAAGCAACCCACAACCAATTAGAAAAATCCTCATTTACAAAAGTTGCATCATCTACTAAAGTAATAAGTCCTATCCCATCTAAATCCTGATTTTCTAAAGATGAAACAAGCTCGTTAATCTCACCTTTTCCTTCAATAACTAAATTCCCATTACTCACTAATTGCAGATTTGAAAATCTTTGGGGTAAATTAATATTATCTAGTTTTTCAGACAAAGTTCTTTTAATTTCTCCTGCAGAAGCTATCACCACTTTTGACCCCTCATTTAGTGCATCTCCACTATAGTCCAAAGTATCAATTGTAGTTTTGGTCTGAAAATGTAAATCTCTTTTCCAATCTACTCTCTCTAAAAAGTGTGTAAAATATTCTTTCTCATCATTTACATTGGGAGAATTCTCATCATCACATATAAATAAATATTTAACTAATGACATTTGCCCTGTCCCTAAAATATGATTAGCAATAGTCAATAATTCTTGTGGTTTTTTAGTTGGATTATAAGGGGTATATCGCTCGCTACCAACAGCTAATAAAAGTGGATGAACACCTGCTGCATCTACTGCATTTACAGCTTTAAGTCCTGGAATTTCTTTTTCAATTGCACTGCCACTTATTTCATGAATTAGTGCTCCAAACTGAGAATCTTCTTGAGGTGGACGACCTACAACTGTAAACGGCCAAATGGCATTTTCTTTTGCATAAACCTTTTTTACTCGCATCACAGGAAAATCATGTTTTAGGCTATAATAACCCAGATGGTCTCCAAACGGTCCTTCTGGCTTTGTTTCATTTGCATGAATTTCACCACAAATTACAAAATCAGCATCTGCAGAAATTGTATAACCATCTTTCTTTGCATATCTGAATCTTCTTTTCCCTAAAACTCCAGCAAAGGAAAGTTCACTCATTCCTTCTGGTAATGGCATCACAGCAGCAAAAGTATGTGATGGTGGCCCTCCAACAAAGATAGACACCTTTAACAACTCTCCAATCTTATTTGCTTTTTTCTGATGAATCCCAATCCCTCTATGAATTTGATAGTGCATTCCCACTTCTTTGTTCTGCACATAATCATTTCCCGAAAGTTGAATTCTGTACATTCCTAAATTTGAATTCATAATTCCAGTATTTTCAGGATCTTCAGAATATACTTGTGGTAAAGTAATAAAGGTTCCTCCATCTTTCTCCCAACATTTTATTTGAGGTAAATCTTCAATTTGTATTTCGTTAAACCCTCTAAATCTTACTTTTTTCGGAATTGCATAGATGCCATTTAAGGCAATAGAAATTGCCTTTATAGGATTCTTTAATGCAGAAACAGGATTTGTTTTTAACTTAATCAACTTCTTTACAGAATCCAAACTATCTCGAAATATGAGCTTACTCCTATCTAATGTTCCAAACAAATTAGAAACTGCTTTGAATTTACTTCCCTTTACATTCTCAAAAAATAAAGCCTTATCATTTTTAGCGAACTCATCCAAATGAATGGTTGCCATATCCAAATCAGGATTTACCTCATCAGAAATTATTCTAATTTCATCTTTCCTCTCTAAATCAAAAATACATTGCTGTAAGGATTTATAACTCATAGCCCAAAAATAAAAAAAGGAAGCCGATTGACTTCCTTCTTTTAAAAATTTAATTTTTATTACCTGTTTCCTATAGAAACATACTTTCTTTCATTTGCACCCGTATAAACTTGTCTTGGTCTTCCGATTGGCTCATGATTTTCTCTCATTTCTTTCCATTGAGCAATCCAACCAGGAAGTCTTCCTAAAGCAAACATTACCGTAAACATATCTGTAGGAATGCCAAGTGCTCTGTAAATTATTCCTGAATAGAAATCTACATTAGGATATAAGCCTCTTGCTTTAAAGTATTCATCCTCCAGAGCTACTTTCTCTAATTTTTTAGCAATATCTAATACAGGATCGTCTATTCCAAGTTCAGCTAAAACATCATCAGCTGCTTTTTTAATGATAGTAGCTCTTGGATCAAAGTTTTTATAAACTCTATGTCCAAATCCCATCAATCTAAATGAATCTTCTTTATCTTTTGCTTTAGTAACATATTTATCTATATCCCCTCCATCTTCTTTAATTTCTTCAAGCATTTCTATTACTGCTTGGTTTGCCCCTCCATGTAATGGTCCCCAAAGTGCTGCAATTCCTGCTGAAATAGAAGCATATAAACTTGCGTGTGATGAACCTACAATTCTAACAGTAGAAGCCGAACAGTTTTGTTCGTGATCAGCATGAAGAATTAGAAGTTTGTCTAATGCTTTAGCAATAACAGGGTTAACATCATAATCCACAGTAGGTAAAGAGAACATCATTCGAACAAAGTTCTCACAATACCCTAAAGAGTTGTCAGGATAAATTACGGGTTGCCTCATTCTATTTTTAAAACTCCAAGCTGCTAGAGTAGGTAGTTTTGCAATGGAACGAATTATTGTTCCGTTCACTTCTTCTGCTGAACGATTTGGATCTAAGGATTTTGGATAAAATGCAGTAAGGGATGAAACCAAAGAAGACAACACTCCCATTGGATGAGATTTAGATGGAAACCCATCTAATATCGCCCTTACATCCTCATGCACTAATGTATGTTTTGAAACTTCTTCTTGAAAATTATCTAATTCCTCAGAATTTGGTAATTCTCCATAAATAAGCAGAAAAGCTACCTCAAGAAAAGTTGATTTCTCGGCTAACTCTTCAATAGAATAACCTCTGTATCTTAGAATTCCTTTTTCACCATTTAAAAAGGTTATAGAACTTTCAGTAGATCCCGTATTCTTGAATCCTTTATCCAATGTAATAATTCCTGTTTCTTGTCTGAGTCTACTTATATCAATTGCAGTTTCATTTTCAGTTCCGATAACAACCGGAAGCTTTATTTTTTTTCCGTCAAAATGTAATTCTGCTTTTTTTGTCATAATTCGTGCATTTTCTTAATCAGCCCAATATAATACTTTTTCCAGGATAAATAGCATCTTTTCCTAAAAATTCTTCAATTCTTAAAAGCTGATTGTATTTTGCCATTCTGTCGGAACGAGATGCTGAACCTGTTTTTATTTGCCCACAATTAAGCGCAACAGCTAAATCTGCAATTGTAGTATCTTCCGTTTCACCCGATCTGTGACTCATTACAGAAGTGTAGGAATTATTTTGAGCCATTTTTACAGCACTAATTGTCTCAGTTAATGTTCCAATCTGATTTACTTTTATCAAAATAGAGTTTGCAACTCCATTATCAATACCTCTTCCTAAACGATCGACATTAGTTACAAATAAATCATCCCCCACCAATTGTACTTTATCTCCAATTTTATCTGTCAAGAGTTTCCAAGCATCCCAATCATCTTCATCCAAACCATCTTCAATGGAAATGATTGGATATTTTTTTGTCCAATTTTCCCAGTAAGCCACCATTTCAGCAGGTGTTCGTTTATCTCCTGTTGACTGGTGAAAATGATACATATTTTCTTCTGCATTATAAAATTCGGATGCAGCAGCATCCATTGCAATATACATATCTTCACCAGGGCGATAGCCAGCAGTTTCAATAGCTTTCAAAACCACTTCAATTGCTTCTTCATTCGAGCCTAAGTTAGGAGCAAAACCTCCCTCATCTCCAACATTAGTGGAATAATTCTGATTTTTAAGCTCCGCTTTTAAATGATGAAAAACTTCCGTTCCCATTTGCAAAGCATGGGAAAAAGAAGATGCGCCAATTGGCATTACCATAAATTCCTGAAAATCGATACTATTATCGGCATGCGAACCACCATTTAGAATATTCATCATAGGGATTGGTAAAGTATGGGCCTTATCACCGCCAATATAAGCAGACAAATTTTTGTTTTGTTCAATTGAAGCAGCCTTTGCAGCAGCCATGGAAACAGCCAAAATAGCATTAGCTCCCAAATTAGCTTTGTTTGGAGTACCGTCTAAGTCAATCATTTTGTTGTCAATAAAAGACTGTTCGCTTACTTCACACCCAACAATTGAATTCTGTATTTCAGTTCTAATATTATTTACAGCATTCAAAACTCCCTTTCCCAAATAGCTGTTTTTATCACCATCTCTTAACTCAACAGCCTCATGCTTTCCGGTAGATGCTCCTGATGGAACTGCTGCCCTTCCCATAATTCCTTTATCAGTAAATACTTCAGCCTCAACTGTTGGGTTGCCTCTTGAATCTAATATTTGACGTGCATGTATATTTACAATTTTACTCATTTGTTATTCTTATGATTTTTAATATTGCTTACAAACTGATCAAACAAATACCTTGAATCATGAGGGCCAGGAGAAGCTTCAGGATGGTATTGCACAGAAAAACAATTCTTATTTAAGAGTTTGATTCCTTCAACAGTGTTGTCATTCAAATTCACATGCGTTACTTCAACATTTGGATTATTTTTTATGTCTTCCTCAGAAATCCCAAAACCATGATTTTGTGAAGTTACTTCTGCTTTTCCACTGCTTAAATTTATAACAGGATGATTAATCCCTCTGTGTCCGTTATGCATTTTATAAGTTGCTATACCTTCCGACAAAGCCAATGCTTGATGTCCTAAACAAATACCAAAAACTGGATTACTATTTTCTGTTATTTTCTTTACCTCTTCAATCACCTCTGGCATGGCAGAAGGATCACCAGGACCATTGGATAAAAAGAAGCCATTTGGATTCCAAGCGTTCATTTCCTGATAAGAAGCATGCATTGGAAAAACTTGCAAATAACAATCTCTATCAGAAAGACATTTTAAAATATTTCGTTTTACACCAATATCGAGAACTGCAACTTTGTATTTTGCTTTTTCATCTCCAAAGAAATAGGATTTTTCAGTAGTAACTTTTGATGAAAGTTCCAATCCCTCCATAGAAGGAACTTTTTCTAATTGCTTTTGCAAAGTATAAATATCAGTTGTTTCAGAAGATATAATGGCATTCATAGCCCCTTTATCTCTAATATATCTCACAAGAGCTCTAGTATCCACATCAGTAACTACTACTTTGTTCTGATCCTGAAAATACTGATATAAATCGCCTTTCGCCACCTCACGAGAAAATCCATTATTAAAATTCTTACATATCAATCCAGCAATTTTCATAGAGTCAGATTCTACCTCATCAGCATGTACGCCATAATTACCAATATGAGCATTAGTAGTTATCATCAATTGCCCATAATAAGAAGGGTCAGTAAACACCTCCTGATAACCAGTCATTCCTGTATTAAAGCAAATTTCACCTGTAGCTATCCCTGAAATACCAACAGATTTTCCATGAAAAATCATTCCGTCCTCTAAAAGAACAACTGCATTATTTTGTTTTTTATACTTCATTATTTGATTAAAATATTGGAAATAAAATTAAAAAAAAGGACAAAGCACGTAAAGCTTTATCCTTTTATTTTTTAAAACAATTGAAGATTTATTCATCTTTCTTCTGCTCATCTGAATTATCTTCTGTTTCTTGAACATCTTCTGCTTTTGGTTCTTCTTCAGCTACTTCCTCAGTAGTTTCTTCTGCTTTTGGTTCTTCTTCAGCTACTTCCTCAGTTGCAGGAGCTTCCTCAGTAGTTTCTTCTGCTTTTGGTTCTTCTTCAGCTA
>Ga0066833_10000868_pt1 | contig 12311 bp, 7 predicted proteins | sample ETNtaG_13_FD_66728 | JGI IMG/M metagenome (GOLD analysis project Ga0066833, IMG submission 66728) | Marine microbial and viral communities from oxygen minimum zone, Eastern Pacific Ocean - ETNP201306PF47B | ecosystem: Environmental > Aquatic > Marine > Oceanic | place: Pacific Ocean: Eastern...
GCAGATCTGCCGAGAGCGGCGGAATCCGTTGGATCGGCTCTGGCCTCCGTCTTGGATGAAGAAAGAGAGACACTTGGGCTCAACGCAGTCACCAGACTGTTGGACGCAATCCAGTCCCATCTGCCCTGGTCGGAGAGACAGCTTGTGAAAGATTGCCTCTTCGCGAGGACCAGGTGGGAAAAACTGTTTGCAGTGAACGAGAACATCACACATGCGGACCGGCTGACAACTCTCAAGAACAGCTTTCTCTTCAACAGATTTGATCCGGACGAACTGGCAACGATCGCATCGCTTGTCGGCAGCAGTACGTTTGAGCCAGGCACGAACATCATAAAACAGGATGAACCGGGGGATGAGGCTTACATCATCCAGCAGGGCGTCGTAGACGTACTCGTGGAAGACGAGCTCGGCGAGACTCACTCGGTCGCGCATCTGAGCGCAGGTGATTTTTTTGGGGAGTTGGCGCTTCTTGAAGACGCGCCCCGGTCGGCCACCGTCAAGGCGGTCGATCACGTGGATGTGTTGATCCTGGATCGCCCCGTTTTCGATCGGTTTGTGGAAAGCTTCGGTGAGGCACGCGACAAGCTTGCCAACGCCATCCGGGCCCTCAGGCTGATTCACGAGATTCCTCTGTTCGATGATTTCTCACAGGAAGAGGTCGCCACGGTCGCCACCCAGTTTCAGGTCGAGTCGTTCAAATCAGGCGAAGAGGTGATCGGATTCGGCGAGATGGGCGACAAGTTTTACGTCATCCAGAGCGGCCAGGCTGATGTCCTGCTGCCGGATAGCGACGAGCCAATCCGGAACCTCAAGACCCGGGATTTCTTCGGAGAGATCGCACTGCTCGAAGATGTCCCACGCACAGCGAGTATCCGCGCCACGGAGGACATGACAGCGCTGTCTCTGGGCAAAGGGGATTTTCTGCAGCTCGTAGGCGGCAATCCATTCGCGCGCAAGCGGCTGAGCTCCATCTCGCGACAGCGCACGCATGAACTGATGGAGGCCCTGTGATGAAGAAGTTCAGCGTTAAGAAAATCATGCCGATTGTGAGCGTGATCGTAAGTGCGCTCATATACAACGTCATCCGAAACGCATCCGGCACGATGACCGTTTCCGTGCAATCGAAATCGCTCGCAGCCATCGATACCGGTCTCTACAAACTGGTGACTGACAACGAGACCGATGCAGATCCGTTGCCGAGCGATCAGGATGAGTTTGCAGAGTTTCTCGAGGTCAGCTTCGAGAGCGGCGTTACCCACGAAGGGAACGATGTCTGGGGCACCAAACTTGTCTATCACCATCCAGTTCGATCCTATTACGCAGTAGGAAGCGCAGGGCCGGACAAGCAATTCGGTACCGATGATGACATCTACCTTGGCCGCAGCGGGGAATCCCGGGGAATGACCCATGATCTCCAGAAGATCATGAAACAGATCGAAACCGTTGTGGCGCAGGAGAAGAAAGACAATGCCTTCGCAACGGCAACCAAAGCCGCTATTGAAACTCTGACTCAGACAACAGAACAGCCTGCCAGCCCGGAAAACGTAGAGGATTCTGCACCGGACACGCTTTCCCTTAAACAAGCCGTTATGGTTTTCGACGGCGATAAGGATGTGAAACGCCTCGTCACCGACCTGCTCGCCTCTTCCGCATCCCAAGATGGGGATGTCTCCGTCATCGCCCTCCTTGGCGTCGGCAGCACCAACTCAGGCCCGGCCGAGACGCAGCCGCCCGCGCGCAGGGCGCACATCAAGATGACCCTCGAGAGGCTGAATGCGGAAATCGCTTCTTACAACCAGTTTCAACAAACCTTCGAGCGGCTCCTGAAGCAGTCTGATTATGAAACACTGCGACCCAGGCTGACAGTTGCCGCGGCACGGATGGATGATGGCCTCGTCGGCACCTACGTCAAAGGATTGGCTCAGGATATGGACGCGGTAGATGGGATGCTCGATCGCTTTCTCCAGAGCATACAAAAGAAGAAGGGCAACTCGATTGTCTTTGGTGCCAAGCGTGGAAAAGTCAAGGATGTCGTGGACACCATGATCGTGCTCGACGCCGGTGACAAGGAATCGATCATTGATAGAAAAGATCTGCAGCCCAGGTGGATCCTCGATAACAGCGCCCTGGGCGAACTTGCTGCCAGGGACGACCTTTATGGTCTCGGCGTGATGTTGATGCACCGGGACCGACATACGGAAGCCGAAGGACTTTTTCAAAAGTTAGGCGAGTGGCATCCGGGCAGAGAACGGCAGGCAAGCTGGAAGAAGATCCGAAAGGAAGCTGAAGCTTCGCAAAACCTGGAAGAGATAAAGCTGGCGATCGAAAGTGGTGCCAGCTCACGTGCGATGACGATGCTCGCAAAGGCAAAAAATCAATACGCGAATACAGACATCCTGAGGCTGTCCGAGGACCAGATTGCCCAATGGGAAAAATCAGCCACTCAGTCCATCGGTGCAAAAAACAAGAAAATTGAGGAAGCCCTGCAGAAGGTGGCCACCGTTGACGAAGGCATCCGTACGAAACTGAATACCTGGCACAAAGATCGGACCGATAAGGTCGAGGCCCTGTACGAGCAGGAGATGGGAGATAAGGAAGAGCAGCTCACGCAGATGAAGCTGGCCAAGAAGAAAGGTTCAAAAGAAGTCACCTCGACTCAGATTACCAAATTGCAGCGCGAGATTCGGAAGTTTAAGCAAAGGCGTGTTGACCGGATGTCTGAGCTGGCCACTCGCGCCAGAAACCTCCAGCGTGACCACAGAAATGCCTACCTGAGGTTGCGAAGAAAAATCGGCGAAGGGGAAGAGTTCACTGACCAGCAGGTAATAGGCAGGCTCGATGTTCTTGCGAGCCCGGGCCAGGACCAGACGGCCGATATCGAACGCAGACTGAAGCCTTCCTCGATTCAGCAGACGCGACATTACGTGATCGAATATAACTGCACCAGGGAGCAGGTGGTGGCTTTGGGCGTCCGCCTGGATGCCTTTTATGTTTCGCTCTCGAAAATGTTATCAAGGTCAGAAAGGATCCGGGACAAGGTAAAATCACACGACAACAAGAAGCTGACGGTTCGCTGCCTGAAGGATCAGGAGGCATTCCAGGCATATGGGAAGAAAGATTGCAGTAATTTCAGTGAGGGCTGGGCTGCTTACTTCAAGTATTCGGCAAAGGGCGCCGAAATGGTTCTCTTCCCCAAAGAAGAGAATTACTCGAGCGCGTATCACGAGGCATTTCATCAATTCATGCACCGGACGATCCCGGGCATCGGCGCCATCCCGCAGTGGTTCAACGAAGGCCTCGCCACCTACTACGGCACCGGCGATTTCAAACAGGGGAAATTCTCGCTGCCGAAAGATCTGGATAAGGGCCGCACTTCGATTTTGCCCAAAGCAATCAAGGACGGAACGTTCCTTTCCCTGGAGAGTTTTCTGCAAGTGACGCTGGCGGACTGGAACAACGAAAACCAGGCGCTCCACTACGCCGAAGGCTACACCCTCGTTCACTTCATGCTGAACTACCCGGACAAGCGCGTGGCCAAGGTCTTCAGAATCTTCATTGAAGAGCTTGCCGAGTCTGGCAAATACGATGAAGCGCTCGAGACCGCCTTCATCCAACTCAACCGGGGAACTCTCGAGATGTTGTGGAAGGACTGGATTATGGAGGCGGCCGGCGACGACAAAAAAGAACAGAAGTAGCACCCGTTTGTAGTGACCGACTTCAGCCGGCCGAGTCGAAACAGGCGGGTAGTCTGTTGGCGCACTGGCAGAGCCAACGGCAGGCGCCCTGAATCAGCCAGTCTTCTTTTCTGCGTACCGCCCGACCCAGCTTCTTGCTTCGAATTCTGCCGTATCCCACGGGGCGGGCTCGATCACTTTCCGTCTGTACGCCACGGTCGGAGGGTCGTGCTCTTTTTTACGCACGACCTCCTCGTCGTCGTAATGCTGACGTTGGTCTTGGGGCAGTGCGGACCAGGTCCGCTCGTCCATCACAATCTCCCCGGTTAGTGCAGCTGTTTCCATCCGTGCCGCGAAGCTGATGGCCGCGCCGGATGCTTCACGTCCGCTTCTGATGACACTGCCGGTAAATACGCCAATTCGGAAATAGCGGAAGTCCACTTCTTCCTCCGCATACTGGTTGTGCTCGAGCTGGCTGATTTCGTGGAGCACTGTTCCGAAACGGTCTGCCTGCATTGCATTTCTGAACAGAAGAATCGCGCCGTCGCCCGTGCCCTCGATAAACACTTCTCCAAAGCTGCAATCGATCGCCTCTACAGCACGCCTCACCAGCTCTCGAATCTGCCTCTTTAGAAGCAGGGTGGCAATGGGACCGAGGCGGTCGTCGCTCTCAAGCGTGCTGGAGATCTGTGAATACCTCGCCAAATCGATATAGACCACGGGAACAGTCTGGGCCTGAAAGGCAGCCGTGCCATAACCATGTCGATGCAGATTGGACATTCTGGTTCCTTCCATGTTTCTTTTGCGGGGCCAAATGCCCTACTGCTCTTAAAACCACAGACCGACCAGCGATGCGACAAGGAAATGGTTGATGGAGACATTGGGCACAGATGTGCTCTGCATCCCGTAATTCTCTCCCTGTTCAGTCTTTTCGGCGCTCCGATTTCCGAATCCGCTATCAGAACTCCGCCGACTTCGGCGCCCTTGGATATGGGATGACATCACGGATATTCGCCATACCGGTCACGAACTGAACGGCCCGCTCAAAGCCGAGCCCAAACCCCGCGTGCGGCACGGTACCGAATCGGCGGAGGTCGAGGTACCACCAGTATTCTTCAGGATCCAGATCGCATTCTCGCATGCGACTCTCGAGAACCTCTCGACGCTCTTCTCGCTGGCTCCCTCCAATGATTTCACCGATTCCAGGAACGAGGACATCAATCGCGGCCACCGTTTTTTCATCGTCGTTGAAACGCATGTAGAAGGCTTTGATCTCCTTCGGGTAGTCGTGAACGATCACGGGACACTTGAAGTGCTTTTCGGTCAAGAAGCGCTCGTGCTCCGTCTGCAGGGCGTTTCCCCATTCGCAGGGGTAATCGAAAGACTCACCGGACTTATCGAGAATCCCAATCGCTTCCGTATATGAAACCCGTACGAATTCCTTTTCAATCGTGTGTTCGAGGGTGGCCTTGACTGTCTTGTCTATCCACTGATTGAAGAAGTCCATGTCTTCGGGACATTGCTCCAGAGGCGCTTTGCACAGGTGACGGATGTATTCCTCGGCCAGTTGCATATCCCCGTCGAGATCGCAGAACGCCATCTCCGGCTCGATCATCCAGAATTCGGAAAGGTGGCGGGCGGTGTTCGAATTCTCTGCCCTGAAAGTAGGGCCGAAGGTGTAAACGTTGCTCAGCGCGCACGCGTAGGTCTCGGCAGAAAGTTGTCCGCTGACCGTTAACCGAGCCTGCTTTCCGAAGAAATCTTCCTCAAAATTCTTCGGTTTACCGTCCGCCGGATCCAGAGTCGTCACGGTGAACATTTCACCGGCACCCTCACAATCGCTCGCGGTGATGACAGGCGAATGCAGATAAAGAAATCCGCGGGACTGAAAGAAATCATGGGTTGCCGCGGCCAGGCAGTTCCGCACACGGGCAACCGCTCCAAACGTGTTCGAACGGGGCCGCAGATGCGCCACCTCACGCAGAAACTCCATGCTGTGCCGCTTCTTCTGCATCGGATAATTCTCCGGATTCTCTACCCAGCCGAGAACCTCGATCGACTTCGCCAGAATCTCCACCGACTGCCCTTTGCCCTGGGATTCTTTCAGCTCGCCGACCACTCGAAGGGAACAGCCGGTAACGGCATGGAGAATCTCGCTTTCGTAATTCGGCAGTTCGCCGTCGGCCACCACCTGGATGCCCTTGAGGCTCGAGCCATCGTTGAGCTCGAGAAATGAAAAGCCGCCTTTGGAATCTCGCCGCGTGCGCAGCCAGCCATGAACGATGACCTCGGCGCCAAAGTCAGTGCGCTGGCGAAGGTTTCGGATCCGGTCTTCTGGTTCGAGTGTTTTCATATGGTTCTTCAATCTCGAGGTAGTCAGAAAGATGGCCAGACGTGATGACACGTTGGTCGGCATTTCTCACAAAGTCAGATGTCCAGCAATGTGGCGGCAGGCTGGTGCCAGCCTGGCTGCCAATGTCTTATCGGGTTTTATCGCGACAAAGCAACTCAACACTTGTCTTCTGATTTCAAGGTCTGTGGGCATGGCGCATGTGGAGCCAACACGGCTCTACTTTTCAATCCGAAGAATCCTACCCCATCCGGGCTCCAGCCGGATTCGAAATGGGCCGTCCTCAACAGAAAAGGCCTCGCCGGTATCCGCATCGATCATTCGCATTGCGTCAAACTTGAAAGTCACGTCCAGCGGCATGCCTTTGTCTTCGGCCATGTTCTTGTGAGTGGCGGCCCATTCGCCCAACGTGCGATGGTCGTTCACCAGAACAAGATAATTGTCAGCCGGCGTGCTCATCAGACTGGCGATGGCGCCTGTACCGGCGAATTGGATCCTCGGCTTCATCCCCGCTGCACGGAGAACAAGTTTCCCGGACCGTTTCAACCATCCACGATACTCGGAAGGGCTCATCTCCCTGGGATGGTTAGCTTCCTCCCATTTGATGGCCGCAGTTCGGATTCCGGTGACGCCTGCTAATCGCGCCCCATCGGTAAAGACGACTGCTCCTTCGGCGGCAATGAAATCTCTGATTCGAGAGGCAATGTCTGCGGGAGTCGTGCGGATATCGGGGGCCACGAGAAGACGGTAATGCTTAAGCGCGCCCGCACGAATCTCATCGTCATAGAGGACATCGAAGGGCTCGCCTGTCGTCAGCACTGCACGAAAGAGGTCTTCCGCGCGTTCCATGGCGAACGAGAAATCGTAACGTCCCTCTCCCTGGTGAACGGCATCACAGTGGCTCAACCAGAGCGCAGACCGGCGCGGAGTCGGTTCCCACGTAGTCAGGAGTTTGCCGTGCTTCAAATAGAGCTCCCGGTTCAGCTTCGCCAGGGCAGCCCACGCTGCTTCGCCTCCGGGCCGGTATTCAAACTGGCTGTAGTGAATGTATTGATAGCCCCAATGGGTGATATCGGACGCGCCGAAAGCAACGGCCAGCCAGCATGCCTCGGTCAGCATGTCGGCCGGAGTGGACGCGGGTGCGATGCGATCATTTCCTAGCTGAGGCCCGATGCAGATGCGATGCCCGCCCGATCGTTGATGAACGCGCGCACGTTCTACATAGAAAGGAACGCTGAGGGGGCTGCGCGGCCGGAAGTGCACGCGTATCCAGTGCTGCACCATGTTCATCCCCGCGAACTGGCCGATGCAGGCGCGGTCCATCACCGGGTCTGTGGTCACCTCAACGCTGGGGTAACTGGCAAGGATGGCCTTCGCGGTAGCTTTGTGGAGCGGAATGAAACTTCCCGCGCTGTGCCACCAGTGCAGAAAGCGGTAGCCGGGATCATCATCAGGAATGATGCCCCGCGGCGCGCCCAGCAATCGTCTGTGCTTGCCAAGAAGTTTCGGCCAGGGCGCGCCGGCAGGCAGGGCCCCTGCATCCGCTGCGGCCCTGCGCACAAGCGGCGTATCGACAGGCGGCGCCATGTATTCACTGTCGAGCATGACTCGAAGACGCGGATGACCGCTCACTTCCCATGCCTTCAGCAATTCGAGCGTCTTGGCAGTCGAACGTCTGATGAAATCCGGATCGAGATAATAACTGTCACCAGTGCCCTTCACGTGAGAACGAGGGAACAGATACATCGCCGGAGACAGCCCCGCATCCTTCAGCGATTCAGGATCTGCCAGACCGCCCCGGGACTGCACCACGTCACCGCGCTCCGCAAGCTCCGTCAAAGCCCAAGGCTTGTACCCGGTCTTGCTGCCATCCCAGAACTGCACCCTCACTTTTGGCTGTTCCTTAATCGTATTCCTCCACGCCAGAATTTCCCGGGAACGCATAGCCCAATTCTTCCTTTTTACAGCGAGTTCATCTTTCATCCTCGCCAACTCCTCGGCAGGCCAATGGGTTACCTTTACGGAATGAAGAATGATGCTGGTTTCCCTGCTGCCGCCGCCTTTTGATTTGCTCAGAGTCAATCTCCCTTTCGACCAGGCAGGGAGATCCTGTTTGCGATAGAGCCATGGGGCTGAGTCTGCCGCATGCACAAATGCTTTCAGCGAGGTCACAGACATTTCAAAGGTCACCCGGTATCGCTTGCCGGGTTCCCATCGCGGCCCCCCGTAATAGTGCATCTCTGTTCCATGGTAGCGCACCATCGGACGTGACCTGTCCCGACCAAAGACGACCGACTGGTAACCGCGTTTTCCCCATTGAATGCCAAACGAGAAAGCCTGCAGCCCCACGGCGGAAGGAGTCTGAAACGTGAACTCCCACTCGACAGCCTGGATTGTCTCCAGATTGGTCGGCCGGCTGAGTCTGAACTTCTGATCATTCGCAACGGCTATCAATAGACCTTCTTTGACCCGGCGTGTTGCCATTGCCGTGGACGTGTTTGCCGAAGGGTCCTCGCTCGCGTCTCCTGCAGGCTTAGGGAAATCCGTGGATTTCGCACTCCCTTCCGAAACGGCCAGTTCCCACTCCGGTGCAAGCTTGCTCTTGCCAAAGTCCACATGGAAATCCTCTGCGTTCTGCGCGCTGCGCACATTCAAAGCCAGAAAGAGGATAACTGCTGGCAGGAGGTCGATACGGCGCGAATATGAATCGCTTGGCGGTTGTCCCAAAGTCTGAGCATTCATGAAATGTTGAAAATCAGATTGAATGCATGTCTGAGTTCGTATCAATAGACAGATTGATCAGGAATCTAACACTGCTGCTTCAATAGCACGATGCAAATCCTCCTTCTCACCGATACCCATGGGACGTTTATCTCCCATGAAACCACGGAATGGCGGCTTGAAGAATACCCAATCGATCTGATCCTCATCGCCGGAGACTTCAGCTATTTCGATCAGCAATACGAACGATTAATGGAATTGGTGAAATCATCTGGTGTTCCATTCTTCTTTACATCCGGCAATCACGAATCGGTGGAATTCTGCAAAAACGTGGAGTTGCTTTACGGCGGAGTCTACCTTGATGGCGCTTATATCCGATACCGTGAGCTCTGCCTTGCCGGGCTCTGCGGTCACGACATCTTCTATCCCAACCGCGCAAATAACATTGTGGATTTTCAAAACCTGCAGATCGATATGAGAGGCACCAGATTTTCCATTCTACTGTCGCACGAGCCGCCACGTCCCTGGCTTTTTCAGGGAAGAGATTGCGGATCTTTACTCGTGCGCGAGACAATTGAACATCACGGATTTGATCTTGTGGTCACTGGACACCTTCACACGAAGACGCCCCGAATTGAAACCATGGAGCAAGGTACGAAAGTAATAAACCCCGGCACTCGTGGCGCGGTCATCGAGTTGGATACGACTTCAGGCGAATTTGAAATCCTCAGTCCGATGATGGACTGACGTGCTCTCCATCTCACCAATACACCGGCGAGGCGCCTCTCACACAGCCTGATGCAGGCAAGCCCTGCTGAGTGACTGGCCATGTGATCTCTGCTTAAATCCTGGCAAGGGCCTTAGATGCCATTACTCAAATACATCCAGCCTTGCCGACTGAGTTATTCTATAGACACGGTGACCTCTCGAAATGGCTTCGGTCGTCTGCTGTAGCTCCCTTTCTTCGCAAGTGAGAGCTTCGATTTGCCCACAACATCATCAAGGAGGTAAGCACCATGAAAGTCGGTATCGACAGCTATTGTTATCACAGATTCTTTGGTGAGGTCTATCCTGAACAGGAGAAACCAACCAAAGAGATGACGCTCGAGGATTTTATCAGGCGGGCAAAAGAACTGGCCGTCGATGGAGTCTCTCTGGAATCCTGTTTTATACCCCGCTTTGACAAGTCATATCTCAGTGAGATCAAGGGAATGCTTGATGAAGCAAACCTGGATCGGGTCTTTGCCTGGGGGCATCCGGATGGACTGGAGGGTGGCAAAAACGAAAAGGCCTTTGATGAAATGATGGCAAGCATCGAATACGCCCATGATATCGGTGCCAATGTCATGAGGGTGGTTGGCAGCAGCCTGATGTTCCGATTTGAACCGCATGGGCCGCAGATCGAAAAACTGTCACAGATGTTTTCAGAGGCTGCGAGAGAAGCGGAAAAGTACGGCATCAAACTGGCAGATGAAAATCATATCGACTTTGACTCGGATGAAATGCTCACCCTCATCAATAATGTCAACTCCCCCTGTTTTGGGATTAATTTTGACACAGGTAATTTCATGCGCGTCCTCGATGACCCGGTTCAAGGGATGGAGAAGCTGGCAAAACACGTGTACGCCACCCACATCAAAGATCTGAAACCCCAAAAGGGCGCAGCAGTAAATGACTGGTTTTTCTTCTCCAGTACACCCATCGGTGACGGATTCGTTGACAATCAAAAACTGGCCCAGATTCTGAAAGACAATGACTATGAAGGTTTTCTGGCCGTAGAGATCGATTTCCTGCATCCGGATTATAACAACGACGAAGACCAGGCAGTTGAACAGAGCGTTAAGGCGCTAAAAGACATAGTTGGCAATCTCGTATAGGCATCCAAATCATGAAAAAGCTGAATGTAGGAATGATTGGCTACAAGTTTATGGGGAAGGCCCACAGCAATGCCTGGAAGCAGGCTCCTCATTTCTTTGATGTGGATGTCGAACCAGTCCTGAAAGTGGCTTGTGGCCGGCATGCAGGTCCCTTGCAGGAATTCGCGGACCGCTGGGGTTGGGAAGAAGTCGAGACCGATTGGCAGAAAGTTGTCCAGAGAGACGATATCGACATCATTGATATCGGCGTGCCGACCCATCTTCATCATGAAATCGCGGTGGCTGCGGCAAAATCGGGCAAACACATTTTTTGTGAAAAACCCATGGCCCTCACTTACGAGCAGGCCAGGGAGATGTACGAGGCCGCGGAAGAGAATGGAATAAGACACTATTTGAACCACAACTACAGGCGTTGCCCTGCCGTTCAGCTTGCCAGGAAACTAATTGATGACGGCAAAATCGGCCGGATCTTTCACTGGCGGGGAGCCTATCTGCAGTCCTGGATTGTCGACCCAGGTTTCCCTCTCACATGGCATCTGCAAAAAGAGACTGCTGGTTCAGGCCCCCACGGAGATCTTAATTCCCACAGCATCGATCTGGCGCGGTTTCTGGTCGGGGAGATCAAGCGTGTCACTTGTATGACAGCTAACTTCATCCAGGAAAGACCGCTACCCGATGAAGAAGCATCCGGCACCTTTAAGGGCGCTACAAGGGGCAGTGAGAAGGGTAGGGTCAGTGTCGAGGATGCGGCCTTCATGCTGGCGGAATTTGAAAATGGTGCGCTGGGTTCTTTTGAAGCCACTCGATTTGCACCGGGGAGGAAGAATTATAACTATTTTGAAATCTATGGGAGTAAGGGAAGCCTCATCTTCGACCTCGAAAGAATGAATGAACTGCAGTTCTTCTCTAATGATGACCCTGATGATTCCCAGGGATTCAGGACCATCCTGGCGACGGAGCCGTCACATGCCTATGTTGAAAACTGGTGGCCGCCCGGGCACATCATCGGATACGAACACGAATTTGTGCATGCGGTTGTAGATTTTCTGGATGCGATCGTAAATGAAAAAACAATAGAACCTAATTTCTATGATGGCATGAAGGAGATGCAGGTTTTAGAGGCAGGTCTTGAATCTGCAGCAGGTGGTAAGAGCGTTGTCGTGAGTTAGAGCATGCGTTTTCGAGGGCGGCTTCGTGCGGTTGGGGATCGACTGAGTGCCCGGCACCGTTCGCGGTCGAGCCGGGCGCAGTGTTGTACGCGACGTTGAGACTTTCACTTATGTGGAAACTGACCTTCAGCCCAGCGGCCGGTTTCATCCTCAATGCCGGACAGGACCGTCGAGAGCCAGGACTCCTCAGTCCGACCGAACGCACTTCGCTTCGTGACCTGGCCCGCCGTGTCGCCGAAATAGCGGCTCATCCAAAACAGGAAGAGAAGCGGCAGTTATGGTACCGGCACAACTCCCTTGAACCGGTCCGGCCGATGCTGCTGGTGTTCCCGGAGGATAGCTGGGAAGAGCTGCTGCCGGTGGCATCTGCAACCGCTCAGGATCCGTTCTGGCGCCAGTGGGAATGGTACCTGCGGCACCTGATCTTCCGAGACACGCACCTTGCGGACGATTTCGTGATCGAGGCCGACCTCCACGTGCCGGTAACCATGCGGGCCGGAGATTGGGGGATTAAGGCCGG
>Ga0066833_10000875_pt1 | contig 12254 bp, 9 predicted proteins | sample ETNtaG_13_FD_66728 | JGI IMG/M metagenome (GOLD analysis project Ga0066833, IMG submission 66728) | Marine microbial and viral communities from oxygen minimum zone, Eastern Pacific Ocean - ETNP201306PF47B | ecosystem: Environmental > Aquatic > Marine > Oceanic | place: Pacific Ocean: Eastern...
GGGCGCCTTCTTGGCGGGCGCCTTCTTGGCGGGCGCCTTCTTGGCGGGCGCCTTCTTGGCGGGCGCCTTCTTGGCGGGCGCCTTCTTCGCTGCCTTCTTAACTGCCTTCTTCTTCGCCGCCATTGGGTTGTTGAATACGAAAAGTGTGCTCCATCCCCAACCGGCAGAACCATTCCCCGGTGGGAGGGCGGGAGTGCCTACTGACTTTCACTAGACGCTGCAAGTGGAAAGTGTCTCTATCCTCCTTTAATATTCACAATTTCCAGACTGTCCTTGCGCTTGAATTTGACCCGCACCCTCCTACCCTTTCCGCGTCCTATGGATCTATCCGCGGTCATTGAATCTCTTCTCTTCGCCTCTGAAGAACCTCTCCCCTCCCCGGAATTGGCTCGTCTGATCCGGGCCCGCCTCGCAGAAATCGAGGATGGCGTGGTGGACGAGGAAGAGGATTACGGAAAATCTGCCGAACTTGCTGATGACCTGAAGAAGCTTACCGCTATCAATGACGAGGCCGTCATCGAGGCCATCGCCTCCCTCAACAGGAAATATGACCGTGGCAAACGCTCCTTTTCGATTATCGAACGTTCCAGGGGCTGGAAGATCCTCACCCGTCCGGAATACGGCGGATTCGTTCGTCAACTCTTTCCCGGTCTCAAACCACGCCGCCTGAGTCCACCTGCGATGGAAACCCTCGCTATCGTGGCCTACCGCCAACCCGTCACCAAGGCCTCGATCGAGCACGTCCGCGGCGTATCCTCAGACAGTATTCTGCAGAAACTCCTCGACCGGGAACTGATCAAGATCGACGGCCGCGCCGAACTCCCGGGGCGACCGCTCCTTTACGCCACCACTGAATTTTTCTTCGAGCACTTCGGCATCAAGTCCATCAGCGAACTTCCGAATTCCGCCGAGCTTCGCGCCGTCGAACTCCCCGAACCACCCGGACAGGAGGGAGGTGACGCAACTCAGGGGAGTGATGAGGAAAGTGACGGCGAGAAACAACTTGTCCTCGTGGAGCCCCCCGTCGAACCCGCCCCCACCCAGCAACCCCCGCCTGATTTTTCTGCTCCTGAAAGCTGATAACCGATGAGTGGCGACGCTTTTCGGTTTAGAATTATGGAATTAGTCGCTAGAGCTTTTCCCGGTGTCCCTCGACGAGATCCGTAAACGTATCGACACGATCGATAAGCAACTGCTTGATCTTCTCTCGCAGCGGGCTGATCTCGTGCACGAAGTGGGCCTCATCAAGAAGCGCGACAACCTCCAGATTTATGCGCCTGACCGCGAGGAGGCCCTGCTGCGAAAACTCGTGGAAATGAACGAGGGGCGGCTCCCGGAAAAATCCATCCGCTCCATCTACCGGGAAATCATGTCGGCCGCCCTGGCGCTGGAGGAGGATCTCAAGATCGCCTACCTGGGCCCCGAGGGCACCTGGACCCACCAGGCCGCCATCAAGAAGTTCGGGCACTCGGTAAACTACACTCCTCATGCGAGTTTCGCCGACGTCTTCGACGACGTCGCCCGCCGCCGGACCGACTACGGGGTGGTGCCCATTGAGAATTCCACCGAGGGCGCGGTCTCCCACACCCTCGACCTCTTCGTTGATTCGCCCCTTCGAATCTGCGCCCAAATCCTCCTCCGCATTGACAACAACCTGCTCGCCGCCATTTCCCGGGAGGAGGTCCGCACCCTCTATTCCCATCCCCAGGTCTTCGGCCAGTGCAAGAACTGGATTCTGCGAAACCTCCCCGACGCAGATCTCGTGGAGGTCTCTTCCACCACCAAGGCCGCCCATCTCGCCCACGAAAATGCCTCTGAGGGCGCCGCTGCTCTCGGAGGACGCCTCGCTGCCGAGTTGGCCGGGCTTGAGGTTCTCGACGAGGCCATCCAGGACCGGGCCACCAACACGACCCGTTTCCTGGTCATTGGCGAAAAGACCTGTCCGCCCACCGGTAACGACCGCACCTCCATCCTCTTCTCGGTGCACGACCGCCCCGGATCCCTCGTCGCTGCCCTCAAGGCCTTCGACTCCTTCGAGATCAACATGTCCAAGATCGAGTCCCGGCCCTCCAAGCAAAAGGACTGGGAATATATTTTCTACGTCGATCTCGCTGGTCACTGCGAAAACGAGCAAGTGTCCTCCGCTCTGGAGGAACTCGAGAAACACTGTTCCCTGGTCAAACTTCTCGGCAGCTATCCCGACAGCACCGAATAGCAACCACCCGGGAATCGCCGCCTCATTCATACGTGATCATTAAAGATCGGGATTGGGCAATAAATCAGAAGCAACGGAGATCATTTTTTTCGAATATATTCCCTTTGAAGCGTTTGAGATCTCTTCGCCAATCCGGAGCCCGGATGAGGCCTGGATCAAGTCCATGAGTGCTTTCGATATTTCCTAATTCTCTCATATTAGGTCGCTTGCCTAACGACCTGATCAGGTTAAGAGAAGTGGAACAATCTGGTTTCCAGAATTCTTGGCATGATTGGCAGTCAGCCAGGAGGAGAGGTCCGCTCATGGTTGTCCTTGTGAATTTTTATAAGTCAGGGGATGTCTTTCTACGCTCGGGCTGATCAGAAAACACGAATATCACCCTTATCCTGCCTTGTGGGAGCGCCCTGACAACTGCTGCGGCTCACCCACCCATACCCCCTGACCGGAAGCGGAGACCGGTCGGGGGGTTGTCTTTTGCCCCTCACCCTTAGCGCTCCTGGGGTTCAGGCCGCACCTTACCGTGATTGTATACCGCTGTTACCTCATCTGGATTCAATCGGCGCGTGAAAATCATGATTTCGTCGAGGGCTCCAGCAAGGTGACTTACAGTTCGACCTGCTTGAAAGCGACCGAAGATGAGGGGTGCCCCATCAAAGTCCACCCGTCCCTCGAAGTGGATCTGCGAGACAGGCTTCCCATCGAGGTAGAGAACGGAGAGCCTGGAGGTGGTGTCGAAGGTGAAGGCGATATGGAACCACTGTCCGGAAAAATTCGTGGACATGACGTGGCTTAGTGGCACGGGCTTCCCTCCCCAGAAATCCTGCCGTAACTCGCGCTCTATGAGGATGAGGTGGAAATACTGTCCCTCCTGTTCCGCCTTCCGTTGCCCGACTAGGCCCTGAACCCCTTCCAGTTCCGCACGCACCCAGAGGGCAATCGTGAAACTGGAACTGGAGAGCGGCAGCTTTCCCGCCGGGACTTCAATCACGTCATCCACCCCGTCAAACAGCACTCCCATGCCACGTCGGCCCTGCACGGATCGCGCCCCGTGCAAGGTAGCGTTGATGCCATTGCCACTCTGATCGGCAACGCTTTCGCCATCAGCAACATCCTCAAAGGAGTAGTAGAGTGCCGAACCAGTCGGAAGAACCACGTCGCGAGATGCCGGGGGCTCCTCCTCTGCGGCTGGTTCCTCTGCGGCTGGTTCCTCTGCGGCTGGTTCCTCTGCAGCTGGCTCCTTTTCCACTACTGGAGGTTCCCTGAGGTTGTCCGTAATCACGTTTCTCAGGACTGCTATGGCAAACAGGACGGTTACGATCAACACCGCCGCCGCTCCGCACAAGGCCAGCAAGGGGCCAAGGCTCTTCCTCCGCAAAAGGCGGAGCACCTCCAGTTCACGCGGCTGGGAAGCCGCGATTTCAAAATCTCGCTTGAACTCCGCACAATCGTTGTAGCGGTTGTCGCGGTTGCGCTGCATGGCCTTGGCCAGCACCAGGTCGAAGCGTCCCTGCAATCCGGGATGGACTTCGCCGGGCGGGCGATAGTCCCCGCTGGGTCTCGTTCCGGTAAGCCCCTCGTAGGCCAGGACTCCCAGGGCGAAGATGTCTGCGCGATGGTCGATCTCCACGCTCAAGTCCAGCATCTCCGGGGGAGCGTATTCGGGAGTGAGAAAGCGTTCCTCGTCCTGACCGCGCAGATGATCCGGACCGCCCTGCGTCGCGCGGGCAAGGCCAAAGTCCATGAGTTTCACCACTCCCTCGCTATTCCACATGATGTTCTCCGGTTTGACATCACGATGCACGATGCCGTGACGGTGAGCATACGTAAGGCCGTCACACACCTGACAAACCAGAGCCACGGCCTCTTCTTCAGTCAGCGGTCCGGACTGAAACCGCGAGTAAAGAGTTGGTCCATCGATCCACTCCAGAGCCATCCATAGCAATCCGGAGGTTTCTCCAAAGTCGTAGAGTTGGGCAAGATTCGGGTGATTGAGACGTGCCATCGCCTTGGCCTCGAGCGAGAACCGGCTGCGGAAATTCAGTTCGCCAATATCATACGGCAGGATCTTGAGGGCAACCTGGCGCTCAAGGTGACGCTGCACCGCGTAGTAGACCGCACCCATGCCGCCCCGCGCCACAAACCGTTGAACGTCCAGTTGGGGCAGAATCCTCGCCAGTTCCTCGGGAGAAGGAATATCGAATTCAGGAAAAGGAGTGAGAGACATATGCTGTACAGATCCCGCGCAGTCGCTTGTCCGCGGGCGTTTCTTCCAGGATCTCGATTCCGGCCGCTCGATTGAGGATCGGCGATCCCCCCCGCCAGCAATCTGCCCCTGCCATTTCTTAGGCCTGGGGAGCATCCAATTCCCAGCAGAAATGTCCGCTCGAACCAGTCGAAACCGGCCGGGCTTTCCATAGTCAGAGAATCTTATTCAAGGGTTCTCCGATTGAACGCCTGCCTTCAGGGATTGGTGGGCACCACCCCGTGGGCTGAATTTCTACCGCTTGGCCGGAGGACCGGAAACACCCCCCGGCATCACCTGTCAAACCTCTCCGGGCTGCTCCAGCAGTTCCTCGAGAAGTTCCGCCATGCCTTCGGAAACTTCGCCCGCATTCACCTCCAATCCGGCTGACAGCAGGGCGTGATCAGTCAACTGCCTGGCCACCATGGCAGCCAGGTCCCGCTGGCTCTCCTGCAGTGAAGACAGCCTGCGGATGAGCGGATGGCGAACATTGATCTCAAGTTTGGCCTTCGTCTCCGGCACCTCCTGTCCCATCGCCGCCATCATGGTCCTCATCTGGGCGTTGGGCGCGTCTTCCGGAAGCAGTGCCACCATCGGATGTTTCACCAGTCGCTTACCGGCATCCACCCGCGCCACGCGATCATCGAGGGTGGAATTCAGCCACGAAACAAGCCCTTCCGTTTCCTCCCCGGAGAGCGACTCGCCCTCGGGGTCCTCCGGCAACTCTTCCAGTTCGATTCCGGCCCGGTTGGCGGCCACCAGCTTCTTGCCCTTATACTCCCGCAGTGCCTCCAGAACATACTCGTCCACCGCTTCGGTGAAAAAGGCGACCTCCAGCCCACGGGCCCGGAATCCCTCGAAGAAGGGGCCCTTTTCAATGGCCTCCCGGCTCGGTCCCACCAGGTAATAGATGTCTTCCTGTCCCTCCTTCATCCGGTCGACGTAACCGGCCAGGGAAGTCACTTCGTCACCCTCCGTCATGGAGGATCCAAACCGGAGAAGGCCTGCCAGGAGTTCCTGATGTGCGGGCGAAGCCACGATCCCTTCCTTCAGGAACCGGCTGAACCGGTCATGAAATTCCCGGTAGCCCTCCGGATCGACCCCGGACTGCTTGTCCAGGAACTTGAGATAACGCTTGGTGAGTACCTCGTTGAGCTTCCGCACGAGAGCGCTGTCCTGCATCGATTCCCGCGAGATGTTGAGGGGCAGATCCTCACTGTCGATGACTCCGCGAAGGAACCGCAACCACTCGGGCAGCAAGCCTTCCGGGTGCTGGTCGATCAGCACCTTGCGACAATAGAGCGCCACTCCGGGAGGCTGTGCTCCCAGTCCCAGGCGTTCCGCGTTTTCGCCCGGCACGAAGAGCAACGCATTGATGGCCAGCGGTGCGTCGGCCGAGAAGTGCATGGTGTAACGCGGCTCGTCCATCGCATGCGCGGTGAACTGATAGAATTCCTTGTACTGTTCCTCACTTACATCGCTCTTCGGCTTGAGCCAGATCGCCTCCACCGTGTTGACCCGTTCACCATTCAGGTTGACTGGAAAGCCCACGAAGTTCGAGTAGCGTTCGATAATGCCCTTCACCCGGTCTGTCTTGGCAAACTCCTCGTGCTCCTCCTTGAGATGCACCACGATGCGCGCTCCCCGCCGCTGACCTTCTACCTCATCAATGGTATACCCACTCGCCCCGTCGCTTTCCCATCGCAGGTGCTCTCCTTCCTCCCGCCACGAGTGGGTGAACACCTCCACCCTCTCCGCCGCCATGTAGGAACTGTAGAAACCGACTCCGAACTGGCCGATGACATCCGGCCTGGTCCCCTCCTTCATTTTCTCCAGGAAGGCCTTCGTGCCCGAGTGCGCAATAGTACCGAGGTTTTCCACCAGTTCCTCGTGAGTCATGCCGATCCCATAGTCCGTAATCGTGATGGTTCTGGCCGTTTCATCAGTGGTGATATTGATCTCCAGGGGGAGATCCCCGTCAAAGACCTCATTTTCAGTCAATTGCGTCAGGCGCAGCTTTTCCAAGGCGTCAGAGGCGTTGGAAATCAGTTCCCTGATGAAAATTTCGCGATCGGTGTACAGCGAATGGATGACGATATCCAGTAACTGCCGAACTTCTGCATGAAATTCTCTGGTCTCACTCTCCGTCTTACTCATGATGGTAATTGAAACGGCGGGGACCTAACCCGTTACGGCCAAGCTGTCAATAGGGTCTAACCACTCTTCCTCCACAACACACCCCTTCGATACCGACCCATGCCCCGCGTCTGCATCACTGCCCAAGGCAAAAACGCCCAACCCTACCGTTTCTCCCTCGATCGAAAGGTGGTCCGTATCGGTCGCTCCACCGACAACGACATCGTCATCGATTGTCCCTCGGTCTCCTCCCATCACTGCGAGATGAAACGTATCGACGGTGGCTATATCCTTGAGGACAAGGACTCCACCAATGGAATCAAGGTGGACGACGCTCGAATGGAGATCATCGACCTTGAAAACGGCCTTGATATCCTGGTCGGCGACGCCGCTCTGGACTTTGAGTTGACGGACAAGGAAAAGGACACCCTCTCAGAGGAGGAACACGTTCCCAAGCAGCGCGCCCCTCTTCCCAAGAAAAAAAAGGACGGAGAGGTTTCGGCCAAGCGCCCGGTCCTTCCTCCCCGCCCGGGTTCTCCCGGGGTCGCCACTCCCCTGGTCATCACCCCGACCACCTCAGGCGCAAACTTTGCCATCACAATCGGCCTTCTCTTCCTTGCACTGATGGCCTTCTACTTCGGTCTCGCCAGCAAACACCAGAGCAAGTATTCCAGAACCGAGTATGAGTCCAAGGGACTCTGGGGAGACATGTGGGAAAAAGGACTGCCCAGGAAGAAGATCGACTCTTCCGAGTAGGACCGGCCCAACCCGGAACCTTGTCCTTCCGTGACAGGCCTCCGCACCCTGCCGTTTCAATCCTGCACGGTCAGGACAAGGGATCCTTGACCTGGCCCGCGCCCCGCACACGGTACTGATAGGACGTCAACTCCCGGAGAGCCATCGGACCCCGGGCGTGCAGTTTGTCGGTAGAGATCCCGATCTCCGCTCCGAATCCGAATTCCTCACCATCACTGAAGCGCGTGGAAACGTTATGAAACACGCAGGCGGAGTCCACCTCACGCAGAAAGCGCTCAGCAGTTGCCCCATCCTTCGTCACGATACAGTCGGTGTGCTGTGATCCATACTGGTTGATATGCGCTATCGCCTCCGCCCCTGAACTGACCACCTTGATGGCCAGGATATAGTCGAGATACTCGGTGCCCCAGTCCTCTTCGTTCGCCGCCACCACCTGGTCCCCGAGGATCGCCCGCGTCTTTGGACATCCCCGCAACTCGACCTGCCGGGCGGCAAGCCTTTCCGCCACCGTCGGCAGGAACTCGCCCGCCACCGCCTCGTGCACAAGCAAGGTTTCCAAGGCGTTGCAGACGCTCGGTTTCTGTGTCTTGGCATCAACCGTGATCTCACCGGCCATCACCTGATCCGCCGCCTCATCCACGAACACATGGCAGATACCATCGTAATGCTTGATGACCGGCATCCGCGCCAGCGAAACCACCGTCTCGATAAGGCCCTTGCCGCCCCGCGGGATGATGAGATCGAGATAGCGGTCCATCGAGGCCATCTCCTTCACGCTCTCCCGGTCGGTAAAGGGAATCAACTGGATGGAATGCGGCGGGAGCCCCTCCTTCTCTCCGCCCTCCTGCAGGGCTGCTGCCATCGCCCGATTGGAGTGAATGGCCTCTGAACCACCGCGCAGGATGGTGGCATTACCCGACTTCAGGCACAGCACCGCCGCGTCACTCGTCACATTGGGCCGACTCTCGTAGATGATTCCGATCACCCCGATCGGGACCCTGATCTGCTGAATACGTATCCCGTTCGGGCGGGTGCGTTCATCGAGAATCTCACCAACAGGATCCGCGAGTCCGGCCACCTGCTCCACCCCTCCCGCCACCGTCTCAAGACGAGCCTCATCGAGGCGCAGTCGATCCAGCATCGCACCGCTCAGTCCGTTCGCCTCCCCCGCAGCCAGATCCTTTGTATTTTCCTTCAGGATCTCTGCCGACTGCTCCCGTAGTTCGGCAGCCATGGAATGCAGGATGGCGTTCTTCTGCCGGGTGCTCAGGATCGCCAGGGCATGTGCCGCCGTTCGTGCCTGCCGCCCCATTGTGAAGACGGCTTCATGAATTTCCTCCGGGCTCAGTTCTGCGACCGCGTTCATGGTGAGATTGCTATAGGCGCAAATCCCTCAGGCGCCAACCCGGAAGCGTGTAGCCAACCCATCACCTGCTACGATCTCGGTCAGGCGGTCAGGCCGGCGACCGTTGGCGATCACAGTCTCCACTCCTTTCTCCACCGCAAACTTCACTGCCTGCAGCTTGGAGCTCATGCCCCCGATCGCAAACCTTCCCTTCTCCTTCTTGGCATACGACATCACCTCTTCAACCGAACACACATCACGCACAATTGCAGATGAGTCCGGCGGAAACAGGCCATCGACACTCGTCAGGAGAACCAGCAGGCGAGCGCCCAGCAGGGCCGCCACCCGCGCCGAAAGCATGTCGTTGTCCCCCACACTCAGCTCCTCCACTGCCACCGAGTCGTTCTCGTTGATGATCGGCACGATTCCCGGCTCCGCGACAAGTCGCTCCAGCAGATTGCAGACCCGCCACCGGTGATCCTCGATCTCAAGATCTGCCGCGGTAAGAAGAAGCTGCGCCACGCTGACCTCAAAACTGCGAAAGAGATTCTCGTAGGCGTGCATGAGCCGGGTCTGTCCCACCGCCGCCGCGGCCTGCCTGGTAGGCACATCGTCAGGATACTCATTCAATCCCAGGGCCGGTATCCCGGCCCCCACCGCTCCGGATGAGACCAGGACCACCCGCTGACTGTGGTCCGGCAGATCCGCCACCGCGTTTACCAACCGGGCCAGGGCCGCCCCGTCCAACGTACCGTCCTCCCGGGTAAGGACGCCCGTTCCGATCTTAATCACGATGATGTCCTGCTCTGGCATCTTCAAGGTTTCCCCGTTCGTCTCGATTCTGCGTCACGGCTCTTACCGTCCAAGGTAAAACCATCTCACATACGCTCGGGCACTGCAATTCCGAGCAGGTCCAATCCTTTTCGTAGAACGCGTGCCGTCAATTTACAGAGCACGAGGCGCGTCTTCCGCACCGTTCCTTCCGACTTGAGAACCGGGCAGGCCTGAAAGAAGGAATGGTAGGCCCGCGCCAGCTCCAGGAGATAACTTGCCAGCAGGTTCGGTCGGAATCCGTCCAGCACCACCGGTACCGTTTCACCGAAACGCGTCAGCATGCGCGCGAGATGAATTTCCCTCTCGTCGCTCAGTTCAAGCCCCTCATCATCGAGAGTAACCTCTTCACCCAGCTTTCCAAAGATTGAGCGACAACGCACATAGCTGTACTGCAGGTAGGGCGCAGTATCCCCTTCCATGGAGACCATTTTCTCCAGATCGAAGATGTAATCCGAGCCCCGATGATGGGAAAGCTCCATGAACTTGACGGCACTGATCCCGATCAACTCTGCCAGGGCTTCCCGCTCCCCTTCATCCTCCACGCGCGAACGCCCTTCCGAACTCTCCCGCGCAGCCCGGATGGCATCGTTCAGCAGGTCGCTCAGCAGGGGCAGGTCCCCCGCCCGCGTCTTGAGCGGCTTACCGTCCTTGCCAAGGATCGTCCCGAAGGAGATATGCTCCAGTTGAATCTCCCGGCCGCGGCGTGCTGCCACCGCAAAGAGTTGCTTGAAATGGTCACCCTGCCGGTGATCCACCACGTACCAGGCACAATCGGCCTGCAACTCCTCCACCCGGTAATCGATCGTGGCGATATCGGTGGTGGCGTAGTTGAAGCCACCGTCGCTCTTGCGGACAATCATGGGCTTGTCCTCCCACCTGCCCTCCTTCTGGATCTTGAAGGGATCCTTCCCCGGATCGGCTGAATCGTCCGAGAAGACACAAACCGCACCGTCGCTCTCCCGCGCCAGACCGGTCTCGAGCAGCTCCTCCACCACGCCAGGCAGGCGCTTATTGTAGGAACTCTCCCCCAGCCAGTGATCAAAGCTCACCTCGAGATGATCGTATATCAGCTGCAGTCCCTTCCGCGACAGACCCACGCACTCCTTCCAGATCGCGAGGTTATCGTCGTCTCCCTGCTGGAGCGCGACCAATTCCTGGCGGCACTCCTCCTTCACGGACTCGTCCTCCGCGCACCTGCCGTTGGCGGTTCGATAGAGACGCAGCAATTCGTTGAGCGAATCGTCCTCCAGCGCAGAGCGATCGAGTTCCCGCTTCCAGGCCCAGATCACCATCCCGAACTGCGTGCCCCAGTCCCCGATGTGATTGTCGGTGATCACCTCGTGCCCGAGGAAACGCCCGATCCGTGCCAGGGCATCCCCGATAAAGGTGGAACGGAGGTGTCCCACATGCATGGGCTTGGCCACATTTGGAGCACTGAAGTCAATTACGATACGATGCGGATTCCGCACCCGCTCCACACCCAGTCGATCGTCTCCCAGCAGATCGCCGAGGTGCTCTGTAAAGGCCTCCGCCCTGATCCGGAAGTTCAAGAAGCCCGGTCCGGCAATCTCGATCTCGGCCAGGTCCGACACCTCGGTAACCTCCGCCATCGCCTCTGCGAGGGAACGGGGATTCTGCTTCACCACCTTGGCAAGAACCATGGCAGCATTCGACTGGTAGTCGCCAAAACGCAGGTCTGCCGCCTGCGTGACCCCCACCTTCTCCAATTCTTCCTCCGCAACCCCGCAAGCCGCACATCCCGCTCTCAGGCGCTCCTTGAGTGTCTCAACAAGTGTCATCTTTGATGCAATGCGCTCTAGGCCTGATTGGAATTGCGAGATCGCTGGCTCTCAGGACATGGAACCGCTAACATGTCGGCATCCAAAAGCGGAGCCTAGAATTCAGGCAGCTTCCTCCTCACATTCCTCCAGGGTCCGTATGAGATCGCCCGCGGTCAATGCTTCGGTCATCTTCTTCCGGACCTCGCATTGCGAAAAGAGCTCGGCGATTGATGCAAGGGTCTGCAAGTGTGCATGCGGTTGATTCTTGGGCACGATCAGGAGAATGACGAAATGCACCGGGGCATTGTCGCAAGCCTCGAAATCGATCCCCCCCGAGGATCGTCCCAGTGCCACCACTGGCTCCTCCACCCACTCACAATAACAATGAGGAATTGCCACTCCATGACCGATCCCGGTGCTCACCTGCTCCTCCCTGGCATGCAACGCTTCCAGAACATCGACCCGCTGCCCGGATTCAACGCGACCGGTCGAGATGAGATGGTCAACCAGTTCACCAAGCGCATCCCAGTGCGTTTCCGAAACCATCTCCGGCAGGATGCGGCGCTCCGAAAGAAGCGAAACAAGTTTCATGGGAATTGAGGTGGGGAGAATTCCAGGCAGGCGCCTGAGGCCCGGTAGACTCATTACCCGACCCGCGCAAGGGTTTTCCCCTGCTCCTCCCCTGATCCCTCTTGACCTTGGAGACACCCGGTCAGACATTCTGCCGCATGCGTTCGTGCGTCTCCGCCGTTGTAGTTTGCGTAGGTTTAATACTAACCTCCTGCGAAACAGTTCCTACGAGTTACGGGCCTCCTAACATGGGAGGATCCGACAAGGGAGAACGCAAGGAAGCGATTGCGTCCGAGCAGACGGGAGACTTCTACATCGGACGCCGCTACCATGTGAACCGCACATGGTGGTGGGGGTATCTCCGACGTCCACGCC
>Ga0066833_10000876_pt1 | contig 12250 bp, 6 predicted proteins | sample ETNtaG_13_FD_66728 | JGI IMG/M metagenome (GOLD analysis project Ga0066833, IMG submission 66728) | Marine microbial and viral communities from oxygen minimum zone, Eastern Pacific Ocean - ETNP201306PF47B | ecosystem: Environmental > Aquatic > Marine > Oceanic | place: Pacific Ocean: Eastern...
TGAGGTGGAATTGAAAGAGGATGGGCTCATGCATTTCTCCTGGGGCGAGAGGAGTCTCGCTGGGAAATTCGATCAGGTTTCCGAGGCCGGGGGACGCATCGGCCACGTGGTGAAAGTCCGTTTCCATCTTCATAAGGCGACTCTCTTTGGCTTCCATGTGGGCGCGGAAGATTCGCATCCTCGATGGAAGTAAGTCACCTCTTTTATTTATCCAAATGACAGAACCGCACATGATCGCCGAATCGAAAGGTGTTGTTTTACGCCAGGCCAGGTCAGAGGATCTGCCACCAATTGACGAGATCGCCGTCCTCTGCTGGCAGCCGATTTATGACAGTTACATTTCCATGCTCGGAATGGAATGGTACGAGATTGCGAGGCCCGATCCGGAGATGACGTGGCAGGAGCGGAAGATTGGTCAGATTCGCAGGCACTTCCTGGAACATCCGGACTGGTTCTGGGCTCTGGAGAAGCAGGGCGAGGTGATCGGATTCCTTACATTTCACATCGATAAGGAAAAGAGCACAGGGATCATCGGCAACAACGGCGTGCACCCCGAGCATGCAGGACAGGGCCTGGGGAAATTCATGTATCGACATGTGCTTCAGCACTTTCGTGAGCAGGGACTCCGGTTCGCCAAAGTAGGCACGGGGCTCGACGAAGGCCATCTGCCTGCGAGACGCGCCTATGAGGGCGCAGGCTTTGACCGCGCGGTGCCGGCAGTCGAGTATTGGCAGGATCTTTCTCTGAACAATAAGGGCTCGACACCTGATTGAGCTTGAATCAGGCCATGGTGCCATGAGATCGTGTGACGCTCATAGCTCATTTAAGATCTCTTCGACTTTATCCTCAAAGAGCCTCTGCCACCCCGGCGCCACAAGACAGTCACAATCCTCTTGCGCCCATCCCTGATTTGAAAGCTGCTTCTCGGTGGGAGCGTAATAGATGTATCCGTTCGTGTATGCTGCAACGAACGTCAATTCATGAGGCGAGCGTCTTTTGATGTTAAGCCCGGTCTGAGCCGAGAGTTCCCCAGGAAATGTGACCAGTGCAAGACCTCCAATCCGCAGTCCCATGATTTCGGCGTCGATGGTTTTTTCAGGCGCGGCCTGATTCGTGGCCTGGTGTCTTCGTAACAGGGCCAGGTTGGTCTGGAGGCGTGTCAGCTCCTCCATGGTGTGGATGTTCTCAATGTAGCGCTGCATGTCTCTGCGATTGTCAGCATCGAGCTTAGTCATGTCGTCGCGCCCCATCGTCTTGTCGTGCAGATACCGGTGCGAATAGTAAGACGGAAACTCCCCCGACACGTTGTATTTCGTGAACAGCGAAATGAAAGTCTTCAGGTTGAGGCTCGTACCCTGGAGGGACTGCATGAGAAGGGTCTGCTCGGCTTCCATGCGTTTAATGCGATCTGACCGGTCTGCCCTCGGTAGCTCGATGGTTTCCTGGATGACTTCCAGACGGCCGTCCTCAACGCTCTGAGTTTTCCGCAGAGCCTGCAAGACGCTGAGGCCGAGCATGTTTCCCAGTGGCTCGGCGTTTCGGGGGCTGTCAACATCCATGTAAAGGACCGGATTGATGTCACCGGCACAGCCCTGCAGAAACAACGCAATCGTGTCATCACTCAGATTGTCTTCGATGACCCTCGAGGCGAAACCGCTGATATCCGCGGTGTTCGCTCCGCTTGGAACTCCCTGGATGGGATGGCACGCAAAATTGTAGAGCACGGCAAGAGGTCGCCCGTCTTCCCTGTCAATTCGGAGAACTCCAATCTGGGGATCGATCGGGCCTGCGCCGACCACTTCTTCGTCTGGCGGAAGCGAATACGCGTGCCGGACGTCGCATTCGTTACCGTTCCGCAGCCTGAGGCGCCGATTCTCCATGATGCGATCCTCATGGCCGATGCCCGCGCCGATATTTACGGGAGAAATGTCTTGCGAGGCATCTCTCACCGCCTGGATGGTCCGCTCGTCAACTTCCCGGCAGACGATGCCGTGACAGTGGCTGGCGTTGATCAGCACATTTGCCGGAGGAATGCCGAACTCCTCATGAAGACCTGCGCGCACCCTGGGCAGATAATCGTTATTGATGTGACCAATCTCGCCGATGGCGACGGCATCCACAGTAATGATCGCCACCGTCTTCGTGCCGTCTTTCAGCACGAGCGCTTTTGCAAAAAGGGGATCATTGACCGGCCCGGCGTCCCGGTTGGTAATATCAACCTTTGCCACGCCCGCTGAGAGCGTTGTGTCTGTTTTCACGTGCACCTCCCTATGGCTGTCTTCGATCGCAATGGAATTGTGGTGTTGGCGCTCTGCGGCAACTTGTCGCGGAGCGCCAAGACCACGATTATCCGCGCACCACTCGGAGAAGTTACAAAGCCGGACTTTGAGTGAGACGAGCGGAGTTTACTCGTCCCGGCCCGATAATCCGATTCAGACGCCTCTTGCAGTTTGATCGAAAGGCTCCCCTCAGCCAGGATGGCTTCCCATGAGCGAACAAGCCTTCATCTGTGCCCATCGCGGCGCTTCCGGCGACCATCCGGAAGACACCATCCTCGCGTTTGATAAAGCAATCTCCCTGGGCTGCGAGATGGTTGAGTTTGACGTTCGCGCTACGGCCGACGGCCGGCTGGTTCTTCTGCATGACCCTTCTGTAGATCGGACCACAGACGGTTCAGGCAAGATATGGGAGCTCAACTTTGACGAAGTGAGAGCTCTCGACGCGTGCGCCGGTTTTCAAGAACACAGTGGGATCCAAATCCCAACGTTTGATGAAGCATTGGATTTCTTTCCCCGAGAAACGGAATTGAATATCCACGTTTACCCGGGACCCGAAGATGCCCACTCCACGGTAGCTGCGGTGTGTCGCGGGATTCGCTCGAGGGATCTCTACAGAAATGCTTTCATCGCGGGCTCGGATGATGTCATGAATCTCGTGATCGGTGAAGACCCGAAAGTGCGCCGGTGCCTTCTTGGCAGCCAGAATCGAGCTGATGTCTATGCCCGCCTGGCAAGTGAGCTCGGGTGCACCAATTCGCAGCCGACGAACAGCATCACCACCAGGGAGTTTTGCGACGAGGCGCACGCGCTTGGACTCATCGTTCATCCCTTCTACGCGGATGAAGAAGAGGAAATGACGCGTCTCATCGAATGCGGAGTTGATGGCATCCTCACGAACTATCCGGCGCGGATGGTTCGGCTCCTGGAAAAGCTGGCCTGAGTGAGGAGGCTGAAAACCCCAGAGAATTGCGTGGGCTTTGTCACACCTCCCACTCCATGTCTGGATCGATTGGCCAGATAGGACGACTGAGATAGCGGTACGGAAGAGATCTGTAATCGACAGTACTCACTCCGGGCGTGTCGAGCTCGATGGTGCGCGCGGCCACCGGATCGAATGATGCCCGATGCGCCTGGTTCGATTTCACGACGATGATCTGTTTTTCTTCGAGAATGATTCCCGCGCTTTTGAAGAAATCGCGATCTTTGCCAGTCCTTCCTCTTGAAAAAATGGCGTCGATTCGGTTCCCGATGCGCAGCACGACACGGGGGCCGACGTTGGTGTAGCGAATGGCCCTGCCTTCCTCCTCGCGTCCCCAACCGCCGTGGGTTGGGCCGCAGATGGCGTAGTGCCCGTCATCGATCAGTTTTATGGTGCCCTCCACTTCAACGGGTTTGTAGAAACGCTGGTCGATCTTGGCGCCGACTCCCATGTTCAGCGTCGCGCCGACTCCTGCTTTCAAACCTGCTTCGACAACTTCAGCGTCGCGAATGGTCAGAGCGCAATCGCTGGCGCCGAGGGCGATCAACCGCTCGAGAACTGCCGGACTGTCCGCCGGACACGCGCTTCCGGGGTCATCACCCAGATCGACCAGCAACACCGGCCGTTCCGGATGCTGCATTGCGTCTCGGATACCGTCGTCCATGGATGCAATCGGGCGAACAGTCAGCAGCTCTTGTCGCCGTTGCCACAGCTCGCGGGCAAGCTCCTTTGCTGACCGCTCTGCCAGCGCTGGGTCGTTGTCAGTGGTCGCAATCACCGACATCCCTGTATCCGGAGAATCGCCATATCCGTACCCGCCCAGGATGGTGATGTTGATGACTCCCGGCAGCTTTTCGAGTTGCTCGCGTTTCCGGTTGAGCTGATAGAGCAGGAGACACTCTTCCTGTTCCGGAATGTGCGACCACGTACTCTGTCCAATATTCGGACCGATAATCGGCACAAAGATGCGATGGGTGACCGGTTTAATTTCGTCGCGGATCATTCGGAGCAACACCTGCGCGGCTTCCCTGCCGCGCTCATAGCCGTCGATGTGCGGGTTCGTATTGTTTGGGAAGGCCACCGCGTTCTCGGCTTCCCATTGGCTGCTGATGGCATGGAAGTCGTACGTGGCCACGATCGGAATCTCACCGACCACACCCCGGATACTGCGAATCAGTTCTCCCTCCGTATCGGTATAAGGAGCTTCGGCGACCATCGCTCCGTGCAGGGGAAGGAACACACCATCCAAAGGCATCGCATCCTGCATGCGTTGAACGATAGCATCCCGGCAATGCTCAAACACCTCGGCGCTGATGCTTCCGCCATACCTGAATGAAAAACCCCACGTCGGCACAATCTCCGCGCCTGAGGGCCTCAAGACTTCCAGGGCTCCACCGAGAAAGCTCTTCGTTCCCGGATTCAGTAGTGCCTCTTTCTCGCGGCTGTGAGCAGCCTCGAGCGAATCGTTCTTTTCAACCGCAAACGTATTGGTTTCATGCCACAGGCTGGCGACCGAGATTCTCATGGGTCATTCTCGTTGTAGCGTAACGTCGCCATCCCAGAGCATCTTCAGAAACTCCAGTGCGGGCAGTATACGGACATCGTCAACCAGTGCCGGACGCTCACCCACATAGACGCCGAAGGTATGAACCGGCTGGGGTGCCAGTTCATCCCGGAGCCGCCGTGTATTTGACCAGTTGCTTAAATTGCCTGCTGAGCTTAGGACAGATTAAGAACCGAAGCGGACCCACCAGATACGCGGACCTAACGAACCATGAATCGGGCAGAAATCCGTCTCAAGAACGAGTCGCTCGCGGAGCTCGATAATTATCTGATCACTCGCGGCGTTCCGATGCCCGTCGGGAAAGTCGAAGATGCTTCATCGGTCGCTGTCTACGACCGGGAAGGCAACATTCTCCCCAGCGAAGGTAAAGCACTTCAGCGCAGGCCGGACGGAAGTATCGAATGGCTGCTGATGGATATCCTGGTCAGTCTTGCTCCACAGGAAGAGATTTCCGTTTTTGCCGTACCCGTACGAGGCGAGTGTGCTGGGGTCTCAAACCAGGTCGAGATTCACGAGAATGGTTCTGAGATCACGCTCCGGAATGGACTGTCAGAAGTGACGGTCAGCCGTGATGGTGGATCGCTGATTCGGAAGCTGGTTCTGAACGGCAAAGAGCTGGTCAACGATGAGTGCCACGTGGATCTGGAAGTGCTCGACGGCGGAGGGAAGATCCATCGAGCCAGTCTGAACGGCGAATATGAGATTAGTGTTCCTCATTCCAACCGTCTTACGGGCACGATCAGGATCGAAGGGAAACACAAAGCGCGAGACGGTCATCTATTCCTTGACTTCGCGCTGCGGCTGACACTGACGGTCGGTCGACCGGATTTGAAGCTCGAGCACACCTTCTACTGCAGGGAAGAGCAGGAAGGCAAGATCCCGGTGAAAGCCATCCGCCTCGTCATGCCCACGAGGATGGATCCGTCCTCGAAAAAGCTCATCAAGCAGTCACACCACGGGCATGGCTGGTTTCCGCGCACTGTCGAGATTGCGGAAAACGTTGAAATCGTATCGAGCAGTGTTGCGGATCTTGATAACTACAACCGGGGCAATTCTGGACCGGGCGTCTCCCACCCCTGCGCGGGCGGGAATGTCTTTATTCGAAATGCCGAAAGTCTTCACGAGGACTGGAGCGAATATCCCTTTCATATGCGGCCCGGCCAGGGTTCCGGCTTTCGTGCCGACCTGCAGATAAGCGGCATCCGCAGTGTCTATCCTTTCCTTGCGTGGCAGGAATCTGACTGCACCCTGGTGACGTCCTTCGAGCACTGGCGGCAACTGCATCCAAAATCGATCAGCATAGATGAAGACCTGATCGTCTTTTCCATCTGGCCTGAGTGGGCCTCGCCCATGCAACTCGTCCAGGGCGTCAGCAAGAGTCACATACTCTGGCTTACGGCCGAGCCTCGGATCATGGATATGCAGGAGATCGAATATCAGGCATTGAACTGGGAAACCGGGTACGTTGAGCCAGTCGATATTTCATTTGATCCCGACTGGCCTGCTTACTGCGAAGTCCTTGAATGCCACGAGGCCCTGCGCTACCAGCCTGCAAAGTATCCTCTCCTCGAAAACCTAATCGAGCCCGTCCCATCCGCGGGCAACCCGGCACGGCACACCTATGACAGGCAGCCGGCCACGGGGATGTTTCACTTCGGCGATATCGTCACCGACGATGCATCCAGCTGCGTCAACAACGAAGACGACAGCCAGGTCTGTTTCCCTCTGCAGCATTTTCTGCGGACCGGACAGACCTATGCATGGGACTACGGCAAGGAGTCAGCCCGGCACTACATGGAGGTCGACTTTTGCGAGTGGAGTACTGATTCGCGCCAGCGGGGAGGGCTCATCCCGCATACGGGCCACCATTTCGTCGGCAACGTTTACCCGAGCCACCAGTGGCCGGAAGGAATTCTGGCTTACTATTACCTGAGCGGCGATGAACGGGCCCGAAACGTGGTGATAGCAGTCGGAGACAACTGCTGTTACTGGGCTGAAAATCTGATCGAATTAGTCTGCTGCGACGGCCGCGAAGCTGGAATGCCGCTCGTCAATCTCGCATGCGCTTACCGACTGACCCGTGACGAAAAATACATCCACGCGGCTCGAAACATTATCGAGAACTTTCACATCAAGTGGATGAAGAAGTATGGCGAGCTCAAATACCCCTATCCTCAGGGAGCGAACCAGAAACTCATCTCCGGTTACGGTGACTGGTCGAGTTTCGCTGGCCTCTATCGAATCTGGGAGCTCACGGGCGACGATGACATTAAAGGCCTCCTCCTGAAGATACTGAAGCAGGCCATCAAGCCCGGAAGCTTCAGCCTCAATGACGCGCGGGGCATGGACTTCTTAGCTGCCTGGATGATGGGCAAACTCACCGGCGACATGGATGCAGTCATCGAGATAGTCCGGCAGGCGATCCCCATGCTGCTTCGCCGCGGCGGGCACCCGCTTCGCCGCCTGCACTTCCTGAAAGAGCTGGATGAACGCGGCCTCATTGATGATCTGCAGGTCGGCACCCGTGGCGGCGTCATTTAGCGCTCCTGATCCTGGAACATGCAACTGATCATCGATCACGAATTACCCCGGCCCGCAGCCCTTGCTGTCGAACACCTGGAGGCGGTATTGAGGAAGAAGGGCATCTCAACTGAACGGTCGCAGAGCGGCGCCTTACAACCAGACATTACCATTGGCATTGCGACGGAATCCGTTCCGGTTGGCCGTCTGCTCGCCAATCTGAATCTTGCCTGTCCGGATTCGCCGGAATCCCTCCTCATTGTTCAGACCGATGAGGACACCCTCGTCTGCGGCTCCGATGCAGTGGGACTCGCCTACGCGGTGTACGAAGCAGCACGGAGAATCGAGTGTTCGTCTGACAATTCCCTTGGCGCCGCTCCCACCATCGAGACACCAGACCTGGCATGGCGGAGCATGCAGCTCTTCCTGTGCAACAAAGAGCTCGAGAGGGAGTGGTTCTACTCGGAAAGGTTCTGGGGATGCTATCTCAAGAATCTGATGGCCTGTCGCTTCAACAATCTCAGCCTCACTTACGGACACCAGACGCCGTACCTCACACCGCCCTATCCGTTTCTGTTTGAGATGCCCGAGTTTCCGAAGGTGAAGATCCTTCGCTACACCGATGCCGAACGGAAGAGTCACCTGGCTATGCTGCAATCGATTTCACAGATGGTCCGTGAATTTGGCTTGCACTTTACGCTCGGCATCTGGTCCCAGCACGCATGCGACTACGGGGAGCCGATGCTGGAGGGGCTTACGACGGACATCCTCGCCGAGTTCAACACTGTCGGTCTGAGGAAGCTGCTGGACGCGTGCCCGGACATTGATGGCGTTCAGTTTCGCATGAACTACGAATCAGGAATCCCCGAAGATGAGCAACGGGAGTTCTATGAGAACCAGTTCAAAGTCATCGCAGATTGCGGCCGGCCAATCCGTCTGGACATCCGTGCAAAGGGCCTGGCCGACGAAACCATCGCTCTCGCCCGGGAGATTGTTCCTGAAACTGTCGTCTCCACGAAATTCTGGTGCGAGCACCTTGGGTTGCCTTATGCCATGCCGGCCATCCAGCAATTCGATGTGCCCCACTACCGCCGTTACGGAACGTGGGATTTGCTGAAAAAGCCGAGGCCGTTCCCTTTGGTTCATCGCCTGTGGAGCGCAGGCACCCAACGCATTTTGCTCTGGGGAGAACCGAATTGGGTACGCCGATTCGCCGATGCCTGCCAGAACAGCGAAGGCTTCGAAGTCATGGCCCCGCTCACGAACAAAGGCCAGCTTTCAGAGGAAGGCGGATGGCGCGTCATCGGCGACCAGTCCGTGCAGCCTTACGAATCGGAGCACGATCGATACTGGATGTTCTATCTCCTCTTCGGCCGGCTTGGCTACAACTCCGATTGCGATCGGGAAGTATGGAAAAGAGAGCTTCAACACCGGCTGGGAGACCAAACGAATTGGGCACTCCGGTTGTACGAAACCAGCGGTCAAATCTTGCCTTTCATCACCACGGTTTTTCAGTGGTCTGCGAGCCTGTGGGGCTTCTGGCCGGAAACGTGGGCGGGAAGAAGTCTGGAAGAAGATGCCACCATCGAGCCCAGCGATCCTACCCAGTTCCATCGCGTCGATGAATATGTTCAGGACGCGCTGAACGGCAAGCTCTGCGGCAAGTGGACTCCGTTCCAGAGCGCAGCTCATCTTGAAACACTTGCTCAGCAAACGGAACAGATCCTTTCCAACAGGGAGACCGCAGGTACTACGAATGCCGAGATCCAGGGCATGCAAATGGATGCGGCAATCCTCGCCCACCTGGCCAGGTATCACGCAAAACGATTAAGAGCAATCACTCAGTATGCATTTCATCAGAAGACCGGTGAGCCATACCGGCTGACGGAAGCACTGAACCTGATGCAATCTGCCCGCGCTGAATGGACCTCCCTGGCTAACGCTGCCGCGCCGTATCATTCGAATCTGATCTTCGGCCGCGATTCTTTCAGACATACGGGGCACTGGAAAGACTGGTTTGATGTCATCGACAAAGACATTGAGCATCTCCATGGCAAGACAGCTTCGCTCCGTGATGAATCAGACGGAACAGTGATGGATCCCGAGACAGACGCTTTGCAGGGCACCCAACGACCAGGCATCTCAGTCGATTTCGAGGTTCCTTCAAGCGCGTCCTCCGGCCAGGATCTGTTCATCCGAATCCGAGTCAGCTCTGATGAGCCAGTCATCGCATCCCGCTGCTTCTATCGGATCACAGATCAGGCCCTTGATTTCAGGACCATTGAGCTCTCTCAAAACCAGCACCAGTGGGAAGGCTCCATCCCTGCCGATGCGATTCTTCCTGACTGGGATCTGATGATCTTCTTTGAATTCGAATTTAGAAACGGCTCGGCAGCCCGCTGGCCGGACTGGAGACAGCGTACGCCGTACTTCGTGATTGAAACCTGCAATGAAGACAAAAGTAATTCGTCTGACCCATTCGTCTGACATTCAGATGATTGTCCACACTCAAGCCAACCGAATGTTATCTTCCAGGGACGGCGTATTACATTCCCCAAGATTCCCCTGTCGCGTTCACTGAAAGCAAACTGATGAGTCGTTCAATCTGCCTCTCTCTCTTCCTTTACACCGGCATCTCCCTCGCTGAAGAATTCAGCAAGGAGGTCCGCACTCTCGATTCCTATCGCGTGGCCAGAGCGCCCGTCATCGATGGCAATCTCGACGATGATGCCTGGAAGGACGCCGCGAAGACAGGCGAGTTTCGCACCCTCGGCGGTAAAGGTCTCAGTAAGTCAAAGACTGAAGTGATGACCTGCTGGGACACGGACAAGCTCTACGTCGCTTACATCTGCCACGAGCCGAAAATGGAACTGCTCACAGAGCATTATCCCGGTTACCAGGGGCCGTTCAGTTGGGGCGCGCAGACGGACGAACTTGAGCTGTTCATCCAGCCCTTCAGAGACGAAGCCGCCTACTTCCAGTTTACTGCCAGCGCCGCGGCGGAGCTTTATCACCGGTTCAGTGCCGCGCCCAAGACAGACAATAAATATCGGTGGAACATCGAAGTCAAGACTGCGAAGTTGAAAGACCGTTGGCAGGCCGAGCTGGCGATTCCTTTCACGGGACTGACGTACAAAACGGAAGGCCACCACTACGGGATGACTCCCTCAGACGGTGATCGGTGGGGGATCACATTCGCTCGTTTCTCTGTTCCCGTTGGTGAGGAGTGGAGCTCCTGGAACGCGGGTACGTTTCATCGGAAAGGCCCACTCGGGCAACTGACTTTTAGGGAACGGAAACCGAACCCGACTATTCAGCCTGAGACGGCGATGGCCAGCACCGTCGGTAAGAAACTGTTTCGCGTGAGAATGGATAACTCCGCACCGGTTGCCGTTCGGGTCAGTATGAAAATTGAAGTCGAGGAAACAGTCTCGAAAAAGGATGTCGTGCTGACCCCTGGCGGCACGAAGATCGATTCGATTCCGTATCAGATTTCCGGACACGGGGAAGTCGCTCTCAGTTTCGCGGCATCGATGAAAGGCAAGGTGTTCAAGAAAGGCGTGATTCTGCACCGGGTTGAGGGCACCGAATCCAAGCTCAAAGAATCTCTGACCAGGGCGAAGAGTTTCCTCAAGGAACTGCCCGGTGATGCAGCTCTACAGAAGTTTCAGAAGGAAGCCGACGGACTGGTGCAGAAATGGCTGGCTGCGACACAGAAGGCGAAGGCCCTCTCAACAGATGAGTGGCAGCAACTGAGTAAGGATTCGCTGAGACTGCTTGGAGAAGAAGAAGAGCTTTTCGCACGCGCGGCCAAGCTGGTTTCTCGAAAACGCCTGGTCTCTTTCTGGAGCAACAAGGTAAAAGGCGACCTCGAATACGGCGCCGGCGTGGAAGACAACATGACCAAACTGAGGCAGGAGGACACGTTCTCCGGGCAGTTCACGGATCAGGTCAATCTCTCTCTGGCCCGCAACGAATACGAAGGTATCCAGGTAGTGTTGATGCCCTTTGCGAAAGATCTGGAAGATGTTCAGGTCACTGTTTCAGATCTCGCGGGCCTGGGCGACAATCGAATCTCCACGACTCAGATTCGTGTCAGACAGGTCGGCTACGTGGACGTCAAAGAGATTGCCGGCATCGCGGGCCGTCCTGAGAAACCAGCAGGAATGTGGCCCGATCCTCTGATGCAGTTGGCGAACATCGATTGCCAAAAGGACAGGCTGCAACCCATCTGGATTGATGTTTACACCTCTCCAGATCAACCGGCCGGAGACTATGACGGCCGCATTCAAATTCAGCCGTCGAACAGTCACGCTCTGAGCCTGTCACTGAAAGTTCACGTGTGGAATTTTGAACTGCCGAAGCGAAACAGCCTGAAGATCGATTACTGGTTCTGGTCAGGCCCGGGGAGTATCGAGCAGTATTACAAAACCAAATTCACGCTTGAGGATTTCGAACACTACGCGAGTTTCATGGGCGGCTACCGGCTTCCACTGGCACCGCATACTTCACACCTCTGGGGCGCTGACCTGTTAAAGATCTACCGGGAGAAAGATGGGAGATACACCATCGATTTCACGGACTACGACCCTTACCTGAAGGTCGCCGTCGAAAACGGGATGAACGTTTTTCACCTGCCCTACCTTGTGCGGCGTTACAGGGGACACGTGGTCTATCACGAACGCGAAAGCGGCAAGAGAATCTCGGAAAAACCGACCGAAGAAGAATCAGAGAAAATGCGGAAAGCAATGACGAAACAGACCTGGAAACATCTGAAGGAGCTGGAGTGGTTCGATGAATCCATGACAGTCTACTACAGATTCGACGAGACCCAGCCGCGGGGCAAAAAGTTCGAGTCCATGAAAAGAATGCACGGGGAAGCCAAGGAGCTCGCCCCTGGCCTGCGCC
>Ga0066833_10000877_pt1 | contig 12244 bp, 8 predicted proteins | sample ETNtaG_13_FD_66728 | JGI IMG/M metagenome (GOLD analysis project Ga0066833, IMG submission 66728) | Marine microbial and viral communities from oxygen minimum zone, Eastern Pacific Ocean - ETNP201306PF47B | ecosystem: Environmental > Aquatic > Marine > Oceanic | place: Pacific Ocean: Eastern...
GGAAGGAAACGGTTGCTTCGATTCAGAGGGAAGGCGGTACCGCGCAATTCCTCAGGGCAGATGTCAGCACGTCGACTGGAGCGAAGGAGATTTCAACGCTGGCACGGAGAGAGTTTGGAGGTGTCGATGTACTGCACAACAACGCAGCCATCATTCGCTCCCACAGCGTGACGGGCACGAAAGAAAGAGAGTGGGACAAGATTATCGACGTGAACCTGAAGAGCATCTATCTCTGCTCCCGGCAATGTATACCTCTCATGAAGAAACGTGGGGGAGGGGTCATCGTAAATACCGCTTCAGTTCACAGCTTCGCAAGCATCCCGGAAATCTCGTCCTACGCGGCCGCCAAAGGCGGCGTCCTCGCCCTCACTCGGCAGATGGCACAAGACTACGGCAAGGACAACATTCGTGTGAACTGCATCTGCCCCGGAGCGACGGATACCCCGATGCTCCGGGCAGCCGTGGAAACCGAACCCGACCCGGAAAAGACGATCAAAGAATGGGAGGCTTCATGCCCACTCAATCGTCTCGGCCAGCCAGAGGACATGGGAAATGCCGTCGCCTTCCTGGCCAGCGACAAGGCTGGCTTCATCACCGGCCAGGCTCTCGTCGTCGATGGTGGTCTGCTGTCCGGGCTGTGAGATTGCACCATCGTCGAGTACGCCCTGCGTGATGCCCGCAAGCCCATCGGTGTGGCCACCTGCCGCATCGTCGAGCAACTGCCCGCGGAACTGAAAGGCATGCTCCAACACCCAAGACCGCCGGGCTTCAGCTCTTAAACGGCCCTTCGACACGCAGACATAACTCGCCTGCGAGTAGATGACGCCATTCGATGGATTCTCTCTCCTTCCGGTTTTTTTAGGTGAGACTCTCTATCTCTGCGTGTCCTGGATGGTCTTCCAGGGGTCGAGGCACCACACGCATTCCAGCATCTATCAGGTCGCCGGCACGGAAGACCGCGACAAAGTATGACTTTCCCGGTCTTCCTTGTGCAGCACGCTCAGTAGAGATGTACTTCTCGCGGAATACCGAAAGGCCAGTTATGTCGTTCTTGTTTGGCCGAAAGGCTTCCGGCTCCAGTGGCGGCGAGTCTCCGGGCCGATACCAGCCGGTTGAAGCAGGAATCCTACGGAACAGGATTTCATCGGGATTGACAGGATCATTCCCATTCGCCATGGAAGATCATCCTGCAGTTTCATGAAGGCTGTGCCGGCGAATCAGTCGTCCCTCATGCATCAGATAGGATTCGATTGAGCCGTCCGAATCGAATTCGATGGTCCACGATGACGGTCCCTGGCGCCAGCGAAAAGCGATGCCACCATCACCGTCTGGTACGACTCTTTCCGGAGATGAGATTCCATGCTCCTTCAGCGATAAGCCCGTTTCCTCTGCACTGCGAACGATGCGTTTCTGAGGGCTCTCGACTCCTTCGTCTTCGAGAAGGGATGAGTCTGACTTCCATGCTGCGAGTTGTCGGAATGCGTCGCCCCACCCATCTTGTTCACCCGCCGCCGGCAAGGGAATGTCCACAATCCCCTGAATGAGATACGAAGCCCTGTCATGCAGGGATTCCGCAGGATGGATTAACTTCATCTCCAGCCTCCTTGAATATGTGGTACGGGGAGAAAAACGCGTAATTTTGTTGCGCGTTTGGGACATAACTCATTCTCACTTTTCATCTCTGTTTTTTCTCTGCCGCCTTTTCATCTATGGTTTTCATCTCTACTTTCTCCCGCTTCGGCAGCCTCTTTCCTGCTTTCTGATGATGGCTATATAAAGAAAAGGATAGACAAAAACCGAAGATTAAAAGACGGAAGAAGAAAAGTGAGAATTAAGAAGCAAGATTAAAAGGAAGAGCCGGATACTTGCCTCTCCTACGACTTTGTGAAGCTTGATCGCCGGATGGGCGACCCGAACGTCGTCAGGCGTTTGGCTTATGGAATACTGTCGGAAGATTCTAACAGATCTGCGCTGGGTGTTCCGGCTTCTCTGAACATCGAGTTCTTGAAGCCTCCGTAAATCCGCCGCGTCCTTCGCATTTGCACAGGTGCCACGGCACGCTCTCCAGGCCGAGGTTCAGGAATCTTCAAGCCTGAAGACTACCATCAGCATCCAACTCAACTTGGATGAGTCCGGACAGTCTGCTGAAGTCCGTGTCGGACGTGTCACGTCAGCTTCAGGAACCCAAAGCAAGCAAGGCGCCGTCCCAATCCACGGCCACCGCTCAGCGGCTTCGCGTCATTGCATCGCCACGCTATTTCGCCAACACCACCTGTTCCTTGACTTCCATACCCAGCGCTTTGACAACTTCTTTCATGCGACTGAAGCTGGCCGATGCGTAGTCGGTGGCTTCATATCGTTGAATCTGCTGCTCTTTCAAACCCAGGCGGTCCGCCAGTTCGCGCTGGCTGAGATGAGCGGCAATGCGTGCCTCGATAAGAGCACGGGGAAACTCGTCGAAAGAATCCAAGTCAAGAACTTTCTTTGTGCCAGATTGAAGCGCTTCGTAATCTTGTATCTCGGTCTCCAGCTCCGCGAGTTGACTCCGCATCGCGTCTACTTGAGCCTTCTTCAATTTCTGATGGATTCCTTTGCCACGGCCTTTTTCCGTGGTCAATGCACGAAGTGCTTCTCGAAATTTCTGAGCCTGCGTCATTGTGATTCGGTATTGCCTTTCGTTCTTAATCATCGGTTAAGGTCTCCAGTGGTATTCCAACAATTCCCTTCGAGTGGCCCGTTTCTTTGTCGAGCTGAAAGAATTCCATAATCTTTTACAGAGTTCATCCCAGGTCTTCGTGAACTCCAGAAGGCAAATTGCCGTCCCGTCTGAGCTCTGGGATCATGACACAACTATACTGTTGTGTTGATTGTTTCAAGACGCACCTCAGATCGCGAACCCATGTATTCAAATCTAATATACTTTTCCGTGACAGAGGTTGAGGCTCTTCCCGGAGGCAGGCAGATCAAATAGAAGCGCAGCCACATGAGCAAAAAGGTAAGCAAACTACCGCGAGGATATTCGGCACTTCTCACCGAAGTGAAGGAACGAGTACGCAACGCACAATACGCCGCGCTCAGGGCGGTCAACAAGGAGCTCGTTTCGCTCTATTGGGATATCGGCAGATTGATAGTGGGAAGACAGTCTGCTGGTGATCACGGAGATGCCGTCGTAGTTAAGCTTGCGGCAGATCTCCAGGACGAGTTTCCCGACCTGCGCGGATTCTCTCGCCGAAACATTTTCTATATGAGACAGATGTTTCTCACCTACGCGGAAGATTCAAAAGTGCAACCACTGGTTGCACAAATTGCCTGGACTCACAACGTCATCATCCTCCAACGCTGCAAGGACCCGCTCGAACGCGAGTTCTACATCCGGATGACACGGAAGTTCGGCTGGTCGAAAAACGTCCTCATCCACCAGATCGAAAATCAGAGTTACGAGAAGACGCTGGTCGGCCAGACGAATTTCGACCAGGCCGTACCGCCAGAGATTCTGAATCAGGCCAAACTGGCGGTCAAGGACGAGTATCTGTTTGACTTCCTGGAGCTTGGTGAAGAACACGCCGAAAAGGAATTGGAGCGAGCACTGATTGGCCGTGTTGAGGAATTCTTGCGCGCCATGGGCGGTCTGTTCGCATATGTGGGCAGTCAGTTCCGGATCGAGATTGATGGCAAGGAATACTTCATCGATCTTCTGCTCTTTCATCGGCGACTCCGATGCCTGGTCGCGCTCGACCTCAAGATAGGTGAATTCGAGCCTGAACATGTCGGCAAGATGCAGTTCTACCTGGCCGCACTGGATGACCAAGTGAAGAAGGATAAGAATCGCACCATCGTCGAGTACGCCCTGCGAGATGCCCGCAAGCCCATCGGCGTGGCCACCTACCGCATCGTCAAACGACTGCCCGCGGAACTGAAGGGCATGCTCCCAACACCCAAAGAGATCGCCAGACTTCTGGACGACCTTGCGTAGACCTGCCTCGATGAAGAGTGGGAAGGAACTGTCCTATGTCTCGCTCTCGGGCGGATCAGTCCTTCAGCAAGTTGTTCAGTGTGTAGTACCCGCGGGGAGTGCTCATGCGGCTGCCGTCCGGGGCAACGACGTCCGTGAGCTTGATCATGTAGATCTTGCCTGTTTGCAGAGGAGTGGCGATGTGCACGGATTTTCCGTCGTCGGCAATGTTTTCGATCTTGGCGGCGTTGGACGTCAGGCCGACTTTGGGAGAGCCATACTTGCCGTGATATTTGTAGCTCCATGAGGAAACGGCGATACGGTCATCGCGAAGGCTGGCCTTGTCGACAGGGCGGGTGAACGTGAGCTTGAAGCCGGTTCGCGTAAGGTTGATGGACTGAATCTCAAATGGAATGGTTGAGCCGTCCCAGCGGATGCGCTGCACACCGTAAAGCTTGCCTCCCCGGGAACCCCACCCGCGTCCGGTTTGCCCCACCCAGAGCCTTCCCTTCGGATCGAAAGCGACGCGGATGCAGCCGCTTTGCAGGTGGTCGATGAAATTGAAAATGGCCCCCTGATAGGCCCCCCTGATTTTTTCCATATTGCAGCGCATGATGTTGGAACGGGTCTGATCACCGATAAAGACCTGTCCTTCAAAAGGGCCAAACTTGCCTTTAGTTTTGTTGAAGATCGGATTGCCCGGCGAATTGGCCATCTCTCCGTGCGGAATCCACAGGACCGGTGGCGTCAAGATTTTGGTGAAAACCGTTTGCGAGATCCTCGCCGTATCGGACCGGTAATCGGCATGGTCGATCAGGGACGCCGGGTAACCGTAAAACTGGCCTTGCCTGGCGTGATTCAGTTTGGATGAGCCCAGCCATCCGCCTTGGTTGTCTGTGAAGAACACGTCATCCGTCTCGTGATTGATGCCGATCCCGGCTGGGGAACGCAGCCCCGGCGATAGCGGAACAAACCGGCCGTCGGATGTGATCTTGCAGTACCACCCGTCATAACCACCTGATGTTGCCATTGCCGCGCCGCCGCCTTTCCATGACCCCGGGTCACGCGCGCCATCGGCGAGGTTGATCGTGATATGGTAATCACCTTTTGAATCCCGTACCGGACCGTGCACGTACTCACAGTAGTTACCCGAAGCGCGCCAGGCATCACAAAGGGTCCTGTAAAGATCCGCGATTCCGTCGCCGTCCGTATCCGCGACCAGTGTGAGCTCGGGCTTCTGGGCCACCACCACGCGGCTCTGGTCGAGCACTACGATGCCCTGGGGATCATGCAGGTGATCTGAAAAACGGGACCACTTCCCGTCAAGGTATTTCCAGATCCCCTCGACCCGGGAGGCGATGAATGCCGTTCCGTCCTTGGAGAAGCCAATCCCGCCGACGCCGAACTGCAGCTCGTGCCCCTGTTCGCCTTTCGGAACGGCAATCGTCTCCACGCTGTATCCTGCGGGAAGTAGCCGCGGCTTGTACGGCTCTGCGCGGCACAGTCCGGCAAGGGCCGCGGCCGCCATGCATGAAAGCAGACTATTTCGCAGGATCTGTCCGGCGTTATTCATAAAGTCCCAGTTCCCGGATGGCGGGGCTACCCCCGTAGTATTTGTCAATCACCAGTTCAACGATCCGGCCCCGTTGTTTTGGAAACTCCACCAGCAACAGGTTGTTGTCATACTTGGCGCCGCGTACCTCTTTGATCTTTTTTCCGTCTATCAGAATGTCAAAGTCCTTAGCGGCAAAGTTATGGTGCCTCCACCCGACCAGGCTCAACGCGGCAAGCATCTGTTCCTCCTTCAGCTCCACCCGCAGTCGATAGGATGGCCGGCGATCCCTTTCGTCCCAATAGGTATCGATAAGATCATCCACGGCACCGACTGGGCCGATCCCATCGCCGTCCTTGCGCCCCTTGCTCGTCGCGCGGGCCCCGCGGGCGACATTGGAGCGCTTCAGTAGTCCCAGGCGTTTCTTGGTCTCCTGGAGCTGTGATTTCTGATTGTAGATGGCCATGGGGGACAGCCTGTACCCGGTAGGTCGAGACGCCACATTCGCCTGATCGGCCTTCGAAGGGTCCAGCAGTAAGGTGATCATGAACGATGCGGCTTCCTTTGCTGGTACAGTCAGGATGCCGTTTTCATACACCCCGGCGCTTGCCTTCAGATCGCGTACATGCTCCCGCTTCAGCTCGAACCGCAGCGGGCGGTCGGCGCCTTCAGTTTCGAAGTGAAAGTGCATGATCTCCGGCCCTTCAAATTCCAGACGCTGGCGGTAGAGGACCCCGTTGATGGAAAAGTTGAACACGGGCGCGGTCTGGCCGGGAAGCTGATAGCCCCCAAACTTCACGTCGTCCGCCGCCTTCTTGTGAATGAACAGCTCTTTGTCCTTCAGCTCTTCCTGAAGTTTCCGCGCGCGATAACTGGTGTTGTTGATGTAGTCCTTGAATTCCTGATTCACCGGGCCGGACTCTCCCAGCGGCAGAAGGCACTCCGTGAATCCTATGGAACGTCCCGTTCTGCTGATGTGATTGTAGCCCTTGCCCCGACCCGACCGCTCGGTCCGAGTGTTCAGGAACCCGCCGCTCCATGCCTTTCGTACCGAGAATGTGCATGGATCGAAAACATAATTGAATCCGCCCGGCAGACCGACTGAAATCGCCCGTGACGATACATCCGCGAGGGTTACCCGCAGAATCCTTGGGCGATCGCGCACTACGATCTCGTGGGGGTCATAGTCACCGATTTGCGTCTTTTCTTTGACGGCGGAGACGTTGTCTGGTCCGCGCTTGCCCGGGTCATTCAGCGTTTTCATATACGAAGCCAGGGCCAGCATCTCCTGGTTGCTCAGATGCAGATAAGCCGGCATGGTCGGTGGGTAGGGCGTCCCTTTCTCCGGGTCGGTTTCACGCAGGGCCAGGTGCAGCGTGGGCTCGCGGATGGACTGTTCGATATAGCGGTCGTCCGCGGTGATGCTCTTTTGTCCGACGGCTTTCAGGTCACCCATGCCGCGCGCTACCATGACTTGCCGCTCGCTGGGTTCCTTTCCGAACATTCCATACCAGCCTGGCCCGATTTTTTCCGGCTCCCCGCCTTTCTTCAAGGAATGACAGATAACGCAGCCCTGGCGTTCTGAAAGGTCCTTTCCGAGCTCGACCAGGTTAATGATGTTTCCGGGGTCCAATGCTTCGGCGAGCTCAAACTTCTCCAACGCGAAGCGGTTGAATTCAGCATCCAGTTCCCTGGGCTCGGGCGCTTTTGCGTGGACCATGATGCGGTAGGCATATCCCAACTCCTCGCCTTTCTTGAGCTTCATTCCGCGGTCGAAAACGAAGGCCGGGCTGTAATAGGGCATCCCCGTCACGATGAACCACTTCGTGGGATGCCGCCGGTTGGAGGGATAATCAAAAAAAGTAACTCCGGCCGTACCTTTACCGAGGTCTCCCTTGAAGGTGACCCATCTTGCGCTTTTGCCGTGAATCTTCATACCGGTGCGCCCTTCGCTGTCCAGGAACGTCCACTTGAGCAGGGCCTTACTCATGCGAAGCGAGAGGCCGGCATATCCGCCGTGTCCTCTGCCACCGGGTTGTCCCGGCCGCGGTGTGCGCTCGATTTCCACGTCCTGCTTTGCCGTAAACCGCATCTGCCAATCGATCGTGTAATCGCCGTTTGGTTTCGGCCGCGCAACGCGGATGATGCGCCTTTCCGATATCAGTTCCGGCTTTTCCGGTTCATGATAACTCAGGCGCATATCGATGATGGCGGAGAAATCCGGATTCGTCTTCACTTTGGCGTCCACCACCTCGGTCCGCCCGGCCGACAGTCCGGTCTGGCGGTTCTCCTCCCAATAGTTCACGCCGTTGAGCATCTTGAAAGAGAACCAGCCCGCGTGGTGCCAGACGTGATCCCTTGGTCCCTGATCCGTCAGCACCGTTCCCTCCAGGGTTCCCAACGGATGGAAATACGGTTTGCCTTCACGGGTCTTCGTATTGAATTGCCAGACGATCTCTTTGCCGTTCCTGAGCGCAATAGCCTGGTCGGTCCGCTCCCAGTTAAAGGATTGCTCCGCGAGAGAGACTGTGGCAATGCTGATCGTGAAAGCGGATAGAGCCGCAGTCAGGGCTTTCATTGTCGAGCTCCAAATGTCTGGTTAATCCCAGATGAGGCGGTCGCCTATTGTCTGCCTCAGGAAAGAAAGACTACGTTCGGCCTCCTCGATCGTGCCGCATTCCACGCTGAGGAAGATCTCCCGATCCAGCGGGTCAAGAATCGACAGGACGCGCTCCCAGTCGACCACGCCATCGCCGCACGCGCAGCCGACCGGAGTGCCCGTGATCTGCCCGCGATCTGCCTCGCTTTGCTCCATGCTGATGTCCTTGGCATGCACGTGAAAGACTGCATCCCGGACCACCTGAAGGGCTTCGTAAGGATCCTCGATTCCGGCGAGGTAGGAGTTGCCTGTGTCCCAGTTAACCTGAATCCAGGGCGAATCGACCAACCGAACGATTTTCATCAGACCTTCCGAGGTTTTGGTATAGACACCGTGCGGCTCGACACAGATGTAGATGCCATGCCGGTGCGCGGCCATCGCTGCCTTAGTCAAGGTGTAAGACATGACTTGATGCGCCACTTCATCGGACATCCATTCGGGTTTGACCATTTCATCGGTATTCACAAATTTCGCGCCTACGCTCTCGGCAAGTACGATCGCTCGCGTCAATCGCGGAACCGATGCCTCGGGCTTCATCAGGGGACTGTGGCCGCTGAGGCTGGAGACCTTCACGCCTGCTTCGTCGCAGATCTCCTTCATCAACAGGGGATCCTCCTCCATTGAGAAGGAGTGAAAGTAATGCACTTCGCTGAGGAGCTCCCACCCGGTGTGCACCATCGGTTCGATATAACGATAGCCAATCTCCGCCGCCTTTTTGACGCCTTTTACGAAAGAGTAATCTGCGCCGCGGCAATACTCCATGTTCAGACTGATTCGATATTTTGCAGCCATGGCTTGAGTGAAAAACCTGCTTTAAGAAATGGGAACCGTCGGTCTCTCCGGCATGAGCGCAAGGATAGGACGGGAAGGACGGCGCGCCAACGAGAACGCGTTGGTGCGTATCAACGAAAGCATCGGCGCCACAGGCATCGGGCATCCTGCGGATTGGCGCAATATTCATGACCGTCATGAGGTCAGTTGGCCGGGGCCCCAGCTTGGGGTTTCGGCCAGACGTGCTCCTCGGGCCGGACGCCCTTGGTGTAAGTGCTGAAGCCAAAGGGTGTCGGCTTGAAGTCGCCGACGCGATCGACCTTCGCCTTCGCTGGGACGTCCATGCCGAGCAGGTGATACGCGGCGTTGACGGTCAGGCGCCGCAGGCCCTCGGACTCGAAATCGGCCGAGGCGCCGATGGTCTCGTAGAAGCATTGTCCCTTCTTACCGCCGGGAACCTGATAGTCGCGCAGCCAGGCGATGGGCATGATCGGGTTGTTCTGTTTGCTGTTCTTCGTCACCGGATCGTCCGGGCGCTGGCCGTAGTGAGGCTGGTTGCGTTCGTACGGGCCTTTGCGATCCGTCACCTGCCCGTTCACACACACGGTCCAGTCGGCGGGTACGGGTTGCGGGGTGCGATAGACGTCCGTCGAGCCCCAGATGTCGCCGTCCGCGATGCCGCGAACGATGGGATGCGATTTTGCGGATGCCGGGATCAGGCCGCGCGTGCCCTGGTGCCGGTGCTTGCCGTGATGCGCCATCCAGGTCTGCCCCAGCACAGCTTGCCCGAAGCCACCATGCCATCCCTTTTCCGGGCCCTTGTAATGCCAGTCATACTGCGCGTATTCCACGTGTTTGCGGATGACAAAGCCAGCCAGCGTCGGTCGAATCGCCAGCACCGGCTTGCCGGCCTTCAGGTAGTTGTCGAAATGCTGCATCTGATCCGCCGGCAGGTCGCGGAAGCGGATGTTAACGATCATCAGATCCGCGGTTTTCAATGCCTCAAGTCCAGGAATGTTGTTCTTGTAATCCGGATTGATGTTGCCAGTTTCCGGGTCAATGGCGAACGTCACCGTGCATTTGAAACCGTGCCGCACTGCCAGAATCTTGCCCAACTGCGGCAACGACTCTTCAGAGCGATACTCCTCATCGCCCGAGACAAAGACAACGTGCTTACCTTTGCCCGGTCCATCGCCGCCTTCGTAAACGACCCACTGCTTTTCCACCGGGAAGGGATGCTGCTTTTTGATCTCCTCCACCGTCCAGCTCTGCGATCGGTCAGAGTGACTGTGGCGGACCGCGGCAACCTGACTGGCGGTAATCGCGGATTCGTGATTGCCCCACTGATTACGCACGTAGGTGAGGGCCGCAGCTATCTCTTCGTCCTTGAGAAGATCCTTGAAGGGCGGCATCGGCGGTATCGCTTTGTTGGCGTGCTTGACTCCCTTGACGATTATCTCCCCGGCCAATCCGTGCAGGGAGATCTTGATCAGGCGCGTGGTGTCGGCATCGGTGACCCATTTACTGCCGGCCAATGGCGGGTAGGTATCAACCTGGCCCAGGCCGTTCTTCTGGTGACAGGTGCCGCAGTGGGATTCGCGTTCGTAGACCTCTTTGCCCATGGCCATGATCCTGGGATCAATCTTTTCCGGCAATCGTTTGCGCAAGGCTGCCAGCGAAGACTTCACGGCAGAGCCATCCGCCTCCGAGAGTTTCGGTGCCAGTTGATCGATGAAGGCGAGCTCCGCTTCCATGGCCGGCGCCAGCAACTTGTCGCGGGGAAGTTTTGCCGCGTGAGCGATCATCGCTTCCAGCAGGGCTCGCGACGCCGGCCGATCGGCGACCGGAACCGACAGCGCCATGGCCACCGCGGCGGAGGCGTTGCCGCCGCTCCGGATCAGGCGGGCCGCATCCGCGAATTTTTCGGCAGCGTGGCCACCTGTCTTTTCGGCCGCGCGCATGGCAGCCAGTTGAATCATTACACTGGGATCGCCGCCCTCAACCGCGATTCTCACGCTGGGTCTGGGACGCGGGATACCTTTCTTCTCAAAAACCACTTTGCGGTCGGCGTTCAACACGGAGAGGGTGAAATTCTCCAGGCGCTGCTGGCAGCAGTCGGTTCGGTTCCACACGACAATCTTATCGATGGGCACCGCTTGGCCGAGATCGACTTCCCACCAGGGCTTGTTTTCCGTTTGGGTGTGGGTGCAGGAACCGGCGCGCCAGTTCCCGTTGGTTCTGCCATCGATAGCGCGCGGGGCGAGGCCGCCGGTATTGGTGCTCGATTGCCGGGCTTTGCCGTGCGGAGCGATGTTGGACCCGGTGGAGAACACCTGGACCTCGGCAATGGTCATGGACTCACGTACGGGCAACTGGACGCGGACATAGCGCCCGAGGGCGCCGGAACCGGCCTTGTCCGTCTTCATTCGTTGCGGCAAGCCATCAAAGTAGGGGCGGACAGATGGAAACAGGGCGTCCCTGCGGACAGCGGTCTTGACAAGGGGCACTGCCTGCAGGAAGGCGGTGATGCCACCGGCGCTCGTGGCCGCAAGCGCGTGGACACGATCAGGCGCCATTCCGGACTCGATCAGACCGGCGATGGCGGCTGCCCGCAAGGCGGCGTTGCCCTCGGCGCCGGCGATGCTTTCCAGATCGGATTTCACCGCAGTCAGCTCTGAGCCCGGCAGCGTACCAAGCAGCTCGAGCAAGTCACTGGAGGCAGCGGTCGGATTGGCCGAGTGCTTGCGGATCAGCCCGATCAGCACTTCGCCGCGGCTCTTGGTGGTGAAACCGGCAAGTCGCTGCAGGGCGTCGCGTCGCACGTCAATTTTGATACTGCCGCGGGACAAGAGCGCCAGGCACACGGCCTCCGTTCGCTCCATTCGCGCCAACGCCGCTGCATCAGCATTGCGCAGGGCAAACAACTGGCCTGCCGTCGACAGTTTCTCGCCCTTCTCCAGAGCCGCTTTCCAGTAACCGTCGACGACCTTGCGGGTCTCGCGCATGGCGTAGTCGATCTGCGGGTCCGTGGCACGGAGCGATGCCTCGAACATCACCTCGGCGGCGGGGAGGCCATCGAACTGGGCCGCGCCTACCAGAGCTTCGTGGCGCACGCGGGCATCCGCGTCTCGGGCCGCCTCCTGCAGCAGCAGCACGCCATCGGGATACTGTTTTGCCCAGTGTCCTGCAACACGGGCGCCCGCTGCCCGGGCCAGTGGGCGCGGACTTTTCAGGACCCGCTTCAAGAGTTCCGGGGCCGCCTGGTTATGCTGCTCGTGAAGCCACAGCGCCTCGAGCAGATGATGCCCAT
>Ga0066833_10000880_pt1 | contig 12233 bp, 7 predicted proteins | sample ETNtaG_13_FD_66728 | JGI IMG/M metagenome (GOLD analysis project Ga0066833, IMG submission 66728) | Marine microbial and viral communities from oxygen minimum zone, Eastern Pacific Ocean - ETNP201306PF47B | ecosystem: Environmental > Aquatic > Marine > Oceanic | place: Pacific Ocean: Eastern...
CTGGCGGAACAGCATGGCGCCCGCATCCTGCTGATTACCTCACCCAAAGAAATCGATATTGCCGGTAAGATCTGCGGGGACCTTGCAGGCAGGCCGATTCGACTCGATGGAGAGGATGTGGACCTGAGTGTGGTGAAATCACTGATCAAGCGCAGTTCGCTGATGGTGACGAACGACACGGGCCCCCGGCATATCGCGGTGGCCATGGATAAACCGGTGGTGGTGGTTTTCGGTCCGACGAGCACGCAGTACACCGACGTGAATCTCGGGAAGACAATCATCGTCCGTGAAGAGGTCGATTGCAGCCCCTGCCAGCTCAAGGTCTGTCCCATTGATCACAGGTGCATGGAACGCCTGCAGCATGAGAGGGTACTGTCCGCTGCGAAAGAACTGATGAAGCGTCACGTCTTGAGAGGCTGATTGGACTGCGCCTGGAGACTATCGAGTAGGACTTAAACGGTCAGGATCAGGAAGAACAGACTCACACCCTCTGCCAATGGCTTCTATCGTACTTGTCGAACCTGAGATTCCCCAGAACACCGGCAACATCGGCCGACTATGCGCGTGCACGGATACAGACCTTCACCTTGTCGGCGCATTGGGGTTTTCCATTGACGAAAAAGCCGTCCGCCGAGCAGGAATGGATTACTGGCTCCAACTCGACGTGAAGCGTCACGAGACACTCGAGGGGCTTGAGTCTGAATTCCCCGACCGCCGTTTTGTCTACTGCAGTTCGCGGGCGGATCAGGTTTATACGGAGTTCGCATTCCGGCCGGATGACTTCCTGGTTTTCGGTAAAGAAACAGCCGGCCTTCCCCGCACGTTAATCAGTGAGAATCAGGAACGGAGCGTTCGAATCCCGATGTGCCAGGCGTTTTCAGGACGCAGCCTGAATCTGGCGCACGCCACCTCGATCGTGCTTTACGAGCTCATCAGACAATGTGAGCTCTTGAAGTAACGATTCGCGTGGCTCGCGTCCCTTCTGTCACAGCCAGGCGCGAAATTGAAGGAGTTTTCAAGTGCTCTGTTAATAGCACTTGTTACGCTGAAAATGGAAACGGCCACAGGTTCAGACAGCCGGCGCTAAAGTTTGAGGTTGCATCAGGTTACGGCGTGCCTCGGAAGAGATGTAACACTTGCGTAAGGATTTTCGCATTGCTAGACTCCAACGCCATTTCAAGGATGGCTGCTGCTGAATGAGCTTCCCCCAATCCTGCCCGCGGGCAAAATCCAACACTGAGTATTTCTTATGTTTCAGAGGATTTTAGTGGCCGTCCTTTCGATCTCACTGATTGCACTGCCTGGCTACAGCTACACCTTTACATTTGAGGGGGCAGTTCCCATCAGCCACCGTGGAAACGCTGGGATCGATCCCGACGATCCAGATAACGAGACCGTGACGGTGACTTTTGATATCGATGATGCCGCGACAGAGGAATTGAAGACTGCCATCGAGAATGCCGCCACAACCTGGAACAATGTGAGATCCGTGGATGGTTTTTCTGATCTGACTATTGTTACAAGACGCACTGCGAACGCGAATACCGTTCAAGATGAGAGTAATCTTGGGACTCAGGCGGGGGTTAACATCATCTCCTTTGCCGCAACCTTGCCAACAGGGGTCACGTTTGACAGTTCCGAATTCGGTAGAGTCTTTTTTACCACCACGCAGCATCAGCTCCTGACCTTTTCCAATACAGACGCTTTTGGTCGCACTGGCAATAATTTCGGCCTCTTCCAGCGTGAGATCGTTGATGTCGATATTGCTTTTAATCCCAATCCACCTAGTACCATCGCCACAGAACCCAGCGGAGGGCAGGTGGATGCCGAGTCCCTCGCTTTGCATTTTCTCGGTCGGGCTTGCGGTCTGAACGTTTCGACTCTGATGTCTGCAGTGATGTATCCATTCCCCAATGTTGGGAATACACACAAACGGGCCCTCACGCAGGACGATAAGAGCGGGATGGCTATTATTTATCCCAGCGCCAACTTCAGGACGTTCTTTGGGCAATTGACCATGCGTTTGGGTAAGAGAACGAGAATCGTCCCGCTGGAAATCGATCTGTATGTCGGTGCCCATGTGGTCGCGATTAATAACGAAACCGGGATCATTCCTGCGGCTTATATGACGACTGATCAGACCCTGGCGGGCGATGAGGATTTCATGAATGAGGACTTCAATGGTTTGCCACCAGGTGAGTACAAGTTTCTCATTGAGCCGAATGACGGACCGATCACCGGGGATGATGTACCGTTCCAGCCTAATAATTCTTTTGATGAGACGGCTCCCGGCCGTTTCCTGGACGATACAACATCTTCGAATACGGGATCGGTCACCTTGGCACAAAACTTCAACTCTGCCGCCACGGATCTGATTTTTAACATCACAGCGGGAGGCGGAGATTCTGTTACGAACAGTGTGGGCCTGTTTCTTAATGCTGCCGATATCGCAGTGAATACCGTGGACGGACAGGCGCGCCCGGTGTACGTTGCAGTAGGGAAGTCGATTACTCTGACATTGGGTGGTGTAGGGCTTGTGGAGGATACGAACAACCCCAACCAGCTTGTCATTACTGGACCCGATATCACCCACTCTATAGTTGCAGTCTCTCCTGCTGGGACTCAGGCGACGTTAAAGGTCGATGTTGCCGCTGACCCGGACGATGACATTACTACCGAGGCGGAGCCCCGAGCCATTATCTGGCAACAAACAGGACAGTTGACCTCTCTGGTGGGAGGCCTGGTCGTGATTCCCGATACAGGGGGAAGTACCGGCGGTGGATCCTCTGGTGCGGATGTCCAGAAAACACAGGGCAAGAACCAGTCCAACTGCTGCGTGGCCACGGTGATGCTGAGTAACAGCGCATCGGAGCTCTTCACATTACGTTCGGCGCGCGACGATCTGCTCAGACAGAGCTCGCCGGGCGTGGCCGCTACGAATGTTTACTATTCGAACAGCCCTGTTGTTGCTCCCTCTTTTGCCAGGAGTGCAACGCTTCAGGCCATCGGAAGGAAGTTGCTCCGAAAGTCGGCCGTCGGGCCTCTGCAGATTGTGAGACCAGAGCGGTCGGGCACCGCTCCTTCCTACGCCCGCAGACGGCCACCCAGCCATTTCATTTGCAGTACGATCTTTCGGTAGGCAACGCGGCTGGGCTGCGGCTAGCTTCCGCCAAGTTGCTGTTTTCTGTACCGGGCTCCTGAAGAATGGCACTCCGTCAACGCGACCTCGCATGACCGGCCCTGGACGGCTTGGCCAGCGCGCTGTTCGAAACGACCGCCATCAAGATTCGAACACACATGAAACTAACCATCGTCCTCATCCTGGCACTTCCCCTCCTTCACGCGCAGGATCGCGATAAAGACGGTCTGCCAGACCACATCGAAGCAGAATTCGGTTCTGACCCAGACTCCGCCGAGACTTTCAAGCTGGTCATCAACGACGGCCTCGAATCTGAAGAGCACAGAAAGCGAGAGTCATACGATCCGACGAAAGACTTTCTGCACATCGAACACTGCAACGTGGCAGAAGGTCGTTCCATATGGAAGGCCACATTCGCCGAAGCGCCCACGCCGAAGAACGCTGTCTTCCATCTCTACGTCGATTCGGACGCCAACAATGAAACTGGCCGCCGCGCAGGCAAAGGAGCGTCCGCTACAGGTACTGATTACATGATCTCAGTTGTCGGTGGGCGTGGTGGATGTGCCTATTACGCGCCGGATGGCACGAGAACAGCCGGGCCCGCGGTGAGTTTTTTTGCGCAGGGCAAGGACCTGTTCGTCGCATGCGATGCGCCGCTGGATCGCGATGGCAAGGGCATCCGCTACGCTCTTTACGTCCTGAGCCATACGCTGACCAGCTATGGGAAGAGCGCAACGATGAGTGACTATTCCCGCAAAGTGCAGCTCAGTGGCTTACCGATTTCAAAACGGAAGAAGATCCTCCGGGCCATAGATCACAAGGAAAACTTCAACGTAGATGCGATGTTCGGTCTCGATGAACTGCATCGCATTCTCCTTCACAAAGACGCGACGGAGATTCGGCACGACCAACTCGAGATAGATGGCTTTTACGTGGACCACCAGACGTCAAGGCGCTTTCCTCACCTTTCATTGTCCACATCGCGGGCCAGGGCGTGGTGCACCGCTCCCGTCAAGGGAAGACACACCATTGGATTCATGATGTATGACGACGGCGCAGACGAACGAATAGAGATTCTCATTAACGGCAAATCCAAGGGGCTCGCGGTTTCGAACCAGAACAACTACCGGACCTGGCTCTATTGGCTAAGGGATCCTGTCGATCTGAAAGGCGACGAAAAAATCGAACTGAAAGCAGTTGGCGCCAATGGCAAGCACGCAGTGATCAATCTGCTCTTTTTGAAGAGCGCGCCCAAACCGCGACGCATGCATTGGAAAGTCGAGAACTTGGTATCGAAAGTCTTACCTGTCGCGCCCGGCGAGGTGACGATTTCATGGACGACGACCATGCCCTCCAAAACGGTGTTTGAGTTTGGCGATGGAAAACCAGCGGGAAAGAGGATTGAAGATCCTTATCCCCACATGGTCCATCGCGTGGTTCTTAGAGACCTGCCTGAGGGCAAGGTTTTTCAGGGACGTGCAATCGGCATGAAGCTGGATGACAGCCCGTACGCCAGCGAGGTCATTGAATTCAGCCTTTCGCCGCCCAAAGCTCCGGAGTCAGTGGCTGAGACCGTTCGCGTTCCACTGAAAGTGCAGAACATCCATGATGTTGAGGCGAAGAACTGGCCCGTCAGCTCGGGTGTTCCCATACCACAGGGCCGGCTGGGCTCATCCGAAAATGTCCGACTCATTTTTCCAGGCGAAGATTCGGAATCTCAGATCGAGGTCACGGCCCGATGGCCGGACGCGAGTGTGAAATGGCTGCTGGTTTCGTTTCTTGCGGATGTCCCTGCCCGGTCGACAGCCACCTACGAGCTCGAGTTCGGCAAACAGGTGAAGCGGGCAGGCACAGCAAGTCCGATAGCGAAGGCTTCGGAAGAGGGAATCGCCCTGCCTGGCGCATCGATCGATCGTATGGGGCGTCTTCACATTCGGGGTAATGTCTGCGAAACGAGTGTGATTGATATTACGGACAGAGATGCTCGCCCACGAAAAGAGGCCGAGATCACCCTCGAAAGTAACGGGCCCGTGCGCGCTGTGGTGAAGACCGTTTCAACGCTCTCGAATGAGGACGGCTCGGCATCCTTCACGATTGAAAAGAGAATTGAAGCCTGGCGCGGTGTTCCCTTTGTCCGTGTGCATCACACGTTCCTGAATTCGCTGGCACCGACCTTCACGAATATCGATGAACTCTCTTATGTCGTTGCCAATGTTGAACCGAACTGGGATGCCCTTCGTGTGGACGGTTCAACGGTCAGCCTCACCCCCACCCGATCGGTGCAGCAGCATTTCGATTCAGAGTTTGTACACCACAAGCAGAAAACAAAGGGACGTTTGAACGGATCTATCATCAGTACGACTGACAGCGGCCTGGCCATCGCAGTCAGAGATTTCTGGCAAAACTATCCCAAGTCTTTTTCAGTCACCAGCAAGGCGCTCGTTATCGGTCTCTGCCCGGATTTCGAGCCCGGCCTTTACGACAGTTTTCCCTTCGAGCGCGAGGGACACCAACTCTATTATTACCTGCGGGACGGCCACTATCGCTTCAAGAGCGGCATGGCGAAGACGCATGAAATGCTCATCGGCGCCGGCAACCGGCAAGAGCGCGAAGCGATGTGCACGCTCTTTCAACGGCCACTGATCGCCACCGCTCCACCAGAATGGTATTGCGAATCGAAAGCTCTCTATGACATCGCCCCGCGAAATCCCAAGAAGTTCAAACTCTATGAAGAGGGAATCGACCACAATCTTGAGCGTTACAAACTCCGCCGCGAGCAGCAGCACGATTACGGGCTCATGAATTACGGGGACTGGTACGGTGAGCGCGGCGCCAACTGGGGCAATGTGGAATACGACACTCAGTTTTCGTTCTTTCAGGAATACGTTCGCTCCGGCAATGCCGACGCGTTTGTCCTTGGGAAAGTAACGGAGCTCCACAACCGGGACATAGACACGCTTCACTGGGCCGCTAATCCAAAAAGCAGGGGCCTCGTTTACGTCCACCAGATGGGGCACGTAGGCGGCTATTACACAAAGTCCGTTCCCGGCACCCTCGGTATACCCAGGGCCGGCGGCAGCATTGGACACGCGTGGGCGGAGGGTCATTTCGCCCACTACTTCCTGACCGGTGACCGCCGCTCTTACGAGACCGGCAAGCTCATCTCCGACTTCTTCATTCACAAACATCTCGGAAGGCCGTACGACTTTTCGAGCTGTCGCGTGCCGGGCTGGCATCTCATCATGAATTCCTCAGCCTACGCCGCGACCGGCGACCCTTACTACCTCAACGCATCCAGAGTGATCGTAGATCGAGTGCTTGAGAATCAGGACAGGCTCCCTCTGCCGATGCCGGAGCATCAGTTCGAAAAGGGGATGCGCACGCATCAGATCGGTGGATGGACCCGGCAGATGGTGCCCGGACATTGCCGGTGTACCCCGCGGCATCGCGGCAACGCAGGATTCATGGTCGCCGTCCTGTTGTCCGGCCTGAAGTATTACCACGACGTGACTGGGGATCCTCGTGTCAAGGAATGCATTATCCGCGGCGCGCACTTTCTGCTGGACGAATGCTGGTCGAATCAGACCCAGGGCTTTCGTTACACCTCATGCCCCAAGACCACCTACGGCCGCGGCGCGAACCCTCTGATGATTGAAGGTGTGGCCCGGGCGTATCGCTGGACGAAAGACAATCGATTCCTGCCGGTCGTCAAAGAGGGGATGGCCATCGCAGCACAAGGCAGCGGCTACGGCAAAGGATTCTCTTTCTTCTACCGATGCGCACCCCGCGTCCTTGCCGATTTGGATGCTGCCGGGCTCACCGTGAACGAGCGACCGCCGCCCCCGCCGGCAGCCAAATTCGAGAAGCCGGATTGGATGAAGAAGCTCAAGCCCGAGGAGCATGTCGTGCTCCAGGCGGAATCGTATTCCAAGCAGGAAGGCGGCATCGTGGATGTCCGTGACGACCGCATGGCCACCTGGGGCAAAATGATCACTCGCTGGCACAGCCACATCGGTCACGCACTCGAGTGGAGTTTCGAGATACCGGCAGATGGCAACTACAAGATCATCTTCCGATACGCGACCGCCGGCACAGAAACCCGACGCAGACTCAAGCTCGACGGCAAGCGGGTTGAGGGTATGCCCGATGAAATCGAATTCGAGAGAACCGGCGGCTACGGCACGGATCACCGTCATTGGCGATTCAAGACGCTCGAAACAGCAGAAGAAAAGGAGGTGGTAGTACCATTGAAGGCAGGCAAGCACACTATCCGCATGACTAACCTCGGGGACGGACTTGGAATGGATTTCATTCTGCTGGTGCGAAAGTAGGCCAAGCTCGGGCCTGCCCCGATGGTCGGCCCCTCACATCCCCTACAGCAGGCTGTCCAGGCTGAGCAGCCGGTCGAAAAAACACTCCTCCTCCACATGCGGCACAAGATCTCCGAGATAGATGAGCACCGGCCGTATCGACAGATGACGGGGATAGGACAATCGACGGATCTTCTCCGCCACTTCCGAAACAACATCGAGGCCGACCTTTTTCGTGGACTTCACCTCGCACACAAAGAGCGCCGACTTGGTGTGGACGAGCAAATCGATCTGGCAGGCTTGCTTCCGGCGTGTGGCGTTCTGGAAATAGGGGGATGCGGAGATCACGCTTGCTGATGGGATTCCGAGCTTCTCCAGGACATCAGGCAAATTGCGCAGGACCAGGTTCTCCAGTTGCAGGCCCATCATGGAATCGAAACCGGCCAGGCTGTCCAGGTCGCGAAACCTGAAGAGGCCCTTCTCGATGGCATCGGTACGCGGGGCCACATACTTCAGGTAGAATCGCACGTAGTTGTCACACAGCCGATATCGGCTGAGCTTGCCCTTCCTTCCGGTCTTTGTGCTGAAGACGAAATCCCGGGCAATGAACCCGGACTGCTCGAGATCGCTCAAGTACTCGCTGGTAACGCCGCTGGGAGCGACCCCAAGGTTCTTACAGATGCTCTTGAGGCCCTTGGGGCCGGCGACCAATGCCTCGACGACGCGCCTGTAGATGACTGCGCGGCTGGAGAAGGTGTCTTCAAAGATCAGATCGAATTCACTGAACAGCAGACCTGCCGGGTCAAAGCACATTGCCTTGATGTTGTTCGCCGCTGACTCAGAGGGGTCGATCTCTTCGAGATAACGCGGCACACCTCCTGTCACCGACAGAAGTCTAAACTTCTCACGAGCGGACACCCGGCCTGCCCTCTTCCCCCAGAAGGCCGAGCAAAGTGCAAGAGGCAGTTCGTCAAGCTTGATGTTCAGCGTGACCCGTCCCACAAATCCGGCATTGCGCAGAACGTTGCGATCAATCCACGAAGACACGGAACCACACAGCACCAGTATGAGCCGGTCGTTGTTCTTGAATTTCGTATCCCAGGCGATCTTGAGCTGTCCTGCGAAGTCGGGGTCTTTCCTGGCCATCCACGAAATCTCGTCCAGGAGCACGACCGTCGGACCGACCCGGGTCTGATTGGCGAGTAACGCGAAGGCATCCGCCCAGCTTTCGATCTTGAGACGGGGCAGGTCAAACTGGTCTGCCATGGCAGCAGCGAAATGGTCAAGCTGTGCCACGTTGGTCATGCCCGGGCGCGGCGGCAGGCCCTGGAACTCGTAGAAGCGGGGCGTTCCTTTGCCAAACTCCTCGACAAGCGTGCTCTTGCCGATGCGCCGCCGTCCCCGGCAGACGACAAGCGAAGATCTTCCACGCTTGAGCAGCCTCTGCAGTTGTGTCAATTCGTGGTCCCTGCCGACGAACATCTTGGTCTCCCATCTCTGCGGCCATAACCCCTGTCGATTTGTTGATGCCTTGAGCCAAAGTATGACGCATCAACAAATCGACATCAAGTCGATTTGTTGATGAGCCAAAGCTCACTGCAAGTCATCAACAAATCGACATCTTCGGAGATCGGACTCACACCTGCGAAAGGCAGACGTTCCCAGGGAACAGACGCGTCGGCTGCCTCCGCCATCAACCATTCACCATTCACTATTCACCATTCACCATTCACCTCCTACCCAAGCTTCCCCCACTTCTTCATGCTCTCCAGGCTCGTCCGCGCACTCTCGATGGATGGTCCTTCGCATGTGTCCTGTTCGATGATGTACCACTCCGCGCCGGTGGCTTCGCAGACCTCGAACACCGGTGCGAAATCGATGATGCCGGTGCCTACCTCGGTGAAGGTGCGGCTGTCGTCTGCGACCATGTCCTTGATGTGGATCAGCGGCGAGCGGTCGCCGTGGCGCTTGAGGAATTCGACCGGACATTCGTTGCCGTGCTGAACCCAGTAGACGTCTATCTCGCCTTTGACCAAATCCGGGTCGCCTGAATCGTATAAGATGTCGAGTCCGTATTTCCCATCGAACTGAACGAATTCGAAGCTGTGGTTGTGATAGGCGAACGCAAATCCGAGCTCTTTGCAGTTAGCTCCGATCTCTTCGTAGATCTTTGCGCCTTCCTTCCAGCCTTCCGCAGTCTCCTGGAACTCCTTCTCCGTAAGACCGGAGGTGACCAGGTACTTGGCGCCAAGCTCGCCGTAGTAGTCAGCGGTCGCCTGGAGATCGTCGGTCAGTTCCGGCTTTCCAACGTGTGCGCCAGCGGCGCGAAGTCCGAGGTCGTCGATTAACTTCTTCAGCTCGCCGGCCGCCATGCCGTAAGTGCCGGCAAACTCGACGCCTTCGTAGCCCATATCGGCCACCTGCCCGAGTGTGCCCACAAAATCTTCGGTTGCGACATCACGAACCGTATACAACTGAAGCGCGACTGGAAGTCTGGACATGAAAAAGCTCCTGTTCTGTCTGCAAAAATCCTGCGATAACGAATACACTCCGCCATCTTGCGGGCAGGGACTGTACCGACGGCCCTGCAAAATATCAAAACAGAGGAACAGTTCATGTCTTCAAAAATGGAAGCCAGAATCGATAAACAGGAGCGTCAGTTGTGCCGGTTTCTACAGCAGGTTGTACGCGTACCGACCGTCAATCCGCCGGGCGAAAATTACCTGGAATGCGTTTCCATTTTTGAGGACAAGCTCAAGTCGCTTGGAATGACCACCAGGGTGGTCAAAGTGCCCCAGGCACTCGTGCGCGAACACGTTCCGGGTGCGGATGGATGCCCGCGCTACAACCTGATTGCAAGATGGGATGTGGGTGCGAAGGAGACGATTCACTTCAACGGTCATTACGATGTCGTGCCGGTGAACGGGAAATGGAAGTACGGGCCTTTCGAGCCGAAAATTGATAACGGCTGGCTGTATGGCCGGGGCTCGTCCGATATGAAGGGACCGAATGCTGCGCTCTGTTTTGCCCTGCAGGCGATCCAGAAATCAGGCACCACTCCTCGCGTGAATGTGGAGGTCTCCTTCACGTGCGATGAGGAGATCGGTGGTGTGCTGGGCGCCGGGTACGTCGCTGCCAAGGGGCTGGCAAAAGCCGATTACGTGGTCGTACTGGAGGGTGCCTGCGGGAAAAAGGTAGGATGTGGTCACAACGGGATCCTGTGGCTGGATGTTGAAGTGGCCGGCAGATCGGCGCACGCTTCCTCGCCGCAGAAGGGCATTAATGCATTTGAAAATATGTCGGCGCTGACCATGGAGCTTCGCAAAATCAAAGAGCAGTTCCCGAAGCGCACTTACACCACACCTGAGGGAAAGGATCTTCATCCCACCATGAACATCGGCGGATCGTTTCACGTGGGTGAAGGCGCAAAGGTAAACACCGTGCCCGCGAGCGCCTCATTCACTATCGACCGCCGCGTCATCCCGTCCGAGAAGATCAAGAATGCACGGGATGAAATCGTCCGTCGAATCCGGGATTCGAAAAAGGAAATCCCAAGCCTGCGCACAAAGGTCAGCCAACGACTTGCGCTGGATCCGTGTCTTACCAGTACCGAGAGCAAGATCGCAGTGAATATGGCCAGGGCGGTGCAAAAGGCCAAAGGAGGCAGGCCAAAATACAGCGTGACCCAGGGCTTTACAGATTTGCACTTTTTCGTGAATGAAGGCGGTATGCCCGGAGTTGGCTACGGCGCGGCCGGCAAGAACATCCACGCTATTGACGAGCGGGTGAACATTCGCGACCTCGTTCAGACATCCAAGGTTTACGCTCATCTGATTTCAGATTGGGAGTAAACAGGCCGAGGGTAGCTGGAACGAAAAGTCTCCAACTCCAACATTCCATCACCCCAATCCTCCTCACCATCACCCCCGGGAAATGCATCCATGTCGGAAATCAATCTCGACCTGAATTACAGACCCACTCTACCCAGCCGCATGGATACGCCGATCGGGTGTATCGGTTCTGGTTTCATCATGGCCGATTGCCACCTGGTGGCATACCGTGACGTTGGGTTCAATCCGATCGCGATTGCTTCACGCACACCGGCCAATGCGAAGGCTGTTGCTGAGCGGCACTCGATACCCGCGATTTATGACACCTGGCAGGAACTGCTTGATGACACCAACATCGAAGTGGTGGATATCGCAGTGCCGCCGGATAATCAGATCGAGATGGTAAGAGAAACGGTCAGGCGCGAACACATCAAGGGCATCCTGGCTCAAAAGCCTCTTGGCAAAGATTACGCCGAGGCAAAGGAAATCGTCCGGCTGTGCAGAGAATCGGGAATCACGCTTGGTGTGAATCAGAACATGCGGTACGATCAGTCGATCCGAGCGTGCAAGGACATCCTTGACAGGGGCTATCTCGGCGAGCCGGTCCTGGCCACCATAGATATGCGCGCCATCCCTCACTGGATGCCCTGGCAGGAGAGGCTGGGATGGGTCACGCTGCGGATCATGAGTATCCATCACATGGATTCCTTTCGATTTCTTTTCGGCGATCCGGTCCGCATCTTTGCCAGTGTTCGGCCGGACCCTCGAACGAATGAAAAGTTTGCTCACGAGGACGGCATCTGCCTTTACATCCTCGAATACGAGTCCGGGCTGCGTGCGGCTTCCTGTGATGACGTCTGGACCGGCCCGGCTCGCGAGGGCGCCGAGGGAGACATCTACATCCGCTGGCGTGTGGAAGGCACGGACGGCATGGCCCGCGGCACCATCGGTTGG
>Ga0066833_10000899_pt1 | contig 12078 bp, 18 predicted proteins | sample ETNtaG_13_FD_66728 | JGI IMG/M metagenome (GOLD analysis project Ga0066833, IMG submission 66728) | Marine microbial and viral communities from oxygen minimum zone, Eastern Pacific Ocean - ETNP201306PF47B | ecosystem: Environmental > Aquatic > Marine > Oceanic | place: Pacific Ocean: Eastern...
GTCCAGCCCTAATTCAGATTCTTTAAAAAGTAATCCGTTAGTAGAGTCCTCCTGGCTACTAAACCTAAGAACTTTAAGTTTCATTATACTGACGCTACAAATACTTCTACATCACAAGCTGCTACTGTTGCCTCAGCATACGCTATAAACGCTGCGTTATGAGAAACCGCCCCTTGTGCTATATCTGCACTAGCAATCGCATCAAAACTTACACCACCCATAATGAAAGACTTACCTGCTTCAAGTTTTATAACCATAGTATCTGTACCAAAAACCTTTATATTAACATAATTAGTGTCATCTAGGTTAGTGAATCTGATATACTTTACATTAGCGGCAGTTAAAGAACCTTGTCCTGTTGTCCCAAGTTGAAGTATAGCAGTAAAAGCAGAAATTGGAACTTCTACAACTCTGTTATAAACTTCATCAATACTCCCTATAGTTAAGGTGTTTGTGTTGCCATAAGACTGTCCATTAAGAGTAACGCTATCTGTGATAGTTACTGTTAAATTTGCATCTGTTACTGTTGTTGCCATTTTTTATTATTTATTATTATTAATTATTAATTTTTATTCTATTTCTGGTGGTTCTAGTGTCCATTCTGCCCCACTTAAAATATTAAGTATTTCACTATGAGTATATTGTGTTTTCCCATCTAAAAAACTTGGCGTATCTCCAATAAATTTTACTAAGGTTTGCGTTTCATCAAGCGAATATCTTAAAGTATCTGCTGATGTTTCCATTACTTCTGAGAAATCAACTGAACTCACTTCTGAAGCATCTATTATTACATATTTTCTATTTTCGTATGCCATTGTTATTTATTTTTATTTTAATCACCAGATGGTACATCTTCTACTATATCCTCCTCTGCCATATTTGTCATTGTGCCATCATTACTATTTGAACTCTCATCTAGAATAGTAGGATAGGTAGCTCCGTCCCCCATTCTCCAATAACCTACCAAGTTGCCGTCTTCAGATAAATCAGTTGGAACACCACTATTATAAATTGCAGATATGTCGCTTGAATCTAACGCTGCATCAAATATTGCAACTTCGTCCACATGTCCGTCCGTTGGATATGTAGTGGTCCACCTTGCTCCAATAGCCAAACTAGACGCAGCATCATTGATAGTAACTTGACTTCCCAATCCTGTACCTACTGCCGTTCCATCTAAATATATATCTGTTCCACCACTATTGTGAACAGCAGCTAGGTGATACCAAGTGTCCGCATTAAAAGTAATAGCTCCAGTGTCGTTTACAGCACCGTTATTTAATCTTAAATAGGCATAAATGTAATCCTCACTATTTCCAATATATAGTTCATAAGCATTATCTTTTGAAACTATTACATACCTTCCAGAAGAGCCAGGAAGTGAATCTAACTTCACCCACGCAGATATTGTAAACGTATTGCTACCGTCTAAAATAGTAACATCTCCCATAATTAGACGGTCATCTGCCCCATCAAAATCTAAGGAAATTGTATTGGTAAAAGGCTCGACTGCCCCAAAACTATATGGATTTGTTAGTATTCCCATTATGTTTGAGTTCCTATTAAAGTAACCTTTAATCCTACCCCTGCAACGTCAGTACCAACAGTATCTATATCTATAGTAATCTCACTATCATCTGCTAATGTAGAATCACTTATTACAGCAGGAGTTGCTGCTGTTGTAGAGGTTGTTTCTGAAGCATCTATTGTTAATTTTGTAGAAAGTATAGTTGAGCCTCCTTCATTTATATCAACAGTCAAAAGGTCTTCGTCATCTTTTAATGATACATTATTTATCCAAAAACTTTCAGTGTCTGCAAGAGGACTTGTACCAAATCCTATATATAATCTTTGATTTGCGGTAGATGTCGTAAATATAAATTCGTAATCTTGAAAACTACTTGTTAAATTAGGATTACTAATAGTCGTAAATGTAGGACCTTCTCCAATATATGCAAAATTAAAAGAGGCAGCACTATCTGTTTTTGCAGAAAATTCAAGCTTATAAGTTGTTGCTGCTGCAGTAGGAATATCTCCACCACTCATAGTAAACCCTGTTGAACCACCACCTGTATTATCATCAGTCCATTTTCCCGCTTGTAAAGAACTATCCCAACTTAAAACACCTCTAAATTGCCCCCAATCTCCTGTTCCAGTAGCAAAAGTGCTATTATCACCAGTAACTACATTATCACCTCCGTCTCCAGAGGGAGCTGTAGTTACACTTGCCCTAACCTCAGTTAGTGTAAAAGCGTAGGGCATACGAAAAGTAGTTTTTGCAGCACCAGTTGTTAAAGCTGTAGTTTCATCTGAACAGGCTATTATAAATGATTCGGTTTGTTTTGGTATTATTTGCCAACTACAAGTATTATCTCCATCTACTCTTAAAAATTTAGTTGTTCCTGTTACCCCTGTTGAAGCCACCTCAGTCCCCTCTACATTACAAGTTATAGTAGCAGAATAATCTCCGCTTGTTGTATTTGTTTCACTCTCAATAGAAATTCCTGTGCCTCCTGTTAAATCCACTCCAGTCATATCTCCAGTGGCAGCAGCTAAGGCCGCTTTAGTAATCCATTCCATATTACCAGAAGCATCTGTTGTTAAAACCTCGCTTACTACTTCGGTGTCTGTAGCTACAAAACCAAAAGAAGTGGAGTTATCTGAATCATAAGGATGGGTCGCTGAGGCCATACCTGTAATAGTAACAATCCCAACAGCACCAACAGAATCATCACTAGATGAAAAGTCTCCATGTCCATTAATCGCTGTATGCAAGTAACCAGCCAACTGTACTGCTGTTGAATTATTCCCTGTGGCTGTAGCATTTACCTGTATTACCCCACCATATCCTGCTGGGGTTGAAAAAGCAGCAACAGATGTTATATCAAAATATACAGCATACTTTGTTGCATCATTACTATTATATAAAGCGAAATACTTGTGATGTAATCTGCCTTCAACATCCGCAATAGTGGTTACTGCAACCGAGCTTGTGTAATTACACTTCACCCAATCTACACTCCCCGAACTGTCTTTAGCAGAGACACTTCTCGGCCTAGCAGGGGCAAATCCCTTTGCATTATGTATTTGTGAATCTTCTAAATTATTATGATACTTCATATTAATATGTTATTAATCCATGTCTTTTACTTACAGTGCCACCACTACTACAACTACTACAGCACCCACATCCTCCCCATTCTGGATATAAAGTTGAGTTGTCATCTAAATACAAGTGCATTTTCTTTTTAAATGTTTCTGCTTTTTTATATGTTTCTTGCCTAAAATAATTTAACTTTTTTTCGCTTACTGGATTCGTAAAATCTGCGAAATTCTCAACCACCCCTTGTGATGTGGTATTATATGATATATCTGGCAATACTTCAAACTTTACACAAAAAGCAAGATAATCTTTTATATAACTATTTACTAAAGTTACATAACCTCCCCCCACACAAACATTATATAAATCTTCACCTAAAAACGGTTTAACATGATTCAGTTCTGCAATCTCAATAAAAGTAGATTTTATTAAGGCTGTATCTGTATTTGCATTTGTGAAAGCTCTACTAACTACTTCCGTTGCTGTTATCAGTGCCATTTCCGTTTGTATTTGTTTGTTTCTCTTCCATTAATTTTTTTAATCCTTCTTCATCTAATTCTGGTAGGTGGAATATTTTTCTACCTTCCTCTATAGATATATAATCTGTTGGGTTTATTGCCCCCAACAATGTTACTGGAGGTTTATTATGGAAGTGTAAATCACTTACATTATATTCCCTCTCGTTTTTTAATATTTTTTTAATCTGTTTCAAGAACATCTCTTGTGGCTCTTTTATAACAGTTGACATAATAATATCATATATTGTTAATATCTGCTGGTTATTACCTAAAGACCCTGCTACCTGGATTCCTGATAAAGCTGGATTCCAACGGTGTGCAGAAATAATATTATCATTTGTAATAGTCTGCAATTCCATGAACGAACCATCACTTGTATCATTAATTACATTAACTTTAGTGGCATCTCCATCTCCGTTTTTAGCAATAAAAAGTATTTTTGAATTATCCCCTTCTCCAGTTAATTTTGATACTGCATCATCTATAAAGTCTTGAGCCTCATCTTCACCCATATCTGCTGATAATTCTATTATTGCACTTGGCATAAAAGAATTTTTAAAACGGGTTAAATTATACTTCCCTATCTGATTCGCTATCTTAATATGGTCAAGTGCCGCAACATAATCTGGCATCCCATAATAATAATATGTACTTTCATAATCAGAAAAATGAATCATTGTTCTGTAAATGTTCCCGTTATCTTCTTTCTTAAAGTCTGGGTAAACAGGAACTTTCCTAATTTTTTCAGGAGTTCTCCTTGCGTGTTCCCAATCAGGATGTAAAAGTATAGACCTGCCATTTTTATGAATCCTTGCGGTAGTTCCATCTTGATGGAAAAAATTAAGATACCCCTTACCAACAACAACCTCTAAATAACCATTCCCTATTTTCCAATAATCTGAAAGCACTTTTCTTGCAACATCATCCATGGATTCACCAAAAGCATTAACATCTTGTAGAAATTCCCCTAATGATTCATCATTGGTTTTTAACCCCTCTCCAACAGTGAAAGTAACTTTAGTGCTTAGTATTGCCCTATGGGTTGATGCTGCCCTTGAAAGTTCAGAAAGTTCTTGTGGAAATAAATTATTTACACCAAAAGGAATCCAATCATCCCTTAATGTGTCTAGGGATTTTGATTCTTTTGGCGGTTCTGAAGAGACATCCTTAGAAAAAGAGTAACCTAGAATCTTAGGACTCGCCTTCCTCTGGTAAGTCTGATTCAGTTGTGTCTTCTTGTTCTTTTGGCTGCTCTTTTGGCTCATCTATTTTAACTTTTTTCTTTTTTGATTTCGGTTTTGGTTTTGGTTTTTCAATAACCTCTTCTTCTGCAAAACTAACATAAGGTTTGCCTAGAGCATATAGTTTACTTAAAACTTTTTGGCTTAAAACCGAATTAAAACCTACTGAAAAAGTATTTTTCTCCGATAATGTTACGGTATCATCATCATTGGAAACAAAATACTCTTGATTAAATTCATATTCCATAATTATTTTTTTTTTGCAAATATAAAAAAATTTAAAAGAAAGGGGGGGATTCCCCCCCTTTTTCTTAAAAAAAGTTAATATTTAATCTGATGTCCAAGCTAGAACTGTACCTGTAACGGGCTGAAATAAATCCACTATACTAGGAGTAGTTGGGTTTACATTAGCACTTGATACAGCTACAAGCACCTCATGTGGATATTCAGCGTGAACTCCTGCTAATTTAACAGCAGTTCCATTAGCATCCTGTAATCCAACACCTGTAGCCTGTTCTCCTGAAGAAAACTCTAAATATGCCTTATCTTCAAATACTTCATCATATCCCAACATAAAGAAATAAGTCTCTGGGTCGTTAGTATCACAGTCATCAGCATAAGATTCAACTAAAGCAAATAAACCACAAGACTCAGTTAATTCTCTAAGTCTAGCGTTGATTTCTTCAGTAATTTTTGGTATATAAAATTCTAATTCAACATTTACCAGTGTTGAACCGTTTTCTCTAGTTGCATTAGCATTGAAACCAGCAGTACCTCTATCAAACTCAAATTCGTACCATGTTGTAGAACCCCACTGAGTATATTCACCGTTTGCAGCTATTCCTGGTGTGCCAACTAATCCATCTTGTTCCATAAGCCAGATTCGTTTAAGCCCACCTCTTCGGTTTCTATCGCAACATATAATTGCGTGTCCTTGTGTTAAAGCCATTTTTTTTTATTTTTAAATTGTTATAAAAAATCTTCAGGGGGGGGTTAACCCCCCTCAAGACATATTAATTATTATGCAGTTTCAACACTCATAACGCACATATCTGGTTCTTTAACTTCAACTCCAAAAGAATAGTTCATTCTAAATCTATTCTCTTTACAGTCTCTGTTATACCACATATCCACATCTTGCACAGTGAAATCAGTTCCTACAGTAATGTTATCTTTTGCAGTCCATAAAGCAGCTTGAGTTTCTCCAACTGCATCAGGTGCTAAAGCATTAGTCATATTTGCCAAAGAAGCCCCGAAAGTTGTAATATCTGCATCCCAAGAAGGGTTAACTACTAACTCAATCCCATTGAAACTTAAATTACTAAACCCATGTTGTAAATCTGCATAAGCCTGTGTATGAGTACCAGCAGCTCTTAATTGTAGTTTATAGTTCTCAGCAAATGCTCTTGAACAGTAAATTACTTGGTCAGCAGCAGCCAACTCATTACTTCTAAGTGCTAACATAGCCTCTAATTGTGTAAGTGCGTTTGCCGAACCTGTTGCTCTATGTGTTGCTAAAGCAATAGTACCAGAACCTACATAGTTATCCAGTTTCTTCCAGATACCAGAACAAAGTGCTTGAGTTCCAGCACCATTAGTTGCATCTCCCCACCATAAAATAGTAGAGAAATCTCTCATTACCCCTTGCATTATTAAGGTAGATACAATCTCCATAAGCAAAGTGCCTGTTAGGTCATTTCTATTAATTCCTTGTTTAAGTAATTGAGATTTAACATGAGAAAATAAATTATGTGCTTGTTGTTTGTGTTCAACTTCTAAACGACATAGGCTTAAAACTATACTAGAGTTTACTGAACGAGTTGCTTCTTCTGCAAAACAATCTGTATTTATAGCTTTAGTAATATCTTTAAGGCTTGTATATCTGTCTAAAGTGATTGAAGCACCAGAAACATCTGTCATTACATCCATATATTTCAGGTGGTCATTTTCGTAAAACAATGGTTCTAGGAAATACTTTTGAGCATCTTCCTGCGACCAGGTTAAACTTGTGTTTATAATATTTGCCATTTTCTTTTATTTTTAATTTTTAGTAAAATAATTTCTCTTATCACCAGCAATATTATTAGCAATCATGTCCCAAATATCCTCAGATTTAGCGTCTGGGGTTGGATTAGGGTCTTTACTAGGAACAACATCACTTGGCATACCATCCATCTTTGCTTCTTTAACTTTATAACCTTCCAGTTCTTCTGTTAAAGTTGCTATGTATCCATCCTTGTCTGCGATTTTGTTATTAAGTTCTTTAACTGCCTTATTAGATTCTGTAATAGACCCTTCTAACGCTGTCATTTTTTCAATAACCTCATCATTGTCAAGAATTTTTACCTCTTTTATTTCATCTTTTTTGTTAAAAAGGTCAGAAATAAAAGTTTTCAAATTTTCAAATTCTTTTTCCATTTGATTTTCGTTTTTATTGTTATTAAATAAGTTGCTTACAAGAACCTTATTCTTGTAATCATATTTGTTGATGTCAAATTTAGCTGCTAATTTTACTGGCTCTTCAATTTTATTGATGAACCCAGCATCCAAAGCCTCTCCACTATCAAACCAAGTTTCGTTATCCATCCAAGAACGGATTTCTTCTTCTGATTTTCCTGTTTTTGACACATATATATTGACAAGCCTATTACTCATTTTATCCATGAGGTCAGCAGCTTTGCGTAAATCACCAGATTCTCCTACTTCCCCTCCCCAAATATTGTGTATCATATATAATGAATTTTCAGACATTACAACCTCATCAGCAGCAAGTGCAATAGCACTTGAAATAGATGCGGCAATACCTTCTACCCTGGAAGTTACTTTTTGTGGCAATCTGTTTACAGCATCATAGATAGCCAAACCATCTACAACAGAACCACCTGGAGAGTTAATTCTTAAAAGAACTGATGTGTTATTGGGGATTTCTTTTATATCTTCAATGAAACTCTTAGCATTTACCCCGTACAAACCAATTTCATCATAAATCATTACCTCAGTCTCTTGACTTTCGGCAACATTACTTATAGTGTACCAATTCATAGTCGCAATATAAGTGATTTAAAACGAGAGTGTTTGGAAACTTATGGAATAAACTTAGAAATAAAAGAAATATTTTAAATTTTAGCCAAAATAATTTGGATATTAAAAAAAAAGGTTGTTATATGGGTGTTCATTAAAAACAAAACCTATGGATTTTACAACAGAAATTTCAGGCTGGGATGTTATGGTTCACAATATATCGGATAAAGAAACGGAAACTGAATCAGTCTTTACTGTTAAGTGGCAGCTTTACACTGAAATGAGAGAGTGGGGGGTTAAGGAGGTTGGTGTGTTTGCCACTGAAGTAACTGGAGAAATAGAAGTTCTTTATACAGGAATAGCTGGATTTTCAATGGCTGAACTCGGTAAAGAGGAAGTGGTTAAAACAGAAAAAATAACATCTGATGAAAATGGGTGGGAGTTAGAAACAAATACAGATAATATTGAGTGGGGCAATACAATTAAACCTCAAGATTTAGAGATTGACTTTAAATCAAAAACAATAACAGTAATATTTTAAATTATGAATTTAGATGAATACAAATTAAGCAACCCTATTGATGATGGGCATGGAACAAGTATGGTAAGTAATTGTTGTGGTGCGGATATTGTTGAGGGAGACAGAAGTAATTGTTGTGGGGCAAAATTTTGGGCAGGAGATATTTGTGGTGATTGTAAAGAACACGCTGATGTAGATGAAATGTGTTGTGGGGAGTGTGGAGATACTTGTGATGAAATTGAGGATTATGAATATGAAGAACAACAAAGAGAAAGTGCAGAAGAAATGGCAAGAGATGGAGAGAGAGATGAAAATTAATAACCAAAAATAAATATAATGGGAAAAATGAAAGAAGTATTTTTAAAACATCAACAAGAACAAGAAGACACCATTGAGAGGTATTACAACGAATTATATAAAGCTGGTCATGCCATGGGTGTTGAGGAAGTAAGTATTAAAGAAATTATTAACCATAAAACCAAAAAAAATGGAAGCAACAAGAAAAGACACGCTTAGAAGATTATTTACAGAGAACAACTTAGTTAAAGAAGATGTTTTTAAACATCCAACACAGGGCTGGACAATAATAAAAAGAACTGGGGTGGATAAAATTCAGGCTAAAAATAATATTCATATCAAATATGAAATACAAAATTTAGCAGAAGACCATAGCTATTGTCTTTTAAAGGCAACAGGTAAAATGGGAGATAAGTATATTGAAAGTTATGGGGAGTGTTCTCCTAAGAATAACAAAAATAGCTATCCAGTTAGTATCGCTGAAAAAAGGGCTATGAGTAGGATTGTTCTCAAACTAGCTGGTTTCTATGAATTAGGTATATATGCCGAGGAAGAAAGTGAGGATTTTAAACAACCTAAACAATGAAAGATTGGATAGATGAGGTTTTAGATGATGAAGACTGTTCTTTAACACAAATGGGTATCATAGAGGGTTTGTTGGTAACCTCAGCAGCAAACTGCCTCTATAGAAATATTAATTTTAACGAACTAACATATAAAGAAGCAAATGAAATTATTAGAGAACTTAGAAAAAACAACAGACCAACAGACCCAAAACATCAATATGAGCAAATGCGTAGAAACGGAATGTTTGGAGAAAGCAACTAATTATAGGGAAGTTACAAGAATTGCAGGACAAATGGCTAATGTAGATATGCCAAATAATAGTGATTATATCCCCATGGAAAATTTTATTATTTTCTTAGCAAAGATACCTTTAAAATTATGGGCGGAAACCCCAGTCTTTTATTATAAAAATAATACTTGGGATGCCCTTGGGTTTCTAGGAGAAAGGACACATAGTACAACATTAAGAACGAAATATTTAGAATTATGTTTCAGAAAGGTTGGGTTAAAAATAACTGAGGTATTAGATAATGAGCATTATTTATTTACAAACCTTAAAAACAATAAAGAAAGATTTTTAGCTGCCCTGCATTATGTTGAAGATAATATTACTGAAAAAGAAATGACTCAACTATATAATACATCAAGGGTTTTATGTGATGAAGAGAATTATCTTAGATAAAAACGACTTAAAAAATTAATTATGAGAGAAAGGGAAAGAATAAAAAACCGAGATAATATTAACAAAATAATAAATGGGGTTAATATTACAGAGGCAAGGCATGAAAGGCTTAAAAGGATTTTAAAAGATGAGTTTGGTGTTTCTTGGAGAAATCTAACAAGTAAAAAAAGAAATTTTCAAATTGTTGCAGCAAGAAGAAATTATTTTTATATAATGAGGTATATTTTTCTCTATACATTAGACGATTTAGGGAGTTTAACAAATAATCATCACGCTACTGTTATTCATAATCTCAAAGTACACGACCTCTACATGGAGTTATATAGTGAATATAAAGAGAGATATGATAGGATAAAAAGAATAGTGTTAGAAGCAGAAAGTGAAAAAGAAATTAAAGAAAGAATTGTTTTTTTAGAAGAACAAAAATCAATTATTCAACGAAAGGTAGATGAGTTGTCAATAAGAAAAAAAAGAATTAACCAAATATTAACCAATAAATAAATAAAAATGTCAGAAGAAAAAAAGTATGTAAACGGAATTATTATCAAAGAGAAAACATTTGATAATGGAGGAACTCAGCTAAAAATTAGCATTAAAAATGATGAGTTTATCTCAGAATTAAATGCCCTAGAAGACAGGGGTTGGTCTAACTTAATAGTTAGTCGGAGAAAAGAACCATCTGAAACTGGGATAACTCATTATGCAAAGGTTGACCCTTGGAAACCAGATGCTGCTAAAAAAGCACAACCTACAGCTAAGGTTAAAGATGAGGATGATTTACCGTTTTAACGGTTGGGGGAGATTTGGTTTTGACAAAGGGTAAGGCTTGTATGAGCCTCCTTTGGAAGTGGGTTCGACTCCCACCTCCTCCACTATGATGAAAAATAAACCCAACTACTATGCTATTTTACCTGCTGATGTTAGGTATTGTAAGGCATTAAAACCTATTGAGAGATTGATTTTTGCAGAGATAACTTGCTTGTGCAACCATAAAGGGTATTGCTGGGCGAATAATTATTATTTTGCTGAGTTATTCCAGATAAGTATTAGGAGTGCAAGTAGGTATATAAACCACCTTAAAGAGCTGGATTTCATAAAAGTAAGTGTGGTAAGAGATGCTTATAATAAGGTTGAAAAAAGGACTATTAAAATTGAAAACTACCCTATAGACAAAACTGTCTATGCCTCACGACAGAACTGTCCTCCCCCTATAGACAAAACTGTCCAGTATAATATTAAAAAGGAGAATATTAAAAAAGAAAAACTATTTGAGCAATTTTGGGAAAACTATGATAAAAAGAAATCAAGGAAACCTTGTTTGGATAAATTCTTAAAACTTACACTTGAACAATGTGAGGCCTGTGTTACTGCGGCAAAAAAATATGCAGAATCTACATCTGATTTTCAATTTAGAAAATATCCCCTTACTTGGTTAAATCAAGAATGTTGGAATGATGAGGTCTTCTCAAAAGATAATTCTAAAATCTCTGGTGGCAAATTAGATGGTATGGTTTTATGACATTTAATGAATATGGCATAACAATAAAAAGAAGTTCAGGACAAGTAAAAACAAAATGTCCAAAATGTTCACACGACAGGAAAAAGAAAGGAGACCCCTGTTTATCTGTAAATATAGATGAGGGGGTTTGGAATTGCCATAACTGTGGCTGGACAGGAGGATTAAAAAAAGAAAACGATTACATGGAAAAAACTTATGTTATCCCAAAATGTACTGATGTTAAGCCTGAATATTCTACAAAACTGTTGAAATGGTTTGAAAGTAGGGGAATCTCAAGGAAAACAGTTGAAAAGAACAGAATTGTAGAAGGGGTTGAGTATATGCCACAATTAAAGAAAGAGGTAACAACAATTCAGTTCAAATATTATAGAGATAGTAAATTAATTAATATAAAATATAGAGATGGTGCTAAAAACTTTAAATTAGTTAAAGATGCCGAGAGAATTATGTATGGTATTGATGATTTACTCGGCAAGAAAGAGGTTGTAATAGTTGAAGGAGAAATGGATAAATTAGCTTTTTACGAGGCAGGAATTAAAAATTGTGTTTCTGTCCCTAATGGTGCTAGTAATCTAAAAATGAAATACTTAAAAGATTTCCCAGAAAATTT
>Ga0066833_10000922_pt1 | contig 11971 bp, 10 predicted proteins | sample ETNtaG_13_FD_66728 | JGI IMG/M metagenome (GOLD analysis project Ga0066833, IMG submission 66728) | Marine microbial and viral communities from oxygen minimum zone, Eastern Pacific Ocean - ETNP201306PF47B | ecosystem: Environmental > Aquatic > Marine > Oceanic | place: Pacific Ocean: Eastern...
ATGCTCAGAATTGCCAGCACAGTCAACGGTACCGTCATGCTCTTTGGAGACTCATGCACGACCGCGTACGCCTCTTCCGGCATCTTCGTTTCGCCGAAGAAGGTCATGTAGATGAGTCGGAACATATAGAAGGCAGTCAGGAACGCTGCGCTGAAGCCAAAGAGAAGCAAGAGGAGCGCGATTAATTTCATCCCTCCGTTCGCCGTCATAAAGAGATGGAATGTCCCGCCAAGGATGGCGTCTTTGCTCAGGAAACCTGAGAAAAGCGGCACGCCGGAGATGGCGACCGTGGCAACGAGCATGGTCCAGAACGTCACCGGCATCTTGGCCGTGTTCCATGAATGCCGATAGGCCGGATTGAACTTGCCGATCAGCGGCATGAACGGCAGCTTGAAGACCGTCTCGAAGAAAGAATATTCGCCGGTTGATTTGAACAGCCCGCCCATGTTCCGCATGTCCTGCGGATCGTCATGGGAGTGGATGTGATGGAGCGCGTGCTCGACCGCGTGGATGACACTTCCCGAACAGAGGAAGAGGCATGCCTTGAACATAGCGTGAGTGGTCAGGTGCATGAGGCCGGCCTGGTATCCGCCGCTGCCGCCGGTCATGTCCGCTGCGCCCACTCCGAGGCTCATTATCATGTAACCGAGCTGGCTGATGGTGGAATAGGCGAGGACCTTCTTGATGTCGAATTGTGCAAAAGCAATGCTGGCCGCGAACAGCGCAGTGAAACCACCCACCAGGGCAATAATCCATCCCGCCATTGGCGTCAGAATCGGGAAGATACGTCCCACAAGATAGACACCGGCGGCGACCATCGTGGCCGCATGGATGAGCGCGCTGACGGGTGTCGGGCCTTCCATGGCATCCGGCAGCCAGGTGTGCAGAGGAAACTGTGCGGATTTACCAACCGCGCCCAGAAAGAGCGCAAGGCCGACCCCGGTCAATGCCCACATGGGGATGGTTTCTGCTTTGAGCCCATCGGCAATATTTTTTTGCACGTCCAGCATATTGAACGTGGTACCGTCGCCGGCCACTGTGTAGCAGAGGCCAAACAGACCAATCAGGCCGATGATAAAACCGAGGTCTCCGAGCTTGGTGGTCAGGAACGCCTTCAGGGCTGCCTGCCGCGGGGTGATCTGATTCGGGTCTGCGTAATCCTTTTCGAACCAGTGCCCGATAAGGAAATAAGAACAGAGACCAACGAGCTCCCAGGAAACGAAGAGCAGCGCAAAGTTGTCGGTCATCACCAGCACGAGCATCGAAAAAGAGAACAGGGACAGCGCGGCATAAAACCGGCCGAAACGCTTATCCTCGTGCTCCGTGCCGTATCCCATGTAACCCCTCGAGTAGACGTGCACGAGGAAGCTGACCAAGGTGACCACGACCAGCATGACGGCGGTGAGGCCGTCTATCCGGAAGCTCACGGTGACGACTGCGGTATCGCCGGTCTTGATGAAATCGTAAAGGTGATTGACGTAGGGCGTCGCGTTGTAGTCGTATCGTCCTTCGCTCAAGACGCCTGGCGGATTCGCGCCGCTCATGACAGTCAGGAGAATCCAGACTGACTGAAAGAGCCCCCAGCCCAGGGCAAAGAGCCCGACCGAGGAGCCTTTGCCCGGAAGCTTCTTACCCATAAAGGTAATCAGGACAAACGAAATCAGCGGCAGTAATGGGATTAGAAAAGCAGTCTGTAGCATTCTCTCCGCACTCGTTCCGGCATAGTAGTCCTGTCGCGCATCGACAGGATGTGGCCGGCTTTGTGGTTCAGTTTGATGTCAGTCAGTTGGGGTAAAAAACTAAAACGAACCAGGCACCCGCTACCATTTCAACAGAGTCAGTTTCTCTACATACACCGATTTCAGATTTCGGTATATGGCCAGCACCAATGCGAGGCCGACGACGGCTTCTGCGGCCGCGACCAGGATGATGAACAGGGCGAAAACCTGACCGTGCAATGGACTCAACGATTCATGCGGGAGCTCATACGCGTTGAAGGCCACGAAATTCAACATGGCCGCGTTAAACATCAGCTCCAGCGATATCAGAATTCCAAGAACATTTCTTCTCGTCAGCGCACCGTAAATGCCGAGCGAAAACATCAAAGCTCCGACCATTAGTATCAGGCTCAGGCTCATGGCTCAGTCTTCCTGTCCCGGATCGCGCTTGGTGAAAAGAATGGCGCCGACCATCGCACCCAGCAACAGCAGGGATGCAACTTCAAACGGCACGACATACGTGGTTAATAGCAGTTTTCCTATTTTGACAACCGTTTCCTGAGCATCTGCCCGGGCCACTTCGCCAAACTCGGCCTTCGAGATGGCAACGCACAGCGGCAGAAGAATCATTGCGGCCAGGATTCCTGCAGGGCCGTAACGGTCGTTCGTCTGTGACAGTGTGCGGTCGTAGAGGCGGTGGGTAAGCATGACCACAAAGAGCATCAGAATCAGAATGCCTCCGACGTACACGGCCACCTGCACGGCAAAAAGGAAATCCCCTCCAAGCATGAGGAACATCCCAGCGACACCAAACAGAGTGCATCCGAGCAGGAGCGCGCAGTGCATTACGTTTTTCAACAGGACAGCGCCGAAGCTGCCGACAATGCACAAACAGGCCAGAATTAAGAAAAAGAATGCTTCCAACTTATTTATCCACACCAAAGGTGCTCAACTGGAATCTCTGAGATTCTTCGTCGAGGAGGATTCGTAAAACGTCCTGATCCCCAAAGCTGATACTCGAGCCCTGCGGGTCAGTCGACGCGATTTTGTTGATGAGGTCAAACTGCTCAGGGCTCAGCCTGGCGAGGTGACCGTTCACGATGATGGTTTCGAGGCTTTCACGCTCTTCCTGCGTGAAATCAAACGATCGAGGACGCCCCCGCACCCTCCTTAAGATTTCAATCTGCTGATCGTCGAGCTGCTCGTGGGGGCGGAGGCCCTGGCCGATAAGATCGAGCTTGCGCACGTCGAAGACCATATCCTTCCGTTCAAAGAAGACCTCTTCGTAGTGTCGGGAGTGAATGATGGCCTTGCCGGCGACCGGGCAGGCATCCACACAAAGGCCGCAGAAGGTGCAGCGGGCAAAATTAATGCTGAAGCCCTTGAGCTCAAATTTGCCTTTGTCGCCCTTCACTCGCTGGATGTCGATGCATTCCACTGGGCAGGTGTCCTTACACTTGAAGCAGGAGATGCACTGCAGGTGGTCGTTCTCTGCGCCCGCCTCCTGATCCGCCATATCCTGGTCGGCCTTGGTAGTGAGGCCCATGATCCCACGGTAGCGCTCAGCGACGACTTTCTTTTCGTAAGGATACTGAATCGTGACCACGGGCTTAATCATGTATTTGAAGGTGATGATCAACCCCTTGACGAGATTGACCGAGCCTTTCAAGCAACTTGAGATGTATCCAATCATTGGAATCCCTATTTCTTAAAGGCCTTCAACAACACGCCACCAACGATGAGCCAGTTGATGGCAGCAAACACCCAGATGCCGACGGGCTGGAACTGTGGCAGCAGAGCGATGCCCAGCCCGATCAGATTGATGAACGTCCAGGGGACAAGAATTTTCCAACTGAAATCCATGAGCCGGTCCACACGCATCCGCGGATAAGTCCAGCGCACCCAGATGAAAAAGAAGACCAGCACATACGTTTTGATGATGAACACCGGGAAGTGCCAGAAACCGATGAGGAAAGGCACGTGCATCGACTCGAAAATGCCATTCGTCCACGCGTAGATGTAGCCTTCGACAAAGGGGATGCTTCCTCCGCCGAGGAAGAGCGCTGTGGCCACGCACGAGAAGAGCAGCATCTCGCCATACTCGGCCATGAAGAAAAAGGCAAACTTCATCCCGCTGTACTCAGTATGGAATCCAGCGACAAGCTCGGACTCCGCTTCAGGCAGGTCGAAGGGCGCGCGATTCGTTTCCGCAATCGAGGCGATGACGTAAATGATGAAAGCGATGGGCTGGAAAACGACATACGGAATGGCAACGAAAGGCTCACTCGCGCCGATACCCGACTGCTGATTGACGATGGAGCTCATCTGCAGCGACTGGGCGAGCATGATGACGCCGACCAAGGCCACGCCACGAGGGATTTCGTAGCTGACCAACTGGGCCGCTGAACGCATTCCTCCTAATAGTGAGTACTTATTATTAGAGGCCCACCCGGCGACCACGACGCCGAACACGCTGACGGAAGTCACCGCGAGCAAATAGAAGATACCGATGTTGAAGTCGCGGGGAACGAGCTCGTTGCCGAATGGGATGACGACGAATCCGGTGATCGCGGCCACAACGACCATGATGGGCCCAATCGTGTGCAGCACTTTGTCCGCGCCGGATGGGATGATGTCTTCTTTGGAGATCAGCTTGATGCCGTCGGCAATTGTCTGCAGCCAGCCATGAAAGCCACCGACATGCATCGGGCCGAGGCGCGATTGAATGTGCCCGGAAACTTTACGCTCGAGCCAGATCAGTAATGGCGCCGAGAGCACGAAAAACTTCAGCACCACGATGGCCACGACAATCTCAACGATAATACGGCTGATAAGAGCGGTGTACTGCGGAGTATTGAAGAGCGTCAGACTCAGCCACGGCGCGAGGACTTCTTCCGTCAGCATCTTGAGCCCCATCATCACAGGCTGCACCGTGAACAACGCGCCGAAGACGCCACCCAGGACTGCGACGACAATAAAGATGTCCCAATCCGCGGCAAAGCGCGCACCCCGGCTGAAGGCCCAGGCGGCTATGGAGCTTCTTCTTCTGGCGACTGCTTCAGGCATTATCTGTCCACCTCCCCCAAAACAATATCCGTACTGCCCAGGACGGCGATGACGTCACCGATTTTCAAACCCTTCAGCAGGTCTGGCAGCACTTGCAGATTCACAAACGACGGCGGACGAATGTGCAACCGGTATGGCATCGGCTCGCCTTCGCTGACAAGGTAGTAGCCGAGCTGGCCGCGAGGGTTCTCTACCTCCAGGTAGGCTTCGCCCGGCGGCGGCTTGATTATTCTGGATGTCTTCGCCTGGTGTTTCCCTGGCGGCAGCATGTCGAGGGCTTGCGATACAATTTTGCAGCTCTCGCGCATCTCCTGGATGCGGACGAAATAGCGGTCGAAACAGTCGCCGTTCTCGCCGGTCGGAACATCAAATTCGAATTTATCGTAGACCGAATAAGGCTCGTCCTTGCGGAGATCGTAAGGCACGCCGGAAGCTCGCAACATCGGACCGGTCACGCCGTAGGCGATGGCGGCATCTTTTGAGAGCGCGCCGATGCCGATGGTTCGGTCCATGAAAATCGGGTTGTACGTGAGGAGCTCGTCGTATTCGTCAACGACCGGCAGAAAGTAGTCAATGAAATCCTTGCACTCTTCGGCGAAGCCGCTGGGCAAGTCTTCGGCCACGCCGCCAATCCTCATATAACTATGGGTCATACGCGCGCCACAGACCATCTCGAACAAATCGAGAACAAGTTCACGTTCACGGAAGCCATAGAGAAAAGGCGTCACCGCGCCCATATCCACACCATATGTGCCGAAGAAAAGCAGGTGGCTCGCGACACGATTCAGCTCCTGCATGATGACCCGGATGTATTCGGCCCTCTCCGGAACTTCCTGTTCCAAGAGCTTCTCGACCACCATCACGTATCCCGTGTTGTTATTCATGGCCGCCAGATAATCCATCCGGTCAGTCAGGTGGATAATCTGCATGTAGTCCCGGTCTTCGGCGATTTTCTCGGTACCGCGGTGGAGGTATCCCAGATCGGGAATGGTGTCGATGATGACCTCGCCCTCGAGCAGGATGCCGAGCCTCAACACGCCGTGCGTGCTGGGGTGCTGGGGCCCCATGTTGAGGTACATCTCCTCCAGCTTGATCCTCTTGCCGGCTGCCTTGGCCTCATCGACCGCGGCAGACATCGCTGGCGTTGGAGCTTCGCCCGTGGAGGGCTCAGTCGTAGTGGTCGGGCTCATGGACATAATCTTTTCTAAGCGGATGGCCTTGCCAATCTTCCGGCAGCATGATGCGCCTCGGGTCAGGATGGCCGGCGAACTCAATTCCAAACAGGTCGAATACCTCACGCTCCTGCCAGTCAGCGCCGCGCCAGACCGGTTCGACGGAAGGCACTACGGGCTGCTCACGCCCTACCTGCACCTTGAGCATGATTTTGTGGCGGAGGCTCGTCGAGTAAAGGTGGTAAACAACATGCATGTGTCCTTCAAAATCCACCGCAGTGAGGTTCTTGAGGAAATCAAATTCATAGCCTTCGGTGTCGCGCAGAAACTCGCTGACCGCCCCGACCGCATCCGCCTCCACCATGAGCACGGGGAATTCGGAATCACGGTACACGTCTTCCACCTCTTCACGGCTCACGGCCGGATTCTCGATGAGTGCGTTGACTAGTTCTTCGGAAATCATGCTGGGTGCAAATCTTGTAGGATGGGCATGTTGCCCGTCACCTGCTGTCTCAGGCAGAAGCGTTAATCTCCTGGCGCAATGACTTTTCTCGGATCTTTTCCTGGAGCTTCAGGACACCGTACATCAGGGCTTCGGGGCGAGGCGGGCATCCGCAAACGTAGACATCGACGGGGATGACCTTGTCGACGCCCTTCACCACCGAGTAGGAATCGTAGTAAGGCCCGCCGCAGTTGGAGCACGAGCCCATGGAAATCACGTATTTCGGGTCAGGCATCTGGTGATAGAGGCGTTCGATGCGTGGCGCCATTTTCTTGGTCACCGTACCAGCAATAATAATGAGGTCCGCCTGGCGGGGAGTCGGGCGAGGAATCACGCCGAATCTGTCGAAATCAAACCGGGCCGCATAAGCAGCCATCATCTCGATTGCACAGCAGGCCAGCCCAAACGTCAACGCCCACAGCGACGAGCGGCGCGCCCAGTTAATGAAGAAGTCGGCTTCAGTGACGATGATATCGCCACCAACTCCGGGCAGCATATCCGCGGCAGTGAGCAGGGGGCCAACGTTTCTATCAGCCATACAGCTTAACCCTCTAAGTCCATTCGAGAGCGCCCTTGCGCCAGGCGTATGCGTAACCGATCAACAGAATCCCGATGAACAGCATCATCTCGACAAAGGCGAACAGGCCCAGGCTCTGATACACCACGGCCCACGGGAAAATAAAAATCACTTCAACATCGAAAATGACAAAAATCAGCGCATACACATAAAAGCGCATATTGAACTGCACGAACCCCGATCCGACCGGGGCTTCTCCGCACTCATAAGAGACGAGTTTGTCCTTTTCGCCGGGCTTGGCTGGATGCACAAGAAACGCAATCAACAGATTGGCTACGGCAAAGGCGAACCCGAGAAACGCAAACAAAGCGACAATCGTGTAGGCGCTTATGTCGAGTGACCCAATCTGAAGGCTCTGTTGTGGTGCCGCCGCGGCGAACACAGTTGGAAACATGTCAGAAGGTGCTAAGTCTCAAGCGTGTTGGTTGATGGGTAGGGGCCTCGGACCCGCTTTCTGCCCGTCTTTTGCGTCCCTGAACAGGACATTGTGAAAGATTTCACATAATACGAATGCGATCCTTGAAAGCAAACGAGTTTCTGAGGGCTTGTGGTGATTGGTGAATGGTGGTGGTGGCGGATTGTGAATTGTGAATGGTGAATTGTGAATGGTGGCGGATTGTGAATTGTGAATGGTGAATGGTGAATTGTGAATTGTGAATGGTGAATTGTGAATGGTGAATGGTGAATTGTGAATGGTGAATGGTGAATTGTGAATGGTGAATGGTGTCCTCACCTGGGCGCGCCGGCACCCTGCCGGCAAAAGAGCGCTGGAAGCGCTCGGGCAGAGCGCAGCGCACTCCGAAGATGCCGGCAAGGTGCCGGCGCGCCCAGGCGAGGAACTCGACGGTTTGAGGCGAAGCTTCGCTATATTCTCAAAGAAAAAAGCCACGGATGCTGTGCAGCCGTGGCTTCTTCGTTTTCCGAGTTTCAAGTCTGACTACTGATAAACCGGGAGGTATCGGTAGTAGACCTCCAGGCACAGGATGTTCATGGCGGTGACGAAGCAGGGGCCATGTTTATCCCCAGGCCAACTGCCGGCCATTCGTCCTGTCTTGACTTGCCTGGCGACCGACTGGAGGGCGAATCTGTTATTCCAGTTCGTCCAGTACTTTGTGTCTTTCTTTACTTTGTCGCCCATCTGGAACTGCGCCAGAGTGCCATAATAGAGGTAATAACTGTTGCCAAGGTTGGGGCCCGATTTGTCGATAAGGTCGGCGCTCTTAATCAAGAATGGGGTCTCCTTGGGCTTCTGGCCGAGAAAGAGACGGCAAACCTGGCCCACGGCGGTCATCGCAATGCTGCCACTGCCGGGGCCGGTGGAACGGTAGCCGGTCTTGCCGGTACTGGGGTCGCCGGCGGTATCGAGGAAAATCTTGAATTTGTTGAATGCCTCCTTGGGCACTTTCAGTTCAGCGACTTTCGCAGACTTACAGGCCATGATCTGCCAACCCGTCACCGAGGTATCATTTCCGGCCCCGCCGTAACCAAAGCCGCCGATGTTGGCACCTTTATCGCCCATATGTTCCACAATGTAGGTGATTGCTCGCTGGGCTGCATTGCCCGCCTGGGATTTTGACCCAGCCATCCCGAAAGCCTCTGACATGGCCATGGCGCAGATCCCGTGGGTGTACATCCAGTGGCCGCCGCTGCCCTTCCATGCTCCATCCGGTGTCTGAACACGCCGAAGATAGCTGACAGCTTTTGAAACAACCGTTCTATATTTTCCAGTTGCTTCGGTGTGCCCGGCGCCCAGGAAAGCTAGTAGTGATAATCCGGTAATGGCCTGGTCGTAAGTGCCGGGTACACCCCGATGGAATCCCTCCGAAGAGGAGGACCAGCGACCATCCGACTGCTGATAGCGGGACAGGAATTTGAGCCCTGCCAGAACGGCGTTTTCGGTCTGGCTGCTGCCTCCGTAGCTCTTCCTCGCGCCTTTTTTGTACCTGGAGTTCTTTCGTCCGCTGAATCCGGTGACTCTTCCGCTGGGGCCGCCCGTATCCCAGTCACCCGCAGCGACGACCATGCTGTTACCGCCGTCGCCGAGGGCAAAATTATTGATGGCGTCGAGCGCTTCGTCGAGCTCATCCTCCCCGGGGAGGCCGTCTTCCTCGATGGCCTCGGCCATTTCTTCCGTGGCATCGGGCGGGAGCTCCATTGGGGGAACATCCGAAACTTCGGTGGGCGTGACTTGTACATCTTCGATGTCAGCGTCATCCACCAGCTCAGAGAGCTTTTCCTCGAGTTCCTGGGGATCGAGTACTATTTCTTCTTCGTCAATGATCGAAGTCTCGATAACCAGATCTTCGTGAATTCGCATGGGGCCGCCCCAATCCAACTGCATCAGCATCGCGATGAGGAGAAAATGAACGCCTATGGAAAAGACGATAAAGGGGGCTGCCTGGATGCTGCGGGCAATTCTGTATAACGGTGACCGGGGGTTGATCAGCATGCGAGATGGTTTTCTCTTTTGTTGGCGATTTGCCGCCGGATGTAATTTTTTGTCAGAGAGATCCGCCAGCCACGGAATATAAGCCAAATGGTCCAGAATTCAAACATTGGAATTTCTAGCATAAATCCCTGGCCTTTGCACGAATATTGTCCTTACACACACTAATGAGAGCCGATGATCTCCACATTACTTCTTGGAATCGTGGCCTCTTTCCCGCTTCCGAGCTTCATCTTCAGGACTCTTACCACCGCGCCGCTGGCCACGCGGACGGGATCTGGCGGCAATTCGCTGACCGTGCCGACCTCGCCAAAGTGAGGCTGACGGACAGCACGTATCGTCGTACCAATTGCCAGCACGCTATCCATTTCTGACTCCTGCCCTGCCCCGCCTTCACCCTCACCGGCCATTGAAGGCACGATAATCTCCGGCCGGAGCGCTCCAGCGCGGATCTGAGTGGCACCATTGATTGCTGCAAATCTGCCTTCAAGCTGCCGGAGCAAATCGAACGTCCGTCCCGCCATGTGGATGCTGCCGAATCCTTCGGTCACTATCAGTGTGAAAGGGACGTCCTCATCTCCAGTGATGGCGACGCCGATCTCTTCTCCGACAAATTCCCCGAGATCGTTGTCCATGATCCCTCCGGCCACCACGCCGACCGCGCCAAAGGAGGCTGCCTGCCTCAATACGCGCTGGGTGACCTGCGCTCCTGCAATCAGAATCTTTCCTTCAAGATTTCCATCCACAGAATCAACCACTTCGTCGGGCGATTCGCAGACCATCTTGATCTCGCCATGCCTCTCGCCACCCACGCCGAATATGCCCTGAATAAATGCCCCGCGAGCCTCGATTGTCACGCCCTGTCCTTCCTCCAATGCAACTACCCGTCCGCTCAAGTAGGCATTGACTTCAATGCTGATCGGCGGGCGACGAATGCCGAGGTGACCGTTTGCTTCGGTGAAAAACTCCACCAATCCATCCAGGGGCGATTTGACTTCGCTCCGGAACAGGCCGAACAGCCCCGCGCTCTCGGCCAGCAAATCTCCCTTCTTCACATTTTGGCCGACCTCCACTCTGACCTTGCCGCGGAGCTCATCGGGATCGAGCTGCATTCGTTCCGCCAGACGGACAGGCTCGATCTCGCCGGGCAATTCGGCGCGGGCAACGGTGGTTTCGTGGGAAACAGCCTGACCTACCTCGACGAGGACTTCACCCTCGATTGGCAGGCGTCTCTCTTTTGTGACCAGATGGTCGGAACTTACGGTGAGGCCGGGCGTGTAGGCTGTTCCCATTCAAGATTCAGGATTCAGGATTCAGGATTCAGATTTCAGGTAGGATTCTTACGCCTCTTCGCAGACGCGCGAATCAGGATTCAGATGACGGGACGCCGTTGGTAGCAGCAACCCGTTGTTACGCGTTCAGGCCAGCAATCCTTTGATCACTTTGCCCTCTTCCGGCCCTGTTCCTGTGAGACGGAAATCCAGGCCTTTGAAACGATAGGTCAGCCGCTTGTCATCAAAACCAAAGAGACGGAGTAGCGTGGCCTGGAAATCGTGGATGTGGACCGGGTCTTTTTCGATGCCCCAACCGATGTCGTCGGTCTTGCCGTGGGAATAACCGGGACGGAAACCTCCTCCCGCGGCCCAGATGGTGAATGCAAAGGGATGATGGTCGCGGCCGTCTTTGCCCTGGGCGAGCGGCGTGCGGCCGAACTCCGTGCCCCAAACGACCATCGTGGATTCCAGAAGACCCCGCTGTCTGAGATCAGTGAGCAAGGCAGCCACGGGCTGGTCCACAACCGCCGCGTTGGCCTTGAGTCCGTTCTCAAGGTTTCCGTGCTGATCCCAGCCGCCGTGGTAGATGTTGATGAAACGGACACCCCGTTCGACGAGCCTGCGCGCGAGCAGACAGTTGTTGGCAAATGAGCCCTGGACCCCGCCGCGGCTGACGCCGTAGGAATCGAGGGTGGTTTTGCTTTCGTCTTTGGTGTCGATCAGTTCGGGCGCGGCCGATTGCATCCTGAAGGCGAGCTCGTATGCGGCGATCCGGCTCTTGATTTCCGGATCGTTCAGGGCCTTGTGCCGTTCCAGATTGAGCGCTCCGATCGCGTCGAGTGTTTTGCGCTGGGCCTCGCGGCTGATGCCTGCCGGGTTGTTAAGGTTGAGGACGGCCTCGCCCTGGTTTCTGAACAGCACTCCCTGATATGTGGAGGGAAGAAATCCGCTCGACCAGTTGGTCGCGCCGCCGCGGGCTGCGGGGCCGGCGGTGAGGACGACGTAGCCGGGAAGGTTATGCGATTCGCTGCCAAGTCCGTAGTTGAGCCAACTGCCCACGCTCGGATGCCCGAAGCGCTGATGGCCGCAGTTCATGATGAGCTGGCCGGGGTGATGATTGAACGCCTCGGTATGCATGGTCGTGATGCGGCAGATGTCATCGCTGTGCTGCGCGAGATAGGGCAGACGATCTGACCACCACATGCCGCATTCGCCG
>Ga0066833_10000931_pt1 | contig 11904 bp, 17 predicted proteins | sample ETNtaG_13_FD_66728 | JGI IMG/M metagenome (GOLD analysis project Ga0066833, IMG submission 66728) | Marine microbial and viral communities from oxygen minimum zone, Eastern Pacific Ocean - ETNP201306PF47B | ecosystem: Environmental > Aquatic > Marine > Oceanic | place: Pacific Ocean: Eastern...
CCACAACTCGGCCCATTACGAAATGATAAACGTAAGAAGGATAGTGATGGATTTCCAGTATTGAAAACTACAGGTCAACTAATGATAATACCAAAAAATATGTCATTGCACTACAGACCGATAGACAGTACAGTTGAATTTGATTTTGATAAACTAAATGATGAGTCACATAAGACTAAGTTTGAAGTGATCACATCGAAAAAACTACTTAGTGTGAATGAAACATTGACGTTTAGAACTCACCAACTCGGTGAAACAGAAGTAATCTACTAGTGTCCAATAATTATATTTAAATTTAACGGAGGAAGTTATGTATAACGATACTCCCTTATCAGATCCCGCTTTGGTTGATGCAGTCAAAAGGATCATGTTAGGGAAACACGATCAAGAGGATGTCGATATAGTGATGGGTAGTCAATTGAGTGCATCTGATGGTAATTCAGTAGAGGAAGCAGAAGGTGCTGATACCGCATATGAAAAATTCTTTATGAAGGCATTGAAAAAACATGGGTACAAATCACCTGCAGATATACCAGATGACAAGAAAAAGGAATTTTTCGATTATATTGACAAGAATTGGAAAGCCAAGGGTGAAACGACCATAAAGACTAAGAAAACCAAGACCGAAACTAAGAAATCACCAGGAATGACCAAATCAGGTAGATCAGATGGTCGTACCAGGGCATATAAGGAAACCGTAAAACGGTTAATGAATAAAAAACAATCAAAAAACGAAACTAGAGTGAAAACTAGTGGAAGGAAACGATAGGAGAAAGCTATGAGTTTATGGACAGCATCAGATGGTGAAGCAGGGAAACCGAAATATCTGAATGCAACGGATAAAGCAAATACATATGGAATTGATGCCACAGAACAAGGTGTTGATACATCAGATAATGTAGTGGATATCTCAATAGTCAGTGGTGGAACAGGATATACTGCAGGTGATTTAGTCTTCACAGGTGGTGGATTTAGTGCTGTTGCAACTGCAACTTATACAGTAGATGGTAGTGGTGTAATCCAAACCGTTACTATTACTGGTGGTGGAGTTGATTATACATCTGCCCCGACAGTCGAAGGTGATATTGTTGGAGGAGCAACATTTACAGTATCATTGGGTGAGGGTTCTACCGCAGAAGGTAGTACAATTTCACATACTGGATGGAATCTACGAACTGTAGGTACGGGTGGTCGTGCAGGTAGAGTATCTTGGGAATGTTTGGTTGCTGGTGGTATGAGTGGAGATGCAACTGAAGACGGTGCTACACCTGATGCCTAGAAAGTGATATATGAGATTTGAGGTTTTAGACGAAGATAATTTTTTGTTATATGCAATAAAGAATTATACCAATCCAAGTTGTACATCGATGGATGAATTCAACGAGGATATGAATACTATAAAGTACATAAAACGGTTATTTAATCGTTATTTGAATGACGGTGATTTACGAACCAATTTGATCGTGAATCACCTCATTCTCATGTACAATGTTTTTGGTAATGAAGCTGGAACAAGGATACTGTTCTATAGAGTAGACAAGGAACATTATCCCCTATTGAAAACTTTTTTAGTTTATCTCAATAGGTTACCAGATAGGATATATGGTATAAACGACACTCCATATATCGATACAGTAGATATACCATTAGTGTCGGATGTATTTCAACCATTAAGGGATATAGACAAAAATTAGATGGGTATAGCAAGTACATACAAAGCATATAGTTTTCTGAGGTTGTTGACCACACCTTTTGAAAAAACCGAAGCGTTTAAATTGGGTGTTATTGACGACGAGGGGAATCTTCTCAAGGGTAAGAAAGAACGGAAAACCAAAGCAGAAAAGGAATCCTATAATGCATTCAATCGGATAGTATTCAATCTCAAACGAGTTTTGGGTAGAGTACCTTTCATGAAGGGTAAATTGGGTTCACTTGCAGCTGCATTGTATTTACTCAAAGAGGAATGTGATTTTGTTTCAGATGATACAGCACTTGAGGATGCTTTTGTACAATACCTACGGGAGAATAGGATAATGGCCGAAGACGATATCAAAGATTTTATAGAAGAATATGCATCAGAGTACCTCGTAGAAGATGCACCTGTCAATGCAGTTGGAAGTGCTCCTGGTAATGTTGCTGGATTGCATGGAGATCCACCTGTATCTCACAAAAAGAAGAAAAAACGTAAGAAACTACATGATGTAGATATTTTTGAGGTAGGAACTGATTTACTAATGAGGGCAAGGCTACGATCACGATCCAAGGAAAGTTTTCTTAGACATTTGGGAAAGAAACCACTTGCAGATGAAATTAAATCGTATCAGAAGAAGTTTCCAAAACATCCAATAATCTTGCAAGATAAAACGGGGGTCACTGTCTTTCTTAGACGATAAATACTAATATGGAAATCGAACAATTAATAGAAAAACGATTAAATGACTTGAGTATAAAAATAGAATCGGTAGATGAAAGAGTCACAGATATGAGGGAGAATCATTTACGTCATATAGAACTGAAATTAAAGGAAATGGAAACTACCTTGAAAATAGGATGGAAGGCAATTATATGTGGAGCAGGGATCCCTGCAGTTATCAGTGCAGTTTTATCTATAATACAATTACTAAAATAGGGGAAGTAAAGTGGAAAATTTAGAAAAGTTTGTAAGAGAAAATCCATTAAATGAGAAATTTTCTGATTTTGAATATGTGATAGACCAACTTATTAATTCTATGGAACATTATGACGAAAAAAGTTGGGTTGAACATATGAGTTCGGAAACCGATATACCACCAGACATATTGCGTGAGATTTGGAAGGAATGGGCAGAACTTTCTGGTCAAGTCAAAGGACAGAATGCATATGGTTGGAAAAAATGGTTAGAGACTTTAGGACTAAAAGAGGAAACTAACGAGAAAAGTATAGAAAAGGATATCAGACAAAAAACTTTGGATGAAATTACGAGTCGTAGTGGTGAGGTTCAGTACATCGATCCTGAGGATGCAGCTGAAACGATAACCCGTACATTAGATAATTTAGAAATAGCACTCAAGGGTGTTCGTGATCCAGCAAGATGGGCAGAGAAATATGGTCGTAGTCTACCTGGATTCATAAATGCGGTAGAACAGATTACCCAATCACTAGGACGAATGTAACGTGGAACACGATGTAAGAAAGGACTTATACAAGGATCGTATGGATCATGTTATGGGAGTCCATACAGATGGTAAGTTCAGAACGATAGTCCGTAATATAATCGAAAAAATCAAGGTAAAGTTGGTACGATAATTGCAGCTATAGTTATATAATGAAGGAGTTCAGAGAATGAGTCTGCATATTGATATCAAGTATATCACGTTATTATCCTCTAGATTAGGAAAATTTTCACGAAAAAAGGACTACCTATATAACTTTAGGTGTCCGTATTGTGGAGATTCAGAGAAAAATCCAAATAAAGCTAGAGGATTTTTTTATCGCAAGAAAAGTGATATGTTCTACAAGTGTCACAATTGTGGTAAAGGAACTACAACTGATAAGTTTATTAAGTTCATAGATGTAGAACTGCATAAACAATATGTTATGGAAAGATTTCAGAATAGTGGAACTGGATTTGCAAAAGTCGAGGAACCAAAGTACGATTTCCCTGCACCTGTTTTCAGTAAATTGAAATCAGAATTCGTCACACCCGTGACAAAATTAGATGATGATCATGTGGGAAAACAATATCTAACCAAAAGGAAAATACCATTAGAAGAACTGTACTACACTAGCAATTTTGGTGGTTTTGTGGATGATATAGTACCCAAAAAATATCCAAAGGTAGTGGAACTCAATAGAAATGAGGAAAGAATAGTAATACCTTTTTACGACCAAAATAAAAACTTAACTCATTTTCAAGGACGTTCTATACATGAAAGTAATTTTAGGTACATTACTATCCGTATCGATGAAGATTTTCCGAAAGTATTTGGAATTGAACGGTTGGATTTTGATGAGACTGTTTACGTTGTTGAGGGCCCTTTTGATAGTCTCTTTCTTTTCAATTGTATTGCTATGGCTGGTAGTGATGGGATTTGCAATAATGAGTTTTTTCATGAGCGAATAAAAGGTGATCTTGTATTTGTATTCGATAATGAATGTAGAAATGGTAGTATAGTGGATAAAATGGAGAAGGTTATAAACGACAACTATAAATTGTGTATTTGGCCAGATACGGTGATCGAGAAGGATATAAATGACATGATCCTGTCTGGAAAAACACCAAAACAGATTATAAGCACGATAAATAATAATACCCATTCGGGTATGATTGCAAAATTAACATTAAACAACTGGAAAAGGGTAACGAGATGAACTATGACCAACTAACCGAAAAATTATTAGATAACAAGTGGAAAATTGAGGAAGATAAGATTACCCCATATGATGATTGGGGTATAGATAGTCAAAATAACAATGCAATTACAGAAGCAGGACTCTCAAGGATAATGCAGAAAATAAAACTTGAGGACAACGATTTTGTAGTCATTACTGCATATAGAGGTGAGAATGATAAGAAAACTAACATAGCTAAGAATGCACAGTTACGAGATTGGTTCAACCGTAACAAAATGGGTGTTTACCAGTTGGTAGGACATTGGAGAGAATGTTCTATACAAGGGGTTGAATATGAAGATTGTCCGATTGATCAGTTGGTGGATGTAGTAGAACGTTCATATCTTGCAGTTCGACCAGATGAGATGGAATCTAAGGATTTCTTCAATAAAGTAAAGTACTTAACAAGTACATTCAAACAAGATGGGTCTGTGATCCGCGTAAAGGAATTATATGGTGATGATATTCGTATTATAAGTGGTAGTGGAAAATCGTTCTCTGTTGGTCGTGGAGTTCAGTTGGATAAGGTTGCACAAGCATATAGCCAACACGTTAAGAAGATTAATGTACCATTCATATTTGAGGGAGTTGAGGTTCCTGCAACTAACTTGGGTTTCCAAATTGCAAAGGAATTGAATTTTGGTTATCCAATAGGTAAGTGGGATGATTTAAGAAGTTGGGATGAAATTGGAGGATAATGAGGGAAATGGAGAAGAATTTACAGATACTTAGTGATTTGACACATCACATGAAGTATGCGAAATATTTACCAGAGAAGATGCGGAGAGAAACATATAAGGAAACTGTAGACCGAAACAAGAAAATGCATATCGATAAATATCCTGAGTTACGAGAACTTATAGATGAAGCATATAAAAGTGTCTACACCAAGAAAGTAATACCATCGATGAGATCCATGCAGTTTGCAGGACCTGCGATTGAAGTAAATCCATCGAGGATGTTCAACTGTTCCTACCTACCCATAACTGATATTCATGCATTTTCAGAAACGATGTTCCTATTGTTGTCTGGATGTGGTGTTGGATATTCTGTACAGAGACATCATGTGGATAAACTACCCGAAGTGAGGAAACCTATCAAATCTCGTAGGTATCTAATTCAAGATTCTATCGAGGGCTGGGCAGATTCAATCAAGGTCTTATTGAAGGCATATTTTGCAGATCGTTCCCTACCATTGTTCGATTATCGATCAATTCGGGAAAAAGGTGCAAGGTTGATCATAAGTGGTGGTAAAGCTCCAGGTGCAGAACCATTGAAACGTTGTCTTAATAAAATACAAACTATACTAGATAGTAAGGGTGATGGTGACAAACTTACACCATTGGAAAGTCATGACATACTTTGTCTGATTGCAGATGCAGTACTTGCAGGAGGAATCCGTAGGTCTGCACTCATTTCATTGTTTAGTATTGCAGATGATGAGATGATGAAATGCAAGACTTTATATGATGGTGTAATAGAGGATCATTTGGGTGAACACGATGGTGTGCATAATGTACGAGTCAGTGTTTGGAGAGATGAGAAATACTGTATGACCAAAGAGATTTTCGTACCACAGAGTGACTACGATGAACTCAAGGAGAACGGGAAAATTCAGTGGTTTTATTTCTACCCAGAACGTGCAAGATCGAATAATTCGATTGTAATTGCAAGACCACTAATAACCAAAGATCTGTTTGAAACTAAGTGGGATGTTATTAAGACATCTGGTAGTGGTGAACCTGGATTGTACTTCACCAACAATATCGAATTGGGATCGAATCCATGTTGTGAGATTTCATTGAATCCTTATCAGTTCTGTAATTTGACATCGATTAATGTGTCAGATGTAGAGTCTCAGGAGGATCTTAATGATCGTGCTCAAGTTGCAGCTTTCATGGGTACATTACAGGCATCCTATACCGATTTCCATTATTTACGTCCACAATGGAAAAAACAGACTGAGAAGGAAGCACTCTTGGGTGTATCATTGACGGGAATTGCATCCATAGATGAATCTAAGTTTGATTTTGCAGAGGCTGCACAGTGTGCAGTAGAGGAAAATGAAAAGGTTGCAAAACTTGTAGGGGTAAATCCTGCAAAAAGGATTACTTGTATAAAACCTGAAGGTACGGGTAGTCTCGTATTGGGTACATCTTCAGGGATTCATGCATGGCATAATGAGTATTATGTCCGTAGACTCCGTGTGGGTAAGAATGAGGCAATTTATAAATACTTATTGGATACGATTCCTGAGATTATCGAAGATGAAGTATTTGGTGATGGTGCAGTAATTACTATACCAGTTAAGGCACCACTAAATGCAAAAACACGGACTGAGGATGTTGAACAATTTCTCAATCGAGTCAAGTTTTTCACTAATTCTTGGGTTGCAAATGGTCATCAAGGTGGTATGAATACTCATAATGTATCTGCAACTGTTTCGATAAAGGCAGATGAATGGGGTAGGGTTTCTACATGGCTGTGGGATAATCAGGATTCCTTTAATGGTCTGTCGTTTTTACCATACGATACAGGTACTTATGTACAAGCACCATTTGAGGATATCACGGAATCAGATTATCAGAAATTTTCAAGTCATATTGGGAATATAAATTTAGAGGACGTTTTTGAAGACCAAGATAATACTAACCTACAAGGTGAACTTGCTTGTAGTGGAGGAGCATGTGAGATATGATGAATTATGATGGTGGTAATTTTTTGTTTTGGACTTTACTTTTACTTTTCTGTACCCTACAATGGATTTGTTCCGTTGTAGGTGCAGTACACATATTTAAGTGGTTTTTTTAGGAGATAGGAATATGCCAGTTTACTACGATGAAAAGGATGAACGAAAGGAGTTCATCAGGAATACCATTAATAACTTACCTGTTGCAGTAGATACAGGTTGTTTTGCATCATATCTATATAAAGATGTTGGATATGAAAACCTTAAATTGGAGTATGCAGAATACGATAAGATGATGGAAATTATCACAAATCGTTTTCCGAGATTGGATAGGATTCAGGTATTGAAAGAGGTGTTTAGTACAATAGTTGATGTTGAACAAGAATACATCAAAGCTTGGATGGGTAAGGAAAATCCTAGTTTATCCGAAAAGTTGGAAAAGTTACATCGAGATGTTTATACTATAGAGTATTGTGATCCAAATTGGAGTGATTGTTAAATGTTGAGTTTGTTATTGATGTTGATGACTGCACCCGTTGAGGTGAATTGGGATGGTTATGACTACTACAAACCAATAACCAATAATTCTTTATTTAGACCATTGGGGTGGAAGAAACCAGATCTCACCCCAAGATATGAATTGATAGGTACTATAGTAGGTAAGGATTTTGCAAGGGGATATATAATAAATGTTAGGACTAATAGGATTCGGATTGTTGAAGTTGGGAGTGTATTTGATACTGATAACGTTGTTTCTGGGGTATCTCGAAACAAAGTACAAATGAGTAATGGGAAGGAATATGTTGCCAAAAGTATTACATTTCTTAATATCAAAAAAAGGGGTTCAAGGTCAAGAACTACTACCACTAAAGTTAGAGATGGTAAGGACACTACATCAAAAACGTCAGAAAAAGAGAATACAGGAGTACGACAAGGAACTCGTAGGAGAACTGGAAGAACAGGAGGTGGTCAATGGCAAGCACAGATAGAACAATTTCAGAACGCATCTCCAGAGGATCGTCAGAGGATGATACAGGAATTCAGGAGTCGGGGAGGAAATCGACAGAGGGGTCAGAATCGGCGAAGGAGAGGCGATTAAAAAAATATGAAAAGGTAGGTGACGGGAGTATGTCTGCAATAGAAGAACAAAATGATCAAATTATAAATGAGGAACTTTTGAAATTAATAATGTATAGAAGTCAACGAAAATGGTATTCAACCATATCCATTATTGCAATTTTTGCAATGATTTTAGCATTGATGATGATTTTTATTGCATTGGGCAAGGACATCAGTGAAGGTTGGAAGGAAGTACTTTTGGTACTTATAGGGGCGTTTGTTGGGAGTTGGTCAAAAGTGATCGATTTTTGGTTTAACAATGCAGAACAAGACAACACTTTATTGGAGAGTGCAAATGATTAAAGGCCACCCCGTTAATGGGGGGTAAATCTGGACAATTATTGAGAGAATATATTAGACAAGTGAAAAAATAATGAAATATTTTGTGATGTTTTGGGTATTGTTGTGTGGATGTGATGAGTTCCAGATGACTGCATATGATATGATCGAGGATCCAGGTCAAGCACCTGGAAAGTATCGAGTGTTGATTGGTGATTATAATGAAGATGTGTGGGTGAAAAGAACTGATGCAACCCGTATTAGAGGTACGGTACGGATAACCAATGGTGCATATCTACGGATAGAGAGTGGTTCGGTGTTGTATGGTGAACTTGAAACCAAGGGGAAACTGATTATCGAAAATGGTTCATTTTGTATTGGTAGTGGAACAATGGAAACTCCAATACGATTTACGACTGATCAACTGAAAAAACCACATATAGGTGATTGGGAAGGTATCGTGTTGAACGGACTTACTCGATTGGATAATATAATTGTAGAGTATGCAAAGGTTGGTGTGATGGTCAATCATAAAAGTGTACGGATACATAATGGATTTTTTCGTAGAAATGCAAAAGAATGTGAAGGATTAGAAGAAGCTGTATGGAGGAGATGATGGTAGTGGATATCACTGATCTTTTTATGACCTGTAATACCATAGTGTATTCTGATATCAAAGGGCATTGTAATGCAATTTTAGAAAAATTGAATACACTTATCTCTTTGACCGACAAGAAGGGTCAGAAGAAAAAATTGAAGAAACTACGAAAGAAAGTTAGAAAAATTTTAAAGAAAGTAAGACCATTAAAATGAAGGAGGTGCATCTATCGTAAAAATAGGACTCTATATGTTCATTGGGTTCTGCCTAATAAGGTTTACAATTACAGAACAACTAACCAGATTTTTGATATGGTTGGATGAGGATATATATCCACTTAAAAAGAAACGATTCCCAGGTAGTTGGGATTAACATTTGATAAGGAGACAATTAAATGTTGGAAAGTTTGGATGTATTAAACGAAGCAATAAGTAAGAAATTCAGAGTTGGTGTATTAGCATTGGGTCAATATAACGAGTGTTTGGTCAAACGAGTGTGGTTTGATGATATGGACGATATCGTGGAATTTTATATACCATCAACAAAAAGAAAATGGAAGATAGCTGCACATTCCATTGCATTAGTGAGGGTACTGTAGTAAGTTAAAGTTGAGATGATTATAAATAGAATAAAGGACGAATATATCCTTTATAAAACAATTGGAATTAGATATTATTTATCATACATAACGGGTAGATATCTTGTGTCTTATTGGACTGCAATATTTCTAGTATGGACGACTATATTTCTACTACTTTACGGGAGGGGGTATTTATAATGTCACTAACACAACAAGAACTACATGAACAAATATTATATCCAGTCACTAGGGTAAAAGCACAAGGTGCGGGTGGTTCAGGAGTTCTAGTATATAGTAAGGAAGATCCTGAAAATGAAGGTCAATGGATTAATGTAGTATTGACTTGTGAACACGTTGTTTCTGCTGCAATTTCTGTTAAGAATCAATGGGATTCGTTGGTCAAACGTGAAATCAAAAAGGATGTGATGGAAGAAGTTTCTGTAGAGGTTTTTGATTATGTCGGGAGTAAGATTGCATCTGCAAACAGTACACAAGCAGAGATAATTGCATATGACAAGGATCATGATCTAGCTGCAGTCAAACTTACAAATACCAAGAAACAAGATTGGGTTGCATCACTATATCCAGAGAATGGGATAGACGACTTAAAATTGTTTGATGAGGTATGGACAAGTGGATGTAGTCTATTACACGACCCATTTTCAAATAAAGGTGAATTGACGTATTTGAGAGAGATAATAGAACAGAAATCATATTTGATGTATAATGCACCATCTATATTCGGAAATTCGGGTGGTGGACTATTTCATGGTAGTGGTGGTCTCCTGGGGTTGTGTTCACGGATAACCAATATTCAGTTGGGATTTGGTATCGATGTCATGACTTGGATGGGGTTTTCTACACATCCAGATAGGATATATGAATTCCTAGAACATCAGGAATTACAGTTCATATATGACGACAATGATAACTACTATGATGCATTGGAAAGAAGAGCTGTTGCACAGAAAGAGTCATTGAGACATATATTCGCAGAGGATAAAGGTGCAGATAAAGTACCTGAACCCGAAAAGGCAACAGGTGGAAAACGAAAAGACTAGGGGAATGTTTATGTATCACCCAAAATTAGACGAAAAGGAAACTCACCTGAGATACGGGACTTTCATGGAGTTCCAAGAATATCTCACAGAAAAACAAATATTGTTCAACCAGGGTAGGAATTATGGTCAAATTGTGTTCCTTGCAGGTGGTGCAGGATCTGGTAAAGGATTTGCAACTAGCAACTTCCTGGAAGCAAAGAAATTCAAAATCCGTGATGTAGATGAGTGGAAGAAAGCTTTCATGGAGTTGGATAGAATTTCTAAGAACAAACAATATAAGGACTCAAAGGGTAGGAGATTGGGTGATTTGGATTTGAGAAATCCAGATCATGTGGGTTCATTACACATGGCAGTCAAGAAATTAAAGATCAAGGTCAAAACTCTTGATCTCTTATTGAAGGATTTGAATGCACGACATCTACCGAATATCCTATTCGATATCACCTTGAAAGAAATGGATGATATATCCGAAGTACTACCTGCACTCAGAGGTGTGGGGTATAGCTCACGGGATGTGCATATCGTGTGGGTACTTGCAAACTACCATGTTGCAGTCCAAGCTAATATGGATAGGGAACGTGTAGTTCCTGATGATATCCTATTACAGACACATGAGGGTGCAGTCAATACTATGTATGACATCATCCGAAGGAAAGGTGTCTATGGGATAGATGGTGCAATTCATGTTATACTGAACAATCGTGAAAATACCGTATATTGGGAACGACCCGATGGTACGGAAACTAACGTTATCAAGGACTTTACATATCTAACCTTGAAAAAGGAAGGTCAGAGGTTCTTTGATGAAGATGAGGTCAATCAACAAGTATTTGATTGGATTAAGGATAATGTACCGAAATCTGGTAAGACTGCACACCTGTGGGGTGATATTGGTAGAGGTACTGATGATGAGGATATAGTCACTGGAACAAGTGCAGCAGATATTGATTGGGAAGGTGATATGGAAACTACGAGAGGTTCATGGAGCATTGGTAGAAGGTGATTTTGGCCATTGGTTGTCTGAAGAATTCGATCCGTTGGAGTGGTTTGGGTTCATATACCGTATAACCAACAAGAAAACCAAACGTTCTTATATTGGTAGAAAACAATTGATTTCCATGAGGCGTAAGAAAGTTAAGGGCAGAGTCAATAGAAAGATTACTCGAAAGGAGTCTGATTGGAAAGAATATACTGGATCCTGTGATGA
>Ga0066833_10000933_pt1 | contig 11901 bp, 4 predicted proteins | sample ETNtaG_13_FD_66728 | JGI IMG/M metagenome (GOLD analysis project Ga0066833, IMG submission 66728) | Marine microbial and viral communities from oxygen minimum zone, Eastern Pacific Ocean - ETNP201306PF47B | ecosystem: Environmental > Aquatic > Marine > Oceanic | place: Pacific Ocean: Eastern...
CAGGGCAACGAGTTTCCGGAGATTACAGGCTGGATACGTGCCCACGAAGGCGATTTCCGGCTGGTCAAGGAAATGAAACTGGCGGAGACCGGCATGCTGACCTCCTCTTCCGATTATCACATCTTCTACAAACTGAAGATGGACCGGAAGAAGGCGATGGATTTCTACGTTCACATGGCCAGCCAGGCCATCGAGAACGAAATCCGACCGCGCCTGCACCTGGAGGACCTCACACGTGCAGACATCCCCGGATTCGTCGTACCTTACGTCCAGCGTCTGATGGAGCTGGGCGAGCAGGCTCCGGACCATCTGAAACCCAAGATTCGCCTCTGCGATACCATGGGGTTTGGCATCAGCTACCCGGGTGCTGCGCTGCCGCGGAGCATACCGAAACTGGTTCACACGCTGAGCAAAGAGTGTGGCTGCCCGTCCGACCGTCTCGAATGGCACGGCCATAACGACTTCCATAAAGTGCATATCAACGGCTCATCCTGCTGGCTCTACGGATGTGACTTCGTCAACTGCACACTGCTTGGTTACGGCGAACGTACCGGTAATCCGCCACTCGAAGGCGCTGTCATCGAGTATGCCGCCCTCAGGGGCACCGCCGACGGAATGGATCTCCGGGTGATCTCGGAGATCGCCAACTACATGAGGAACGAGATTGGATCCGACATCCCTATCAACTACCCGTTTGTCGGCCGTGACTTCAACGTCACCCGTGCCGGTATTCATGCTGACGGGCTCAATAAAGACGAACGGATCTACAACATCTTCGATACGGACAAAGTCCTGGGACGCCCCCACTCGGTGGCCATTACGGACAAATCCGGCGTCGACGGCGTTGTGCACTGGGTCAACAACTACCTCGGCCTCGAGGGCAAAGACCGCCTAGGTAAGTTGAAACTCGTCAAGATCGCCCGCTGGGTGATGGACGAATACGAGACTGGCCGGAACACCGCGATCTCCGAAGACGAGATGGAAGCGCTCGTGAAAGAACACCTGCCCCAGTTCTGTAACGGCAAGTAGGCACAGACCGGGCAAAGAGATTAGAGGTGGCACAGGCGACAACGCCTGTGCCACCTTTTTTTGTCCGTATCAGAAACGTGACAATGTTAACTTCAAGAGGCCACGGGCTTGTCGCTTGCCCCGTGGAGTTTCACAATCTGTCGCAGTGAAACGTGAACCACCACGGGGCAAGCCCGTGGCCTCCCTGGGACTGAGTTAACACTGTCAACATAGCTGAATACGACGACTTCAAGGCGGGGAAGGCCGACCGGACTGACGATGAATGAGCCAGAGGACGCCGGCCGCGTAGACGAGGCACAGGCAGGCCAGCGGGTAGATGAGCCAGGGAAATACAGTAACGACACTCTCGGCGAAGTACGCCTGCGCGATACAGAGCGGGGCCATGCCAAGGCAGGTGCCAACCATTACCTGCCAGAGGCGAATCGAGGTGAGACCTGCCGCGTATGAAACGAGGTCCGACGAAGTCAGAGGGTTGACGCGAAGGAGAAAGACTATCCACAGCCCTTTCGCCTGCAGAGCGCTCTGATACTCCTGGAGCGTTTCGTTTTCCTTCAACCGCTGCAGAAAGACGCCTCCAAGCCACTTCATCAGAAGGTAGGAGACGCCTGCACCGAGAACGTTCCCAACAAGGGCCAGCAGCCCCCCGACAAGCCCGCCAAAGATGACGCCACCAGGCGCGTAAAGTATTGCGCCCGGTATCGGAACAACAATGACCTCCACCATCACCACGGCGATGTAGACGATCGGAGCGAACCCGCCCCACTGCGCGAAATAATGCTTAAGCCGCGCCATCTTCTCTACCGAATCGAGATCGTCCCGCAAAAACTGAAACGCCACTCCGTCCGTGTGGTACGACCACAGAAGCAGCAACACAAGCCCCGTTGCTGCAGCAAGAACCCCAACGAGAGCGAACGTGGATGTTCTTTTGCGCTCAGCCATCGCAAGTATCTCTTGGGCTGCCAGTCATGAACAAGCTTTCGTCACCCTCTCCATCGCTTTGTCCCCGGCCCCAACGCGTTCCATAAATCGCATTGCCTCCCGATGCAACCGTCTTAAGACACCGGATTCTTCTTTGGCAAGGTTTTTTCTCTGCGACGGATCGGTTTTGCGATCGTAGAGTTCCGGTCTGGCGTGTCCGTCTGCCGAGAGGATGGCCGACCAGCGGCGGTCCGTGACCGTGAGTTTTGGCTGGCCCGCGAGAAGGTGTGGGCTGGAGACCGCGGCTTTGAGTGGAGTCTCTGCTTTTCGTCCGCAGAGCAGACCCTTCAGTGAGCGGCCGTGCACCACATCAGGAACTTTGGCGCCGGCCAGATCGAGCAGCGTCGGCATGATGTCCGGCGGTTGGACGATGTCTTTGACCCGGCGTCCACCTTTGACACCTGGCGCGTGAAAGAGCATCGGTATGTGCGCCACTTCCGAGTAAAGCGGCCAGGAACCCCGTTTGTCTGATTCGCTGATATTGGTTTTTCCAGTGCGGTTGTGCTCACCCAGGTACATGCCGTGGTCGGCCATAAAAACCACGACGCTGTTGTCGAAGAGTTGGAGGTCCTCGATCATGCGCAGGACTCGCCCCACGTGCTTGCTGACCAGTGTGACTTCCCCAGCGTAGTTGGCCTGCATGTTCTTAAGCTCGGCTTTGCTGTAATCGGAGGCGCGACCGTAATTGGGGTGCATCATGCGCGGACCATCGTAGTCAGGATCGTAGAGCCGCATCAGATACTCCGGCGGATCCCACGGTTCGTGTACGTCGAAGCAATCGACCCAGAGGAAGAACTTCTCTGCCTTGTGATTGTGCTCGAGCCAGTGGCATGCTTTGCGGCAAGTCCGGGCAACGAACGTGTCTTCCTCGGAATCCCACCACCGGTTCTGCCAGAGATGCTTGTTGACCAGCGTTCCGCCAAAAGGTTTTGGACTGCGCCTGGTCTTGGAGTTTGGAACGACTTCCTTCACTTCATGGTTCAGCCATGTCGCCGGAGTGTCTCCTTCCTGGCCCCGTACCCAATCCCAACCATGAAAGCCCCGATCGAAGTGCGAGCCCCGATTCATCATGTGCGGGCAGTCCACGATAAGTTGATTGATGTAACCGGACGACGCTAACTCGCCCGCCAGAATCGTGGCGTTGGTATCCAGCGGACGCCAGCCGTAGAACGGAAATCCGTACCTGCCCGTAAACCAGTCCGTGCGCGTTGGAATGGTCGGGAAGCTCGAGACGTAATAATTGTCAAAGTTGACAGCCATCCTGCTGAAGACATCCAACTCCGGTGTCTTGATCCAGGCGTTACCGTTCGCGCCCAGATGGTCGTAACGAAAGGTGTCCGAAATAATGACGATGATATTCATGGCTTTCCTCCTTCGAGATTCGTCTGAAGTCGGCAAATTCAGAGATGCCTTGTGGCTCAGAGCTGTAGCTTTTTCAAGTCGTGAGCACGCTCAGGATTAATATCCTTGCAGCAGACGATGCAGAACCTTGGCACCGAAATGGGCCACCAGCCTCAAACCTCCGAGCAAACGGTCGTAGCTGAACAATTGCCAGATCGGGCTCGAAAGGGATTGAGTTGATGTTTATGGTTGGATGATTATGCGATGGAGACTGCTTCACGGGAGAATGGGAATGAAAGTCCTTCTGTACCTCTGCGGCATCACTGGCATTCTTGCAGACGAGTCGCTTCTGAAGAACGGTGGCTTCGATCGGGATCTCGCCACCTGGTCGTTCTGGTTCGCGCCTGGACAGGCGGATGGCAAAGCAGAGCTGGTCCAACGTGAGGGAGGCGGCGCGCTTCAGGTAAACATTCGCAGAAAGGACAACGTCTCAAGTGTTCAGGTCTACCAAGGGCCTTTCAAAGTTCGCAGGGGACAGCTTTACCGCGTGCGCTTTCTCGCAAGGGCAGTGAAGCAGGGATTGATGAGGGTTTCGCTCATTGGTCACACTCCTCCTTATGGTGGGCTCGGCCTCAGCGCGGAAGTTCCTCTGACCACCGAATGGAAGCCCTACGTGCTGAACGCGACAGCCCTTCGCGACAGCGACAATGCCCGGATTGATTTCTTTCCGCCGCACACGACACTGCTCGACGAAGTCCATGTTGAAAAGTCTGCCAGGCCACCTGAATTCATTGCGCCGGAGTCTGTGAAACTCGCTGGCCAGTGGAATGGCAATCCCATGAACTTGTCGGACGGCAAGCCAGGTACGTCTGTTACGACTGCGGGATACCCGAGGCGTCCGCTCTTTGCCGTGGCGGATCTCGGCAAACAGCGCAGCGTCCAGCAAGTTGTCATCGAAACGCACGATCTGGGCCGGCACATGTATGTATCGGCCCTGGAGGTGGAAGTCTCGAAGGATGGAAAAGTCTGGCACGAGTGGTCGCGAGTTCGGCGCCAAGGTGCAAGCAACCCCGTAGAGAAGAAGCATGTCACCTTCCATGCCTCGTCGATGGTAGTTCCGGCGCGCTTTGTGAGGATACGCCTGTCTTCTTTCAGATGGTTGGCTCGGCTGACCGATATCAGAATTGCAGTTGATGCCGACACCGCTGGAGGCGATCTCGCAGTGCTTCCGGTTGTCGATCCGGTCAGAGACCTCTGTTTTCTGGGTTGGAACTATGAGAGGCTCGGGTATGCGGTCAGCCCTGGCGAACAAGTCGAATTCCGATGGGCAAATCAGGGGACGACCATCGCGAATGTCAAAGTCAATTGGGAACTCACAACCTATGACAGACAAGCGGAAGCAGAGGGCAGTGGAGAAATGAATGTTCCTCCTGCTGAGGAAGGCACTCTAGCCGTGCAGTTGCCGGATGGCCTGAAGGACGGGCCGAAGTTTCTTCAATTCAAACTCGGCGGAAATGCTGTAACAGCAAAGATGCCTTTCTATTTCGACTACCGGGCTGCCGCCGGGAACAGCCTGCTGGCTCTCAAAGTGGTCGCTCTGCTCGACAATGATGATGCCGAAGGCTGGGCACGCATGCTGGCCGGGCCGCTGGCGATGCATATTACGGCCTTCAGGGATTGGCCAGCGAAGCTGGTGGTGGACGCAGCGCTCGTCCAGGCAGAAGGCTGGCAGGATAGCGATCACCGCGTGCGGAAGCTGAAGAGCTATCTTCAAGGCGGCGGCAAGGCTATTGTCTATGGCAAACCTGCTCCGGGTCTTGCCGACGTTGTGCCGGTTGTAGCCGCCAGCGAAAATCCCTTCGATCCCGTGGCCCGGAGTTTTCAGCCGGCTGATCTGCCATGCCTGAAGGGGCTGGATTCATCGAAGGGTCCGAGACATTACCGGGTGAAGGTCAGCGCCAAACCGGGCACTCAGACGCTGGCCAGTTGGGACGACGGCAGCCCTGCGGTGGTCGAAGGGAGTTTCGGTAAAGGGAAGGTCATCTATGTCTCGACAGGCAGTGGTCAGGTCTGGAGCGATCGCCCGGAAATGTCCGGAGCTGACGAACTGTCGCTCCGGATGCTTTACAGGATCGCTGGTAGAGATGGAGCCTTCGAGGCGGCGCTTGAAACCGCTCGCAGCACGGCTGCACGTTTGACCGCGGCCAGAAGAGACGCAGCCACCCGTGTCTGCGGGGCGTTGGGGATTGAAAGACCGGAGAGATTCGCGGTGCTCAGCCATCGAAACGTCGGACGGTTTGGCTGGCTCACGAACGCGGCAGGCATGGTGGAGAACATCTCTGAGACTGGCGAAATGCGTTCACCTGGAGATCCGAAGGCTCCCTGGTCAGTTCAGCTTCGTGACAGCCAACCGTTGAGACCGTCCACTGTTTCCCAGACCTGGCTGTCGAAGACGGTGGCATTGGGTGGCGAAGGGAAGGAACGTCTCCGTTGGACCGCATCCCTTGCATCACCGGGAATCCTGTGGGAAGGCAAGGAGCGAACCATCCAGTTGCCGGTTCGTGGCGTCACGCATCTGGCCTTTCCGACGGGCACAGGAGTCCGGGTGTTGCCGACGAGTGAGGGCGCAGTTCTGCTGCACGAGATGAAGGCAAACTGGTTGGTCTTACTCAATGCTTCTGACAAAGTGCGGGATGTTCCGAAGCTCATCGTATTCACTCGACGACCGAAGAAGCTCGTCGCCGGCCAGGCCCTGACATTTGAGTTTGATGCCGGAGGCTTCGGAGCACTGTTCACATCGAGGGTTTTCGGAGTTCGCCGATTCAGCTCCGGCGAGACTGCACGGTGGGTTGAGTTGTTCCCGGCGAAAGTTGCCGAAGCCGCGGGTTTCTGGGGCAGAGCGTTTCTACGTTACCCCGTCGCCTGTGATGAAATCGCCTGGCAGGAGGCAAATGACATCATCGTGGCGGACCGATTCGATTACCGCACTTTCGAAGACGATTGGGACACTACGGCCATCACCCTCGCACCGTTGCCGCCCGTGCTGGCCCTGGCAAAGAAAGCCGGCGCTCCGCTCAATCTCCCTCAAGGCACTGTTGACACTGGACTGGCCACGAAATACGGACCGCTGCACGCCGTCCGGGACGGGCACGTACTTTACCGTATCCCCCTGCCGCCCACTGACCATTTTGGTGTCATTCCCGTGAAGGGAAAGATGGCGCTTCAGGAAGACATCGACACCTTTGCTCTCCACGGCATATCCAAGGTCACCCGCGCTTCCGGCGGACTGACCTCCCATACCGAGTACATGGAAGACCTGCGCACTTACATGTCCTCGACTCGTTATCCACCTTTCGAGGCGCCGTGTATCGATCTCTACAAGTGGTGGTATTGCTTCCCCGCGCTGAGTGCCCGGCCCGCCTACACTGCGGGAGCGAGAGCCACCGTTGACGGCCATTACCGGGAGCATTATTGGCGGACACTGAATTTTTATCCGCACAAGTGCTTTGTCCGCTACCGGCGCGAGCCAGGGACGAACATCGATTACGCTATCTCCTTCATCTGGCCGGCGGTGATTCAGAATGGCGTGCGTTACTTCATCGATCAGAACGAATCCTCAGCGGTCATCGCTTACTGTTACGATGCGTGGGCGCGTTACTACGGAGACTGGGATACGCTGCGCTCGAACTGGAATCTCTGCCGACGCCTCTGGGACTACCTGCCGAAGTTCCACGATTGGGCCTGGATGGCCTCCTCCAATCATGAAGCCTTCGGCACCGCGGGAATCGACATGCTCAACAGCGAGTATCCCGGTAATCTCGCTTTTTCAAGAGCCGCCCGGCAGGTGGGTGATGCCGATGGTGAGCTGCTCGCACTCGTTCTGGCGGCCAAAGCGCTCGTCCCGGCAGTGGCCCGTTTTGCTATGCCGGAATACATCAGGGATATCACGGCAGATGGAGATCCGTGGCGGGAGTTTCGTTTCTTCCACTCGTTTCACAAGTCCGGCATCAGAGGTTCAAAGACCATCGAAATGCGCGGTGGCCCTTTCCACATCATGGATATTGCCATCGGTATGCTGAACACAGCGAAAGGGACGAGCCCGGAACTGGCGCTCGCCTATAAGTCATGGATACCTGCGGCCATCGAGGCATACGAACGGTCGCTGGCCGATGAGGAGCGGAAGCGCAATCGATTTGTGGGCTGGTCACACCTGATGCAGAGGAGCGTTCTCGGCTGGCCGCGAGACCGGGTCCTGCAGGGGGCGGAGCAGTTTCATGAGAAGCAGCGTCCCGTTGGGTGGCGTGCGACGATGGGGCCTCATCTTCTTGCCATGATATGCGTCTCCGACACTCCGTTGTTTCTCGCTGACTGGTCACCGGCCGAGTACATCAGCGGCGCCTATGACCTCTCTGCTCAAAGGGTCTTGTTGAGTTTGCGATGTCCGGCCGGTGAGCAGACCAACCTTCGTCTCTACACCCAGAGGAAGCCCGAATCCGTAACTCTGAATCAAGCCCCCCTGGCAAAGAGAGCCGCTCCCGGCTGGAACTATGACGCCGCAACAGGTTGGCTGAATGTATCCTTCTCGTCCGCAGGTAAAGCTGACGTGGTCATCCAACTGGGCTCGAAAGTCGCTCCACTTCACCCGTACTGCCGGATGAAGGGAAGGGGGACGGAGCAGTGAAAACACAACGGACTCTCTTCTCCATGTCTGAAATGCTGCATGTCTGTCTTTGCACGCTGATCATTTTTCGCTGGTATCCTGCTGACGCCGAGGAAAGTGCAAAGGGAACAGAACCTTCTTCTGAAAGTTCGGTGAACCTGGTCAAGAATCCCGGATTTGAGCTGAACAGCGGGGAGGGGGCGAAGCCTTCCGGATGGAGGCTTCCGCCTGCTGCCGGCACCAGCTTTTCACTGGACCTCGAGGTATTCCATTCTGGTAAGGCCAGTGCGCGAATCACTGGTAACGATCCCGCGAAGCAGACGCGATATGTTCAGGCATGCCGGCAGCGCGTTGGCGTGCCGGATGGGAAGCCGCTGTGGCTGTCCATATGGGTGAAGACTGACCGGGTAGATCGGGGGCGGATCAATGTTCTGCACATTAACAAGGATGGGACGGTCATAAGGAATCAGTCCATTCAGGAGTTTAATGGCACTCTTGACTGGAAAGAGATTGGCGGCCTCATCAAGCCGGCGCTGGGCACGGTAAAACTCGAACTGGTGATGGGGTTGGTCAAATCGAAAGGCACTGTCTGGTTCGATGATGTACGGGCTGAGATTCAGGGGACTGTTAAAGACGCAGTCGGTCAGTTCCAGATGACTTCCCCCCGGGGCGGGCAAGCCGGGATGGCCATTCCCGCACGTTTTGAGATTACTATGGGTAAAGGCGGGATGACGCAAGGCGGCAAGGTAACGCTCCGCTACGACCGATGGCGCCCGGCGAGGGAGTTCCGTCTTCGGAAAGTTCGCGGCAAAGTTGAGGGAACTGATGCAACGTTCCGAGCTGGTATTCCACCGCGGAAGAAAACCTGGCCGCCTGTGCCGCAGCCCGCGGCAGTCGTGCTGGAAATGGTCGATGGTGAGACACTGCCTGCGGGCTCAAAGCTGGTCCTCGATGGAGAGTTGACCTGGTCAAAGCTCTCAAACGTGGTCGTGAACTTGTCCGCAGAAATCTCCTCTTCCGCGGGCAGCGCATCCCGGCCTCTTGAAGGCAAGTTTCGCCTCCAGGCAGTTGGCGGCCCACCGGCAAGTCTGCGGTGCGTGGCTGAATCTCGCCCGCTGGCTGAGGAGACCGGCCGAGTGACAGTCGCGGTGACGGATCAGTATGGGAACCCGGCTGAAAGTTTTCTGGGAGAGGTGAAGTTTGTTGCAGACCAGAAAGTAAAGATCCCTGCGGCTTACACATTCACGAAAGTGGATCGCGGCAGCAAGGACTTTGATGTTCGATTCCCGCCGAACGAGGTGAGCCGCATCGTCGCTTCCAGCGGCAAACTCGCCACGATCAGTAACCCGGTGTTGCCGCGCCAGGCTGATGAAGACGGGATTTACTTCGGAGACATTCACGTCCATTGCGAAATCTCCGGCGACGGAGTCGGAGACCCGGATTTGGCCTACGATTATGGTCGGCGCTTCATGGGCCTCGACTTCGCCGCGCTCAGCGATCATTCTCCCCGCGGCAGGAACTGGCAGCGGGTCCGGGATGTCGGCAAGCGGCACCACTCGCCGGGTAAGTTTGTGACGCTGCTCGGTTTTGAGTGGAGCGATGCCAGGAACGGGCACCGCAACGCCTATTACCCGGATTTCACCGGTCCTGAGCAGCCCAGGCTTCGTGACAACATGAATAGCTGGTGGAATTTCTTTGATGAGAAGCAGATTCGAGTTGTCACTGTTCCTCATCACCCGAACACAGCCTCCAAGGCCAAACGGTCGGATGGCAAACCTGTATGGGGCCCGATGAACTGGTCGGTCATCAACAAGAAATATCAGAGGGTGGTCGAGCTTTGCCAGAACCGGGGATCGTTCGAGGCGCCGGGCGGGCCAATCAAAGACCTGCGCATCTCGCGGCAGGACCAGGGCTCGAGCGTCCAGGCCGCCCTCGCACTGGGGCACCGGATCGGCTTTATCGGCTCCACGGATACTCACATTGGCCGGCCCGGCACCGGCTCAGCGAGGTGCGTTCTCCTGACTCGTGAGAACTCTCGTATCGGGCTCTGGGAGGCCCTCCACCAGAGACGCTGCTATGCCACTTCGGGAGCCCACATCATTCTCTTCTTTCGGGTAAACGGCAGCGAGATGGGAAGCGAGATAAAGTTGGGCAAGAAAGAGGTCCGCCAGATCGAATGGCGGGTAATCGGTACAGAACAGATCAGCCGCGTTGACCTGTTGCTCAACAACGAAACCATCAAGAGCTGGCGCGGAGAAGGCAAGGATGATGTCTCCGGGAAGTTTGCACATGAATTGCCGCTGAACGCTACCGAATGGTGGTATGTGCGCGTCATTCAGGCCGATTCGGAGATGGCCTGGTCGAGCCCGGTGTGGGTCGACGCCGAGTGAGTGTTGCTGTCGGAATCTCTACCTTTCCTCACCCAATCAGATGAAGCATTTCCTCCTGCTGACCACATTCATGCTGATGGTCGCGACCACGCGTGCCGAGGCTGAAGTGACCATCGTTGAAAAGGGCAAAGCGCGCTCGCTGATCGTCTTGCCCGTGAATCCCACGGAAGTGGCTCGATACGCTGCCCAAGAACTGAAGTACCACGTGGCAGAGGCTTCCGGAGTAGAGCTTCAGATCGCTGCCGAGAACGCGGTCGTGAAAACTGCGGGCAATCGAATCTACATCGGCGACTGCGATCGGACGCGCGCTGCCGGCATCGAAGCGACCAGGCTTGCGGCTGATTCCTTTGTCATCCGGTGCACTGGGGGCGAGCTCTTCGTCGCGGGCAGAGACGCCGAAGGCGATCCTCTGGGAATGCGCACGTGGGCAGGAACATTGTTCGCTGTCTATGAGCTCCTTGATTCGGTGATGGGCGTGCGCTGGCTCTGGCCGGGCAAGTTGGGAGAAATTATTCCGAAGGCGGACACCATCGTCGTGCCCAACATAGATCGTAAGGTCGAGCCCCAGTTGCTCTGGCGGAACCTGCGGTCAACGCTTCATCTGCGGCCCCGGGAGGAAGGGCACCCTGGCTTTTCCGGGAAGGCGATCGGCAAGGTAAAGCGTGAACAGAGCGTGTTTCTCCGTCGGCACAGGATGGGCTACGCGGTAGACAACCGCTACGGCCACGCCTTCACCGGCTGGTGGGATCGCTACGGCAAGGAGCATCCGGAGTGGTTCAACCTGATGGAAGACGGCAAGCGCCACGGCGGCCGACGCCAGTCCATGTGCGTCTCGAATCCGGGCTTCCACAGGCAGATCATCGAGAACTGGAAACAGAAACGGGCCGCCAACCCCGGCAAATTCATCAACATCAACGGCTGTGAAAACGATGTCTATGGGACGTGCCAGTGCGACAACTGTAAAGCGTGGGACGGGCCTCAGCAGGAGCCGATATCTGCTCGCTTTGGCGAGAAGGGAACTATCGTTTCAGGGCGCTATGCCCGATTCTTGAAAGCGCTCCGCGAACTGGGCTCAGAGATCGATCCCGACGCGGTTGTCATGGGATATGCCTACGTCAACTACCTGCCTGATCCGGGCCCAGTGAAACTTCATCCCAACGTGTGGGTTGGCTTTGTTCCCGATGCGTTCTTTCCCCGGTCGAACGAGGACCACCGTTGGCTCAAAGAGCAATGGGGGGCCTGGCGAAAGACCGGATGCAGCGTGTTTCTGCGGCCCAATTACTTTCTCGACGGCTACTGCATGCCTTACGTCTTCGCGCACCAGTTCGGCGATGAATTTCGATACGGCGCCTCGCACGGGATGATCGGCATGGACTTCGATTCACTCACAGCCATGTGGTCCACCCAGGGAACGAATCTTTACCTGCTCAGCCGCATGCCCGTTCGTCACGAAGAGCCCGTGGACAGCGTCCTTGAGGAGTACTACGCCGGGTTTGGCCCAGC
>Ga0066833_10000940_pt1 | contig 11858 bp, 8 predicted proteins | sample ETNtaG_13_FD_66728 | JGI IMG/M metagenome (GOLD analysis project Ga0066833, IMG submission 66728) | Marine microbial and viral communities from oxygen minimum zone, Eastern Pacific Ocean - ETNP201306PF47B | ecosystem: Environmental > Aquatic > Marine > Oceanic | place: Pacific Ocean: Eastern...
GAAGGCAAGGGAGGCCGCGAGACCCCGACGCGCCTTTCACCAAGCCCTTTCGAGACCGGAAGTGTTGAGGACACCTCGAAGGAGAACAAAGGCGGCGCCACCGGCGGTGGAAAACTCTCCGGTTTCGAGGAAGAGGGACTGCGCGGTCCGACCCCGCCGCCGACGCAGCAGAAGATGGCCCGGCTCTCCGGCCAGCAGGGCAAGCTGCGCCAGCAGGCCGAAGCGCTGAACCCGAAGCTCAAAGCCTATAATCTTCCCACCGGTGACCTGGAGCACGCCATCGCCGCAATGAAACAATTTGAAGAGGACGCCAAAGCCGGCCGCGGTCTCCGACTCCGCCAGACCTTCACCCGAATCCTCGATTCCCTTGATGAAGCGAAGTCATCCATCGGCAGGGAGACCGGCATCCATCGCGAGCGCATCAAGCTCCCCGAATGGATGAGAGGCGAAATCATGTCCGGGTACAAGGACGGCATCCCGGCGGGCTACGAAGAAATGGTGAGCGAGTACTTCCGTGTCCTGGCGGAAAGAGGAAGCGACGGGAAAAAGGGCGAATGAAGAACGAGAGAAGCGAAAAGAGTGATCGGCCGGAACAGTCGGATCCGAACGATCCCACCAGGAACATTCAATGTGCTTTCCTCCCTCTGTTGTGCCTGGCATGCCTGAGCCTGAGCCGTGCAGAAGATCCCTCATCGAAGGGCCCAATCGTAAGAAACGGCGGATTCGAGGAGGTCGGCCCCAAGGATGCAACTCGGCCTGCCTTCTGGGACCGCCCCGACGGTCTGGGGGTCCAATGGCTCGAGGCACCCAAAGGAAAGGACGGCGGGCAACATGGTAAAGCGATTCGGCTCGACACCTCGATTACGGAAAAGAAGTTGGTCGAACAATGGAAGAAGAAGGGCATCACTAAGTGGGATATCCCCAAGCCCTCGAACGGCGCGGTCGCGGCCACTTACGGGCTCTCCTATTACTCGGCCCCCTTCCCGATCGAGAAAGGACAGGCGTACCGGGTCTCATTCGATTTTCATGGGAAAGGTGGAGCTAAGCTGTGGGTCCGGGGCTACGGTGAAATAAAAGGCCAAATGCGCCGCCGCTACGAAGCAGTCGTGCACTGTCGCACAAAAGGAAAGGAATGGACTCATTTCTCCCAGGTTTTCCATCCGACAAAGCACCGCCCCAGAGTGACCGAGATGAAGGTCATGCTCTACGCCTACTGGCCCCCGGGCATCTACTGGTTCGACAACCTCCGCATCATCCCTGTCACCAACGAAGAATACGAGAGGGACAGGTAACTCGGTTTCTCGCCTCTACGGAACCTGTGCTTATAGGCCATAATTGGGGCGGCGTAGCTACACTACAAACCGTCGAGTGACAGGTAGCCGGGAATAAAGAACTATGCTCCAAAGCCTGTTGCTTCAGCTTGGTGAAATCTTCTACTTCATCCTGCTGCCTGTGCTTCTGCTGGCCGGCATCGGCTACACGATTCAGAAGCGTCTCGGGCTGGATATGCCGACGCTCACGCGGTTGAATTTTCATCTCGTGATGCCGGGCATCGTTTACTTTTCTCTGGTGACCTCGAACCTGGATTCCACGGCGGTCATCCAGGTGGTGGTGTTCGGTGTGCTCTACATCGTGTGCATGGCGTTGCTGAGTCGCGGGGTCCAGATAGTGCTGGGCACGGAGAAGGAGCAGCGCGATTCGGTGATGCTGGCTTCCATGTTTCACAACGCGGGCAATTTTGGATTGCCGGTGCAGGAACTGGCTTTCAGGCAGAGCGGGTTGCATGGGGAGGCCGTGCTGCTCCAGAGCTTCGTGGTCATCGTTCATAACGTGATCGGATTCACCGCAGGCGTTTTCTTCGCTGCGAGAGGTAAAGGCGGGAACTGGCGTGGACATCTTTCGCAGATCGTGAAGTTCCCTCCGCTTTACGCGGTAGTGGCCGGTATTCTCACCATTCAGGCGCGTGCTTTGCTTGGCGAGCATGCGGTTGAAGCCGCCAGATATCTGGCACCATTCTGGGATACCGTGGTGCATACCAGGAGCGCATTTGCCGCGGTGGCGCTGGTCACAATCGGGGCTCAGCTTGCATGCATCAGGCCTGGTATGGAACCTGGAGACTCAGCAGCCGACTCGCCGCGGGCCGTCGAGACCACTCAGGGCAATCCCAGTCTCTGTGTGCTACTTCGCCTTGTTGCCGGACCGTTGGTCGGGCTGGCACTTATCCTCGCGATGGGGCTCGAGCCGTTCATTGCGAAAGTGATGTTCATCAACACCGCCGGTCCGGCCTCACTCAGCATCATGCTTCTCTGCCTGCAGTTCGATAACTATCCGGATATGCAATCCCGGGTGGTGCTTTGGTCGACATTGCTGGCACCGTTCAGCGTGACCGTGGTGATCTATCTTGTGCAGTCGGGGATGGTGTTCTGATGAATGGTTGATGGACGAAGGTCTGAATACCCAGACCTCCACATCCGAAACTCAACTATAAAAAAAGCCCTGACAGGCAATACCTGACAGGGCTTTCCATGTTTCATTAAATTAGCTCAGTTCCCTGGTGCTCCGCCGGGCGCGAAGCTCGGTGCTTCACTTGGGGCTTCGCTTGGAGCGCCGCCGGGGGCGACTGCCGGTTTTTCGCCTTCGTCAGGGATAGTGGTATTAACGACGTCCTCGGGCAGTTCCGGTGGGGCGTCGTCTGCATCCGGGACGGTGGTGGTTTCTTCGTCCGGTTTCTCGATCTCTGGCTCGGGCTTGGGCTTCTCGGCCTTTTCAGCGGGATCAGTGACCCAATCTTCCGGCTCGGACGCTCCTTCGCCTCTTAGTGAGGCCAGCTCGAAACCGGCGAGGCCGGACCAGAATTGGCTGTCGTCATGTTCATCCTGAATCTGCCTGTAAAGTGAGAGGGCTACATCCGTCTGTTCGAGATTCTCGAAAGACTTGGCAATGAAATATCGGGCAGGGGCAACCAGCGGGTTGCGATCCAATTCGTCTGATGCAATAAAGTCCCCGAAATGCTGGATGGCTTTGGCGTAATCGCCCTTGTCAAAATAATCCTTCCCCTTGACGTAGCTGGCGGGGGTTTCTTTGGGGAGAGGCTTGGGCTCGACCGGGGTCTCGAGGCGCTTCTCGATTTCCTTGACGCTCATTTCGCGCTCTTTAGCCTTGAGCTCCTGATTCTTGGCGTTCTCTTCGGCCAGTTCCGCTTCGGCTTTGGCCATGCCCTTTTCCGTCTTTCTGACCTTCCTGGCTTTTCGAGATTCGTCCAGGCCCTTCTTGGACTTGCCCGGCATGATTTTCTTCAGCGCTCCAAGGAATCCACGGCGTTCTTTGCCTTCCCGCACAGCCTGGCCTTCTGGCACGGGAGCGGCGGCAATCGGCGCGGCTGGCACGGCGGCCGCGGCCGGCAAAGGCTTACCGATGCCCTTGACTTCCGGGTTCTTTTTGAACGGCCAGATCTTCTTCATGAAGCCTTTGGATTTCTTCTGATCGTCTGCCGTCTTCGATTTGAGGAAACCCCGGGGCTTGGTCTGTGCCTGCGGCTTGACCGGCTCAACCCACTTGTTTTCCGTTTCGGTGTATTCGTCAGACACCTGTCCGGTTCTCCGTTCACGCTGGGTACTGTTCCTTGTGTAAGGTTTATACTTGGGTTTCCAGCGCTGTATCTGCTCGTGGTTGTCGGCAACCGAAGGAGCAGCGACGAAGAAAAAGGAAAGGGCTGCGAAGGCGGGCATCAATCTCGCCGTCGTGGTGAAGAATTTCATTTGAAATCTCCTGAAAGGTCTCGGGTATCTCCCAGATCTGGTAAGCCGTGGAGTATAAGAAGCTTGGGGCAAGTATTCAACGATAGCTACTACACTTGTGGCCGATGTCTTCCTGCATCAAAGCTCTTCTCTTTTGCGGGTGTTTTCGGCTGTCCCATGGAGCAGTAGATTTCCATCCTTGGACATCACCATAAACGTGGTCTCGAATTTGTCATTGTTGACAGAACGCTCCACGATGGTGCCATTGACATACTCTGAATCAATCGACCAGGTCATGGTTGCGACCACCTCGTTCCAGAGGCCGGCCCACTCGCTTCTGTTGCCATAAGTATCGAAAATCCATTTTTCATACTTCTTGCTTCCCTTGTCGAAGCGTTGAATCTCAAGGGCTTCATGATCATCGCTGCTGATGGAGGCCTGCTGGTACTGGCCAGCCAGGACCCACTTGACTGTCTTGCTCTCTTTCTGCTCTTTTCCCTTTGGCGTCCATTATGCCGGTTTGAGAACCATGCTGGTGTCCCATGTTCCCAACCATCGATCCAAGACCTTTATCTTCACAGGCTGTTCGGCAGGTTCGGCCCGTATCGTGGAAGCGAGAAGGGAAAGCGCGATTGCGGAAAACATGAACAACTTCTTCATGATGATTCCCTCTGGTGGTGTGATGGGAATGTGTGACTGTGGCTAACTACCTAATCACCACCCACCTGAACGACGATTTCGTGGATCTCATTCTGGTCGATTGCGCGACAAAGACTCTGGAACGAACGATAAGCGACCGGCTGGACCCGCTGGATGGGCAGACGGATGGTGCGCGTCATTTCGAAGACCTCGCCATTCTCTTTGACGGCCACGTCATATCGTCCCTGAGGTGCGATCCGTTTCATGGGCTGGGGCGTGTCCTTGATCGTGCTGCCTTTGGGAAACTTAAGGCGGGTCTCGACTCGCCGGTTCATCGGGTTCTGCAGGAGCAGGGGAATGTGTCGGCCAGGAATCGCGGCGTAACGCCGGATCATGTTGCTGCGGCCGATCAGTTTGCCCACGCGCAAATAGTCGCCTTCCCGCCGGGCGAATCTTGATGCGGCGAATTGATATCTGAGCACGACGGGTTTTTTGTAGTTGTCAACGTTAAGGATTTTGAGCCCACTGACGGTCGCCCCCGGGATGGAATAGTTGACATTGCGCTCGATGAACTGGGTCCATTGCTGGAGGGTGTAGGTCTCTTCCACTCGCCGGATGGCGCCGGCCAGTGAGCCGCTGTAGGATTCTTCGATGACGGATTTGATCGCGCCCTGGGCGGAGACATCGGCCGTCCAGCGAGTGAAGAGTTGATCCTGCTCTGAAGGCGGCTCGGGGATCTCGATAAAAGTATCACCGTCGTCGGAAATTCTGAGGCCCTTGGTTCCACCGAGTGCGGGCGGCAGGTATCCGAAGGGCATCTTTCGGCTGGTGGGATCGATCCACTTCCTGTTATCACCAAGATGAAGTCTGAGCAGCCCGTACCGATAGGTGCCGAGGCTCGGAACTTCGAGGACGGGCAGGGCCTGAGTCTGGCTGTACGTGAAAACGATGTCCGAGGGAATCCCCGCGTGATCGTAGAGACTCTTTAGCACGACCAGCATGTTGCCGCCCCGCATGCTGTAAACGAGGTGCGCGGATGTATTGAGTGAGACCGAGCTGCCTGGCGTCTTTACCCGCTTTTCCACCATGCGAAAAATGGCCTCAGCCTTCCGGAGCGGATCGGTGAGCCCTTCGATGGCCTTGCTTGTATCGGCTTTCATTTCGGGGCTGAGCTTCAGCCGGGGGTAGAGGCGGTTGTAATAGTGACGCCGGACGGAATCCCAGTTCAGGCCGCCGGAGAACTGGACGTGCGGAATGAATTCCTGGTAAGGCACTGCGCGTGGCTCACGATGCACGGCAGTCGGATTCTTCATGTTCCATTCGTAGTGCGCCAGGTCGCCTTTCTTTTTGATTTTGGGCTTCACCTTGGCGTTTCGGAAGTGATATTTGAGCGGGAATTTCGCAGGCGTCATCAGCACGAGCTGGGCACGCTCGGTCGGAATCTCGATGGAGTTGAAAGTGAAGTTAGCGCCCGGATAGGCGTTTGGGATCGTAATCCGCCCGGACGCGTGGAGGTATTCGTATTGGACCACGTCGCCCGGCGCCAGGCCGCTCATGGTGTAGCTGGATTTCTTGGTGCTGATCTCGGGCTCAAGGGTTTCACCGTTCGGCTTGATGACACGGAGAAAGTAAATGCGTGAACCTCTGGGGATGCTGATCTCGCCCATCCGCTGGACACCGCCTTTATCCAGAACTTTGGCAATGATATGCGTCAGCTCGAGTGAAGATCCGTCCGGAAGGATGCGGGCAACAAACTGGTCGAGCATGTAGACGGTAGAAACGCCCGGGTACTGCTTCTTGCTGTCACGTTCCTTCAACACCTCCGCGAGGGTAACCCGGTAGGGCTCGATCTCATCCTCCTGGCCGAGCTCCAGCGCGGATTGCCGCATGCTCAGGTCGGTGGGAACTTCTTCGTGTGCGGCAAAGATGGCCTTGCTGGCCTCCTCTTCGTTGCCGGTCTCGAACTGCAGGGTCGCCAGTGCCCGCTGAACGGTGGCCGGGCTGACGGAATCCTCGAGCAGATCGGTCAACACACTCCGCGCGTCTTCACTCTTACCCATGCGCCGGTACATGTCGGCCAGCGCGAATTTGTAGCTCGCCTCTTTCGGCATCAGACCGCTGAGCCGCTGATACTCGCGTGCAGCCTCTTTGAATCGGCCGAGAGCGATCCAGTTCCGCGCACGCTCTGAACTGCGAGGGTTAATCCGGTCCAAGGCGTCCAGGCATTCCCGGACGCGCCGGTAATTACGCCGGTCCTTATACCATTTGATGCCGATGTTCAGCAGCCGCTCGCCTTCCTGGTGATCTTTGAATGCCCGCTCGAGAGACTCAGTCGCCATGTCGTTCCAGCCTTTCGCACGATAGGCTGTATAGAGACCGAGGTGGAATCCCCAGTAATCCGGATTAATGGCGACACAATGCTCCAGAGTCTTGATGGCGCGGTCGGGATGGTCTTCGTCGATATCAAAATCAGAAGCTTCATCGAGCGCGAGGGCAAACTCATCGGCAAGCTGCGCGGCTTTTTGAAACGACTGCCGGGCTCGCGAGCTCGATTCTTCCGTGGAAACGGAATAATCATCCTTGAGGTAACGGGCCAGGTAAAAATGAAACTCGGCAAAATCCGGCGCGGCCTCGATGCAGCGTTCGGCGAGGACCCGCGCTTCCACCGTGTTGCCGGCCTCGCTGGCCAGCCACGCCTTGACGAAGTTTGCCCAGGCGTCCTTCGGATTGCCGGCAAGGATCTCGTCGCACGCGGCTTCGGCCGTTCGATTCAGCGGCTGTGGTTTCTCGTCGATGAAGCCGGCCTGTTCAGGCTGGGCCTTGAATTCCGCATTTCCGCCGGGCGCGCCGCGAAGGGCCTTTCCATATTCATCGGTAACGTACAGATGAAAACCGCTTGGCGCGCTCTCGCTCGAGCATTTCACCACGAGCTTGTGCCAGCCCTCTTTCAGATTCAGGACGATTGCCGCATCTGTTCGCTGCCAGTCGCGGCGTCCGTCTCTGACGAACATCTCTTTGCCATCGACAGAAAGGCGGAGGTTGTCCGCGGAATCGATCCGCACGATGACCTTCCGACTCAGGAGCGTCCGAATCCAGGTCGTGCCGTAGAACGTGCCCTTCCTTCGATGCTTGCCAAACGGCCGGATGGATGCTTCGGGGAAGTCTTCATAAAAGCCGCGGACATCGTTTTCGTACTCCGCCCGGGGCTCTTTTTCGGTTTCGGGCGCGAACGTTTTATCGAAATCCAGAGTGGGCAGATGGCCGAACGGCCCCGCCACATGCCAGCGCCGGATGCGGCCCATGCCCTGCAGACATTCGTGATACTCATCAGGATTCTTCTGCTGAGCGAGGATGTCAGCAAGGATGTCTCTGGCCAGGAAGGATGCCTGCGGATTGAGAGCCTCTTTCCTGAGCAGCTTCCTCATCATCGGCTCGACCTTTTTATTGAAGCCTGAAACGTAGCCCATGTATGACCGGACGCTGCGGAGGGCGAGCTCACCGGCAACGCCGTCCGGATGCCTCGAGCAGACATTCAGAAGTACCGGCAGCGTGTACGCGTAATCCCCGCGCCTCTCAAGCACGATGGTGTAGAGCAGCCCTGCGAACGGGTCATCCACTCCAAGCCGGACCGCCTGCCGCAGGTAATTCGTGGCCAGGCTGGTATTAGGAGTGTTGAGAAGGTAGAGCGCGCCAAGCTCGAAATATTCCTCCGCGTTTGGACGACGCCCGACGAGCTCATTGTTTAGCGCCTCGATTTTCTTCTGAGCTTCCTCGGCCGGCAGGATGGGCGGAAACCAATGCCTTGGCGCGGCTTCGAGGCTCAGGAGCGTGAGGGAAAGAATGGAAAGGATGAATCTGATGGTCATTTGGGTTTGGAGTATCAGGATTTGGGTTCTCTATTTGCCCTGCTGGAAAACCATGTGATCACCGAAACTCGTCGCCAGTTTGAGTACCTGAGCCGGCGCGGCATCTTCAGCAGTGAAAGTGACAACTGCGAGGCGGCGAACAAGAGGAGAGTGATGAAGGGGGCAGTATTCAATGATGGTCTGTCTGCTGATATGAGTTGTGAGTAAGCATGCAGAGTAAAGGCGAAAGAGCATTATCCGCAACGACAAGATTGGCAGGCGCTCTTACGCGCAAGTCGAAATAACCACTGTAAGGAAAGCTGCCGGCTGCGTCACTCTGTCTCCAGTGACTTCAGTACCCGGCGTCCCACCTCGGTCAGTCGGTATTTCTGCTTGCTGCTTCTTGGCTTGTCTGGGATGGTCATTTCGATGATTCCGTCGTCCATTAGGGGCTTCAGCACTTGGTGCCTGAACTTGGTGCGGTCAGAGCGCCCTGCGACATCCATGAGATCGACTAACGGTTGATCCTCCAAGCACTTACGCATGATCTCAACTTGGTGCCGACTTGGTGCCGACTTAGTGCCAACTCCATCTGCAACTTGGTCCCAACTTAGTCCCAACTTGGTCCGTGACTTCCCCTGCAAGTTCTTCATCTCCCGTCCCGGCAACTTCCAGAACGGCCGGGTGAATCGGCAGCCGCACCATGAAGTAGCTGTAATTCGCGTCGAACTCGAACTGGGGCGGGGGCGATCCGTTTTCGCTCATCGAGTGCAGAATCTTCGGAATACCCGTGGCGCGACCTTCGGTGAATTCCAGTTCTTGGAGCAGGTCGTCTATGGAAATGGGCAGGCGTAATAGGCTCATACGATTGTCTGTCCCTGGGCCTCAAACCGTCGAGCAGCCCATCGTAGCGCTGCCCTCCAGGGCGGCGTCTTATGCGAGTCGAGGGCGCCCGCGAAACTCCGGCCTGGTGGCCAGAGCTACAGTGCTTCACCGAAACTTGACTCATTTGTCCAGTTTTGGGACTTGTAGACGATTAGATTCAGGAATCAGGATTCAGAAGGATTCGGCTGGCATGTCGTCATAGATAATCAAGCAATGGTATCGAACAAATAAGGAACAGGCTGACCACGTTGTCTGTCATTCGATTTTCGTTCCGGACATATAGCACGAGAGTTTCCGCTTGTTAAATCAACATAAGATGACAATTGGATGATTGTCATTTGACTTTATCTTCTGACCATTTTAGGCAGGCAATTCTCTGTTGCTGAACTGCCATCAAATGACGAACACCAATGAAAGAACACCGTTCACCCAATCCGCTCGTTGACTCGAGACGCCCTCGGAATGGCGCCGTCCTTCATCTCAATCCTCCCGGCTTTGTATGGCGGCCGATCGAAGACGCCGCTTCGTTTCGGATCGAGGTCTCGGAGGATCAGAATTTCGGGCCCAATCGAACCCAATCGATGACTATCGAGGGCCGCACGCTGATCGTCTGGCCGGAGACCCTTCGGCCAGGGAACTGGTATTGGCGGTGGTGCGGGGTTGACGGGCAGGGAAACTCCTCCAACAAGTGGAGTGAAGTGTTCTCGTTCGAGATGGCCTCCGAGGCCCACGACCTGGGAGACATATCGTCGGAGGCCGTGTTCCCCCGGATTCCCAGGGAACATCCCCGCCACCTGTTATCGGCCGATGGCCTCGATGACCTGCGGCAGCGGTGTCGAACTGGTCAGAGGGATGAATGGCAGCGTCATAAGCGCCTCGCGGAGCAAAGGCTGGACGAAAACTTCCAGATGACCGAGCCTCCCTTTCTCCCGAATCGGGCAGAGAATCATGACGAGTGGGGACGGGTGTGGAAAGATGCCATGAATCATTCGCGCCAGTATGGCCAGGACACACAGCTCTTCGCACTGGTCTACTGCATCGAACGTGATGAACGATTTGGGCGTGCGGCCGCGGAGAGGCTTCTCGAATTTGCCAGGTGGGATCCTGACGGTTCCACATCGATCCCACACAACGATGAGCCGCATATGAGCATCATCAACCTCGGACCCCGCGCCCTCGACTGGGCGTGGGACTGCATGACCGAGGCAGAGCGGAAGACAGTCATCGATGCGCTCGTTGCCCGGGGCGAACGCAACCTTCAACTGCTTATCGATCAGGATTACGGGGTAATCGGTTCGTCGAGTCATTCGGGACGAATGCTCGGTTTCCTGGGAGAGATGTCTCTTGTCCTGGCACACGAAGCACCAGAAGCGAAGAAGTGGTTCGATTTTGTCGTGCCTGCTACTGTGGCGATGTACCCGTGGTGGGGGGACGACGCGGGTGGATGGTCAGAGGGTGCGGCATACTCGACGGCATACGTCTATCTCTTCCTTCATTTCATATACAGCCTGCGGCAGGCCACGGGCATCGACCTGTATCAGAAGCCGTTCTTCAGAAATCACGGCCTCTGGAGAATGATGGTGGCTGCGCCCAATGCGAAAGTCTGCCCATTCGGTGATGGTGGACAGAACGGCCAGGGGATTGTCGCCTCGAGCTGGGGCATCCAGCGCCACCTCGGCCGGGTCTATGGAGACGCTCGCTTTCTCATTCACGCCGAGCAGATCGCGGCCACCCAGTCTGAGCCGCTGGTGGAATGCCGCGGCCTCTACGCGCCGCTTTCTTTTCTGACAGAGACTTCGCCACCATCCGACGAAGTTCTTCCGAAGTCCATGGCCTGCCTGTTCGATGATATCGGTTGGCTCATCATCCGAACGAATCTGCAGGAACCGTCTGAGGATATTCGCTTCATGATGCGAAGCTCTCCATACGGGGCGGATAGCCATTCTCACGCGGACCACAACTCCTTCGCCATCGAGGCATTTGGCGAATCGCTGGCCATTCCGAGCGGCATATACAATCTCTATGGTTCTGCCCATCATCACGGCTGGACACGCCACACGCGCGCCCAGAACGCCCTCACATTCGACGGCGCCGGGCAGATCATTCGTTCAGAGAATACCGTCGGCGAGTTCCTGGACTTTCACACGGATGACTTCGTCACATACGCGGAAGCTGAGGCCGGTGTGGCTTACGGGGAACGGGTCAGGAGCGCCCGCCGCATGGTCCTCTGTCTCGACTGGAAGATATTCGTTCTTGTCGATCAGATTGAACTTACCTGGCCGGCCATGTGGACCTGGCACCTTCATTCAGCGAATCCGATTACCTTTGATGGCGTGGTACCTGCCGGGTCCGTGAAGCCGCTCTGGATCTCCAATTCTGTTATCGAAAGGACCTTCGCTGGAGGATCTGGGACGGCTTTGACATCCAGCCGTTCGACCATGAGGGTACTTTTCCTGAATCATCGGCGCCGCATCACCTCGATGTCTACTCCGAACAGCCGGTGTCACGAGACCAGATAGTGACAGTCATGGTCCCTCGCAAATCAGACCAGCCGGAAACGAAAGTGATTCCACTTCGGGGACAGAATGTGGAGGGAGCGAAGATCGAGCTGGACGGGTGTACTTATGTAGCCCTGGCATCATCGTCCGGCACAAACTGGACATGCGATGAGTGGTCTGACGATGCCCGGATTGTCGTTCGTAAACTCGATGATTCGGGAACGGAAGTGAGACGATTCAATCCCGATGATCCG
>Ga0066833_10000943_pt1 | contig 11836 bp, 8 predicted proteins | sample ETNtaG_13_FD_66728 | JGI IMG/M metagenome (GOLD analysis project Ga0066833, IMG submission 66728) | Marine microbial and viral communities from oxygen minimum zone, Eastern Pacific Ocean - ETNP201306PF47B | ecosystem: Environmental > Aquatic > Marine > Oceanic | place: Pacific Ocean: Eastern...
CGCTCTCATATAACCAGTCAATTGCAAATCGTGTCATCTGCGTCGTGTTCAAACCGCCCGTCCTCCGGTCTCCGGCGCAGTGGGCCAGGAGGACATCCCCGCCAACAAACTCGACAGCGGTGTAGCAATACCAGCCGTTGGGATCGTCTTCGAGGGTTTTGGCCGCCTGCCATGTCTTGCCCTCGTCCTTGGAGATGGCGACATTGAAGGGCGTGCGTTTACCTCGAAGGTGCGGAGCTATCTCTTTGTGGTTGTTCCATACGAGCAGCAGGTCACCTGTCTTTGGAATTCGTTCAATACTGGCCGGAGAAAGTGGGGAAAGGATGCTCGACGGTTTGAACTCAGACCACGTATCGCCCTCGTCATTTGAAAACGAAAGGAACTGGCTCCCACTGCCCGTACGGCAGAACATCATCAATGAGCCGTCCGCCAATTCGATGACGCCCGGTTCCTGCAACACCACCTTGTTGCCCTTCTGAGCTGTCTTGCTCTGCCTCCAGGTTTTGCCGTTGTCGTCAGAGAGGTAACAACTGATCACGCCGCGTCCGTCGAACTTTTTCTGGCGGGGAGTGTTGTGCATCGAAACCGGCAGCAAGATTCGGCCGCTTTTAAGCTGCACTGCACGATCGTTATTGAGAACGTAGTATCCCACGGTCTCGATGCACAGCTTTGAATCGCTCCAGGTTTTGCCTTCATCACTGGTGACGCGCATCAACGGGCGGCAATCGGTGATGGAATTCTTGCGGAGAAAAAAGAGCGCGATGTTGCCATTGTGCAGCCGCAATAACGAGGCGGACATCACGTTCATGTCGCCTTCCCGATCGACAATAAGAGTATCTTTGTCGTTCCAGGTCTTCCCTCCATCGCCGGAAAAACGGCCCATCAGTCGTGCGGGAGAATGGTCACCTGCGCCGCCAAAGAAATGGGTGTAAACAAACAGTATCCGGCCATCCTCGAGTCTGATGAAATCACCTTCGCTATTCCTCGGATTCCCCTTACGTGGAGGCAACAACCGGGTCTTAGTGACGCCTTTCACATCCTTCATCACGTAAGGCTTGGGCTTCGGTGGCTCGGTCAGTTTCTCGTTCAAGTTTCCAGACGCGGAGAACTGCTCAACGTGCATGGTCGCACGCCAAGGCAGAAGGCTGACGGGGCCCATCGCTTCGTCCGTTACGCTCAGTTCATGGACGAGTTTCTCATCAATGAAGAAGGAGAGCTTTGTGCCCTTGCGTTCAGCAACGAAAGTGAAGGGCTTGCCGTCGGTCATGAAAGCCGTCGGGTCACCGATGGGGGTGCCGTACGCCTTAAACATCGTCCCGGTCAAGAACATCTTGCCGTGGGCGCCCTCGAAGCCGAAGTAATTTCGACCCATCATGAGCGCGGCCGCGCTACTCTTCATGCCAATCAGTTTAAGCCGGACGCTAATCCTGAAATCGCCTTTGCCAATACCCATACCTGCAGTCAGGCGAGTTGTTGTTCCTTGGGCATAGATGAAACCGTCTTCTGTTGTCCAGTTTCCTTTTCGCTCCTTAATGAGAACAGGCTGTCCGCCGCGGACAAAAAAAGTCATTTCCTCAGCGAAGGCGGAGGAAGTAATCACGAGGCTCAAAAGAGAGCACAGGGCTGTACCGCCGAGTTTCGTAGCTTCTATGGTTTGTTTGTTAGAACTGGTCATTGATTCTTGATTCTCACAATCACACTTCGTTGGGCTGACAGGCTGGCAGCCTGTCGCCACGGGTTTACTCACGCGCGCCCTTCCACGACAGCGCAGAATCCGTAAAGATCTCTTCGACGTCTTCCCAACTACGCGTTCAGGATGGGGAACAGATCTTCCTGTTTTTTTGCTGCCTGTGATTTCTCGCTATGGTGCGTCTCGCCAACGTCTTCGCCGATGAAGTTGCCGTTCTCGTCCCAGTTTTGAAGCTCCTCCACCACGGCATCGACGATTTCGTCTTCGCCGACCCGGCGCACCTGGACTCCCCGCCGATACAGATAGCCGACACCCTTTCCGCCGGCAACACCGATATCAGCCTCGCGGGCTTCACCCGGGCCGTTCACCACGCAGCCGAGGACGGAGATCTTGACGGGTGTTTTCACGCCGTTCAGACGTTCTTCAACATCCTCGATTAGTTTTTCGAGATCGATCTCGATGCGGCCGCAGCTCGGGCAGGCCACGATCTCGGGATCACGAATGCGGATGCCCAGACACTTGAGCATGTTCCATACGACGGGCACTTCCTGGACAGGATCGCCGACCATGGAGCATCGAATGGTGTCACCAATTCCCTGCAGGAGTAGAGCGCCAATGCCGACTGATGATTTGACCATGGCGTAGTTGCCCTTGCCGGCCTCAGTGATGCCCAGATGGATGGGATAATCGCACTGCTGCGAGAAGAGCTGGTAGCTCTTTACCGCTGTTTGGACATCGCTCGACTTGAGCGAGACGACGAGATCGGTGTACCCCAGCCCCTCGCAGTACTCGACGTGACGGACAGCGCTGTCAACCATCGCTTCCGGTGTGGGCCATCCGTACTTTTCGATAAATTCTTTTTCGAGAGAGCCGGCGTTGACGCCAATGCGCATGGCGACGCCCCTGTCTCTGCATTTGTTGACAACTTCCTTCAGCCGATCGTAACCGCCGATATTGCCGGGGTTGACACGAACCTTGTCCACCACTTCCGCTGCGCCGAGCGCCATCCGGTAATTGAAATGAATATCCCCGATGAGCGGGACGTTCATGTTCCTCTTAATTTCGGGCAAAGCTTCGAGCGCCTTCTTGTCGTTTACGGTTACCCGGATCAGTTCACAATCTTCGGCCTCCAGCCGTCGCACCTGGTCCAGGGTCTGCTCGATATCCCAAGTATGGCAGCTCGTCATGGACTGCACCCGAATCTCCTGCTCACCACCAACTCCGATATCGCCGATGCGCACCTCGCGGGTTTTTCGTCTTTCAATCATTTGAAAATCCTGTGAGCGTCTGCCTGGCTCTTGCGGCCTTGCAGAGCGTTTTCATGCCATCTCAGTTTGCCGCGGATTTTAGCAGTGGGGTTGAGTGCCGCAATGGGTGGCTCAGAACGCGTCCTTCCGATAGCCGGCCCCTTCGACCATATAGTAAGTCGTTTCATCGATCCGGCCGTACGCCCGAAATGAGATGACGTGATAGCTGAAATGGCCATCGGTGGTAATAAAGCCGCCTTCAGATCGGCTGACGCTGAAAAAACGAAAGACATCCGGCTTGGTAAAATCGCTCGCGGTGATGAGATGTACGCGAAAGCCCTCCTTGCGCAGATTCTTCTCGATGCTCTTCTCCACATCTTCCTGTGAAAGGTCAGAGGCTACATTCACGCCGCTCCCGTATCTGGAATACTGACTTACCCTCGATGGCAGTTTCTTCTTGAGAGTTCCCTGATCGGGGACGCCGACATTTGGCACGACATCAAATGCCTCATCCTCGGCATCGCGAAGAGTCGTTGGGACCATGATGCGAGTGGCTTCGTGAACGGCCCACCTGAACTTCTTTTCGGTGGCATGGGCGGAGAAACATCTCTTCAGGTAGATGTTCGCCTTGCCGAACACATTCAGCGCCTTGAGAATGGGCGACATCCTCATGGTTCAATCCTCCCCGTTTGCTGAATGGTCTGAAATGATCGGGTCGCAACGGTTTCCGCTCTCGCTCATGATTGTGCCAGCTCCTGCGAGCGTTCAGTTGCGGCCCGAACCGCGTTGATGAGCGCAGCCCTCAGACCTCCACTCTCGAGCTCATGAATACCCGCAATGGTTGTCCCCCCGGGAGAAGCGACCATGTCTTTCAGCGCGCCCGGATGCTTGCCGGTCTCCAGCACCATCTTCGCCGATCCAAGGAGTGTCTGCGCGGCCAGCTCCTGGGCAATCGGCCGGGGAAGCCCCATTCGGACGCCCCCGTCTGCCAGCGCTTCGATCACCATGTAAACATAGGCCGGGCCGCTTCCGCTTAACCCGGTCACCGCATCCAGCAGCTTCTCATCAAGCTGGTAAGACCGGCCCACCGCAGAGAGCAGCCGCTCGACAGTCTGACCATCCGCGGCATCCGCGTTTTGCCCCAGGGCAAAGCCCGCCGCGGTCTCGCCCACTAGGCAGGGGGTATTCGGCATCACTCGAACGATTCGCGCTCCGGGCAGCCCACTCTCGAGAATCTGAAGAGTGACGCCGGCAGCGATCGAGATGATCAGTTGCTCATCGTTCACAAAAGGCTGCAGGTCGGGCAGAACGAGCGGAATGATGTTGGGTTTGACCGCAAGGATCAGAATCTGGCTGTGCTCTGCCACCTGGCCACTGTCAGTGGTGGTCTCGACTTCAGTAACCTGTTGGATGAATTCCAGGCGCTGCTGGTCTACATCGCTCGCCATCATGTGCTCGGGCAAGCTGAGCCCGGATTCGATAATGCCCCGCATCAGAGCCTCGGCCATCTGTCCTGCTCCCACGAAGCCAAGCCTCTTTTCCAACATTTTGTTCCCCTGTAGACGGCAAAGTAGCGGGATTATAGGTCGCGCCACTAGGTTGGACAACGAGGGTTGCGTCAGGCATTCCTGCGCGTGGCAACCCATCTCACAAACGACCCGATTTTCTCATGCTCGAGCAGCTTTTCACGGGTGTTGTAGTTCCGGCCGAGCTCCTTCTCTGTCAGAAACTTATGAACGGTTCGGTGGCACGAACTGCAGAGATTCAGCCCTTGCTGCATCTGCTCCCGGGTGAAGTTCTTCTTAAACCAGCGATTGCTGTGAAGGGTGCGGGGGACGAGATGATGAAATGTGAGCGGCTTCCGGCGTCTGCAAAGCTCGCAGTGTTGGTGCAAGGCATCCTCCTCCGGAAGGGCTATCACATCTTTGCCACAATGGCGTCCACGTAATCCGATGTGCCCGCATTCCCTCCAAGATCGCCTGTCAATGCCGCTCCCTCCTTCATGACCGCGCGGACGGCGCTTTCAATCGCATCCGCCGCTTGGGTCTCTCCCAGATGCCGCAACATGAGGGCGGACGACAGGATGAGAGCGGTCGGGTTGGCGATGCCCTTGCCGGCGATGTCGTTGGCTGAGCCGTGGACCGCTTCGAAGATAGCGTACTTCTCGCCGATGTTTGCACTTGGAGACATGCCCAACCCGCCGACGAGCCCACTCGTCAGATCAGAGATGATGTCGCCGAACAGGTTCTCCATCACCAGCACGTCGAGTCCATGCGGGTCGAGCACCAGCTTCATGGCAGTAGCATCGACGATGGCCTCTTCGTATTCGATCAGTGGAAAATCTCGCGCAACCTTGCGTGCCACTTCAAGAAAGAGACCGTCGCTGAGCTTCAGGATATTCGCCTTGTGCACCACGGTGACCTTACGCCGATCGAGCCGGGCAGCCGTGTCAAATGCGAAACGAATGATCCTCTCGGAACCTCTTTCAGTCACGATGCGCAGGCTTTCAACCACGCCGGGCACGACGATGTGTTCCAGACCGCTGTAGAGACCTTCGGTGTTTTCACGTACCACGATGAGATCGACATTTTCATAACGTGACGGCACACCGGGCAGACTCTTCGCAGGCCTGAAATTCGCGTAGAGGTCAAACGTCTTCCGCAACTGAACATTCACAGACGCGAACCCGGATCCAATGGGCGTGGCAATCGGTCCTTTGAGGGCAATCCCAGTTTTTACTATCGCGTCCAGAGTTTCCTGAGGCAGAGGGGTGCCGTATCTGCCGGCGACTTCGCCGCCCGCTTCGAGCTCCATCCAGTCGACTCTTACGCCGGTAGCTTCCACCACTTTGCGGGCTGCGCAGCTCACTTCAGGGCCGATGCCGTCACCTGGAATCAGTACAACGTTGTGTGTCATTCTGATGATTCGTGATTACTCAGAGTTACAGGAAAGCTAATCGCCACTTAATTCAGCAGATTCAATTCTATTCTCTCGGCCGCGGCCCGTAATGCGGGATCGGCTTGCCGAATTCATAAGCACCAAGGTCGGGTGCTTTGCCTGTGAAATCATCGTTGATGCCATTCAGGATAACGCCACGATCGACGGCGCCGGAATCAGCATGCAATTGCAGGTCGTTAGAATCTGTGGCGAATCTCTGCTTCGCATCCTGCGGGGCCCGGAGGCCGTTGGCAAAACAACCGGCCGCCTCTACCGAAATACAGTTTCTGTAAACGGGGCATTTGCTCCTCAGGTCTTTGATTGATTTGTAGCGCACGCCGTTCCATTTCATGAAGAGCTTGAACGGGCCGCCGCCGAAACCGTCGTAATCGAAATCGCAGTTCTTCATCGGGCTCGTGTTTTCGTACGCGTAATTGCCGGCCGTGCCAATGAAGAGGTTGTTGCGATAGAACGTATTCCTGACAGTTGCCCCGGAAAACTGAACCAGGGCCATTCCTTTCTTGACGGCGGTATTGTGAATCATGAGTGCGCCGCTGGGCGAGTTGTTCATTTTGAATGTGCTGGCAACCACGTTCAGCATCGCATTACGGAAGATGTAGACCGGGCCTCCATGCACTGGCTGGGTACTGATGCCTTGGAACACATTCGTCAGTCGGTTGTTGAAGCAACGAGTATTCCGCTGTGAGTAATCCATCTCTATGCCGTCGTCGGTCATCTCGCTGATTTCGTTATTGTATATGTCGATGGCTGCGCACTCGGGGCCGGTGAAAGTATCGATGGCGTCCGCGAAACCTCGTATGCGGTTGAAACAGATGGCATGTCCGTTGCCGGTCACCTGGATCCCGCGTGCGCTCTCGATGCCCTTGGTACGCGGCCAGGCGCTGGGCCCTTCGATCACGTTGTCCGCGATATAAAAATCGTTGGTGATTCTGCCGCCGGCATTGTTCGTGCAGGTGAAGCCGTAATCGCATTCCTTGAGATGGCAATACCGCAGCACGATGCGTTTGGAGCGATGGCACACGATAAGGAACTTTCCACGCCGAACAGTGAGACCTTCAAAGTGGACATCATGGATATTCGAGGCAGTGATAGTGCGCGATGACATCTTTTCGGCATCGCCAGTACCGTCAAGAATGACCTCGCCATCAATGCCGCCGCGCCAGACGATTGGCTTGCCCGGCACACCACTGGATTTGAATGTGGCAAGCCCAATGTAATCACCTTTGTGGATGAGAATAATGTCGCCGGGCTTCGCCGCTTTATCTGCAGCCGCAAGGCCCTGGAATGGCTCCTGTCTCGTGCCTCGGCCGCCGCCATTGCCGGGCACGACGTGTAACTTGCGTCCCCCTTCAAAAGCCTTTGGCTCGGCACGCGTGCGGGAAACCATGCTATGAACGAGCGGCTTCCGGTTCGGCAGCCGCAAGGTCAGCTCGAGTTCATACTCGGTATCTTCTTCGAGATTGAAGATGCTGCCGGCGTAGAGCGTCGAGCCGGCAGGCGGCTTCTGTCCTTTGATTGCGGCTGTCTCGATTCGAAATAAATCCAGACCGCGCTGCCACTCTTCTTCGCCATTCTTGCGGTAATTGAATTGAATGCGCGCCCTCTGGCTATTCGGCCCTTTCACCAGCCAGTGCACGCCCAGGCACTTGAGGGTTGGCCGTTCAAGCTTGGGCAGGGAGGGTTCCGAAGAGACTGAAGGAAAGAGTATGCAGACGAATAGAATGCAGTGAGCTGACTTATCGATTGTGTTCATGAGTAGTTTTCGAGCCGAGATATCTCAGTCTACGCGAGATTCGAGGATAGCACCGCTTTGGCGCAAATGGTCTTCCTGTTCGGGGTCGTACTTCGCCGCGCGGAGGTCGACGAGATAAAAATCGACATCTTCGAAGTTGGCCCCGCGGAGATCGGCGCCGCACAGGTTGGCTTTTCGGATTCCTTCCGCTGATCATTTGAAAGAGCCATCATTATGCCTGCCAGTTCCAGGAAGTCTCGTTTCACGGAATGTGCCGAAACCTGTTAGGTGTCGCGACCGATGGATGAATAGAATGGACGCGCACATAGTGAGTTTAATCGGCACACAGGTCTCTCATGCCCACCACATTCTTTAAGTACGATCCCTCTTCCATAGTTCCTCACGATCTCTTCCCCCTTGATGAAATCTGCGAAGCGGATCTGGAGGTGAGGATTCGATCTGAGGAAACCGCCGAGTACGAAGACGACAAGGTCCTCCGTCGCGAGCTCATTTATACCTCACATGAATTCAGGGGAGAGAAGGTCCGCATCGCCGCGCACGTGGCCATCCCTGAATCCGATGTGCCGCTGCCGGCCATGGTTCTCGGGTCGGGTGAGATGGACGCCGCGGATGCGTTCAGTCGCCAGCACAATGTCGTCACCATGGCCATCGACCGCGTCGGTACGGGCGATTCGAACGGCCCGCCTGACAGCTACAACCAGGCATGGCTGGATCTGTCCGAAGACATGCGTGACGGCTGGATGATTCAGTATGTCACCAACAGTCTGAGAGCGATTACTTATCTGCAGCAGTTGCCGGAAGTAAGGGCTGACCGCATCGGACTGACCGGAAGCTCACGAGGAGGCACGATGACGCTCATCGCGAACGGTGTTGACTCGCGCATCGCGCTGGCGGTGCCCCGGGCGACCTGTGGGGATATCCTGACCGCGTTCGATCATGACGGGTGGGCGAATCATCTCTATCAGCACGAGGACGGCTCACAGGGCATTCCGCCGAAATTTCGTGCGTTCTCCATTCACGGCGATCCTATTCATTTCGGTCGGGCACAACACGGGAAGGTGATGCTGATTCTCGGTGCGCAGGACGAATACTTTCCGATCTACACGGTGAAGACTTTCTGGGATGCAGTGCCCGGCGGTATGAGCCTCTGTCTCGTGCCGGATTGGGATCATGGCCTGTTCGGAGCCGACCGGCCCGAGGTCGACACGTATGACAATCGGGAAGAAGCGAATCGCAGAATGAACGCGGCCATGCAGTCGGCCATCGATTGTCACTTGCACGAAAAGGCTGCGATGCCTGCGACACCGCTGCTCTCCTGGCTATATGAGAATGGCAAACTGATCTTTCGCGCCACGCCTGATACTTCTTGGCCCCTCGAATACGTTCACCTGATGTACTCGAATGACGGAGCGTACTTCTACAAGAGACTCGAATTGCGGAAGATTTACGAGACTTTCAAGGAGTATTACATCGGCGAACTGGAGGTGTCCGCCGAAGACCTCCAACAGATGTGTTTCTTTCTGGAGGCCAGGCACGAGGATGGCCCGTTCCTGATGTCGCCGCCCGAATTCGGGCTGGGCTTTCAACAAAGGATGCGTCAACATCCTCCGGGGTCGCCGGCGCCTGAACCGGAGTTCTTCGTCGAAGAATCGGACGCTCCAGTCAAGCACGTTCGGGCCTGCAATCAGTTGTCCGATGGATTACCTTTCCTGCTGCTCTTCGCTCCGAATGACGTCCAATGGACATCGGTCGTGCAGGAAGCCGAACGTCTCAGCAGACGCGGGCTCCATGTCTGCGCAGTCCAGTCTGATGACGTTTCTGAAGTGGAACGCTTGCTGGATGAGCTGGCGAATTCGGGCTCAGGGGCGGCCGGGGAAAATCTTCATCTTCTTGGTTTCGGAAGCGGTGGAACGCTCGCGTTGAAGTGCCTTTCACAATGGCCGAGCCGATTCAGGACGACTGTCGCGTTCAGTCCGGGGGCCGCAGATATTTCTCTGAATAGTGTTGATGAGACGGAGGTCCGTATATTTGCGGACCTGGATGATCCCAAAGCGGCAGACATCGCAACACTGGGTGAAGCGCTGGATGCGGATCGGTTTCTAGCGCACATCAGCCACCCGACGGATGGCCTGCGATGGGTGAACGGATGGCCGGCCGAACTGCCCGTCTTGCGGAGGGCGGAGCAGAAGTACTTTGCACTCTTCACGAGGAAGTGATGCGGGTCTTCGAACCAACCGTCTTCTTGCCGCGGAGCGCCCATGGGTCTTAAAGAAATCCGAGACGCTCTGGGCAAGGACAAGAAAATGTGCCATGTGCTTATAGCAGTCATGGTGCTCGGGCTTGCACTGCAGGCGTTTCTGTTTTCCAGAGTCTGGGTGGGCGGAGACCAGGTCGGGCTGATGAGGGTTGGGATCCGTTTTGCGGAAGAACGGACTCTCAAGCCGACCTCCAAAAAGATGTCCGGTGGCGGCAGAATCCCAGGTGGCATGCTCCAGATACTTCTGGGCGCTCCGTTGATTGTTGTACCACACTACAAAGCTCCCATCGTCGTCATCAGCCTGCTGCATATTCTCTCGCTGCTCTTTCTGGCTGAAGTGATGTTCAAGACGATGGGGCTGAGATTTATGGTGGCGTTCATGTCCCTTTACTGGCTGTCGCCCTGGCGGCTCTATCACGGGTCGATCATGTGGGAGCCTTCGTACTTCTATTTCTTCAGCGCTGTTCATCTCTGGGCGTGCTTCAAGCTGTCGACCCGGCCTTCGCTGTTACCCTCGCTGATGCTTGGGGTGCTGGGAGCGGTTACCCCCCAGGTGCACGGGCAGTTTCTGATTCTGTGGCTGGCGTCCTTTTTCCTCTTCGCCAAGAAGCTCATCAAAGTTCACTATGTTGCGGTTGTGATCGGCTTGCTGATTGGCGGCCTTACGCTGATCCCGATGGCTTTGGAGGCGAAAGCTGGCGCGACCACTGGCGTGGCACCCAAACACTCATACATCGGGCGCAGTCTGGTCAAAATGTATCCGCCCCTGAAAACCCTCGTTTATTGGGCCAGGTTCAGCTCGATGGATGTTGGCCGGGTTTTGACCAAGACCATCTTTTTCTCAGACGCCTGGGCAGACCGAACATCGGCAAACAGTGCGATCAGTCTGATTGCACGTGTCTTGAATTGGATGGCGCTGGCATCGATTGGATTGGGCTTTCTGGCGTCATTCCTCTATTTCCACCAGTTTTTCAGGAAAGAGCACAGAGAGGCAGAGGGCAAGGAGTCTGGGGACGGAGGGATGAAGTGGCTGGCGTGGTATTGCCTGGTCATGCTCATCTCCATGTTTGTTGCTTCCTGCCTTTCACCTGTGACGATGCAGAGCTGGCACATGGTCATCGGCTTACCTGCGGCGTGTGTGCCCGTTGCTTTTCTCATTGAGAGGTACTGGAACAATCGACGCAAGATCTGCCGGGCAATCTTCATCGCCTTCATTGTCCTGCGTATTCCGATTGCCGGCCTGATTGGCACAGGTCACGTGTGGTTCAGGCGAGGGTTGCCTGGGATGACGGTTGAACAATTCAACAACGAGATGCCGGAGAAATATCGAGTGAAGAGTGATGAGTAATGAGTAATGAGTAATGAGTAAGTCTCATATCCTCATCAGTCGCTGTCGAAATTGAGCGCCCGATCCGGCCACGAAACTAAACCGGATGTGAAAGCCCGCACTTACTCATTACTCATTACTCATTACGTATTACGCACTACTCATCAAACCAGACCCCAAACCCGGGCTTTTCGGGCAGACAGATTAAGCCGTTACTGATTTTCGGCTGTCCTTTGACGAAATGCATCCAGGGCCGCCCTGACTCTGCCAGCGGGTGCTCCTCTTCCGCGGCAATTGCGTGGAGTCCCCACACCTCTGAACCTCGATGCTGGCAGATGCGAATGTCCGTTCCTTTTACCAGTTCGTAAATGCGGAGCACCTCCGTCAGGCCGCCGCACCAGCAGATGTCCGGCTGCACCACCTGGTGGAGGCGCTGGTCGATGATCTCTTTAAATGCGGCCGAGGTGTACTCGTGCTCGCCTCCAGCAATTGGGATTGGGCACTGGTCGCGGAGTTTCGCGTAGCCAGCCCAGTCGTCTGAAGGCAGTGGTTCTTCCAACCATTCGATATCGTATGGGTGAATCCATTCGGAGACCCGAAGCGC
>Ga0066833_10000949_pt1 | contig 11810 bp, 10 predicted proteins | sample ETNtaG_13_FD_66728 | JGI IMG/M metagenome (GOLD analysis project Ga0066833, IMG submission 66728) | Marine microbial and viral communities from oxygen minimum zone, Eastern Pacific Ocean - ETNP201306PF47B | ecosystem: Environmental > Aquatic > Marine > Oceanic | place: Pacific Ocean: Eastern...
TGGCATCTCGGCGCGGACGAGGTGGCCTACGATCGGTACCAGGGATGCTCCGCGTGTGCGGCCGCCTTGAAGTCGGGAGGTCTGAGCGACGTGCGCCCGCTGTACCGAGAATTCATCAACCGGATGAACGCCTTCGTGAAATCACACGGACGCCGGATGTTTGTGTGGGAAGGCTTCCAGCCAGGAGGCCTTCCGGAGATCGACAAAGACATCGTTGTGTTCCTGTTCGACGTGAAGCATGAGGGACGGATGCCGAAGGACTACCTGGACGCTGGGTACGAGCTCATGAACACAGCATGGAGTCCTCTCTACGTGGCGGACAATATCTATATGACAACCCCGGAAATCATAGCCCGGTGGACGCCTTGGATGTTCGGCGCCGGACGCTCTCCTCAGCCCTTTGCGAGATGGCAAAAACTGGAAGAGACACCGCATATCCTCGGCGCACAGGTCTGCTCTTGGGCCATCGAGGAGAAGGCGGAAATGGGTCTTCTCTTCGGCAAAGGCCCCGGATTCCCCGAATACGGCCGTCCCGGTCCGCGAGCCCAGATCGCGGCCGAGCGGATGTGGACCGGCGGCAGGACGAGCTACAAGAGCCTTCTCGAACGCACTGGCGCCTCTTATTGGGAGTGACGTCAATTAATTCAACAGGAAAGAGCATTAACAGTGAGAGCCAGAATATGAAGACATTCATTTAAGGTGAGAAAGGGCATGGCCGGCTGAATCTCACCAGTCGAACCTGGTGGCACCACTTCGCAAAGAACACGCTATTGGGCTGCTCAAAATGTCAGCTTGTGTTTTCAGGGCCAACGGCCCGATTATTTGTTTAGCCCAGCCCATCGGGCTGGGAGACCTAATTCGAATGCACGCGGATGATCGTCGTGCGCCGGATGAATTTCTGCGAGGTGTGCGTGTACAAATCTCTTACTCGTAATCTTAATCTCTATGCGGCTATGAGGATTAAAGGTCTACTTCTGAACTTCTGCGCGTTGTGCGTGTACAATGTCGCGTCTCACATTCCTCAAGACTCACGTCTCACGTTTAACGGACACATGTTCATAAAGAAGATTGTCAAATCATCACGAACTCACAGATGGTCAATTCCATGGACTGCAGGCAGCGATTCGTAGATTAGGCTTCCAGCCTGATCATTCATGAAACTGTTCAGGCTGGAAGCCTAAACTACGAAATCGATATCTGTCTGGAGTAATTTGGGATGGGAATCTCAAATAGCGAGATGCGCGACATACAAACCTCTCAATCACTTTACTTAATCTCTTTGCTGTCAGAGGACTAAGATTCAGATTAAGTAAAGAGATTAAGTAATGAGATTGAGAGCGCATAAACATTCTTCGGTTGCGGCCGCAGGCTGGCGTAAGAAATGGAAACGAGAAATATGATGAAAAGACTACTCCCCCTCTTGTGCCTGCTTGCACTACCGGCTCAGGCTGAGGACAAATCTGATAAGGCGCCGCCGAAAAAGAAAGCCGTTGAAAAATATTCCTGGACCCTGGGATACAAGCCCGACAAGACCATTCAGTTTTCTGAACCCGCAGAAGGGGACCCGCTGAAACTGGATCTGTTCTTCCCCGGAAACTACAAGCCGACCGACAAGCATGCCTGCATTGTCTTCTTCTTTGGCGGGGGCTGGAGCGGCGGCAGTACAGATCAGTTTTATGGATACGGAAAATATCTGGCCTCACGCGGGCTGGTCGCCATCTCGGCTCAGTACAGAACCAAGAGAAGCCATAAAGTTACCCCCAGACAATGTGTCGAGGACGGCAAAGAGGCTATCCGCTATATCCGGAAGCACGCCAGCGAGCTCGGCATAGATCCTGACAGAATTGCTGCCGGAGGAGGCTCCGCTGGTGGCCATGTGGCCGCCGCGAGCGCCATGTGTCCCAAGATCGATTCAACGCCCGCGTCTGCTGTTTCCTGCAGACCAGACGCGCTCGTGCTGTTAAACGCTGTTTATGACAATGGCCCTGGAGGGTACGGGCATAAGCGCGTCGCCGAGTATTGGAAGGACATTTCTCCGTTCCACAACATTCGCAAAGGACATCCGCCGACCATCGCGTTCTTCGGCTCGAGAGACAAACTTGTCCCCGTAGCGACGATCAATGCATACCAGAAGCAGATGGCCGGTGCCGGAAATGAATGCGAAACGCATGTTTACGACGGTCAATCCCATGGCTTCTTTCACATCAGCAAGGGCGGCAGAAAAATGTTCGAGGATGTCCTGCTCAAAACAGACGCGTTTCTGGTAAAGAACGGTTTCCTTTCCGGCGAAAACAAGGTCGCCGAATGGACGGTCAATGCCATCGCCCATTTTAAAGCGACACCGACAGGCCAAGCCAAACGCAAAAAGAAAAAGTAGATCCTATGGCTGGGCCGCGATTGGCTCCCCCTGATTCATTCAAAGAGATAGAGACACATGGAATTCTGTATTTGCAGTCGATGCGGTGGCGCATTCGAGGCCTTGTTGATCGAACAATTCTGCAAAGTCTGCCTGATGGAGATGCAGGCGGAGACGGAGGCTGAGCACCAGAGGGAGCTGCTTCAGGAGAAGACGGCGATGGAACAACAGGCCCGGGCAGAGGACGCCGTCAGCGCGTTTCGAGAAAGGCTGCTCGACCTGCGGCTGGAGTATGTCGACGACCCGGACAAGACCGCAAAAAAGGCTGGCGTCATACTGACCACAGGAAACTTCACCTCCCTGCTGAATCAGGGCGGAGAGGCTCGCGACACGCTTCTGGTAGAAATCTCACAGGACGCCTGGTTGGTGGAGGCCTTTGTGAAATCGCAACCCGAGGATTCGCACCATGTCCGCTGGTTTCTGTGCCTGGCTTGCTTGAGCCCGGGCCCCGTCACTGTGGAACGGCTCCTGGCCGCCGGAGCGAACCCGAATTTCAACAGTGAGGATTATCAGGGCGACCCCTGCCCGCTGTGGCTGACCTGTGAAAGAGTCGAAGACTTCACTGGAATTGAGGACCAGGCCACCGAGGAAGAATTGGCGTTGTCTGACGGTTACTTCGAAGTGGTGCAGCTCCTGGTAAAACATGGAGCGGACGTAAACCTCCCCTTGGTCAGCGATGTGCAGGACTATTACGTGGCTGGCTGCACACCGCTGCACGAAGCCGCCATCAGCGATGGTGAGAGATTGGCCGCGTTCCTCGTGGAAAAAGGTGCAGATCGAAACGCGCAGGACAGCCATGGCCGCACCCCGTTCGATATCGCATCCATCGAGTGGGAAGGCAGCGACATTCTGAACATCCTTGCCCCGGATTGACCAGCACGGATTCATCCCTGGCTCCACCCAACGTTCAGAAAAGTAACAAGAGAAACGAATGACCTGACTCCCTTTGCATACGGCTATCCGTTTCGTTAAACAGGAAATTGAGTGCTACACACAACCTGAAACAAAAGGAACACCTATGAGTAATGCCCTTCGGCTTCTAGCCACTCTGTCACTCCTTTCCCCCGCGGCAGCCGAGCAAAAGACAGCGGCAGAAATCCGACAGGAGATGAAAGAAAATGAGATTAAAACGAAAGAGCTTCTGGAAGCTGGCAAACACAAGGAAGCAGTTCGTCTGATGGGTAAGAAGATCATCTCTCTTCAACTGCTGAGAGAGAAAAAAGCAACCTTCGACTCTTACCTTGAAACAATTGATGTTTGCCGGAAGCATGGCTTGAAAGATCAGGGCGAAGCGCTTGTCGCTGGCGCGTGGATGTTTGCGAAAAAGACCGGAAACAAGGAATGGCTTCAAAAAATCCTTGCCATTTCCAAGGCCATGGATCCGGAGGCCTACCAGGCGGCCGTCGAGCGCCGGGAGAAGGTCAAGAATTACAGGCCTGAAACCCCTGCCCAATTCAAAAAAGTAAAACCTTCCTGGCGCCCCATTGATCAATTCCTGCGATTGACGGGCGCGGAAAGGAAGGCGACAAAATCAGAGATAGAGGGATTCATCAGCACTCTCAAAAAGTCACTGGAAGTCCAGGCAGAGAGCCTCGGTGCATGTAATCGATTAGCCCCGCTATACATTACCCAGGGCCGGAAGGATGACGCCATGGCACTGTTAGCAGAGCTTGGCCAGGCCGCGGGAACATCTAGCAAACCGTTCGAAGAGACGCTCGAGCGAACCAAGCTCGAGGTCGCCAAGAACAAGGTTGCTGAGTTAGTCAGGCAGAAGCAATGCAAAGAAGCCCTCGTCGAAGCACAGAAGGCATACGTTGTTCTTGCGAAAGAAGAGCACCAGTTGGATGGATCATACTTTGTGTTCCGGACGGCTATGAATTGCGGCGACAAGCGCGTGGCAAGAGACCACATTGGTCTCGCTCTTCAGGGTCTCAGGGACAAGGAACAGAAAGCATTCTTTGAGAAACTGCGTTCAGAGCTCGAAGACTGAGCGGAAGCAGGCGCCGCACAAGAAGAAGCCCAGAAAAAAAGCCCCGCCGCTGTTGAGGGCAAAGCGAAGGCTCGAAAAAACTGAAGCAACTCCCCCAGCGAAGACTCAACGAAAAGGGAATCATCATGAAGTATCTGTTCACTACTACGGCCCTGGAATCGCTGGTTCGAATCTGACTTTGAATGCAAGCGCGGATGCCGGAGGGGCCCCGTCCGCATCGTAATCCTGCGCTCCAGGCGGCGTCGTGGAACATGATGGACTCAGTAACAGACTCTCCTAATGACATGGAACTTAAACACATCATACCCACCCACGGTGACAAAAAGAGAAGGCAGCTAAGTATGAGCACAGATCAACTCTCCCTGGTCAATACAGCCCTGCTCGGCATGGTATGGTGTTTCAGCCTCGCGATGGCGGAGGAGAATCAGCGGCCCGGCGAATCTCTCAACAGGCCCAACATCATTGTCGTCATGGCAGACGACATGGGGTTCTCCGACCTCGGCTGCTACGGGGGCGAGATCAGGACGCCAACGATCGACCAACTGGCTAAAGAAGGATTGCGGTTTTCGCAGTTCTACAATTGCGCCATCTGCGGCCCCAGCCGGGCCTCGCTGATGACCGGATGTTATCCCTGGAAGGTTGGCCAGGCGCCTGGTCAAAGCATATTCAGGAACCTTGAGCGCAACTGCGTCACGGTGATGCAGCTTCTCAAGGCAAGTGGCTACCAGACTTGTGCGGTCGGGCGGCTGGACATGGTGACGGCGGATAACTGGCATGACCCGGCCCAGGTGGCGGGGGCAGCGGATCGTTTCCTCGGCTCCGCCAGTAACAGCCCCGGCAATTACTATCGGGAAGTCAAGGGCACAGATTTCCGGAGATATCCAAAGGGCACGCCCTGGTTCAAGGACGGAAAGAAATGGAACAGGCCCGACGGGCCATATTCCACGGAATTGATTTCGGATTTCGTGGCAGGATTTATCGAAGAGTCGGCCAAGAGCGAAAAGCCGTTCTTCATCTACGTCTCGCACTATGCGCCACATTGGCCGCTACACGCTGAGGAGAAGGATATCGCGCCATGTCGTGAGCTGTATCAGGGCAAGGATCGAAAAACGCTGATGGAGGCGCGGTTGCAGCGCCAGATTGCGATGGGCCTGATGCCGAAGGGAACCACGTTGCACGATTATATGATCAACGCAAAGCCTGCCCGTGGCGGATACCTCGCGAACGAACGCATGGCGATTCACGCCGCTATGGTCGAGAGCATCGACCGTAGTCTTGCCCGGACCATGACGGCCCTGGAGAAGTCGGGTAAAAGGGACAACACGCTGATTCTGGTGCTGTCAGACAACGGTGCGAGTCACCAGATGGCATACGACAAAGGCAAAGTTCCGGACGGAGTGCGCCCGGGCAGCATGGACACGTTCCTTAATCAGGGCCCCGCAGTAGCAGCGTTGAACAACGTGCCGTTCCGGAATTACAAGGTATCCAATTTTGAAGGCGGCATCGCATCGCCATTAGTCGCGTGGTGGCCCCGTGGACTTGTCAGCAAAGGGCGCATCTCTCGCCGCCTCACACATATCGCGGACATCATGCCCACCTGTCTGGAGTTGGCCGGAGTGATTCATCCAAGCCAATTTGAGGGGCGAGACGTCATGCCGCTGGACGGAAAGAGCTTTGTTTCCGTTCTCCGGGCTGAGGACGAAGCAGGCGCCTCCCGCGTCCTCGCGTGGCCCAAGGCCGTTCGGGACAACGAATGGAAGCTCGTCTGGCAAAACCCAGCTAAGCCAGAGCTGTTCAACATAAGTAAAGACCGAAACGAGATGAGAAACCTCGTGGCTGAATTCCCGGAACGAGTTCACAAGATGAAGCAACTCCACTCGAAGCTCTTCTCAATCAACAGGAGGTCCAAATGAAGACCGCAAGGAGCTGGGCCTGGAAATCACACACGATTACCGCAGCCCAGAGTGGAAGGGTCAAGCCAAGTGAATATCTCTTTTCTGCCTCAACGAATAGAATGTATGCGCGACGATCAATTCACCAAATGTCATGACCTCCATCTCCGCCGAAAATCTGCATTACTTCAGCGAGGGCACCCACCAGCAATGCTACCGTGATTTCGGCGCGCAACTTTGCGAGAGCGAGAGTCAGCAGGGCGTTCGATTCGCTGTCTGGGCGCCGAACGCGGACAGTGTTTCCGTCATTGGTGAATTCAATGAGTGGAATCCCGCGTCCCACGCGATGCGTTTACGAAACGAGAGTGGGGTGTGGGAGATATTCATTCCAGGATTGAAGGGCGGTGAGCTCTACAAATTTCATGTCGACAGCCCCAACAAGGGCGTCATCGTCAAGAGCGATCCCTTCGCTTTTCAGACCGAGATGCGGCCAAATACGGCATCCATGGTCTGTGACCTTGATGACTACATCTGGAACGATTCGGACTGGCTGAAAGGCCGCGCTAAACACCTTCCCCATGAAGGACCGCTCTCCATCTATGAGGTGCACCTCGGGTCATGGCGGAGGGTGCATGAAGAAGGGAATCGTCCCCTCAATTACCGCGAACTTGCCGAACAGCTCATCGGCCACGTCAAGTATCTCGGGTTTACGCACATCGAATTGCTGCCGGTAGCGGAACACCCGCTCGATCAGTCATGGGGATACCAGGTCACCGGATACTTTTCAGTAACGAGCCGGTTCGGATCGCCGCAGGATTTCAAGCATTTCGTGGACTGCTGCCACCAGGCCGGTATCGGCGTGATCCTCGATTGGGTGCCCGCGCACTTCCCGACCGATGGGCACGGCCTGTCCGTGTTCGATGGCTCGTGCCTCTACGAGCACGCGGACCCACGGCAGGGCTATCACCCGGACTGGAGTACGAGCGTCTTCAATTACAGTCGCAATGAGGTGCGCAGCTTCCTGATCTCGAATGCGCACTTCTGGTTCGATATCTATCACATCGACGGGCTTCGGGTCGATGCGGTCGCCAGCATGCTTTACCTGAACTACTCCCGTGAGGAAGGCGACTGGATCCCGAACGCATACGGCGGCAAGGAGAACATCGGTGCCATCGAGCTTTTGCGAGACGTGAACTCGTCTGTCTCGGCCCGCCATTCGGGGGCGTTCATGGTGGCCGAAGAATCCACCGCCTGGCCAATGGTCTCCCATCCCGCAGACAAAGGCGGGCTCGGCTTCCATTTCAAATGGAACATGGGATGGATGCACGATTCGCTCGAATTCCTTGCCACCGATCCACTCTATCGGAAACACCATCTGGACAAGGTGACGTTCAGCCTGCTCTATGCTTTTTCGGAGAATTACGTGCTCCCGCTCTCGCACGATGAAGTCGTCCATGGCAAGCGAAGCCTGCTGGGCCGCATGCCCGGTGAGCACGAACAGCGTTTCGCAAATCTGCGCATCCTGCTGACCTTTATGTACGGTCACCCGGGCAAGAAACTCCTCTTCATGGGCGGAGAATTCGGCCAGTACAACGAATGGAATTCCGACGCCGCGCTTGACTGGTATCTGCTGCAGTACGAGACGCACCAAGGCGTCCAGAAACTGGTCCACGATCTCAACCGCATCTATAAAACCGAACCCGCGCTCTACGAAATGGACGCGGAGTCACACGGTTTCGAGTGGATCGATTTTTCAGACACGGATACGCAGCTCGTCTCCTTCATCCGTCGCGCATCGGATCCGGATGACTTCCTGATCTTCATCTTCAATCTCACCCCCGTCCCCCGCGGCCCTTATCGAATCGGCGTCCCGAGGGAGGGATTTTATCAGGAACTGCTCAACACAGATTCCTCCCATTACGACGGCACCGGCATGGGCAACCTCGGCGGCATCGAGGCGGATGCGAAGCCATTCCATCTGCGGGATTACTCGATTGAAATGACGATACCACCGCTGTGCGGGTTGGTATTCAAACCGGGGATGAAGAGGGCCGCGGATGAAGAGGGCCGCGGATGAAGATTCAGACCCGAGCCTGACCAGGAAAACAAACAAGGCGTCGACTCGTAGAATAGGCTTCAGGCCCGATCAACGTAGTCCCGGGTCCACTACTCCTAAGGCTGGCTTAGCCCGCAGTGGTGTTGACGCTCCGCGGCAACTTGTCGCGGAGCGCCAAGACCACGATTTGTCTCCGCGGCACGCGGAGAAGTGACATACAAAGACTCTACTGGCCGGTCAGAAGCCGGTCTGCGAATATTTCAGGAAGGTCTTCTTCCCGAATGAGGGAGGCAGCCTTTTCTCTGTCGTATTCGATACGGCGCCACTCGACCGTTCGTGTTTCAGTATCGTAAAGACAATATCGTGCCCGCGGATCCCGGTCGCGTGGCTGACCAACAGCGCCCGTATTGATCAATGCCGATACGCCCGGAGGAATCGTCACGACATCGTCACTGGAGTAACTGACAGGGGATTCGTTCAGATAAATAAGCTGGATGTGCGTGTGGCCCATAAATACATCCATTGCCTGTGCGGCGCCAAATGCCTCTTCCGCATCTTCAACTTTCAGAACGTACCGTTTCGCTCTGTGAGGCACGGTCGAGCCGTGGACGATCTGCACGCCGCCCTCAACGATTTCCTGAGGAAGATCTCGCAGAAAATTCTTTTCCTCCCGTGAAAGCGCACCCCTGCAATAATAGACAGAAAGCCTGGCGCGAGGATTGAATTCCTCCGGAGAGCAAGCTTCATCGCCAGCTACGGCCAGTTCCCAGTTTCCTGCAATGACTGGCCAGCCTCGTTCGCGCACAAGTTGGAGGCACTCCCTTGGATTAGCGCCGTAACCTACGACGTCCCCATGGCAATAAGCTTTTCCCGGGCGAATGGTATCTACGTCTGCCAGAACAGCTTTCAGCGCCTGCAGGTTACCGTGTATGTCTCCGAGTACAGCGATCTTCATTTCAGATTACTCCGTGGTTCTTTAGAGCTTCATGGAAGGTATTCATAAACTGCACCGCCTCCGAATCGACGGGTCTCTGATGTTCCTCTCTGGTCGAGTCCTGAATTCTCTTTCGGGCGTCGAAAAGCCTTCGTTTCACTGTTCCGTGAGGTACATTAAGAAAATTGGAAATCTCGCGGTGCGTCAGGCCCTTGACATAGTAGAGCGCCAGGATCTGACAATGGTCATCAGAGAGTTCTTTTATGACTTTCAGGATGCGTTCGATCCACGGCGCTTCGTCGTCTGTTTCCGCCGACGGGATCAGAGGATCGAGCAACGACTGTTCGTCCAGGTACTCGGCCTCCCGCTTCTTGCGTCTGCGTCTTTTGTCCGCCCAGGCCCAACATTCTCGAAGAGTGATCTGACGAAGCCAAGACGCAAACCGTGACGGTTCCTTCAGCGAATCCAGTTTCAGGTAGGCCTTGAGAAACGTTTCCTGGACCACATCTTCAGCGACTGTCACATCTTCAAGCACATTATAGGCGAGGGCATAAACAAGTCCGCGATACTTCAACGCCAACTCATCGAAGCCAGTCCTGTCCCCTTGCAGACACCGCGCAACCGCCTCGCTTTCGATGACTCCAGGGTCCGGTTCTGTGTTGTTCAGTTCAGTATTCACTTGACGAGGCAGACCAATACCCTGAGTTTTCCTAACAGAACCGGAACCCTCCTTCAGTAATAATAGAGGGCCCTCAAGGCAAAGGGTTCGGATAAACCATGATGAGGCCTTTGCCGAGGATCTCTGAAGCGCTCTCCTTCTTCCATTGCAGGACAGAAAGTAAATCCTCCTGACCTGTCGAGACTTCAACAGAAGATCGTCGCAAGCGTCGAGCAGAAAGGAATGCCATATGGACCGCGGACCAAGACGTAGAATCGTCCAGAGAGCCTTCTCGGAATGCCTTTCTCGGATTCGGCGGTTCGATGAGGTCGGGGAAGAGGAGTTCTCTTCCGCCGTACGGGACATACCGGATGTACTGCGCGAACTTGCGACTCAACTCGAAAACCCTCCGGATGAGATCGCAGCTCATTCGGAATTACCGGGCCTGGAAGGTTACGCTCGGTGGGCCGACGGATACGACTGCAATGAAGACAACGTCGTTATCGCGGCCGAAGAGGAAATCATCTGGAAACTCATCGGGCCACCACGGGGCCTGCGCGTTCTTGATGTCGGCTGCGGAACCGGGCGCCATGCCATACCGTTGGCCTCCCAAGGCGCCCAGGTAACGGGTATCGAGCCAACGCCAGAGATGCTCTCGCTGGCAAAGGAGAAGGCACAGGCACTGGGGCTCAGCATTGATTTTCATTCCGGCAACATCGAGAGCCTCGGCTCAGAGCCAGGCGAATTCGACCTTGTCCTCTGTTGCCTGGTATTGAGTCATGTCGAAGAGATCTCCGAAGCAATCACAAATCTCTCTCGCCACCTGGGGTGCGGCGGGCGTCTCATCGTGAGCGACTTTCATCCAATTAATCTTCTCCTGGGAAGTAGAACCTCTTTCACCGCAGAGGGAAAGAAGTTCATCGTCCCCAATTGTCTCCATCTCCCCTCCGATTATTTCTCAGCCATGATATCCGCTGGCCTGAGAGTGACGCAGTTTTTTGAAGAAGGCCAGTTGGAGAGGTTCCCCGGGATCCCGATGGCTCTGATCATGGAAGCCCGGCAGAGGGGCTCTGCAGATGCGCACTAATATGATCCATTTGCGGAGACTACCATTAGCTCTTTTCGGATCGCGTGCTGACAGGTGAGCCATTCAATGAAGCCCACAGAGCAGCAGGTCAACACTGCAACGAAAAGGAAACAGGTTAACTGCGGAGAGGCATAGTATCGATTGCTGCCTGGCGTGGCAGTCTCCCCGAGCGTCTTTGGGAGTTCCACTGCAGCTTCCGCCACGACAGATTACTCCTCGACTTTGACAAGAATCAACCGGTCGAAGTAAATCGCGTTCTTTTCGTCCGGTTTGCCGTGCTGGTACGTGGGGCCGGTGAGCTTGAGCGAGACATAGATGTCCCACTTCGCATCCATTCGGGTCGGGTCGTGCAGCATGTCCAGCGGCTGTTGGACCTGCCACGATTTCGTCAGCCAGACATAGCACCGCGGGGTGACGATCGTGCGGCCGAGTTTATACAGTTGGTAGCCGGGGCCGATGATGGAATCTCCGTCGAGAGACACGCCGACGTCTCGTTCGTTCAGGCGGCGGCCGATCAGACCGCGGCCGGCAGTCTGATCGTACACGCCCATGCAGAAAGGCATCTCGTCGTTGTGCTCGCCGGAGACGGCCATACCGAATGCTGAGTCCGGATCGGTAACGACCTGGTAACGCCGCCGGCCCGGCTTGACGTGGTGTCCCGGGATGTCAAGGATGCGATTAGGCTCGATGCTGCGGAACTGCGCGGGCAGAGGGCAGTAGTCCTTGCCGCGGCAGAGGCCGTCGAGGTAGGCGGAGGCGTGACCAACGGCTTCCCTG
>Ga0066833_10000974_pt1 | contig 11664 bp, 6 predicted proteins | sample ETNtaG_13_FD_66728 | JGI IMG/M metagenome (GOLD analysis project Ga0066833, IMG submission 66728) | Marine microbial and viral communities from oxygen minimum zone, Eastern Pacific Ocean - ETNP201306PF47B | ecosystem: Environmental > Aquatic > Marine > Oceanic | place: Pacific Ocean: Eastern...
CCCAGCGAATCTCCTCAGGGCCTTTTCAGGCGAAAAGTCCTGTGGCAGGGAATGGCGCTCACCGAGCAACTCGATCAACAGCGGCACGCAGGACGGCTCCCTCCGGCCGACCAGGCTGTCCAGGAGTCTTGCCAAAAGGGGGCCGGTGAGTTTGGAATCTGGGGCCCCCACGCGCTCCAGAACCTGCTCAGGCGGGTGAGCACGCAGGATCTTGCCGGCCGCGCTCGGAACGCAGCCCTGGACTAGACTATCGGGGTCGTTCAGGAGCGTGGCCAGTTTCGGGAGCGCCTGTATCCGCCTGAACTCGCCGAGCGCCTCTGCCGCGTACCGCCGGACCATCGCGTCCGGATCCCCGGACCGCGAGAGCACCTTGCCCCAGCTCTGCGCGTCCCTCACCCGCGCGACGTACCGGCACGCCGCGGCGCGAAATAGAGGATTGGGGGAATCCAGGAGCGAACGGAAAAGGGCGACATCCTTCGGATCGTCAGCCAGGAACAGCCGGTTCCTCCACTCGTCATACATATTTCGGCGTGAGTCCGCGGCCTTCGCGATTAGCTCACGGGTCTCTGGGGCCTTCCTTCTCGGCGGCAGGACTTCGGCCAAGAGTTTTCGTACGTCAGGCAATGGGAATTCAGGGACAGTCATCTCCCCTTCGGCCCGAATGGTCAGCAGTGTCCCGAAGAGGATAAGAAGCCGCATGAGTCTGCCCATGGGTGGTTGCTCTTCGCCCCGTGGCTGTGGGGGCTGTGGGGTCACTATTTTTATCATTTAAAACTTGATGACTCTGTGAATCCTGTTAAACGGCCGGACAACACGACGAACTATGTTGAGCTCGGGCGGGTCTCCGTCAGGATGTCTGCGCCACAGCGACCCTGATGGGTGACCTCATCTGTCACTTTGGAATGATGGGCAGAACCAGGTGCGACGGATGCTCTGAATTGTGAAAGACGGTCTGCTTGGCCGTGCAGATCTCGGTATCCGTTGCTGGATCGTTGCCGGTATTCAGGTTGCGATCGAATCGAGGAAAGTTACTCGATGAGACTTCGAGCCGGATGCGATGCCCTTCCAGAAACAGGTTGCTCGTTTCCCAGAGCACCAGGTGATATTTGTAGATAGTATCGGGCTCGATAAGCGTCGGTTGCTCGAAGGAATCTCGGAATCGAGCGCGGATGATGCCGTCACAGATAATGATCGCCTGCCCGCGTGGGTGAACATCCACGAGCGCGGCCGTGAAATCGGTGTCCGGTGCGTTCGAGGCTGCGAACAGCTTCAGCACGATCGGGCCGGTGACCTCGGTATCCTGCTCCAGAGGCTTGCTTGTATAGACAAGGACGTCGTCACGCCGCTCGATGGATCTGCGTTCACGGGGCCCGGTGTTTTCCGGGAACATGCTCTGGCCGCCGTAGGTGGGCACCGGGTCTATCGGGTCGTAGGTGAATTCGTCCGGCGGCTCATCCTGCGGCGCTTGCCGGCTGAGGCCGCCATCTCCGTGCAGCGAGTTGGCCCGCCCGCGGCTGTGCAGGTAGAAATGGGCATACTGGGTCCGGGCGAGGGGCCACTCATTCTCTGAACGCCACGCGTTCTCACCCATCACGAAAATGCGGACCGGCGGCTCGTCATCGATGCCGTTCTCGATGCCTTTGAGGCGGCGGTCGTACCAGCGGATGTGCTCGCCGGGAATATCGACCCTGGCATTGATCCCGTAAGCGATGTCGCCAATGGCCTCTTCGCTGCCTATCGATTTGTGCGACCACGGCCCGATGATGATCTTGGACTGTGCCCGCACTTCCGGTGACATGGACTTCGTGGTCAGGCCCTTGAAACACTTGAAGCCCTCATGGACCAGGTTGTCATACCAGCCGGTGATGAAAAGGGCCGGCGCTTCCACATCGTGATACCGGAACTTCATGCTGTAAGCAGACCAGAAATCATCAAACGTCGTGTGTCGAATGATCTCTCGATAGAAGGGCCGATCCGCCACATCATCGAGCGCGGTGACCAGGGGCAGGCGGCGATGGATCGCATCCATGTCCATCAGGTTCGCATGCTCGGCTTGCAGCATTCGGCGGCCCAGGAACATGAAATTCATCGCGTTCTGAAGCTGCAGTACGCCGTTGTAGCGCAAGTGCCCATAGTTATCTTCCTGGTTGGCGATAGGGACCATCGCTTTCAGATGTTTGCTCTGCAGATGTGCCGGCAGGAGCTGCGTGAAGCCCGGATACGAGACGCCGAACGTACCGATGTTGCCATCGCTCCACGGCTGCTGCCCGATCCATTGGTGCGTATCATAGCCGTCGTTGGTCTCATCAATATAAGGTCTCCAATTGCCGTCCGATTCATACCTGCCCCGGCAGTCCTGCTGCAGCACTGCGTAGCCTGCCTTTACGAAATCCTGGGCCCAGGCCACGTATCGGGGGTGTTGAGTGCTGTAGGGGCTGCGGATCAGCAGCGTGGGGAACCGGCCTTTCCGTGCCGGCCGATACAGCACACCATGAAGGAGAACGCCGTCTCGGGCAGGAGTGAGGATGTCAAGCTGGATATCGACAGGTGTGTCTGGCATGGCTGGTCGAGTCTGCCGCGGGCTGTTTGCGGTGGGAGGCTATTCTACATCTTTTCCTCAGATGAAGAACTTCGCCGGCTCCTGCTTCACCGTCAGGCATGAATCCACGGCCTCGACAGCAACAGACTGAACCAGGACTGGCTGGGGACTGGCCCTGCAGAAAAGAAGTCTCGACTCTGGTCGTTCCTCATTGGGCCGGTTTTCTGTTCCTATCCCGATGAGATTTTCCGACAGTACAAAGAAACGGCCAGGAGCATCTTGCTCCTGACCGTCATCCCGTAGACACCGGAGTGTTGTTTGTCTAGCGGCGGCGGCCGCCAGATGACCTTGAACTCCCTCCGGATTTCTTAGATGTCGATGACCGGCTCTTGGTCGAGCGGTTCTTGGTCGAGCCGCTCTTGGAGCGTGAGCTCGATGACTTACTCTTGCCGGCCGAGCTGCGGCTCGAGCCTGACTTTGAGGCCGAACGGCTGCCTGTGCCGCTGCGTGAGCTCGCGCTCTTCGTCTTGCTCGAGCTGCTGCGGCGTGAAGCTGCTGCAGACTTGCCGGAACTCCCCGTGCCGGAACGGCTCACTGAGCCCTCGACCTTGCGGCCATCTTCCGTGCGGCTCACTGTCTTTTCACGGTCGGTCTGCCGGGAGGCACCCTTCGAGTTCGAGCGGGTCGTGGTACTCTCGCGCTTGCGGCCGTCTTCAGTTTTGGTCACCGTTCCCGATGACTCAGCGGTGCGGGTGCCACCTTTGGGGCCTGTCGTCTCACTTGAGCGGCTCCGTTCGATGCCGTTTTCAGTCTTGGTCACCGTTCCCGATGATTCAGTGGTGCGAGTGCCACCTTTGGGGCCGGTCGTCTCACTTGAGCGGGTCCGTTCGATGCCGTCTTCGGTCTTAGTTACTGTGCCCGAGCTGCTGTGAGTCGTGGTCTGACCATTCTTCCCGGTTCGTTCACCGGTTGTCTCAATGGTCCGGCCGTCTTCGGTTTTGTTGATTGTTGTTTCGGAACTGCGGCTGGTGGTCTCGCCCTGGCCGGTGGTGCGCTCACCTTCACGGCTGATGGTCACCGAGCCGTCGTCATTCTTTGTAATCGTCTTGCTGCTGTCGGTTGAAACGCTTCCTCCCTTGGAGTTTGTGCCCGTGGTCGAGCGCTCCATGGTGACTCCGTCATCCGTCTTCGTGCGAGAGCCAGTGGTTTCGCGTTCGTAGGTCGTTCCATCGCGGCGTGTGCCGGTGGTTGTGCCGGTGGACTCCCGGCCGTCTTCCGTCTTGGTGATCGTGCCGGTGTGATCGCGGTTGGCGGTGTCACCGTTGCCGAATGTCTTGTCGGAGTGGCCTTCGACTGTGGCGGTGCCGTCGCCATTCTTGGTGACCGTCCGTTCTCTGTCGGTATCCACAGAATGGCCTTTGTCGTCTTCCTTGTGAGTCTGGCTGGTCTTGGTGCGGGAGTTGCCGTCTTTGCTGCGCTGCACTTCTGTCGTGCTGGTGCCGGTTCTGTCTTGCATGATTCCCTTGCGTTTCTTCAACCAGTTGCGCCAGCGGTCTCTCAGGCTGGTGTTGTCGGCTTTCTCTGAAACGATGGCTTCGGAATCGTCTGCATTGGATTGAACCGGGATGAAGGTCATCATGCTGCCGATAGCGATGAACAGGCTGAGCTTCTTCATTTGTGTTTCCTCAAATTGAAGGGGATGGATTTCAAGTGGATGGTGTGGAAAGCACTCTTCGTGCCAATGGACCTTCTTAGAGCTAAGCAACTCTACCCAATCATTTTATGATCGCTTGTCGGTCCTGAGCAGGTTCTGAAGAAGACCTGTGTAGGTATCTCACACAGGGCCGTGTGGGATTCAGCCGCGGCTCCGTGGTCCATGTGCTCCGCGACCGCTTGATCCTATCGGGATGCACTCCGCATGAATTCGACCCGGAATACCTGTGCCAGCCGCATCCCTTGTTTCGGCGGCTATGCCTGCTCGTTAATGCGATCTATGAGCGTTCGGAATCGTCCCACGTCCCACGAGTCTGTCTTGAACACCAGCCGTGGCAGATGCCTCAGATCCGAAGCATCCTCCTCTTCAGACAACGCGCCTTCGTGGATTTGAAAACCGCCTTCTGACAGCAAGTCATCAAATTCGAAGGTCAGATCATCCGCGAAAGCCTGCCCCGGATTCGACTTCAACCGCATGACCAGCCGGTCGCCTACGAAACGTTTGGAATGAAAGACCCCATAGAAACGAGAGATCTCATCACAGGCATCTTCAAGATTATCGGTCACGCTGAACAGATTGAGATCGCCTTCGGAAATCAGCCCGTTATCCAGCAATTCCTGTCGCACGAATCGCTCCCAGCGTTGCCAGTAATCTCCGCCCGGCACATCGACAAGCACGATCGGCATCAGGTTGCTCTTGCCCGTCTGCACGAGTGTCAGGCTTTCGAAGGCCTCGTCCATCGTCCCGAACCCGCCGGGAAAGCAGGCAAGGGCATTCGTCTCCTTCAGAAAGAGCAGTTTGCGCGTGAAGAAATAACGAAATGTGACCAGCTTCTCGTCACCGACAATGAATTCATTCGCGGTCTGCTCGAAGGGCAGCCGAATATTCAGGCCAAAGCTGCGATCGCGACCGGCTCCCTCATTCCCGGCCTGCATGATCCCCGGGCCCGCGCCGGTAATGACCATAAACCCGCGGTCGGCGATCATCTCGCTGAATTCCTTCGCGTGCTTGTATTCCGCCGATTCAGGTTTCGAGCGCGCCGACCCGAAGACACTCACTTTTCGCAGATGCCGATAACCTGAAAAAATCTTGAACGCATAACGAAATTCTTTGAAGGATTTGTTCAGCAGTTTGAAATCGATCCGAGCCGCATCATCTTTAATGAGACTCAGGCACGTCCGGATCATCTCTTCCCCCAGGTCCACATTCTCCGAATCACTGAAATCGAAAAGGAGCTCCTTGATGAGATCGTTGCGTTCACTGTTGGTCATAGAATCCCTCGCAGTTGGTGTTTTCCAGGCCAGGACTGAATATAGGCCGACCTAGGAAGTGAGGCAAAGGGTTGCCTCCAGCCAATAGTTCAGGAAGAGACGAGCGAACCGAATGTCCTCAAACAGAGAAATGATGCACGATCAAGCACCCCCTCTCGAGCTCAGCGATAACGAAGGGCCTTCCATCCACTGCTTCGGCCGCGACGCCATGTCCACGACCTTCGAGATCTTCATCGAAGGCCAGGATGCTGCCTACGCCGAACAGGCTGCCCTTGAAGCCCTGGACGAAATCGCCCGCGTCGAAGAGGAGCTCAGCCGCTTTATACCCTCCAGCGACATCGCTCAGATAAACGCGCTCGAAGTCGGCGAGACCTGGAAGCTCGGTATCGAAGCCTACCAATGCCTCAGACTGGCTAAACAGATGTACGAGGCAACTGCCGGTGTATTCGATGCGGGCGCAGGCTCAGACGCCAGCATCGATAGTCTACAATTAGACGAAGATGCCATGGGCTGCACCGTAGCGTCCAAAGGACTCCGCATCGACCTCGGCGGCATCGGCAAAGGATACGCACTCGACCGCGCTGCAGACATGCTGCGGGACTGGAGCATCGATTCTGCTCTTCTCCACTGCGGACAAAGCACCGCGCTTGCCCTGGATACACCGTCGGGTGAGCCCGGCTGGAACATAAGCATCCGCGATCCCCGCGACCACACACTGCACCTGGCACGTTTGCAGATCTGCAACCAGTCCCTCAGCGGTTCGGGCGTCCTTCTCCATGGCCAACACATCATCGACCCACGGACGCGGGAACCTGCTCAGGCTAAGGAGGGGACGTGGTCGCTTGCGAGCTCGGCCGCTATCGCAGACGCGCTCTCGACCGCTTTGATGGTGATGCAACCAGATGAGATTGAAATCTACTTTGCCGCGCACCAATCACATTCCGGCCTTGTGCTGCCGAGAGATTCAGACACCTTCATGAGATGGGGCCAATGGCAGCTCTCCGATGAAGAGGAGGCAGACGCGGATGAAGAGACCACGGATGAAGAGGGCCACGGATGAAGAGGGCCACGGATGAAGAGGGCCACGGATGAAGAAGGCCGTGGCTGAAAGAGGCCCGCGGTTCTCATTGTCCGCGATTGTTTTCATCCGCGGTTGCTTTTATCCGTGGCCCTTCTTCATCCGTGGCCCTCTTCATCCGTGGTCTCTTCATCCGCGGCTCGCCTCTGCAATCCCTCAAATGAATGGAAACTCCGGGCGCCCGTCTTACGATTCATCGGCGCGGCATACCGACATAACTCCACGATGCTCGAATCATGAAGAATCTCCCCCTTTTCATTGCGGCCGTCACCCTCACAATCTCCGCTTCTCACGCCGAGCGCAGGCTCCGCAAGGACCTCGTCGAGAAAATCCTCGCGGCCGCGCCGACCAAGTCCCGAGTCCAGCCCAGGCAGGCCCGCAAGGTCCTCATTTACACACGTGCCACCGGTTTCGTGCACAGTTCCATTCCCTATGGTGCACGGGCCATCGAGGCCATGGGCAAAAATACCAAAGCCTTCGAGCCGACCATTACTGATGATCCGTTCATGTTCGAGGCTGACAAACTCAAGGATTTCGATGCCATCTTCCTCGTGAACACAACCGGCGATCTGTTCAGAGCCAAGAAGCCCGGCGAAAAGATGGACGCGGCCACTTCGGCTCGACTCCGTGAAAACCTGGAGAAATTCATCCTCAACGGCGGAGGACTCGGCGGATGCCACGCGGCCACCGATTGCTTTTACTCGTGGCAGGGCTTTGGTCTCATGCTCGGCGGCTACTTTTCCGGCCATCCCTGGCATGAAAAGGTCGGCATCAAGCTCGACGAGCCCGACCATCCATTAGTCGCCGCGTTCAGTGGACAGGATTTTTTCATCACCGACGAAATCTATCAGTTCCGTGCGCCATGGTCCCGCGGGCGTCTTCGCGTGTTGCTCAGCCTCGATGTCACCAAGACGAATATGAACAAGGGAGGCATCCGGCGAAAAGACGGCGATTTCGGCGTGAGCTGGATTCGCAATCACGGAAAGGGACGCGTCTTTTACAGCTCCCTGGGGCACCGGGAAGAGATCTACTGGAATCCGATGGTCATGAAGTATTACCTCGACGGTATCCAGTTCATGGTGGGCGACCTGGAAGTTGATGCCACGCCCAGCGGCGACGTCCGCCCGTTCAAATCACTGTTCAGCGGGTCGGATACATCCGCGTTTGAATTTAAATCCGGGGGCTGGGTCGCTGAAGAAGGCGCGCTCGCGCTCAAGCGAGGAGGCGGCTACGCCTGGACAAAAGAGTCTTACGGCAACTTTGTCCTCGACCTGGATTTCAAGCTGAGCAAAGGCGCCAACAGCGGCATTTTCATCCGCACGGGCAACAAGGGTGACGCGGTGCAGTCCGGCATCGAAGTGCAGGTCTACGATACCTTCGGCAAGGAGAATCCCGGCAAGAACGACAACGGCGCGGTCTACGATGTCATGGCCCCCAGCAGCAATCCGCTCAAAAAGGCTGGCGAATGGAATCACTACACCATCACCTGCTACGACAACAAGATCGAGATCGTCCTCAACGGCGCGCAGATCATAGATATGGATCTCGACAAGTGGGCCGAGGCCGGCAAAAACCCGGACGGCTCGAAAAACAAATTCCGCACCGCGTACAAAGATATGCCTCGCGAGGGCTTCATCGGCTTCCAGGATCACGGCAACGCGGTCTGGTATCGCAACGTGAACGTGCTTCCGCTGAACAAAGAACGCCGCGCCGCAGTGAGCTCCCTCGCCGGCGTCAGCGAAGACCAGCGTCTGCCAAGACTCCTCGAACAACTCGCCGGGGCCAAAACCAACAAGGCCCGCAAAGACACCGAAGCCATCCTGATCTACGCCGCCCGAAGCGTGGCTGATCAGGCCCGCCGAGCCGACCTCATCCTCGACGCGCTTAAAGGCGCCAGCAAAGAGGTCCGCATCTCGCTGCTTCGCATGATGGGCAACATTGGAGGCGAAAAGGTCCTCGGCGTCCTGCGTAATTCGTGCAATGAAACCGATCCCGGGATCCGCGCGGCCGCAGTACAGGGCCTCGCCAACTGGCCGGACACAATCGTCATGGACGAGCTCCTCGAAATCGCCAGGACAGCCAAAGAAGAAAACATCAAATCGATCGCCATCAAAGGCTACGCCTCGAAGCTCAAACAGCCATCTAGCCGAAGCGCAGAGGAAACACTTAATCTCTACAAGAACGCTATCGCCCTCGCACCCACGGCCGAGCGCAAGATGCTCCTCGATGGCGTCGCTGGCATGCAGAGCCTGAATACGCTTAAGGCACTGGAAGGCTGGTTCGGTGATGCCAACCTGCAGACCGATGCGGGCTGGGCCATCGTCAAACTCGCGGGTGCGCTCAGCTCGAAATACAAATCGGAATCCGAAGACATTCTTGTGAAGGTTGCCACCGCAACAAAGGATGGAGGGCTCAAGCGAAGCGCGCAGCAGGCCATTGACAAGATCCATCAATTCGAAGATTTCATCACAACCTGGCTGTTCTCCGGCCCTTATATGGATAAAGACGCGAGAGCGCTTCTGAAGACGCCATTCCCGCCGGAGTTCGGCCTCGCCGATGCTGAAACCGAAGAGATCGACCTCGAAGCAGATGAGACAGAAAACGAAACAGATGTCAGCAAACCAGGTGCGCGCTGGCAATCCGCAACCACCGGCGAAGGCAACAACGCCTGGATGGTCGATTTCAACAAGCTGGCTCGCGGCAGTAATCGCGCCGCCTATTTGCGCACCTGGGTACGTTCGGAAAAGGCCCAGAAGGTGCAGCTTCAGATCGGATCGGACGACGGCGTCAAAGTCTGGCTCAACGGCAAGGTCATCCACACCAAAGATGTCAACCGGGGCATCCAGCCCGGTCAGGACAAGGTCAACGTGGATTTGCAGGCCGGATGGAACGAGATCCTCATGAAGGTACGCCAGGGCGGCGGTGGCTGGTCTGCTTGCGCACGCTTCCGCGCCATCAACGGCAAAAGCGCCGCCGGCCTCCTTCTGCCCGGTGACAAAGGCAGCCTCGAAGCCGCGGTCAACGCCCTCAAAGATCCCAAACAGAATCAGAACGCCGCGGCCGCTCTCATCACCATGTGCCTCGCCGCACCCGACAAAGCAAAAGAAAAACGGAGTGCCCTCAAGGTCGCCATCGATATTACGCAGGACAACGGAATCAAGGATGCGGCCCGGAATCTGGCAAAGTGAGCGTAATAAGTAATGAGTAATAAAGTAAAGAGCAGGAGGTGAATGTTCTGGTCCTCCGCACGCATCCCAACACTCCATCATTCAATTTCTCCAACATTCCATTTCTCCACACTTCACTCTCACACCATGCAATCCAACACTCGCCGCAAATTCCTCAAAGCCGCTGCTGCTACGGCTGCCTCTCCTTACGTCATCACCTCCACCGCTCTCGGCGCTAAAGGGCGTCCGCCGGCCAGTGAACGGATCACCTTCGGATTCATCGGCATCGGCGGCATGGGGAATGGAAACTTGGGGAGCTTCATCGGATTCCCGGAAGTCCAGGGACTTGCGGTTTGCGATGTCGATACAAAGAAACGAAACGCCGCGCAGGCCAAAGTCGAGAAGAAATACTCGCACGAAAAAGAGAGCGGCAACTACAAAGGATGCGATGCATACGTCGACTTCCGTGAGCTGACCGCCCGCAAAGATATCGATGCGGTCATGATCGCCACACCGGATCACTGGCACGCGCTGCCGGCAATCGATGCGGCCAAAAATGGCAAAGACATCTACTCCGAAAAACCGATGTCGCTCACTATCGGCGAAGGCCGCGCCATGGTGAATGCGGTCCGTCGCTATGGGCGCGTCTTCCAGGTAGGCAGCCAGCAGAGGTCATCCAGCAATTTCAGGTTCGCATGCGAGATGGTTCAGAGTGGGCGGATTGGCAAAGTGCACACGGTCTACGTGAGCGTCGGCGGGCCTTCATCCGATTGCTACCTGCCGGCCGAGCCTGTGCCGGAAGGGCTCGACTGGGACCGCTGGATTGGCCCCGCGCCGTGGCGGCCATACAACAAGAGACTTCATCCGTTCAGTTGGCGCTCATTCCGTGATTACTCCGGAGGCGGCATGACCGACTGGGGCGCGCACCACTTCGATATAGCCCAGTGGGGGCTGGGCATGCATCACTCCGGCCCGGTCGAGATCATCCCGCCCGACGGCAAAGACGTGAAGTATCTCACCTACAAATACGCAAACGGCGTCACCATGTATCACCGCGGCGGTTCAAAGGGCGTCAAGTTCTTCGGCACAGACGGCTGGGTAGAGGTCTCAAGAGGCTACCTCAAGACATTCCCCGAAGAGCTCAAGGACACACCGACCCAGCCCGGAGAAGTCCATCTCTACCAAAGCAAGAACCATCGTGGCAACCTGATCGATTGCATCAGATCACGCAGGAAGACTATCTGCGATGTCGAAATCGGCTGCCGCTCTGTCACCGTCTGCCACCTGGGCAACCTCGCCTACTGGCTCAAGCGCCCACTCAAGTGGAATCCGGACAAAGAAGAATTCGTCAACGACCCCGAGGCCAACCGCTGGATCGATCGCCCCAAGCGCGGCGAGTGGAAGCTGGAGGTCTGACCCCACGTGCACCCAGGATTCAAGAACCACAAAGAGCACAGAAAAGAAAAGCAGAAACCGACACAGATTTCTCATGGAGTCTTTTCCTGCGATTCTGAGAAATGCGGATAGCTCTGATTTTTCTCAGTGTTCTCAGTGGTACGTATATTCATATGCGCCAACTCAGAAGCACACGTCGCAGCATCATGACAGCCACCGCTGCCGGAATCGGCGCGATGGCTGGTGCGTACGTTATGCGCTCTCGAGTGAAGAAACGTCCCCCGCCGAGCGAACGCATCACCATGGGCATCATCGGCCTCGGCGAAATGGGAGACATGCACCTCGGTCTGTTCTTTGGATTCAGCGAAGTGCAGATCCTCGCGGTCTGCGATGTCGATCAGTCTTATCGGCTGAGGGATAAAGGCCGCCTGGATCGGCTGTATTCACTGCAGGCCGGGAGGAGAGGCTCCTACAAAGGCACGAGGGCATATCGCGATTAT
>Ga0066833_10000992_pt1 | contig 11549 bp, 9 predicted proteins | sample ETNtaG_13_FD_66728 | JGI IMG/M metagenome (GOLD analysis project Ga0066833, IMG submission 66728) | Marine microbial and viral communities from oxygen minimum zone, Eastern Pacific Ocean - ETNP201306PF47B | ecosystem: Environmental > Aquatic > Marine > Oceanic | place: Pacific Ocean: Eastern...
GCGCCGCTTGTTACTGGGGCCAGAAAGAAAAGAGTCAGCTGACTTTTCAGGGGGAATGGACGCGCTCCGGCGACAAGTATTACCGTGACGATGACGGCTATTTCCACTACTGTGGCCGTACCGATGACATGCTCAAGGTCGGCGGAATCTGGGTTTCACCCTTTGAAGTTGAGAACGCACTGATCGGCGAGGAACGGGTGCTGGAAGTCGCAGTCATTGGGCGTGAAGACGACCACGGACTGGTCAAGCCCAAAGCCTATGTCGTTCTCAAGGCCGGCGTTGAAAAGACCGATGGCCTTGCCAAGGAGCTCCAGGCTTTCGTCAAGGACCGACTCGCACCGTACAAGTACCCCCGCTGGATCGAATTTGTGACCGAGCTGCCCAAGACAGCGACCGGAAAGATCCAGCGCTTCAAACTCCGGGATAACGATTCTGCCGGGTATTAAGTTCGTACCGCGGTATGGGCCGGTTTCGGCACATGATCAAGGGTTCTGACCAGTGGATCGTAATCAGGCCCCGGGTCGGATCGAGGTCGATGGCTGCCTGCTCGAATATGCCTGGGTCGGTCCAGAACCGCTTGAAGAGAGAGCGACGCTGGTTTTTCTACACGAGGGACTGGGCTGTACGAGTCTCTGGCGGGACTTTCCAGAGTTGGTCAGCCAGTGTACAGGACTGACTGCGCTGGTTTATTCCCGCGCAGGTTACGGCGGTTCCGGGCCCGCCATACTGCCAAGAGAAGTTGGCTACATGCATCACGAGGCGTTGGTCGTGTTGCCGGCGATCCTAAGGGCTCTTCGGATCGGGCCAACCGTTCTGATCGGACACAGTGACGGCGCTTCGATCAGCATCATCCACACCGGCAGTGAACTGCAGGACCGGGTCCGTGCCCTGGTCCTGATTGCGCCGCATGTGTTCAACGAGCAGATCAGCCTGGAGGGTATCGCTACGGCCCGGGCACAGTACCAGACTACCGACCTTCGGGAAAAACTTGCCCGGCACCATGGTGCGCAGGTCGATGACACTTTTCAGGGCTGGAACGAGGTCTGGCTTCATCCAGACTTCCGCGACTGGAATATTGAAGCGTTCCTGCCCGCAGTTGATGTTCCGGCGCTTCTCATTCAGGGAACCCGGGACGAGTACGGCTCGCTCGCGCAACTGGATGCGATCGAAACCGGTGTGTCAGCACAGGTAGAACGCCTCGTCCTCGAGGGAGTCGGACACTCGCCTCATCGTGAACGCCCCGCGGTGGCACTGGAAGCGGTCTGCCGTTTTGTCCATGACCTTCTAGCTGAGCCGAAATGTTAGAGACGAAAGTTTGGGTCGTTGACGGGCCGGTCGCTCCAGGAGACGTCACACGGGCACTTGAAACTCTGCCTGTACCGGGAGTGGCCCGGCAAGTGGTACCCCAATATCTTCACTGTGTCTCAGGCCAGGCAGGGTGAAACAGCCTTTGTGGGATAATGTGTGGTACCGCTGGATCGAACGTGATCTCGAGTTGAAGCTGAGAGTCATCCCAAGGAGCGGACGAACAGAATACGGGCCAGTGCGAGGCGCTCGCCTGGTGGTCAGGGTCAGTGGTGCCCCAGTGGATGGTAAGGCCAACGCCGGATTGTTGAAATTTTTGGCGACGTCTTTCGCATGCTCCCGCGGCAGCGTGACCCTAGTCTCGGGAGAGCGCAGCCGTGAAAAGCTGGTGCGAATAGCCTCGCCAGTGGTAATCCCACCGGTGCTTCGCACAGGACTGAAGCACCTCGGAGGCTGATGATCGAGCGACTGTGCATGACCGAAGAACAAATGACTGACACCTGTGACGCGTCTGATGGTTTTCTGCAAAAACTGCCCGACGCACGGGTGCTGAGCTGACAGCAGCGCGATGAGAAAATCCCTGATCGTTGCCGTTCTGATCGTACTGGCCGTGGCTGGTTGGTTGTCATCAGGTTTGATTGATGGACACCGGGACGGCCGCAGCGCCAAAGTACTGGACCAGGACGCACCCAGCGCTGAGGTAAAGGTCGAGCCGTTGACCCGGGTGAGGACCCGTCTCATCGAGGCCCAGAGCGTGCCGGAGCGGATCATCCTGCTGGGGTCGACCGAGGCAAAACGCAGGGTTCGTCTGCGGGCTCAGACTGCGGCCGCAGTTAGCGAGGTTCTGGCCAGCCGGGGCGAGATCGTAAAGCGCGGTGACCTGATCGTTCGTCTGGCTTCAGATGATCGCCCAGCCCGTCTGCGTCAGGCCAGGGCGCTGCTCAAACAGCGCGAGACCGAATACCAAGCGGCGTCTTCCTTATCGAAGAAGAACCTGCGTTCAAAGATCGCGCTGACGGAAGCCGAAGCTAAACTGAATGCTGCGCAGGCGAGTCTGGAGCAGATACGGGTCGACATAGAGCGAACTTATATTCGGGCACCATTTGACGGGGTGGTTGACCAGCGGATGGTTGAGTTGGGGGACTACATCAAGATCGGTGAACCCGTCGCAACCATACTTGATCTTTCGACGATCATCATTGCTGGTGACGTATCAGAGCACAACGTTTCCAAAATTTCACCCGGTATCTCCGGCACCGCTGTACTCGTAGATAAGCGGGAACTCTCCGGCCAGGTGACTTTCGTGGCTCGCTCAAGCAGCAACTCCACCCGAACCTTTCGGGTGGAGCTGGATGTGCCGAATCCGGACTATAAGATTGCCGAGGGAATTACGGCCAAGATCACGCTGTTGGTGGGTGATACCCTGGCCCACCAGCTCTCACCTGCTGTGCTGACGCTGGATGGCGATGGCGTGATCGGAGTGAAAGCTGTGAACGATGGCGGTATCGTCGCGTTTCTACCCGTCACACTGGTCGCCGATACGCCTGAAGGTACCTGGCTCGGCGGTTTGCCGCGGACCCTTCGGGTCATAACCGTCGGGCACGAATTCGTGCGAGTTGGGCAGAAGGTTGCATCTGTCCCTGAGCAGGCGCCCGAAAGCTGATCTAAATGGCATCGTTGATCGACCATACCATCGGCCGTTCGCGCACGGTGCTGGCGACCCTGTTGTTTATTCTGATTGCCGGATCGATAGCCTATCGGGACATTCCCAGGGAATCACAGCCCGACATCAACATTCCTATTATCTATGTCACCGTTACCCACGACGGCATATCACCGGAAGATTCTGAACGTCTGATCATACGCCCACTGGAGCAGGAACTACGTGTTATCGAGGGCATCAAGGAGATGCGCTCGACCGGGTACGAAGGCGGCGGCAATGTACTGCTTGAATTCGAGGCCGGTTTCGACGCCGACACCGCCTTGCAAGACGTACGGGAAAAAGTCGACCTTGCCAAGGGTAGCCTTCCTGCGGCGTCGGAGGATCCAGAAATACACGAAGTGAACTTCAGCCTGTTTCCGGTGCTGGTGGTGATCCTTGCTGGCGATGTTCCAGAACGAGTTCTCTATCACCTGGCCCGTGAACTGCAGGACGATATCGAGGGTATACCGTCTGTTCTGGAAGCGGCCATTACCGGTGATCGTAAGGAAATAGTGGAGGTACTGGTCGATCCAGTCGAATTGGAAAGCTATGGGCTTGATCCTGCTGTCGCAGCGGGTACTGTGAAAGGCTCTAACCTGCTTGTCGCAGCAGGGTTCCAGGACACCGGACAGGGCCGGTTCTCGATCAAGGTGCCGGGCCTGTTCGAGAGCGTCAAAGATATTATCGAGCTTCCTGTCAAGACCGAGGGCGATGCTGTGGTGCGGGTCGGCAATATCGCCGAAGTTCGTCGTACCTTCAAGGATCCGAGCAGTTTTGCCCGAGTCAATGGGCGCCCGGCCGTCGCCCTGGAGGTTTCCAAGCGGTCCGGTGAAAACGTGATCGAGACCATCGAGAAAGTGCGCCATGTTGTTGAACAGGAGAGTGCATTGTGGCCCGAGGCACTGCGTCAGTCAGTCAGGATCAGTTACTCACAGGATCGATCCGATCATATTCGTACATTGTTGAGTGATCTGCAGAACAGTGTCGTGAGTGCCGTACTGCTAGTGATGGTCGTGGTTATCGCAGCTCTCGGCATACGATCTGCCGGGTTGGTGGGTATAGCGATTCCAGGGTCCTTCCTGACGGCTCTTCTTGTGTTGTACGTGCTCGGAATATCGCTGAACATGGTGGTGTTGTTTAGCCTGATACTGGCTGTCGGGATGCTTGTGGATGGTGCGATTGTCGTGACCGAATTCGCCGACCGGCGGATGAGTGACGGCTCGCCTCCCCGGCTTGCCTATATCGCCGCGTCCCGCAGAATGGCCTGGCCCATCATCGCCTCAACGGCGACCACGCTCGCGGCATTTCTGCCGCTCGCCTTCTGGCCGGGCGTGGTGGGTGAATTTATGAAATATCTGCCGTTGACGGTATTGATAACGCTTTTAGCCTCGCTGTTGATGGCACTCATTTTTGTGCCTACCCTGGGCGCCCTGGTCGGTCGTGCGGGTAATACCAGCCCGGGTGCCAGACGGGTGATCGAAGCAGGTGAACGGGGTGAACTGGATTCGATTCCGGGATTTGTCGGTTCTTATGTGAAGGTGCTGAAGGTTGCCCTGTCCCATCCCGCTAAAGTGCTGGCGGCCTCTTTGGGGCTGCTCGTCGGGGCGCAGATACTGTATGGTGTTTTCGGTTCAGGGATCGAATTCTTTCCCGATGTAGAACCTGACAACGCCAAGATTCAGGTCCGTGCGCGCGGCAACCTGTCGCTGGACGAACAGGATTCGCTAATGCGTGAAGTGGAGAGGCGAGTGCTTGATATTGATGGGGTGGAGACTTTCTACACCCGGGTCGGGCCGAACGCTAACAGCGAAGAATCCGAAGATATCGTCGGCAGCATCTCCCTGGAGTTTGCCGACTGGCGGTTGCGCCCGAAAGTTAAACAGATTTTCACCAGGATCCGGGGGCAAATAGGAGATCTTGCCGGGATTATTGTTGACCTGCGCAAGGAGGAGGGAGGACCACCGGTTGGTAAGCCGATCCAAATTCAACTGGCCTCCCGGTACCACAAGCTTCTGGGCCCAGCAGCGGCAAAGGTCCGGGCACAGTTCGACAGCATGAGTGGTCTGCACAGTATCGAGGACTCAAGACCGCTCCCGGGCATAGACTGGCAGGTCGTCGTTGACCGCGCCCAGGCAGCAAAGTACGGAGCTGACATTGGTTCGGTCGGGAACATGGTCCAGATGACGACGATGGGTTACAAGATCGGGACCTATCGTCCGGATGACAGTGATGATGAGATAGAGATCCGGGTGAGATTTCCCGAACAACATCGGACTATAGAAGAATTGAATCATGTTCGTCTGAATACACCAGCCGGTTCGGTCCCGATTTCGAACTTTGTCGTTCGACAGGCGAGAGAAAAAACCGGGACGGTTAAGCGTATAGACAGTCGTAGAGTAATCACGATCAGGGCCGATGTAGACGAAGGAGTCCTGGTCGATGACAAGATCCGTGAGCTCGTCGAGTGGCTTGCGACCGCAGAGATTGATCCGCAGATTCAAGTGGTCTTCAAGGGAGAGGATGAGGAACAGGCCAAGGCACAGGCCTTTCTGAGCCGGGCCTTTCTGGTCGCCTTATTCATAATGGCGGCAATTCTGATTACTCAGTTCAATAGTTTCTATAGCGCCTTCCTGATTCTGTTTGCAGTCGTAATGTCGACCGTCGGCGTTCTGATGGGTCTTTTGATTACCGATTCTCCCTTTGGAATCGTGATGAACGGCATTGGGGTCATTGCTTTGGCGGGTATTGTCGTCAACAACAATATTGTTCTGATCGATACTCACGACCGGCTACGCGAAACTTTGTCTGATCCACTGGAGGCAATTCTGCGTACTGGTGTGCAGCGACTGCGGCCTGTTCTTCTGACCAGTGTGACTACCATACTCGGGTTGATGCCGATGGTGCTGGGCGTCAATATCGATTTTCTGACCCGGGAGATCACTTACGGTGCACCCTCTACCCAGTGGTGGCGACAGCTTTCGACATCGATCGTATTTGGACTGGGATTCGCAACCGTTCTGACATTACTGGTCACACCCAGTGCGCTGATGCTGAAAGCCAACATCCATAACTGGCGGGTAAAGCGGCACAAACGAGGTACAACTGGCAGCGAGTTAGCGCCGTCCGGCCAGGCGTAAAACCGGGGAATACCGCCTCCGGCTAGACCGGTACTGGGACATCAGCCACCCACAGGTAGCCATCCCCGTCGAACAGGTAGGCCTCTCGCAGGCCGTGTGGCCTGTCAGTAGCCCGTTGAAGCACGTTGAATCCTCTTTTTCTTGCGCGGCTCTCGGCGATGTCGGGGTCGCATCCATGCAGGCGTAGTTCCACCGTGCCACCACGCTTTGGTATCTGGCCAAGCAGGGTCTCCAGCGGGTGGCCGGTATAGGTGTGATCGGCGTGGATCATCCATTCGGAGCCGAACCCACGAAGCGCAGCAAAATCTGCGTCACTGTAGATGATCTCGACTCCGAGCACTTCCCTTTGGAACTCAAGCGCCCGATCCAGGTCCCCTGAGACGAGGTTGACACCGAGCCCTCGGAGTGAGTGGGCATAGTCGGTGGCAGGCATCCAGGGCTCACCTTCACGTCGTTTCATGCGGGATTCTTCCTGCCCCAAGAATCTCTGAGTGGAACAGTCCGGTTGAATACGGGGCTGCCGGGTGCTGAGTCGGGGTCAGCGCAGAAATAGCCGGTACGCTCGAACTGGAAGGTATCACCGCATTGGGCCCTGGCCAGGCTCGGTTCGACTTTGGCACCCGTGAGAATGACCTGTGATTTCGGGTTGATCAGGTCCATAAAATCAGTATCCGAGTCAGCACGGGGATTGGGTTCGACAAAGAGCTGGTCGTACAGGCGAATTTCGGCGTTAACTGAGTGCTTTGCTGATACCCAGTGCAAGGTACCCTTGACCTTTCGGCCATCGGGGGCCTTACCGCCAGCACTTGCAGGATCATAGTCGCAGTGAATTTCAATGACATTGCCACTGTGGTCTTTGATTACCTCGGTACACTTGATCAGGTACGCGTAGCGCAGCCGGACTTCGCGCCCCGGGGCAAGACGAAAAAATTTTCGCGGCGCATCCTCCATGAAATCCTGTTGTTCGATGAAAAGTTCCCGGCAGAATGGGACCGTGCGTACTCCCATCCCGGGATCGTTCGGATGGTTGGCCGCTTCAAATTCCTCCACCTGGTTGTTCGGATAGTTGTCTATCACGACCCGGACAGGTCGAAGTACGGCGAAAGCACGCGGGGCTGTTCGGTCGAGATCTTCCCGGATGCAGTTCTCTAGTACGCTCATCTCGATCTGCTGTTCGTTCCGGGTCACACCGATTCGCGCACAGAAATCGCGGATCGACGCCGGTGTGTAACCTCTTCGACGCAGGCCCGACAGGGTCGGCATGCGTGGATCATCCCAGCCAGCAACCCGCTTCTCCTCGACGAGCGCAGTGAGCAGTCGTTTGCTCATGATGGTGTAGTCCAGAGCAAGGCGTGAGAACTCGATCTGCCTGGGCCTGCTTGGTACCGTGACGTTGTCCAGAACCCAGTCGTAGAAAGCCCGCTGATCTTCAAACTCCAGTGTGCACAGTGAATGGGTGACACTCTCCAGAGCGTCCGAAAGGGGATGCGTGAAGCCATACATCGGATAAATGCACCAGCGTTCACCCGTGTTCTGGTGAGGAAGATGTCGAATACGGTAAAGGGTGGGATCCCGCAGATTGATATTGGGTGAAGCCATATCGATCCTTGCCCGAAGAACGTGCGTGCCATCCGCAAATTCGCCACAGCGCATTCGCTCGAACAGGTCGAGGTTTTCTGCGACACTACGGTCGCGAAAAGGGCTGTCATGACCAGGTTGAGTCAGGGTTCCCCGGGAGCTGCGAATATCCGCGGCACTCAAGCTGCAGACAAAGGCTTTGCCGTTACGAACGAGTTCCACCGCTGCCTGGTAAAGTTGGTCGAAATAGTCTGAGGCGTGGGTGAGCCGGTTCTCCCATTCAAAGCCAAGCCAGCGGACGTCGTGCTTTATGGCTGCAACATACTCGGGACTCTCCCGGTCCGGGTTGGTGTCGTCGAAGCGTAGATAGCACTTGCCCTTGAAATCCTGGGCGATCCCGAAGTTCAGACACATTGATTTAGCGTGACCGATATGCAGGTAGCCATTGGGCTCTGGTGGAAATCGGGTGACGACGCCGCCCGGATGACGTTTATCGGCAAGTTCTGATTCGACGATCTGTCGAATGAAATTTGTCGCGGACATAGGTCTTGCGGTTCTGCTCATGGCTGGTTGCCGTCACCTGACCGGTGACGATACTAATGTCGGATCATTCGGTTTCTCCTATTTTAGCAATCCGGCGTGGCTCCGGTGATACCACGGCCCTGGAGCTCTGGCCGGACATTTAAGGACGGGGTCCCGGTCTGAATCCTTTGCCGCCAGGGTGGTTGCGGACACGTCGGCGAACGGATTCACTAAACGACCGGCGAATGGCCACCAGCCTGAAGGTTGTAAGTGGCCGGAAGAGATCCAGGGATAAGCCTGCCCCGGAGAGTTTAGGCTCTCTGTGGCGGTGTTTTGTATCGACATAAGCGGTTGTCTTCGAGGCAGGCCGATCTAAGGTGTGTTGATTCGGAGCCTGTTTCGTGCTACTCAAGACCTTGAAAGGTCCCGGGTCAGGTGTGCCTGGCCCCGATTTGCCGCGGCCCGGCCGGGATCAGGGTACCTGGCTGCGTCAAAGAGTATCAGCAACTGTAGAAGGAGGATGTTTGATGGAGTACACAACGGAAGGTATCAGGAACCTGGCGCTCGTCGGGCATGCGGGCGCCGGGAAGACAACACTTGCAGAGAGCCTTCTGCACGATGCGGGCGCAATAAACACCCCAGGTGTGGTTGAAAAAGGGTCAACGGTTACCGATTTCGATGAGCTTGAACAGAAGCATCAGCATTCCCTGACTGCTGCTCTGGCTTCCTTTGATTATCAGGGTAGGCGCATCAACCTTATTGACACACCAGGCTACCCGGACTTCATCGGGACTGCGCTCAGTGTGCTCCCTGCGGTCGAGACTGTGGCGATTGTGATCAATGCCCAGCGCGGTGTTGAAAGTTCAGCCCGCCGTATGATGGACTCGGTGCGTCAGCGAAACCAATGCGCCATGATCGTGATCAACCGTATCGACGCTGAAGATGTGGATCTTTCAGGAGTGTATGCTGAAGTCCGGGAATCTTTCGGAAACGAGTGCCTGGCGGTCAATCTGCCATCGGCCGGCGCGACGGCCGTGGTCGATTGCTTTTTTAGCCCAGAAGGCGAATCCGACATCTCGTCGGTTGAGGAGGCCCATACTGAAATCGTCGATCAGACAGTGGAACTGGACGAGGATCTGATGACGACGTATCTCGACCAGGGCACGATCGCACCCGAGCAACTTCATGACCCGTTTGAGCAGGCGATGCGCGAAAGGCACGTGGTCCCTGTCTGCTTTGTATCCGCGCAGACCGGTGCCGGTGTGCGAGCACTCAATGAATTTGTTTCCAAGATGCTGCCCAGCCCGTCAGAGGGTAACCCGCCGAGCTTCGTGAATGGTTCAGACAGCGACGGCGGGAATATCCAGATCACTCCGGACCCGGCCAGTTCGGTTGTGGCTCATATTTTCAAGATCTCCTTTGATCCGTTCGTCGGTCGGCAGGCTTTGTTTCGCCTCTATCAGGGCACCATCAAAAAGGATGCCCAGATGCTGATTGGTGACAACCGCAAACCGGTAAAGATCGGCAATCTTTCCAGTTGTCTGGGTAAGAAACTCTCTGACTGCAGTTCGATTGTGCCCGGGGATATCGCCTTGATTTCCAAGGCCGAAGGCTTCAGCTATGACGAGGTGATGCATGATTCGCATGGCGATGGGTCTATGCGCCTGAAAAGCACTGCCCTGCCAACACCCATGGTCGGTGTTTCGATCACACCGAAGAGCCGGGGTGATGAACAGAAAATCGCCGAGGTATTGGGCAAGCTGATCGAGGCAGATCCTTGCCTGCGGATCGAGAGAAACCCCGCGGCCAACGAGACCGTGCTGAGGGGAATGGGTGACCTGCACTTGAGAATGGCGGTCGAGCGGATGAGTGATCAGTACGCCGTTGAGGTGGAAACAGGAGTACCGACGATCCCCTACCGGGAAACCATAGCCAGGTCAGCCGAGGGCCACTCCCGCCACAAGAAGCAGACCGGGGGCGCCGGCCAGTTTGGAGAAGTGTACCTCAAGGTAGAACCGATGGGCCGGGGCGAAGGTTTTGAATTTGTTAACAAGATCGTTGGTGGTGTCATTCCCAACCAGTTCATCCCGGCTATTGAAAAAGGCGTGCAGAGTGTCCTGGAAGGTGGGGCCGTGGCCGGCTTTCCGATGCAGGACATCCGGGTAACAGTCTATGATGGGAAACATCACGCGGTCGACTCGAAGGAAGTGGCCTTTGTCGCTGCGGGTCGAAAAGCCTTTCTCGAAGCAATCGAGAAGGCCAAGCCCTTGGTCCTGGAACCTATCGTCGAGCTAGAAGTGATTGCCCCAAACGGCAATATGGGTGATATCACCGGTGATTTGTCTTCCCGCCGGGGGCGTGTGAGCAGTACCGACTCAATGCCCGGCGGCATGATCAGTATCAAAGGACAGGTGCCGCTCGCGGAGATGGACGAATACCAGTCAAAACTCAAATCGGTAACGGGCGGTGAAGGAAGTTACAACATGGAGTTCTCTGCCTATGATCCGGCGCCGGGAGATGTCCAGAAAAAACTCTCGGCTGCGTTCCAGCATCCGGAAGAGGAATGACTTAAGGCCACTGGTTGTCCTGTGCAAGTGCTGACCTTGCCAGCACCATGGCCAGGTCGTTCCAGTATCGGTTGTTCGTTGCAGTGATATACTTGCGCGCCAAAAAATCCTTGCCCTTTGAGACCCGGATCACCTGAACGACAGGTGCTCAAATGAATCAGGCTGGAACATTGAAACACAACACGAGCGATCATCTCAGCGTTACCGACAATCTTCGGATCGACGGGATCCAGGATGTTGCTAATCCCAAGACGATCATCGATGAACTTCCCGCCTCGAGTGAGATTTCATCCCTGGTCACCCGTACACGGGCCGAGGCCCACCGAATCCTGGACGGTACAGATAATCGTGTCATTGCGATCATCGGGCCGTGCTCAATCCACGATCCCGAAGCAGCACTCGACTATGCCCGGCGGCTGCAATCTCTGAGGGATGCCTGTTCAGATGATCTGCTGATCATCATGCGGGTCTATTTTGAAAAACCCCGGACAACAGTGGGCTGGAAAGGCCTGATCAATGACCCCAATCTCGATGGTTCCTTCGATATCAATCACGGTATCCGGCTGGCAAGAAAGCTACTACTTGATCTGAACCGTATAGGTATGCCGGCAGGCACTGAATACCTCGACCTGTTGACACCCCAGTACATCACAGATCTGATCAGCTGGGGTGCGATCGGCGCCCGCACAACGGAAAGCCAGTTGCACCGTGAGCTGGCTTCCGGGCTGTCCTGTCCCG
>Ga0066833_10000993_pt1 | contig 11540 bp, 9 predicted proteins | sample ETNtaG_13_FD_66728 | JGI IMG/M metagenome (GOLD analysis project Ga0066833, IMG submission 66728) | Marine microbial and viral communities from oxygen minimum zone, Eastern Pacific Ocean - ETNP201306PF47B | ecosystem: Environmental > Aquatic > Marine > Oceanic | place: Pacific Ocean: Eastern...
TTGAGCGCTCCCAGGGTCTGCGCGCCGTCCAGCGACACGTCAAGGTCGGGGTCACCCGTATGACCATAGGTCGACCACGCCTTGAAACCAAGCCGCCTCACGAGTTCTGGAGCCGCTCTCTGGAGTACTTCGGGGCGCAGTCCGCGCGTGTAGTTTTCCAGGGGCCGGAACTGGGGGCCACAATAGGCACAGGTGATCCCATAGCGGCTGGATTGACTGTCGTTGCGGCCCGCGGCGTGCCAGAGTCGTCCGTCAAACACGATCGCGGTGCCCGCCGGGCCTTGTGCCGCAATGGTCTCGACGGGATGTGGCACGGCTGGATCCGGTTGCTGACCGCTCAGGTGGCTGCGCGGGATCAGCCGCGTGGCCCCGTTCTGTTCCGTAAATTCCGTAACCATGTACAGCGCGAGGACAACGGCAGGTGGTGTGATCAGCGACTGTAGGGCGACAGGATTCAGCGAGCGGCCTTGGTTGCGGGTGATTGCTGCCGGCTGGGCGTGTGGGCCTGAAGGATCTGCCGGCGGCGGCATCCACCACTGGTCAGTGTGCAGCGGCATGGCGCCTGCTCCGGGGTGTTTGATCTGTGCATCGCAACACGACAGCAGAAAATCAGGCCCCAGCTGGTATTCGACAAGCTGTGTGATGAGAGGCTGCAGGACCAGTCTCTCAAAGACCTCACCTTTGTTGATCAGCATATTGACCCACTGATTGTCGAGGTGTCCGGGGTTCTTGTAGTCGATGGAAAGATTCAGTTCAGCCCTGGCCTGGTCGATGAGACGTTTCTGAACGGCTCCCAGCTCAGCCCCCTCGAGCGCAGCAGCAACCAGGCAATAGCCGAATTCAGCCAGGTCCAATTTTAGTTGTTCAGGAGAATTACCCGGCTGCGGTGTTCTGGTCTGATTATCCGAAGACATGGTCTTGTCCTGTGAATACAGTTCAGATTGATTATCGTATACCCTAACAGGCAACGGTGTATGATTCCGTCTGGCAAGGAGATGCCCGCTATGATTGATATCTACTACTGGCCGACGCCCAATGGCAAGAAGGTCACGATTCTGCTCGAGGAGCTTGGGATCGACTACCAGATCATCCCGTGCAATATCGGCCGGGGCGATCAGTTCACCACCGAATTTCTGGACATCAGCCCCAACAACCGTATGCCGGCGATGGTCGATCACGACCCGGCGGGTGGCGGTGAGCCCATCGCCTTGTTCGAATCTGGGGCCATGATGATGTACATCGCCGAGAAAGAGGGCCAATTCTTTCCGCAGGATCCCCGCGGCAGGAACGAAGTCATCCAGTGGGTCATGTGGCAGATGGCCAACCAGGGGCCTAAGCTCGGTGAATGCGGCCACTTCCGCCGTCTTGGTGATCGTGAGGGTGACCAGACCTACGCCGTGCGGCGTTTCACCGACGAAGCCAACCGACTGTACGGTGTGCTGAACAACCGCCTCTTCGACCGGCGCTACCTGGCCGGCGACGACTACACGATCGCCGACATGATCTGCTATCCCTGGTGCGCGGGAGCCAAGAACCAGGGTCAGGATGTCTCGGAATTTGCGTACTTCAGCCGCTGGTTCGAGGCGCTTTCGGCGCGTCCGGCCGTCAAGCGCGGGATGGCGGCCGGCAACGACTTCAGCCAGGATCCGGCGGAGCTTTCCGAGGAAGAGGTCAAGCGCCGTGCTGGCATACTCTACAACCAGCGTGCACGCGCGGCGCCGGAGGGTGGCCTGCTCTAGTGCACCCAGGCAGGTCGGTCGGTGCCGGCGGCACCGGGACCTGGCGAGGACAATCCATGAAGATCGCCTACCTGCTTAGAGTCCGACCCGATCTGGAGGACATCATTCCGGACGACGTCGAAGCGCTGCGTATCCAGGCCGGTGACGATGGGCTGTATTCGGATGAAGACCTGGTGAAGCTGCAAGACGTAGAGGCTTTTGTCATTGGTATGGAGCCTGTGAACGAGCAGATCCTGGCTGCGGCGCCCAGGCTCAGGATCGTGCAGCGCCTTGGCGTTGGCTACGAGACCCTGGACCTCGAAGCGACAGCGAGGCGCAATATCCCGGCCTGTAACATCGAAGGGGTGAACAAAGAAGCGGTCGCGGAACACGCCATGATGTTCATCCTGGTGCTCGCCAAGCAGTTCGTACCCGCACAGGCTTACACCCAGGCGGCCGACTGGCTGTCGGCACGCAGGCTGACCTTGAGCTCGTTTGAGATCAAGGGCAAGACGCTGGGGATCATTGGATTCGGCAACACCGGTTCATCGCTGGCAAAGCGTGCCCATGCTTTTGAGATGGACATTCTCTACAACGACCTGCGTGAGGTGAATACAGATCTTGCCAGCCAACTCGGTGCGCGCAGTGTCGATAAGGCGATGCTGTTGGCAGAATCGGACTTCGTCAGTATCAGCACGGATCTCAACGAGCACTCGCGCGGCATGATCGACGCCGCGGCGCTCGCAAAGATGCAGCCGCACGCGAGGCTGGTCTGCTGTGCCCGTGGCGGTGTCGTTGACGAAGTGGCGCTGGCAGCGGCGCTCAGCGACGGTACTATTGCGGCCGCAGCGCTCGATGTCTTTGAGACAGAACCCATTCGTCCGGACAACCCACTGATCGGGATTGACAACTGCCTGCTGACATCCCATGTCGCCGGAGTTGCCAGCGACACGACAGCCAGAACCTGGGCCTGGGCGCACGACAACGTGCGGGCCGTGTTGCTGCGCGGTGAACGGCCGAGATGGATCCGTAACGGCGTGTAATCAAAAGACAGTCGTTCGATGAGATGTTATCGAATTGATGTCGCACAGACAGGCTTTGTGCCGACCGCACAGTGCAGGCCCGCGGCGAACAGAAAGCTGCCGTCGTCGATCGCGACCTGCTTTGCCGCCAGCCAGGCACGGGTCTCATTGGCGTTGAACTGGGCGAGGAAATAAGGTTCGCGGTACGCCCAGGCGGCGCCATGCGGGTCGCGCAGCGTCAGTTGGTGAGGAAAGAATCGAAGGTCTTCCAGTCCCTGGGCTGCGAAGCGCCGATAAAAACCGGCGTCTGCGCAGCCTTTTTCACCTACCGACTGGTAGGGTGCCTGGACCCGTTTCAGTATCGAGGGCTCCACCGGCACTGTGCACACGTTGTTCATGTCGGTCGCCCGGACGATCGCGCCGACCCGCCCGCCGGGTCTGGTCACTCGGACCATCTCCATCAACGTGCGATCCGCGTCACATTCCTCCAGCAGTGTGACGCAGAACACGATGTCGACGGTGCCGTCAGCAAGCGGCATCTGTTCGGCATCGGCCTGAACGAAGGTCAATGAATCGAGACCTCCGCGGGCCGCCAGCGGTCCGGCCTCACTCAGAAAATATGGGTTCAGGTCAGTCGCGATGAGCGGGTTCTGCCGGCCCGTGCGATGCGCGATCCAGCGTGACAGAACACCGGTACCGCAGCCGATCTCCAGGATCTTCTCCCCGGGTGTGGGATCCAGTTCATCGAACAGATCGTCGACTGCCCGCAGATAGCCAGGCTCGGACCCCCGCGACTCGAGCATCGCGACCATCCCCAGGTGAGCACCGCCGAGCAAGATCACCCGGAACGTTCGGGCCAGCTCGTCCAGCGCGAAGCGCCACTGCGAGGGCGCCAGCAGCAGCGGCAGCAGTACCAATGCAGGGCCAGACCCCGTTGCATAAAACCTGATCCCCTCTCTCTCGCCGCTCACGTCACCGTGTGGAATAACAGTTGCGGTGTTGTCGTCGGCGCGGCAGAGCAAGGTGTCGATGACAGCATCGGTATGTTCCCGGACCACGTCGGACCATGTCGTGGTGAAGTACGGGGCAAAACGGACCAGCCTGGCAGCCGGCAGGGCGGGTGCCCTCTCCCGGACTACTTTCGATGGCAGGCCGGCACTGCCGGTGACGATGCTCAGCCGCTCCCCAAGACGGGCCAGCGGTCCGGTTTCCAGGCGGTTGGGATTGATCAGGGTGAGGCTGGCGACCCGGTCCTCTGGTGGTTCCAGCAGCGCAAGTAGTTCGCTGCCGATCCCGGCCGCAAAGTGTGCGCGTCCGATCCCCAGATGATCGAGAACGGCAGCAATGCGGCGGTGCGGGGGTATCGATTCGTGGCTTGGCATCAGTTAAGTCGGATGCGTTCCAGCACGCGCTGTGTCGGTCGTTACATGGGGCTGAGGGTCCCGTCGGCTGCGAAAGCAAACGGTTCCGCTTCACCTGTGATCGACATGTCCGGATGCTGCTCGACTTCCGACAGCATCGGTTCGGACACCGCAATTTTCTCGAGGCTGAGCGTATCGCGGATCCGCACGATGCGCGCTTCGCCCTGTTTGACCCGGATCAGGGTCTTGACCGCCAGTTGAACGGCCTGCTGATCGGTCGGCATTGAGATCGGTATCAGGGCACCGTCGAGATAAGCAGAAGTGATGACATTCCCATAGGTGGCTGGATAGTCGATCGCATCGTAGAGTTTTTGCGTGATGACGTCCGCCAGACCCAGTCCGGTGGCATTGCCGTTGGTCTTCTCGGTGAGATCCAGGACCACGATTTTCTGTACCCTGGGATCGTCGAAACCGCTTACACCGCGGCTGTTCCGCCCGGTAATGTTGGGGTCGAACCCCGCACCAGAGATTTCCTTACCCATCCGGTCGATCAGCAACAGATCGATATCGCTGAAGTACAAGCGCCCCATCAGCGACTTGGCCTTGGCCTGCAATTCGGTCTCGCGGTCCAGCAGCGTGTCCGGCAGCAGCGCCTCGACAATGGTGGTCTGATCGTAGGCGTTCTCGACCATGCCGACCCCAAACAGGAACGAGGTGTTTTCCATGATCAGTGTTGCTGCCCGGGGCAGGACTTCCGGAAAGCGATCCATACCGTGCCAGTGCATGTGGGTGGCACCCTGGATCTTACCCATGCCGATGACGATCATCTTGGCTACCCCGCTTTCAATCGGGCCGCGGAAGGTCGTGTGCGGTTTGACTCTGTTGATCAGTACAATGCCGTCGGCATCGTGGGCATGGCGGTCGACGTGCAGCGGTGTGCCGTCGTCCAACTCGGCGATCTGGACCGTGTCCATGCTGGCCCGCACCGGTGCGCCAACGCCTTCTTCAGTGATGCCGTAGCTGGCGAGGAGCGCCTGCTGGCCCTCGCCGGTGGCACCGGCGTGGCTGCCCATTGCAGGAAAGATAAAAGGCTCTGCGCCAAGTTCCCGCAGGGCTTTCACCGTGGCCCGCACGGCGGTGTCGATGTTCGCGATCCCGCGGCTGCCGGCACCGATGGCGATGGCCATGCCGGGTGTGACACGCGCGCTGATCTCGGGTCGGGCGATCTGTGTCAGCACCGCCTGCTCGACGTCACCGATGTGGGCGTCAGCAAAGCGCTGATGAACCGTCACCATTTTCGGCAGGGCCACATCGAGCCCGCCGGCGATGGGTATCTCACTGTTTCTGGACATCGCTTTCTCTCCTTATAGTCAGCCGCTGGATCTGCAGCAGCCTTGGCGTGAGTATTTAATAATTAACTTAACGGACAATCGCCTGGAACACCAGTACCGGGTGCCATCAAATGTGCAGGCAGAGCCGCATGGCATCCAGCATGGCAGCATGGATATTGCGACTGGCCCAGGCGTCGCCGATGCGGTAGAGGCTGAAACGACCTTCCGGGTTTGGTGCCAGCGTCTGTCGCCGGGCCGTGGTAAGACTTTCAAGGTCAAGCTGACCCAAGTTGGTGGAAAGCGGCTTCAGAGCGAAATAAAGATCTGAGTTCGGGGTGGTGCCGTGTTCCCCGATCACCAAGTCAAATCGATGATCCTCGTTGAGGTCGGTGTACACATTGGTCAGGGTGGCAGTCAAGCCGTCATCCTCGCGTTCGAGTTTCTCAAGACGGGTATCCGGTCTGATTCGTACTTTCAGTTTGTAGAGCTCACTCAAATGGGCACCCAGGTTGGTCTGTGCCAGCTCGGTCCCCAGCACCCGGTCGGGGCTGACAATCTCTACTTGTGCTCCCTGATCCGCGGCGAACTCGGCGCACGACAGAGCCGCGTGACCGCCGCTTTCATCCACGATAAGGATCTCACCGGCGCACTCAACATGCCCGCTCAGCATATCCCAGACCGTGTTGGCGAGTCCATGGCCCTCAAAACGACCGACACTGGGAGTTCCCCCTGTGGCGACGATCACGCATTCCGGGCCACTCTCGAGTACGGTGTTCCGGTCGGCCAGCTGGTTGCAGCGAACATCCACGCCCAGAAAATCCAGCTGATCGGCCAGCCAGGTGACGATCCCGATCAGACCCGTGCGCCAGGTTGCTTTGGCAGCCAGGACGATTTGACCACCCAGCTCGGCCGTCGCTTCATAGAGGATGACCTGGTGTCCGCGCGAAGCACACACGCGAGCAGCCTCCAGGCCACCCGGTCCACCCCCGACCACAACTACTTTGTGTTTTCGGCCAGGCGCAGATCGGATGACATGTGGCAGGTGCTGTTCGCGGCTTGTTGCAACGTTGTGTACACACAGTGCATCGGAACCCGAAATTACCCGGTCTACACAGTATCCCACACCAACACAGGGGCGTATGTGTCGCTCCTCGCCTGCTTCGAGCTTACGGACGTGGTAGGGATCAGCAATGAATGCCCGGGTCATGCCGACCATATCGACCAGACCCTCACTGACCGCGTAGGCAGCAGTGGCGGCATCGGTGATCCGCGTGGCATGAAAGACCGGTACGTCTGACACGGCCTTGATCGCACCTGCGAGCGGGAGGTAAGCTGCTGTGGGCACCCACATCGTAGGCCAGATTCTGGCAACCGAAAGGGTGTCGGTTGGTTGTGCACCGACCACACTGATGAAGTCGATCAGGCCACTGTCAGCATAGACCTCGGCGATGGCGATGCAGTCGTCCTGGTTCAGACCGCCCCGTAGCATCTCATCACCCGACATGCGAATGCCAACAACGTAGTCTTCACCGATATCCTGGCGGACAGCCTCAAGCACTTCCAGACCAAAGCGCATACGGTTCGTCAGAGAGCCGCCATATCGGTCAGTGCGGTAGTTCATTGCCGGTGACCAGAACTGCTCGATCAATGCACCAGACTGACAAGCGATTTCAACGCCATCGATGTCGCCGTCTCTGGCCCGCCTTACCGCGTCAACAAAATCCCGTTGCGCACGAGCGATGTCATGATCTTCCATCTGCGCGGCAAAAACACCAAAATTGAGCTCGCGAGTGGCCGATGGGGAAAAAGCCGGCAGCCACTGGTCGTGGTCCCAGCGTTCCTGCCGGCCACCGTGTCGGAGTTGAATAGTGCATGCCGCCCCATGCGCGTGGATGGCCCCGGCGATGCGTCGATATTGCGGAATGACGTCATCCACAGAGCCGTTGATCTGCCCGTAGTGGAAAGAGCCCTCGACCGCGACCGAAGTGGCACCGCCAAACTGCAACAGACCAACACCACCTTTGGCTTTTTCTGCCTCGTAGTCGATATACCGCTCAGTGATATTGCCCTGCAGCGTGTAGCCGGGCGCATGGCTGGTACTCAGGAACCGGTTTTTTAGAACAAGGCCCTTGATCGTCAGTGGTTGAAAAAGAGGATCAAGTTGCGACATGAGAAGCAGGGGTCAGTGTTCTTCAATTGATCGTTCTGAGTTCGGCTGGTACATGACACACCACAGCGTGGCCATCACCCAATACCTTGCGGTGTCTGGAATCCCAGTGTTCTCAACCGGTAGAGAGTTAAAAGCCGGCATACTCCACCCCGACGACGATTATGTCGAAAACCGGTTCTTTCTGAGCCACCATCGTCGTGTTAAAGGTGCTTAGAATTGTCTTTTTGACAGTATATCTTTACTTGATATATTAAAAAACCGCACGGATCTGCAATGAGGCAGGTCGGTCGTCAAGGCTCGTGAAAACTTACCTGGATGGCTTGTCATAGGCGATCTGCAACACCAGCACAGCAACACCGTCATGTTTCAACTGTCCGATCAGCAACAGGCCGAATTTCACAACGACGGCTTTGTGGTTGTCGATGGGCTGATTGATGATGGCACGATCCACCGGCTGCGTGACGCGTTCGAGCGCATATTTTCCGGTCGGTTCGAGACGGGGGTCAGGCCCGATGAGGTCAACTGGCAGGTTGGCGAGAGTGACCCGGCCAAGACCCGGCAGATCTGCAACGGCTGGAAAGCCGATCTGACGATCGCCGGAACATCGCTGCGTGCCGACATCGGCGAGGCTTGTGCCGTGTTGGGTGACTGGCCCGGTGCCCGGCTTCAGGTCGACAATTCACTGTGGAAACCACCCGGCGCCGGTTCGATCGGTATGCATCAGGATTGTACTTATCTGCCGTGGCTGAATCCGCGGGAAATGATCAGCTGCTGGATCGCGCTGGATGACACCACAGCTGACGGTGGGACCATGCAGCTGGTTCGTGGTTCACACCGTTGGAAACCCTCTGAAGAACTTGGTGAGTTTCACGGTCCAGCTGACCATCAAGCGCTGATGCGCACCGCCGCCGTTCGGGAAGGTGTAGACGATCCGGAGATCGTGCCTGTGGTCGTCAAAAAGGGTGGCGGCTCTTTCCACCATGGCTGGACCTGGCACGGGTCGGCCCCCAATGAGTCCCCGTTACACAGGCGGGCACTGGTGGTGCACTGCATCTCCTCCGATGCCTGTTTCGTGCCCGAGAACATCGCCGTGGGGACCGGTCCGATCTATGGTCGTTATCGCTACCAGGACAGTAACCGGATGGATGAGAGTTTCTTCCCGGTGCTGTGGTCGGGTAACGGCGAAAGAACCCGCTGGCTGGATGCTTATGCCTGACGGGTGACCGTCCCTAGCGTTCCAGTTCCGGCAGCTTGCCGTCCCTCTAGCAGCCACGCCTGCTGTTACTTGAATATCCTCTTTGGTACTATGGTTATGTCTGGCAACTTTCGTTGGAGTGATCAAAAATGTCGAAGCTGATTACACAGGCCCGTTATAGTGGCCTGGCCCTTACCCTGGTGCTGGCCGCCACAGCGATGCCTACTGTAGCGTCAGAGCAGTCACTGCCCCGCTTGGTATTACAGATCACTGTCGATCAGCTGCGCGGCGATCTGCCGCGGCGTTACTACGAGCGACTGGGTGAGGGCGGCTTTCGCTACCTGCTCGACGAGGGTCTGGTGTACATCAATGCGCACCATGCTCACGCTAACACAGAGACGGTCGTTGGCCACGCGACACTCGCTACCGGAGCAGACCCGGCACGGCACGGCATGATCGGCAACGTGTGGTTCGACCGACAGGAGGGTACTGCGGTATACGGCGTGGAGGATTCGCGCTACCCCCTCGTCGGCGATGGCGGTGTTGACAAGACCACAGAGATAGATCCCACGCAAAAGACTGCGCGCTCCGACGGACGTTCCCCGGCTGCAATCCTCGTTTCAACGTTTAGCGACGAGTTGAATCTGAACCTCGGCGGACGAAGCAAGATCTTCGGTGTGTCAGTGAAAGATCGTGGTGCCATTACGCTGGCAGGCCACACCGGCAAGGCGTTCTGGTTCTCAAAAAAGAACGGCCAGTTTGTAACCAGCCAGTTTTATTACGACAGCTACCCCCAGTGGGTGCAGGACTGGAACGCAAAAGACTTGGCAGCGGACTACGCCGGTACTGCTTGGCATCTGCTCAACGACCAGTCGACCTATCTTTTTGGTGATGCGGACGACCGGCCCTATGAAACCAACCTGGCGGGATACGGTCGGATTTTCCCACATGCTTTTGGGGAAAGAGACAGCCGTTATTTTACAACGCTGCTCACGCTGAGCCCTGCGGGCGATGAGATCACTCTCGATTTTGCCAAGACGCTGTTCGAGAATGAGCAACTGGGGCAGGATAACGACACCGATTTTCTCGCCGTCAGTTTCTCATCTACGGACTACGTGGGTCATATCTTCGGGCCTTCCAGCCTTGAGAGCGAGGACAACATCCTGCGGCTGGACCGTACGCTGGCCCAGTTGTTTCAGTTCATCGATGAGAAGGTCGGACTGGAACACACGCTGATAGTGCTGTCTGCCGACCACGGCGGGCCCGAGGCGCCGGGCTATCTGAGGGAACTGGGGTTTGAGGCGTCGTACATCAGTCCGCAGGAGGTGGAACGGGTCGCCGCCATCAACGCACTCCAGGCGAGATTTCAGGTAGGAGAAGAGTTGATCAGGGGTTACTTCCACCCTTACCTGTACCTTAACCATGAGTTGATCGAAAGCAACGGTCTGGATCTTGCCGAAGTCCAGGCGGTGATCGCCGAAGCACTGACACGTTTCGACGGTATTGCCGCAGCCATCCCCAACATCGCGCTGAGAGAGGGTGATCTGCCTGAGACACCGATCGTCGACGCCGTGCTGCGGAACCATCACCCCGACCGCTCAGGAGATGTCTACGTCGTGTTTGACCCGCACCGTTTCATCAATGATTTTGACGGACTGACAGTGGCCTCTACCCACGGTTCACCGTGGCAATACGACACCTACGTGCCGATTATCTTCGCGGGCATGGACATCCAGCCGCAGAGGGTGGCCCGCCGGGTCAACACCACGGCGATCGCGCCGACGCTCTCGCTGCTGGTGGGTGCCAAGCCCCCATCGGGTGCCTGGGAGCCGGTATTGGTGGAAGTTTTCGGGAATAATTGATTTTACCCATCCCGGTGATTCATTTAATCAATGATGGGTCTCGTATGACTTGATCAGAGAATTCATCAGGGGAGATTAAGATCAGGTCTTTGAATGTCAATCTGCTCGGTGATCGCGCAGTACGCGGGCCATCTGTTCTTTGGCCTGGGTGTTGTCACCGTACAGAGGGTCCAGGTCGATCAGCGGGATCTCAGAAAAATCAACCGCACGGGATTCCGTGGCATCTGCGCCAGTGATCTGGGTTGGTCTGGTGTGTTCGATCATGTCTTTCGGTTTATCGCTAAGGCAAGCGGTGACCGGGCTGCGCCCAGGACAAGAATAAACCGCCCGGGTGATCCGGTGCAATGCTCCGGCGAATCGTTGATCGTACTGTGATGGGACCGGGACCGTTTCGTAGCCCACTTGAACAGACAACCGTAAAGGTACAAACGATCGCTCAAGCCCAAATTGGCACATTTCAATGACCCTGGCTAGGGAGTAGGATAGGAGTAAGTGCTGGATTAGGTTGGCCCGGTGTGAACCGAGACAAGCTCTGCCGGACTGTGGTTCCAGAACGGGATCAGCCCAGTTGGATCACAATCTGCAGGCGCCGGGTTCAGCAGTCCGGCCGACTAATGCTGAGGAAGATGACCTAATGGACCTCTTAGGCGATGCTGAACATTTTCCGACGGCCCCTATGGCGAACAGGTTTCAAGCGTGAGGGTCTTTCTCTTTCTTGCCGCGATTCTAGGAGCCGTGGCGGTGCTGGCAGGTGCCGTGGGTGCCCATGTGTGGCGTGACGAGTTGCTTGCACGGAACAGTCTTGCGAACTTTCAACTCGCCACGGATTATCTTTTCTACCATGCGCTGGGGATCGCGGTGGTCGCACTGCTGGTAGATCG
>Ga0066833_10000997_pt1 | contig 11523 bp, 9 predicted proteins | sample ETNtaG_13_FD_66728 | JGI IMG/M metagenome (GOLD analysis project Ga0066833, IMG submission 66728) | Marine microbial and viral communities from oxygen minimum zone, Eastern Pacific Ocean - ETNP201306PF47B | ecosystem: Environmental > Aquatic > Marine > Oceanic | place: Pacific Ocean: Eastern...
GGAAGTTCAAGCTGCGTTTTCCTTGGGTCCGATAAGTAGGCATTCTGTCAAATAGAGGGGGCGAGGGGAAGAGGCCCCGGTACGGGGCTTCCGAGCCGACCAGAGCGAGGTGTGGGAGGGCGTCAGCAGTCGTCTTCGCCAGTCACGCACCGGCTCGAGGACCGAGTCCTACGAGGACTACAGCGAGAGCCGCGCGCCCGACCTCGACGTGATGGCACAGGCCTTCCACCCGGTCGAAGCCCAGGTCGGCTTCGTCGCCTGTATCGGCGACGAGGTCGCGGGCCTCGAAGCGATCGGTCGCCCCGATGTCTTCGAGGTGGAATTCAGGGCGCTGCTTCGCGCTTACGGGATCGACGCAGTGGACGCGGCCATGCTGCAGCAGCTCGAAAAGCGCAGCGCTCTTGCCCCTCGCTTCACGGAACCCGAACCCTTCCTCGCCGAACTCCGCCAGGCGCCCTGCAAGTTCGGCCCCTCACTAGGGCTGGGGAACGACCTTCGGTTCGAGAGCACTCAGGTCGCGGGCTGCGCGTTGACTTGTGAGGGGTTGGTCCACGCGACGGCTTTTCCCGCCTGAAGGAAGCGCAGGGATCGGGTAGCGGTGGCAGATACGTCGCTCCACTACCACCCAGCGATGCTGCGTCGATACGCCACCTCGATCATTTCCGGCTGCCGCGCGACCTCGGTACAGAGTTTCCGGGGATCGGGGTGCTTGCCGACTCGCCCGAGATCGAGGCGGTCGGCGTCCCAGCAGGTCTGGACCGTTGCGTCGGCCTCCAGGCCGCCATTGCTGTGCTCGCGACAGGCGTGTTCGAGCAGCAGCAACTCGGGTCGATCGAGGGAGAAGAACTGCCCGTTCAGCTCACGCGCCAGCCCTGCACCACGCTCACCGTGCTCGGGATCGCGTCCGTCGTTCTGCCGCTGCGCGTCGTGAAGGAAAGCAAACAGCTCCACGACTTTGACGTTGGCCCCCGTGGTGCGTGCGAGCTGAAGCCCGTTCACCCGGACTCGCGCCCAGTGCGACGCCCCGTGGATGCCGAACCAGTCGAGGCAGAACTGGCTCCTGATGAAGCCCACCAGTTCCGGCGTCACGTTGCCCGTCTTCTCGGCGCTCATTGTGCTGCCTCACGGTTTCCGGCGATCGCCGATTGGCGGCGATTCGAGTGGCGGATCGCCATTCGAATTCAACGTACTGAATAACACGATGCGAATCCGATTCGACCGGGGATGCACGATCGTTGAAGGCTCTACGCTTCGCCGCGAAGACCATCAAGTGACCAATCGCTGTCTTCCACGACATCGTGCACATGGACATCTAAATGGCGCCCACCTTCGGCACGGGCGACGAAGTCTAAGCCACGGTCATCGACCTCGGCTCCGAAAACAGATACGCCATACAACGTGAACTCAATTTCCATGAGATATTCGGCTTATTGGCCAACCTGCAGGTGGTTGAGCCATGACCAGTTGAAACGGTCCATCGCCTCCTCATCAGGCTGACAAGATGCTCTCCAAGATTTCGGCTTTGGATTCCTCGAATAAGTTGCCCTTTTTCCAGAGTCTTACCTGTTCAGGCAATCGAAGATAGACACCCCGGATCACTCCACCGGTTTTCCCGAGGTCGCGTTCCCAACCGATGTCGCCGGCAAGCTGATCGAGCTGCCCATCCATGGTTTCCACCCGAGTGGACCACTTGGCGACGTGAGAGGCAGCAGCGAGATGATCGCTTTTGCTTCCGTTGCACGCGGTATGTGCAGCAACGAGGTTGTCGAGTCCGTTGTCGGGATGTCGAGACCAAGGCATGAAGTGGTCAACTTCGATGGCGTCGCGAAATTCTCCTTCGCAATAGAAACATCTGTTCCCCTGAAGATCTCGCAGAGGCCTTTTGACGCCGCTCAGATTCACGCGCGAAGCCCCAAACAAGAACTCGTCCAATTCGGAATCCTGGATCGCACTCCGGTTCATTTTCGCCACCATTGAGCCCCATTGACGCTGGATCAATGGCCGAAGGAGTCCCGCGAATTGCACCAGATGTTCAGCAGCATTTCCTACAAAGTGGATCCGGTTGTCGAATTTGCTGCCGTCTCGCCACTGGCCGCGACGGATCGACTCGTCCCACGCGATTTCATAAATGAACCGATCCTGGTGCTGGCCAATTTGCTGAACTCTTGGAAGCGGCATTTCGACGAGTTTCCATTCGACGTCGCTTACGAGTTTGTCATAGCTATTGGGAGACGCGATTCGACATCGGTGCATGCCGGCGCCTGGATCATTCCCGCGGCGGCTCCGGAAACCTTCAATGAGTCCAACGATCGCCGCCTGTTTGCCGGTATTCTGCTGAAGGACCACGCCCTGCCCTACATCGAACGGCACGGCCTGGCGCCAATAGAATTCGATCACCTTCTCCGCCAACTGAGTCGTAGTCACCATGGCCGGTGGCGCACCATCCTTCTGGCTTTGCTCAAGGCATAGATCCATGAGGCCCAGCAATACCGCGTATTTGTAAGTCGAGCTGAATGATCCCCGATCCAACAGCGTGAGGATCTTCTCTGCAAACCGAATCGTATTGTCCGGAGCGTTCGTAGTCACAGAGTTTCAGTAGCTCTGCTTCGAGGGAATCACTCCGCGGACCCCACCCCGCGGCGCCGAAACATCCCCGAAATACCGTGGTATTACGTGGAGGTGCAGATGAAAGACCGTCTGGCCAGCAGCCTCGCCAATATTGATGCCCACTGTGTAGCCGTCCGGTTGGTGCTGAGTCTCGATAACGCGCTTTGCTTCAGCGATTCCATCAACCAGCTCGTGTTGCTCTTCCGGCGTCGCGTCGAACCAGGTTGCAACATGCCGCTTCGGAACCAGCAGCGCGTGACCGGCTGCCACTGGGAAGCCATCCCATAGCCCCACGATGCCCTCACCCTCATGGAACCTTCGCGAAGCATGCGGCTCACAGAACGGACAGCCATTTTCAACCACTCTAAGGACCTCCACTGGATAGGCGTATCACCTTTATTGCCCATTTGCCCAGTGTTTGGTGAACCTCGTCGCTCACGATGATGTCGCCTAGCCCCATTTCGATCCCTGAACGCAGTAGATATCACTGGAATCACTCCACTTCCTATTGAGTTGAGTATCGCATCGTGATACTCACCGAGTGTGCCGTTTCTCACGCTTGAAGACCCCAATGCAAAAATCAAGGGGTCTAGAGACCCTCTTGGAATCCAGCCGGTCTGGGCACAATTCGGCCGACGGGTCGTAACCAACCTCACGACTCAGAGCAGCTCTGTTCGAGGCTTCACGGTCTTGATCCTCGGGCGCTACTTCACCGAGCAATTGATCGATGATGGCAAGCTCCTGAAGGAAGACGCCCTGTCTGCGTTTCTCCGAATGGAGCAGATGGGTGCATATGCACGCCATGTGGGGCATGGAGTCACAGGCGACATTCGGGGGATCGAGCGTGTCACGAAATTCGCAGCCGAGGGAAAGGGGCGCGTGCACATCACGCCTGATCAGCGTGGGCGAATTCTCTCGGACCAGAAAGTCTATGGGCTCTGGGGTCTGTTCTCGGTCCCCGCGCGAACATCGGGATTGATCGCCGACGGTCCGATCGGACTCACGGTGGCGACGCGCGACTTCGTCAACACGGAATATGGCCCGCACCTCGAACGAAGCCTTCGACCACTATTGAATCTCGTCGCTAGCGATGGTGTCCTGAAGACTCGTACGAATGACCCGGCTTTTCGCTCACTCAAATCGGTGCTGGGCGAAGGATTCAGCGAAATCGAGGCCGATTTTTATGGACGCTTTCTCCGAGACGGCCTCGAGGTAAAGACTCCACATCCTGAGCGCCAGCAGGTCTTCGCGCGATTACTCGCCGAATACGGAGACCTCGACCAGAGATTGGGGCGGGAAGAGGCTGTTCAGCTCGCTGAGGCAGCCCGAGGAACCAATGACGGACTTTCGCGCGCCCTCGATCGCATCATTCACCTCGAAGCACTCCTCGCTCCCGCCTCCGTTCTCTTCGATTTCGTCCTGACGCAGGGAGGACAGCGCCCCGCAGACGTCGCCGCGAAGCTGCAGGACCGCTGGGGGGCGGCGGTCCCAAATTTGAACGCGGATGAATTCGCAGAAATCCTTCCGGAGATTCGAGACGCATCGCGCAAAGGAACCGCGCAGGCCGCTGCTCGCTGCCACGAGGCTCTAAGGGGGGGCTCTTACGAGGATGCCGTCGCGGCTGTGATCCAGTGGAATGCCGGCGTCAGCCAAGATCGCCAGAGCGCACCGTGGGTGCAGCTAGAACGCGGCCGCCTCGATGTTCGCTACCGCGGTACCGAGCAATTGCTTCCTGATGGCGATGCCTTACCAACGCTCTGGAGAAATTCATACTTCATCGATTCGCTCAAGTCGGTGATTCGGCAGCTCCAGGTTGCCCTGTGAGCACCCATGCGAACCTCCCCACAGCCGTCCTGTCGCAGGCGCTAACCGACGCGATCCGAGGCCGCCGAGTTCGGGCGGGAGTATTCACCACCTTCAGCTTCGACCCGGGCTTCTACGAACTCCACGTCTTGCCCCTGCTCTTCGACCAGAGTTTCAGTCAGGCCGACAAGGTCCGTCGAATCCAGCTTGAAGATGCACTGCGAAACGTTGAAGCGCTTTCCGTCTACTACGACCGCAGAGCCTTGGCGCAAGACGCTGAGCCGGCTCAGCTTGACTACGACCGAATCGATGTCTCTCGCTCAAACGGCTGCTTTCATCCGAAAGTCGTGCTTCTGCTCGTTGAAGAATCCGACGAGGATGGCGGGGTCGAGACTTCCCTTCTGGTTTCGATCCAATCGGCGAATCTGACACGCGCCGGCTGGTGGGAAAATGTTGAGTGCGGTCACATCGAGGAGATATGCTCGACGGAGTCCTCCGAGAACCGGATCCCGTTCCGGCGCGATCTGATGGCACTGCTGCGCCAGATCGAGAAATCAGCTGTACCTGAAGATGCGCATCCGGCGCTTGATCAGATTCGACGGTTCCTTCGCAAAGAAACCGAGACCGATACTTTTACAAACGCGAGTAGCAAGGGTCGAATTCGAACCCGAATTTTCTGCGGACAAGACCGTCAGGACTTCAGTGAATGGCTGATCGACCTAGGTGTCGCACGCCGGGAATGGAACCTCGAAATCGTATCCCCCTATTTCGATGCAGCTGGCGCTGCGCCGCTCCAACGTCTGGTCGAAGCCATTGAACCTCGAGAGACTCGTGTCTATTTGCCTCGAGAGCTGGATGGCAAAGCGGCCGTAACTCAAGAGGCATTCTCAGCGGTTGAGGACTGGGCGCATTGGGCAGACCCGCCCACAACCCTGCTGGCTCGCGGACGGGATAGTGGATCCGAGAAACTCCCACCGCGCAGGGCACACGCCAAACTCTACCGATTCTGGAATCGCGACGGGCGCGACCTCTTGATTGCGGGTTCAGTGAACCTGACTTCGGCCGCGCATGGACACTGGGCCACCGGAAACCTCGAGGCGGCGTTTCTGGTAGATGTCAGCGCCCAGAAGCTCCCTCGTCGCTGGTTCCTCTCGAAGCTCGATAACGAGCCGACGGAGTTTGTCGAAGCGCACTCGGCCGAATCAGATGCCAGCGCACCAGTCCCCATTGCTCTGAGCCTACGATTTGACTGGGCTCGTCGTGAACTTCACTACCGCGTCCACGGAGAAACTCCGGCTCCGTTCCAGCTGCAGGAAATCAGCGGCATCGCGATCACAGCTGTGAAGAAACCCAAGGTCGCCTCATGGGTCTCGCTCGGCCCAAAGGTCGGCGAACATGTCGCCGACATATTGCGCTCGAACAGCTTCATCCGGGTCGAACATTTAGCGGGTAGCTGGCGCGTACTCATCCGCGAAGACAATATGAGCCATCGCCCCTCGCTCCTCACCCAGCTGACCGCAGAAGAGATTCTGCAGTACTGGTCGCTTCTCAGCCCAGAACAACGTGCGGCATTTCTCGAAGAGCGTGTCGGGCTTGATGCCAAACTCGAGGGGTTGGAAGTCACACGGCGGGACCTTCTGCGAAGCCACGGAACAATGTTTGATCGCTTTGCAGGAATCTACCACGCATTCGGCTGTCTACAGCGCCACATTGGCGAAGCCATGGATGGAGGACGGACGAAAGACGCAATCGCCCGACTACTCGGAGCGAAATACGACTCGCTTCCTTGCCTCTTGGCTAAGACACTGGAGGAAGCGGCGGAAGACCCGATCAACCGATACGTCAAGTTCCTATGCGCGCGCCAACTCGTCGAATCGGTCAGATACGACTACCCGGAAATCTTTCAGGGTGGGGAAGAGCAAAGCCGCGAACTCGAGTCGTTGCTCAAACGTCTCCCTGAACTTCGACTGGCCGTCGCGAAAGACGGAATGGAAGACGCAGAGGCATTTCTTGAATGGTTCGAGCCCGCGTTTCTCGGTGACTACAGCGGAGGTTCGATCGGGCGATGAAGACCGTCAGCCCCGAACTTGCACGCGAACTCATCGATTTCGCGCCGAACCAGGCGGCCAAAGAAGCTGGGTTTGGTGAATCACAGCTAGAAGGAACGGTTGCTGCTTACAACATGCTAGCCCGCAACCACTGCGCCTACCTCGCGGATGAGGTCGGAATGGGAAAGACCTATGTCGCGGTAGGCGTGATGTCCCTATTCCGGCACCTGAAACCCGACGCACGGATCGTCGTCATTGCGCCTCGTGAGAACATTCAGCGGAAATGGATCAAAGAACTTCGCAATTTCGTCCGTCTGAATTGGCAAGTAAGGGGCAATCGCGTCAAATCCATTCAAGGGACACCCGCCTGGGAGCCGGTATTCTGCGATCGCCTGATCGATTTCGGGCGTGAAATCGCGCTGAATGCCGATCGAGATTTCTTCCTGAGAATGACGAGCTTCAGCCTCGCGGTGAAGGAATCGAAGCCGCGCAAACGGCTTCGAAAGAAGCTGCGCGGGATTCTCCCGTGGATAGATGGAGAATTTCTTCGACCTTCCTCTCCCGACCACTTTCTTGCCAACTTCGGCCAGGCGCTCAACGCCGCGATACCGCCTATCGATCTACTCGTCGTCGACGAGGCCCATAACTTGAAGCATGGCTTCGGCCCAAGGCAGAGTATCCGAAACCGCATGATGGCATACGTGTTTGGACACCCGGATGGGGGTGACGCAGACACGCACTGGTACGGGCGCCGCGTGAAGAACCTCCTGCTGCTCTCCGCGACCCCATTCGAGGATGACTATGCCGCCATCCAGAAACAGCTGGAAATCTTTGGTTTCGGAGACAGGCGGTTGGCTGGACCGAACGGCGAACAACGGCAGTCCGTAGCCATGCTTCGGGACTCGGAGGTCAAGAATTCAGAGAAGAAGGCCCTTGTATCACGTTTGATGCTGCGGCGCGTCGCAAGCCTTCAGATCGCGGGCGACCGATTTACCAAGAACATGTACCGGCGAGAATGGCGATCAGGAGGCTTGATCGACCACGACAAACCGCTATCGATCGACGACCCCAAGCAACGACTCATTGTTGCCCTCGTCCAGAAGAAGGTCGCAGAAGTCCTTCAAGACGAGCGGTTCAACAACCAGTTTCAGATCGGAATGCTCTCCTCGTTCGAGAGTTTCCTCGAGAGCATCGGCCGAATGAAGGCTCCTAGCCGAGAGGACGATGACACTGAGGAAGCGCAGGTGGGTACATTTGATGGCGATCAGAATGCCACCGATCACGAGCGTCAGGGCATCGATACAGCCGCAATTGGTGCACTTCTAGAATCCTATCGCGAGCGCTTCGATCGCCCCTTGCCTCACCCCAAGCTCGATGCGACCGCGGGCTCGCTTGACACCGCATTCGATACCGGCGAAAAGGCGCTGGTCTTCGTTCGCAGAGTTGCCACCGTGGCCGAGCTGGCAGCAAAGCTCGACGCTGCTTTTGACACGTGGCTTCGCGAGCGAATGCACCGAGCACTTCCGGATCTTCGTGCGGAAGTCGACACGCTGTTCGAACGATACTCAAAGGAACGCCGACTCCGGCCAGACGAGATTCTTGAGGAGCACAACGTCGACTCGGCTGAAGGCGAGGCCGAAGATGTCATTGAGCGTCACGAAATCGGAACGGACGTTGATTCGGGTAGCGCAGAGACCTTTTTCGCATGGTTCTTCCGCGGCGCAGGCCCTAAGAACGTTCTGTCTGGGGGAGCACTCCAAAGGAACCGCCTCGGATCGACGAGCTCAGCGTATTCTACGGTCTTCGAAGATGACCACATCGACATGCTGCTGGGGAGACCCAACGATACGCTTGGCCGGCTCGCTAAAGAACTATCGCTGGCACCAGGCGAGCTGAGCGACCAGCTGGCGCGTCACGCATACAATCACTTCCGAGAGCGGAGCCAGCAACAAAAGGGCTACCCAAGGCTCTATGTTTTCGAAGCCTATCAGGCCGTCGGCCTGGAACTACTCGCTGCTTCGAAATCCCCACTTAGCGAAGATGCCCAGATCATCCTTGGAGAACGCCATCGCGAGGCGGCCACCGTCGCTCACGAGGCGCCCGCCCAATTCCCTCGCCCCGAAGAAGCGATCGGCATTCGAACCTTCTTTACAGAGCTTGCTCGCCGACCGGAACTCCGAGAGGCGCTGTGGCCCGAAGAGCATGCCCCTTCGTTTCGCATACGATTTCGCCGCCAGGAACAACGTCGCGAACTGCTGAGTGCGATGGCTCGCCTCGGCGCACCGTACATCGACCTCTATCTGCTCGCGATTCGCCAATTGGGAGGCTTCGGGCTTCGTGGTGAAGCCGAAGGCGAACACCCCGAAGAGGCACTCGTTCAAGATTACCTGGACCTTCTGGAAGTACAGCGAAGCGAACCGGGCTTCCATTCATTTCGGGAGCTGTCCGACGCCGCCAATGCCTTCGACCTATTGATCGCGGTGAACTTCCCCGACGTACCACACGCCCACCTAGAAGAACTTGCCGACTACTACGGGGCAACACTTCAACGACAGGTTCCGGTAGGGCGTATGGCTGGTGGCGTCAACAAACGCCTTGTGCGCCAGTTCCGGATGCCTGGTTTCCCATTGGTGTTGGCCACCACCGACGTTCTACAGGAGGGCGAGGACCTCCACACCTTCTGCCGCCGAGTCATCCACTACGGCATCAGCTGGACGCCCTCCGCGATGGAACAACGCACTGGGAGGATCGACCGAATCGGTGGCCTTGTTCAACGAGAGATCGACGGCTGCGACGAGCGGCCGTCGGAGAATGCGTTCATTCAGGTCTTCTATCCCCATCTCCAGGATACCGTCGAGGTTTTGCAGGTTCGACGCGTACTCGCTCGGGTCAACCGATTTCTGCGGCTGATTCACAATATGGCGAGTGGAGATGAGGCGATGGAAACCCGCATTGACGCGAACCGCGAGATGCTCGAAGAACTAGCGGATGTCGAACCGATTCGCGGGCCCCTCGAGTCCGCCTTTCCAGTTAGTGGCGCCTGGCTTGAGGGCGAGTTGACGGAGAGCCCAACAGAGGCGCCGAACATTCAGGGCCAGCTTGAACATCTTGATCGAATCTGGGAAGCGCTACTTGCTGAACTTGGGATCCAGGCGCTTCGCACCGGTTCGGAGCGGATGCGAGCGGGGGTAGTCTTCGTTAATGGAAGGAAGCTCGTTCCGCACGGCGCTGAATCGGATGACCATCGTCACCAACGATTCCACCTAGAACTACGATCGCAAGCGGCTGGGGATGCGACGTTACTACGTTGCGCAAGCCCGGTTGGGATGATCGATCTCACCGACCCTGAAATGCTCGACTCGCTCTACGAGCTACAACGAGAACTCGGGGGTGCGAAGGTGTGCATCCACCCTGACTCGAAGATCCGAGCCGACCACATCACAATCGAGGCCGACATTCCGTTTCATCCGAAATCTACACGAGTAGAGGAACTCCGCTGGCTGATCGCACGAACTGCGATCACTGCAGATGTAATGGAGGCGCGAATACTGGGCGTCGACAACGATGACCCTGATTGGAAGCCGACAGGGGATAGCGATGGCTGAGATCTACACCCAGGTCGACCGAATCATCAAGCACTGGCAACTCCCCTGGACCCGCCAGGGCGCGATGGTCGAAGTCAGTTTCGGCCAAGGGGGGCGTCACCAGCGCGTCTACTTTGAGGCGCGGGAGCATTCGATCCACTTCCGCTCAATCGCCGCCCCGTCAAGGCATGTGAAGCAGAGCAATGCCTACTGGCGCGAACTCGCGCTAAGAGTCTGGCGAAAGAACGCCTCGAAAGACCTCATCGCATTCGCCTTCGACAAGAGAGACCGCTTGGTCGGGTGCGCGGAGCACCCTGGAACAAGCTTGACCAACCGTGACCTTCGAACCTACATCGAAGTCGTAGCTCGCGAGTGTGACCAAATGGAGTTCTTGTTGACCGGGGAGGATCGGGCTTAAGAGTGATTAGAATTTCGAAAGTGACGGCAAGCGATCGAAGTCGGCGTCACTTCTCACTCTAAACCCTGTAACAGGGCTCGTAGAAACATCTCACCCGAAAGGCAATTCGACCCGACTCACGGGGCGGACCTTTCGCCGGCCCGGCCCCCTGCCCTCGCCTGGGTGATCATCGTGTGCACCGATGAGATCGTGGTACTTCTCAGGCACTGCGCTCACGGGAACTGGCGCAGGAACTGACGTGCTCAATGCAGGAAGTAGCTGCAGATAGGAAGTTCAAGCTGCGTTTTCCTTGGGTCCGATCAGTAGGCATTCTGTCAAATAGAGGGGGCGAGGGGAAGAGGCCCCGGTACGGGCCCCGACTACCGCCACTGCAGGGCCATCGACTTCCCGTCGAGATCAGATCGGTGGATCCAGGCTCAGTAACGTTCGAGCCACCACTCCGAGGTCGAGCGCAGGCCGCGCCCTTCGAGCATGTCGCGCCGGGATCCTCGACGTGATGATGGACGGCCTGGACGGCCTCCAGACGCTCGAGCGCATCCACGAGGCCGACCCCGCGCTGCCGGTGGTGATGCTCTCGGTCTCGGGGAAGGCCAGCACGATCGTGGAGGCCATGCGGCTGGGGGCGGCGGACTACCTGACCAAGCCGTTCGAGGAGGACGAGCTCGAGGCCACGCTGCGCAACGTCCTCGAGCGTCGCGCGTTGCTGGAAGAGCGCGACCGGCTGGTGAACGAGCTCGGTGGCTCGTCCGGGGGCGCGATCTGGGCGAGTCCGGCCATGCAGCGCGTCCGCTCCCTGCTGGAGCAGGTCGCCGACACCGACGTCACCGTCCTGATCCACGGCGAGAGCGGCGTCGGCAAGGAGGTCGCGGCGCGCACGCTCCACGGCGTCTCGACCCGCGTCCGGCGGAACTTCGTCAAGGTCAACTGCGCGGCGCTCCCCACCGACCTGCTGGAGAGCGAGCTCTTCGGCTACGAGAAGGGTGCCTTCACCGGGGCGACCCACCGCAAGCAGGGCAAGTTCGAGCTGGCCCATCGCGGCACGATCTTCCTGGACGAGATCGGC
>Ga0066833_10001008_pt1 | contig 11445 bp, 8 predicted proteins | sample ETNtaG_13_FD_66728 | JGI IMG/M metagenome (GOLD analysis project Ga0066833, IMG submission 66728) | Marine microbial and viral communities from oxygen minimum zone, Eastern Pacific Ocean - ETNP201306PF47B | ecosystem: Environmental > Aquatic > Marine > Oceanic | place: Pacific Ocean: Eastern...
CCCCCATCCGCCTGTCCCCTCGTCCCCCTATCTCCGTCTCCCCGTCTCCCCGCTCCTTGCCTCTACTCGTCGCCCCGCGCGGTTGCCATATCTCCGTATCCGGAAAATAAGCGTGCCATACAAACCAGTAGGACGGCACAAGGGGGAGGAGCTTGCCTTTTTTGGATCGCGCAATGAGCAACTGATTCCTCGCATCCCACTGCACAAGGAATTCTTCGCCGTTCACTCTGTCTTTGATGACGCCCCCTGATTTCGCGAGAACAGAGGTGGGGTAAACACGGCAGTCCTTCCCTTTCTTGAAACCGAGGATGAGTTCCTTCGTTGGAAGCCTCTTCGCTTTGTCTTCATGATCCAGCGGAGTGAAGTGCCGATCTCGCTCATACTCGCGAGGGTAGAGCGGCATCACATAACGGGAGGAGTAGATCCCCGTCCGGTATGAATCCGGGGAGAGCGTGTCGGTGCCGGGGTATCGTTTCAGCCAGGCTCTCCATGTGCACTGCACAACGGGAATTCTCTCGAGCTGTTGCCCTTTGCGTGGGCCGGCGATGCAGGTGCCGTCGAGGGGATTCCAGAACGACTCCGTCTGTTTGTCATAAGGCACGAGCGATCCATTCCGCAGGAAACCGGAGACTCCGAATGCATACTTTGCCCCATCGAGATCTGCGTAGTACGCGGACGCGAACCCGCCGAGAGGGCAGGCGAATAAGACGCAGTCTCGGCCTTCAAGAGTAAAGTTCACCACCTGGTGGTAATCGAGAATCTTGTGAATGAATGATCTCGGTGTGCCCGGTCCTGTGACACCATAAATCCTGGTGTTCTCATCGACCAGGGCTTTGAAGAGGGCCTTACTGTCAGACTTCACCCAGATGGGACGGGTGATCGCGGGGATGTTATCTTGAGCAGTTCCATAGACACCTTTGTAGAAATGTCGCTTCGCGAGTTCCTTCGTAGAGATGAGGAACATCGATCCTTTCGGCCTGGTACGGACAGGGAGCGGCGGCAGGTTGGGCTGAGACCGCCACCATTTCTCCCAGGCCGGGCGATTCGTTGCGTATCCCTGGCCCGTCATCCGTGACAAGGAAAGTCCGGCAAAGAAACGGAGGAAAGGATAATCGCCATCCAATGTCTCCATCAGAATCGGCCCGGCCCTCGTGTCCCCCAGCCGTCCGAGGGCGAGCGCCGCGGCTTGCTTCACGATACGCGTTTCGTCTTGGGTACCCAGCATAGCAATGATTGGATCGACAACGCTTCTGTCGTGGATCTCTCCCATGGCGTGCAGAGCCATGGCACGGGTGACCTGATCCTTTTCACCCAGGCAATCCAGGAGGAAAGGCAACGAATGGGCCTCCTGCCGGATGAGCAACGCCTCCGCGTTCATCCGCTGATTCATCGTGCCGTTCCGGAAATACCATTGATGAAAAGCGGTCTGCAAGGGCACAAACCCCTGGCAGAATGCCAGCAGCGAGCCGAGGACACTGAAAAGCAACGCCTGCCGCCTCCGCGCAGGACGCTTTTCCGGACCGAAAAACTTGCTCCCAGTTAAATTCGTGGACATCTCCATCTTGTCGATGTTAGCGGGAATCTTCTACAGCCCTGGCAGTATAAAGCTGTGTCCATTGGCCACAAGAACGTCAATTGAACAGCCGGGAGAATTCTCTTTAATTTCCGCCCCTTGAGAAAAACCCGCGACAAAGGAGGAACAGCTATCAATACTGCAAGATCAATCCGCGCCCTCGCTCTCGCCGCATCCTTCGCGCTTCCCGTTTTTGCCCTGTCGGAAAAGGAACAGGATGCGATCAGAGACGCGCTGAAGGATTTCAACAAAATCATTGCCGAATGGGAATGCACCGGCGAGCTCAAGGACAAAAAGATCAAACGCAACCAGCGTCACTGGCGGGAGAATGTGAGTTGGAAATGGAAGCTGGCCGAGGATGAGGTGGCCATCACTGCGACATTCGAAAACAGCAAGTTTTTCAAATCCGGCAAGATGACGTACGACTTGGCCAAAAAGCAGTACGTGTTCACCGCTGTGAACGCCAAGAACAAAAAAGAGGTCTACCGTGGCAACAAAGTGAGAAACAAATATGTGCTCAAGCTGGACCGCAGCCGTGAGTCACTACAATTCACACTTCTGCATTACAATCGTTACCTGTGGAACAAATCCCTCGGCTCTCGCAAGGTCTGTGATGTCGGGTGCTCCCTGCCGGGCGGCTTTGCTCGTGAAGACACGGGCCCGAAATGTGTAGTCACGCAGGGCCTGGGCACGAGCAGGGTCACATACCAGGGCGAGAAATTCTATATCTGCTGCTCCGGCTGCAAGGCAGCTTTCAACAAGAATCCGGCAAAGTACGTGGCCGAGTTCAAAGCCAGGAAAAACAAGTGATTTTGTATGCAGGTTGCAGAGTTAATCGCTGCTGAGTTCACATTTGGCAGTTGTCTTATTTTTCCCGGAGCATCGAGCAGCGGCTCGGACATCCTTGATTGGTTCCGTGATTCTGGTACAAACCTGCCCCGTCCGTGCGGTTCAATTTCGATATTCTGGAGGTCTCCGATGACACGTTCCATTGCTGTCTTGCTCGTGCCTGTTTTCACCGCTCTCACCACCACCCACGCATTCGAAACATCCATCGGGGGCGTTTATCAGGATTTCGGTATCTCCGGCACCGTCCAGTCCAACGGCACAAGCATCGACGTTGAGAATACCCTGGGCCTGAAAGACGATTCTACCGTCGGAGGATTTCTTCGAATGGACGGTGACAAGCACCATCTCTGGTTTCGGTATCTGAGCGTGGATTACCAGGGCGACGTTACCCTCGCTGTCAACATTCAATTCCAGGGCCAGACATTCACAGCGTCCAGCCGCGTGACCAGCGCGTTTGAGTACGACAAATACGAGCTGCAATACCATTACGACCTCTTCAATCGCACTCACTTCAGCATCTCGCCGCTCTTCAAAGTGGATCTCTACGATGCAAAGGTCCGGATTCAGGACTCGACGAACAACCTGAATGAGAATTACAGCCAGAGCATTCCCATACCGTCGCTGGGCCTGAATGTTCGCTACGACCCGAACGAGTACTTCCATCTGTATGGTCAGGTAAACGGTATCGCTTTCGATGATAATTCATTCGTCGAATACCAGGCAGTCATAGGCGTTACGCCCATTCAATACATCAGCCTGGAGATCGGCTACCTGAAGAAAACCATCGAATACGATGACACCGTCGACATCATCGATATCGAAGAGGACGGCTGGTTTGCCGGCGTGGCATTTACGTATGCGTTTTAAGATCGTGCTGCGACGGGATTTTTCGCTTTCGCATCGTGGCCTTCGTTCGCTTGCATCAATCCCTCGTCCACAATCTTTCCAGCGCCTCTGCCGCGAGCGTGAAGGACATCAGCATCATCGCCAGCACTCCGGCCGGGCCCCACAGGGCCCATGAGTTGAAGCTCACCGATGTCCCCCTGGTATCGTCGGCGGAAGCGATCCCCTCGGCGACCAGACCGCCCCAGGTAGGATAATCCGGTTGCGACAGATTGAGGTAGCCGATGGAACCATCCATCAGAATGATGCCTCCAAGAATAAATGCGCTGGCGATGACGACACGGTGCAGACAGTTTTTCCAGAGGATGTGCAGAAAGACGATGCGCGGCTCAGAACAGCCAAGGGCCCGGGCCCGCTCGACGAACAGACGCTGCCGCAGGAGAAGCGCGCCTTCACGGACCTGGTAAAAGATCGCGGGCGCAAACGTCATCCCGATGAACGGAATGATCTTCCAGAGGTAGGCGCCTCTGACCTCGAAGACGACGATCGCCAGCAGCACCAGCACAAGCTTCGGTACCGAGTCAAGCACATCGAAAAGCCGCTCCACGAGTCGCGCCGTCCGCGTTTCGTAATACCCGCTCAGCAGGCCGAGCGGCGAAGCCAGCAGGATGACCCCAACCAGAGTCGCCAGGCAGGGCGGCGCAAGCATCCGCCCCGCGACCCGTATCCGGTCAAGGATGTCCTGGCCGTCTTCGTCTAGGCCCAGCCAGTGCGTGGAAGACGGAGCTTGAAACTGCGATTCGAGTGGATTGCCGGTCTGTTTGACGGATCTCTCGCCGAAGAAGCAGAACAGCAGAAAAAGGAGAGAAAGTGCACCACAAGAAAGACCCGCCACGATTAATATGCGATCGAACAGAGGCCGATGTCTGAGACCCGTGAAAAGACCGCTTGGCGCTTTCTCTGATTTCGTCTGGACAGCCATCCCTTCACGGGAGGAGTAATCACCATCAAAGGCTTCGAGCTTGGAACCCCATACCAACGAATGCAGCGCGGCCAGAGTCTCGGAAACGAGCTGGCAGAGCCCTGCTCCGGACGCACTTCTCTTCTGCTGCGTTTCAGGCGTGAGCCATGTTCGCAAGAGCTCGATGAACAACGAAGCCATCCTTACCACCATCAGCGACAGCACAGCCAGCCAGAGCAGAACGGCGACTTCGCCGTTGCGCACGGAGTTCACCGCGAGAAGTCCGAGACCATCCAAAGCGAACACACTCTCAACCACTACCGATGAGCCCAGCAGAAACGGCAGCCGCGGCCGCACCGATTCGCAGGCGATCACGAGCAGACGCCGCCAGTACTGCCTCCACGCAGCCGCGCCTCTCGCGCGCGCCGACAGAATGTAGCCGCGCTTCAGCTCGCGATGCAGCTCCTGAGCGATCCGTGATGTGAGTGACATGAGAACCAGATCGCCAACCGCCAGCACTGCCATCGCCTGCAGCAGATAGGGCAGATCGCTCGACGTCCGCAGCCAGTAGCCAAGCGCGAAAACAGGAAAGGCGGAGAGCAGCAACAGTGGAAATCGGACCGCTCCGGCCGCAGGAAAAAGAACCATCAGCCATCCCAGAGCAACCGCGGCAATCGTGCTCAAGAACAATGCGCCGCCGATGAGTTGGACCGAAAGCCAGGTGCCATCGAGGATTCGGCTGAAGATGCTGTACCCGGCCCGGGTCTCGAACAGGTCCGCCGGCCTGGTGAAATCGACCGCGGTTTCGCCGAAGCTGAAAACTCTAACAAACAGGCACAGCACGACGCACAACAGCGCCGCCTGGAAAAGGAGCTCCAGCAACTGCGTTATCAGGATTCGTGGTAGCGAGGCTCGCATGCTCAGCACTTTCGCTCTCGCCGCATCAGAAACTCCAGGAGCGCTTTGTCGAATGGCGTCGACGTTGTCACCTGCACGTAATCCACATCAGCGTTTCGGCATTCGTCACGGTAGGTCTCGATCAAAGCGTTTATCTGTTCTTGATAACCTTCCCTGACAGTATCCGGGTCTACCTGCACATGCGCGTCCGATTCCACGTCCTCAAAAATCGTCACGCCCTTGAAAGGAAAGTCCACCTCCGCGGCGTCCAGGATGTGAAACACGATCACCTCGTGTCCGCGGAAACGTAGATTGTGGATGCCCTGGATGACCTTCTCCGGGTCGTCCAGCAGATCGGAGAACACGACCACCAGTCCGCGATGACGAATGAGACCTGAAGCGTGAAGGATGGCCTGTTCAAAATTGGTTTGGCCGCCCGGTTTGTTCTTGCTGAGCGCGCTGATGATGGATACGAGGTGATCCCGTTTACTGCGGCAGCCCATGAAATCGCGAATCCTGGTATCGAACGTGATCAGCCCGACGGGATCCTGTTGCTTCGTCATGAGGTAACCCATGGCTGCGGCCAGGTAGGTGGCATATTCGAGTTTTGTGACCTGGGTCTCGTCGTACCGGTATCCCATGGATTCGCTCATATCGACAATAAGGAAGCATTCGAGATTCGTCTCCGCCTCGTACTTGCGAATGTAATACTTATCAGTCTTGGCGTACACGCCCCAGTCGATCGATTTAATCTCATCTCCCAGGTTGTATTTGCGGTGCTCGGAAAATTCAGTGCTGAATCCGTGAAACGGGCTGCGGTGCAATCCGGCGATGAATCCCTCGACGATAAACTTCGCCTTGAGGTCGAGCCGGGTGACCTGCTGAATAATGTCTGGATTCAGATATTGGGCCGGATTTTTCTTCATTGGATACGGCTGGTCCAGGATCGTTTCAGATGCCCCCTCATTGGGTAAAGCAGGCCTGGTCCTAATATATTAACTCATGGTTCTTCACCGACGAACAAGGCATCGGCAACAGGATCGCGGAAGCTGGTTGCGAAGGAACCTCCAGGCTGCGGGTCCATATTAATTTAACTTGGTTCACAGGCTGCTACGATGGGCACATTGCGCAGAGACCAGAGAAAGAACAATGAAACCATTCAGTTGCGATACGATGGTCGCCCTTGGCAGCGCAACGGCTAATGGGCAGACGATATTTGCCAAGAACAGCGATCGTCCGAAAGACGAGTGCCAGCCACTCGAGCTCCGGGGCCGACGACGGCATTCAAAATCCGCTCAGGCACGGTGCCAGTATCTTACGATTGCACAGGCTGAAGAGACGTTCCGGCATATCGGGTCACACCCGCATTGGTGCTGGGGGTACGAACACGGCTTCAACGAGCACCAAGTGGTCATTGGCAACGAAGGACTGAGTTCAAAATTCAAGTTTGAAGAGCCAAAGCTCATTGGGATGGAACTCCTCCGCCTGGGACTGGAGCGCGGCCGCACCGCAGCGGAAGCTGTCGAAGCGATCACTGGCCTCATCAGCACGCATGGGCAGGGGAAGTTCAGCAACGACGAAGGAACGAGGACTTATGACAACGGTTATATCGTCGCCGATCCGGACGAGGCATACGTCATTGAAACCGCGGGCCATCACTGGGCGGTGAAAGAAGTGCAGGACACCATCGGCATTAGCAACGTCTACTCGGTGGAAGATGATTACGCGCGGCTCTCCCCAACCTGCAGGCAGACGGCCGAAGAAAGAGGCTGGTGGGACGCAGACCATGAGCCATTCAGCTTTGCCGACGCGTTCAGCAAGTCATCAGATCGGAGCGAAGGAAGCGGAGCGATGCGCCGCGCCCGCTCGTGCGCGGTCCTGAAAATGAAGAGGGGGGATATCGACACCCGCTGCATGATGGATCTGCTCAGCGACCACTCAGACGGCAAACAGCCGGAGGAGCCGTTCAGGAAGGACTATCAAACGGACGTAGGGATCTGTGTGCATTCGGAGAAAGGAGTCACGGCTGCGAGCCTGGTGGCAGACCTCTGCTCCGATGGTTCGAGGCTTCCCGTTTACTGGTGCAGTTTTTATTCCCCTTGCCTCGGCGTCTTCTTTCCCGTCTTTATCGAAGGCCGGCTTCCCGAGGCCCTGGGAGTCGGAGAATCGCAGCAAAGCTGGCGCAGCCCATGGTGGCGTTTTCACAAACTCGCCCATCTCGCGTCCGAGAGACCGGAAGAACGAAGGCCGGTCCTGGATGAAGAATGGTCAGGAATTCAGCGGCAGTTTTTCGGAACGGCCGCGCTAGCCGCCAGGACAGGTCGCGAGCTGCTGGACAAGGACCAATCGGATGAAGCAAAAGCCCACCTCACGGAATTCATGGAAGAATCAGTAAACACAGTTCTCTCAAAAACATCGGAGCTGCTGGAGCGATTCACGTAGGGCTTGGTGTTGAAGACACATGTCCTGGCATTGGGCGTTGAGGCAGCTCATGCGGATTGGGGGGCAATCGATTCGTTTTAATCCTGCCGGGCGATTCTGCTATCATACTGCACTTTTCAATCCAACAGGCGGCCAAGATAGAGGAACACAGATGCAAGTAGCCCTTACCGGCATTCCCGGCACGGGAGTCAAAACAATATTCTCTGCCATCACCGGCAATGTAGAAGAAGCGGGAGCGTCTTCGTGGAATCCCGGCCAGTCGCGCCTGGTTTCGTTGCGCGTACCGGACGAGAGACTGGACATCATTACTGAGGTGTACAAGCCCAAAAAGAAGACCTATGCAACGGTCGAGCTGGTCGAGTTCCCCGGCCTGTTTGGATCACCATCGACAGACAACGCGGCGATTGGGAAGATTCGGCAGACGGACGCCATCGTGATTGTTCTGCGCACCTTTGAAAGCCAGGCATTCCCGCATCCTTCCGGGAGCATCGATCCCGCCCGCGACCTCGAACGCATCTATTCCGATTTCGTCATTGCCGACCTTGAGGTCCTCGAGACCCGCCACGAAAGGCTCGAAAAGAACCTGGCGCGGATGAAGAAGGATGAGGACGTTGCCGAATTCGAAGTGTTATGTAAATGCCGTGAGCTTCTGAACTCAGGTAAGGGTGTCAGCGAAGCCGGCCTCTCGGAAGATGAGAGCAAGCTCATTCGCAGTTTCGGATTCCTCACCGAGAAGCCGCTCGTGTTGCTCATCAATGTAGGTGAAAGCCAACTGGGCGACGAAGAGTCTGCCATGTCGGCGTTCGTTGAGAAGGGATACGAAGCGCAGGCTTTGTGCGGCTCGCTTGAGGCGGAGCTGTGTGCGTTGGATGAAGAAGAGCGCGCCGAATTCATGAGCGATTTCGGTGTCACGGAACTGGCCGCGCCCGCAGTGCTGTCGGCCATTTTTCGGCGTCTCTCCATCCTCACTTTTTTCACATACGGCGAAGACGAATGCCGGGCCTGGAACGTCGAGGAAGGCGATACCGCAGTCGACGCGGCAGGCAAGGTTCACACGGACCTTGCACGGGGTTTCATCCGAGCGGAAGTGGTCGCCTGGGATGACTTCAAAGAGCACGGCAGCGTGAAGGACGTAAAGGCCGCTGGCAAATTCCGGCTGGAAGGCAAGGAATACCTGGTGAATGAGGGAGACCTGATCATTATCAGGCACAACGCGTAGGGCACGCGTTGTTACTATTCCACCACACCCACCTTGATATCCAGTTCCGAGCGCAACTGAATGCGGTCCACCTTGCCATCTCGAATCCAGAGGATGCGGTCGGACGCGGCGAGCATCTTGTGATCGTGGGTAGCGGAAATCACGGTCGCCCCGTCCTCTTTACTGAGTTGGCTCAGCAATGCGATGATCTCTTCGCCGGTGTGCAGGTCGAGGTTGCCGGTCGGCTCATCAGCAAGAATGATCGAAGGCCTATTGGCAAGCGCGCGTGCGATGGCCACGCGCTGCTGCTGGCCACCGGAAAGCTCATCGGGCCGGTGATGCAGGCGGTGTTCCAGGCCGACGCGATCGAGCACCTCCTTCGCAATCTCTGTGGATTCTTCGTAGGGGACCCCGCTGAAGATGAGAGGCATCGCAACGTTATCGACAGCGTTGTAGGCCGGGATGAGATTGAAGGTCTGAAAAATGTAGCCGATGTGATTGCTGCGGAAATATGCAAGCTCACGGCTGGAAAGCCTCGTCAGGTCTACTGCAGCTACGGTGACGTGTCCCGAGGTGGGCAGGTCGAGCCCTCCTACCATGTTGAACAGCGTGCTCTTGCCCGATCCGGACGGCCCCATGATGGAAAGATATTCTCCCTTATAGATATCGAGGTTGATATCTTTACACGCGTAAACCGTGGTGTGCCCAAGGTTGAATTCCTTGTTCAGCTCACGAATTTGAATGAGGGTTTCCTGCATCAGGATGTTCCGGTTTCTTCCGTAGGTTTGGCGCTCCGCGACCACCTGTGTTACATGGTGTCAATGAAGTCCCGATTCGCAAGAGGGTCACCCTTTCTTTCTGCGACGATTTCAATTCATGAAGATTACTGGAGTTGAGCCACTGCATCTGCGTCTGCCCGACGTCCGCGAGATCGCAGACGGTACCCAAGACGTCCTGCTGGTGAGAGTGCTCACAGACGCTGGCATTGTGGGGATCGGCGAAGTGACCAGCCAGAGCTATGTGTGCAAAGCGATCATCGAAGCCCCCCGTTCAGCGAAGCGAAGACACGGCCTTGATGAAATCTGTCGCGGCCTCGATCCTCTCGACATCGAGGGGTGCTGGCAGACAATGTATGAACAGACCATCCGTTACGGCCGGCGGGGCGCGGCCATCCATGCCATCAGTGGAGTAGACCTCGCTCTGTGGGACATCAAAGGCAAGGCCCTCGGCAAGCCGGTCTATGAACTTCTTGGAGGAAGAGAACAAAAGGGAATTCGTGCCTACGCCAGCGTGCTGTTTGGCGACACTCCCGAGGAGACCGGCAGCCTTGCCGAGGAATTCGTGGCCAACGGGCTGACTGCTGTGAAGTTTGGATGGGGGCCGTTCGGCAAGGATTGGGATACTGACCGGGAACACCTTGAAGCGGCCCGGAGCGCACTTGGCGACGAAAAGGACCTGATGGTCGATGTCGGGCACGTTTGGGATGCAGAGACAGCTATCGAGCGATGCCAGCTTATGGAACCCTACCGGCCCTTTTGGGTGGAAGAGCCTTTGACGCCCGATGACATCCGCGGGTACGGCCTGCTGTGCGGCGCAGCCAATCTGAATATCGCAGCCGGTGAAGCGGATGTCACTACCATGGATTTCGAGAGGCTTATGGACGAAGGTGGTCTGCACGTCATCCAGCCTGATGTCGCATTTGCGGGCGGCTTGAGCGTCTGCTGGGAAGTTTCGCAGATGGCCAGAAAACGCGGTCGCCTTTGTGTGCCGCATTGCTTCAGCACGGGCGTGAACCAGGCGGCTTCGATTCACTGGATGACCGCGTACCAGGATGCACGGTACGTTGAGTACTGCCTTGCAGAGGGTCCGCTGATCAGGGAACTCATCGATGGAGTGCCGCCACTGGAGGATGGATACGTGACTGCCCCCAACCGGCCCGGGTTCGGAATCGAGATCAACGAAGAAGTGCTCGAGCGGTTTATTGTCCGTTAGACAACAACGCGTCGACATCCTTCCTGGCCTGGGCGGCCGCTGACTCCATAAAGCCGACGTCGCCTCCGACCGTGGCGATCTGCCCGCCGCGCTCGATCCAATACTGCGCAAGTTCAAGAGTGCCGGAAAAGAGACCGAAGGGCACTCTGTGCTCCTTACACTTCTCCAGAACCTGATTCATGGCGTCCTGGACTTCCTGATGGTCCCGATCCATCAAGTGACCATACGAAGCGGAAAGATCGGCCGGCCCGATCATGATTCCATCGAGGCCGGGTGTTGAAAGGATTTCATCGAGGTTGCCGACTGCGCCACTATTCTCGATCTGGGCAAAGGCCAGGATGTTGTCATTCGCTTTGGCAAAGTATTCTCCCGCGTCGTTGCTCAATCTGACCGCTCTGCGCGGTCCCCAGCCGCGAATCCCCACAGGGGGATACTTGGTGGATGCGACTGCCTGTTCGCATTCTTCACGCGAGCCTATCCAGGGGAAGATGATCCCTTCGGCACCAAGATCCAGAATCCGTTTTACCCAGACTGGATCGTTCCAGGGCGAGCGTACGATCTTTGTGGATTGCGAATCCCGCAACGCGATGAAGATTGTCTGAAGCTCGCTGGTCGTCAGAGGCGAGTGCTCAAGATCGATAATGAGGAAGTCGAAACCAACCTGGCCCATTACCTCAGCAACGAATGGAT
>Ga0066833_10001030_pt1 | contig 11305 bp, 7 predicted proteins | sample ETNtaG_13_FD_66728 | JGI IMG/M metagenome (GOLD analysis project Ga0066833, IMG submission 66728) | Marine microbial and viral communities from oxygen minimum zone, Eastern Pacific Ocean - ETNP201306PF47B | ecosystem: Environmental > Aquatic > Marine > Oceanic | place: Pacific Ocean: Eastern...
AGTTTGTAGAAGGGCTGCTCCTTTGCCGGACTTTCAAGAAGGGACACTTTTTTGAATGTGATGTGCGACGTATTCCAATCGCCGGCGGCAGTCGGATTCCCAAACGATGCGTTCTGGATGATCGCTCGCGCGGTTTTGGCCGTGTCCGGAGTGACAACGCGGAATTCTCTGTGAGACCAACGCCCCCCGGTGGCGGGCAGACTCCAGTTGCCCCCGGGTGTCAGCCCGATGGCTTTCCGGACCAGCGCAGTGGACCTGTAGTCAAAGGCCAGGCGATAGGCAGTCGAAGGTTTCAGAAGAAAAGCACTGCTGTGCCAGGCAGCGTGATTCCACGGCGCGGGAGCAACTGCGGAAATCGTGTGGTCCCCATCTTTGCCATCCCGCCCCCAGACGGCATGGCCATGCTCTTTCGCAAACTCGGTCATTCCGCCGCCGGCAACCGTCAGAATTCGGAGTTGAAGGTTTTCTATGGCTCCGGGCTTCGTAGCACCTTTGAAGTCTTTCAGACGCAACAATGCATCTTTGCCGGGCGGATATTTCGCGGGCACTACAAATTTGTATGTCCCGCTCTGATTCGAGACCGGCCATGTGGAAACGCCTTCCAGGATCAATTCGAGTTTCGCTGCTGGCTCGGGGACCGAGACCTTGAGATCCACTTCCCCCTTGCCGCCCGGCCACAGCGGGAAGGGTCCGGTCACCCAATCGCTGCCGTCCCACTTCCCGCGAAGGTGAATGGCGGCGAATGCTTCTCCCCCGGCGTCTTTTAAGGGGAACAGGACAAATGCAGCCTGCCATTCCGGCCGACCCGGGTGCCAATGATCGGGAGTGCGCGTCGTCAGGGAACTACCATGCTCGAAGCCGCCATTGGAAATAAGCGACTGGCCAAACGGAGTGAACTCGGCACTGACGGAGGCGGCCAGTACAGCCCAGAGCAAATAGATTGACGGATTTAGCCCCGGAGGGGCGGAAGCATGTAGCCTGGGGCGCAAGCCCCAGGATTCGGAAGTCACGGCAGATCCAGCCCCAGAGGGGCGAAAGCAGACTCCGCAGAAAGGCCACTTCCGCCCCTCCGGGGCTGGATTTCGTCTTTGCTCTTCATCCCCGGGCTTGCGCCCGGGGCTACATGCTTTCGCCCCTCCGGGGCTACAGAAATCCGTCAAGTTATTTCCATTTCGCTGTAATCGACCGAACAGCAGAGGGAGGAATCGGAAATTCATTGCTCTCCCCCATTCAGTTTCTTCAACTTCACGATCTCCTGCGCGACGCGGTGTCGCCCACGGTAAATGTAGTGGCTGACCACGTGGTGATTGGTGATATAAACTTTCGGCGAGTGGCGGTACGGGCCCAGCAGGCCGTAGATGATTTCTTCGGTCAGCCCTTCGGCCCGGTCGGCCTCTTTCTTGTGGCCTGCAATGCGCGCCTTCTTTGCTTCCTTCCGGAGCAGATTGAAGTACTGCCAGTCCTGCACGCCCTCGCGCAGGGCCTCCCATCCTCGGACAGTGACCGGGTTGCTGCCCGGCCGCCACACTGCCCCGTAATAATTGAAACTTGCAATGCCGATCACCTGGATGCGCCACGCTACCCAGGGCCGGGCACGGTTGGCTGAGAGCGGGGGTGAACCGCGAAGGACATTTCCGACGTGAAACATCCATTCCGTGCTGCCCCGCTGGACCTGCCTGGCCCAGAAATCCAAGTCGCCATAACGCCCGCCGCGGAACAGCCAGACATCCGTGTACGGCGCCATTCGCCGGATATCGTCCCAACTGCTCATCAGGGAGATCGCGAAACGCATCTTCGGGTCTACGTTTCGTGCAATGGGGCCGAGATCTTCCACCCAGTTGATTTCGCCGCCGTGGACCTCGTCCACGTGTTGGAGGACGACCCGATCCCAGATGCCCAGTTTTTTGTAGTACTCGCGAATGTAAATCAGGGTTTTTGAAAAGATGCGGACAAAATCGTCGCTCATGTACTGCACGCCGTTGTCCCTCGCCCATTCGACCATTCCCTCAAAGGTGCCGTAGCTGCCGATGTACCTGGCCGTTGGACAGTACTTCTCGATACGCCGAATCTGATCGGCCGAATACAGCTTCCCACTCACGTTGCCATCGCCGTCGGCCTTCAGCTCATAAGGAAAACAGGTCACCATGAAAGTGTTGACCTTGTGCGCGATCATCTGCCTGAGCGCGCCTTCGTCGGTACCGTAGTCCCAGTTGTAGACGCCGAGCTCCGCATGTTCGGGAAGCCGAAAGGGATAGACCCGGACCGCGAATTTGACTGGCCGCGATGGAATATCCCTGTTAAGCGGAACGATGGGAACTTCACCCCGATAGAGCCCGGGCTTGACAGCCTTCGTATGGAGAATCAGCCACACCTGGCGTACCTGGCGTCCAGGCACGGCCAGGACTCGCTTCGGCCCCATCTTGTAGAGTGGCTCGCCGTTGCGTCCGGGCTTCCCAAACTCGCCCGGATCCTCGACGGTTTTGGTCAGCGACATTTCAGGAACTTGCCAGATGGGTTCCGTGAAGGAACGGCGCATCTCGATGCTCAGCCCGGGCACAGCTTTGAGGAGAGGCGCTTCGTCGATACTGAATAAGATCGTTCGCGGCCCGTTATTTCGAATGTTGAGAACGACCGCCTGGTATTCGTTCATGGCGAGCCGGGCAAGGGCCTGCCAGGCCGGGCCGGAAGTTTCAAATGGCAGAGCGGTGTCTGTGCCGGACTTCGCTGGGACGAATGCCCCCGGCATCATCGCGGACTCTTCGATTTGGGCCTCCGGCTCGAGAGGCATCCACGGCGAAGTCTGCCAGACCACGAAGGCATCTTCAGCTAACAGCACCCCGTGCAGCAAAAGGGCCACGGTGATTGCGACCATAGAAATCTCTGGGTTGATCCGCATTGTCTTTGCAGGCTGTCGGGAGACGATTCTTCCGGGATGGATGATACTGACTGAGAGCCTGTTCGAACAATCCACACCCTCATTCGGAGGAACGCTCTGCCGGTCACTCTGAGCATGTGGATGATTCCGTCCGAAGTTACGCTCTGGGACCGAATCTCGCGGGGTCGCTGACCCCTCCTTTTGGCATCCAGGCAGATCAGCAGGGCTACGTCAATCCACCTCTGCAGGCTCCTTGGGGCCCGCATACCGCTCCTGGAGTTCCTGGATGGATTTCGAGTTTCCGATAATGCAGAGATGGTCGCCTTCCTCGAGTACCGTATTGCCGTCCGGAATGATGTTTTCGTTGCCCTTGCCGACAAGAGCTATCAGGCTGCCTGCGGGAAGTCGAAGGTCCCGCAAAGCGTAGCCGATGAGCGTTTCCGATTTGGTGGAACGGGACAATTCAAGCCGCAACATCCGTTCTTCGCGTAAGAGTGATTCTTTCAGTTCCAGCCCATCGGCCGCGGCGTGCCAGTCGCTCATGAAGTCGTCGCGGTCGATGTGTTTTGCCAGTTCGGCAAGAATCCGCAGGTGTTTGGCGGCTTCGTCCTCGGGGCTCACCAGAAAGAACAGGGCGTAGACCAGTTCTTCGTATGTTTCGCTGTAATCCAGGCTGGGCACCTGGATGTGTAACCCGGGCCCGCTACGAACGATCACCAGCAATGGTTTGCTCTGAATGTTTAAACGGAGGTGCGGCAATGCCGCGCCGCTGGACACGGGCGTCGCGCCCACCCGCGTGCCCTGCAGGAACCCTTCGGCGATTTCTTTCGCACTCGTCGGCAGACGTTCGGCGAGGAGCTCAGAGGCCCTGTCCGTCAATTCCTCAAAGCTGATGGATTCGTCCAGATCAATCAGGGACGCGCTCGCGATGACTTCGTCATAAGGGTCGTCTTCTCGAAGGCCCCTGTCTTTCAGGAAGCCGCGCAGCTCACGGTCAAGCCCCTCGGAACGCTGATGGCCGAAGCGTTCGAAAAGATGAAATATGGCCCCGTGCCGGATAACGCGAGTCCGTGCGTAATAGAAGTACCAGGCTGCCCCAACCGCGACAAGGCCAAAAGAAAACACCACTGGCAAAGGCCCCATCTCCATGATGATTGCGCCGGGAATCACAATGCCCAGAAGCTGCATCCAGGGATAAAACGGTGAACGGTAGCCGGAGTCGTAGGACTCCAGCCCGCTCTCCCTCATGACGATGACGGCCATACAAATCATCGCAAACAACAAGAGCTGGAAAGCGCTGGCCAACTTGGCGATCTTCATCGGATCGAAGGCGAAGATAACGACCAGGATCACCGCAAGAGTTGCGTATATGCCTGCCGAAGGCGTGCCGCGTTTGTTGAATTTCTTGAAGTAACCGGGGATGAGATGGTCCCGGCTCATGGCGAGAGGGTATCGTGATGCACTCAGTATCCCGGCATTGGCCACCGCGGAAAAAGCGAAGAGAGCCGAAATGGTCACGAGCCCGACTCCCCACGATCCCGCCAGGATTTCCGCGCAAGAGGCCACTGGCGTCAGGTCGCCCGAGAGTTTCTCAGGCGCAACCACTCCGACCATGACATATGTGCCAAGCCCATAAACGACGACCGAGGTCAGCACGGACAGAAACACGCCCAATGGTAGATTACGCTCCGGGTCTTTTACTTCTTCCGCGACACTGGCCACCTTGGTCACCCCGACATAGCTTATGTAGACCAGGCCGGCAGTTCCAAGGATGGAATTGAAACCGACGCTGAAGAAATCTGAAAAATGGGCTGGCTCAACTTTAGTGACGCCGCTTCCAATGAACCAGCACAGGATGGCCAGCAGACCACACACAAGAAAGATTTGAACGGAGCCGGTTTTCTTCGCACCGAGCAGATTGGCGCCGCTGAATAAAATCGCGAGAACGGCCGCGGCTGGAACAATGGGCATTTCCGGGAAGTAGATGCGGATGTAAGCGCCCATCCCAATGAGGGCGAAGGCAGTTTTGAGCATGAGAGCCAGCCAGGTCCCGACTCCACCAATCGTACCGACAAGCGGCCCCATACTGCGATCGAGGAAGAAGTAGGCTCCGCCGGCACGAGGCATGGCGGTGGCCAGTTCGACCATGCTGAACATGGCAGGGATCAGAGGTACCACAGCCAGAATGTAACTGAGCACTATCGCCGGCCCGGCTTCTTTGAATGCGAGCCCGGGCAGCAGGAAGAACCCTGAGCTGAGCGTCGCACCGGTTGCAATGGCATAAACCCGCAGCAGTCCGAGTTCCTTCTTCAGCAGTACAGGCTCTTTTGAACTATTCATGCGGGCCTCCGCTGGTGAGGCAGGTACTTGGCGAAGTCTCCGTCATTTGCTTTTCCTGTTACCTTGATAAAGTTATGGAAGGATAAAGATGGTGCGTTCAGAATCAATGCTTCACCTGCTATAGACAGCAACAGGTCTCCGCTGAAAAGTAACGTCATGGATGATCATCATCGGGCAGTTAATTGGCTGGGGTATGGCCGAATAAGCGTGCCGATATTCTTGTGCTGCCTCTTTTTCTCATGGTTCTCAGCTCGGGCTGACGGGGAGCCGACGTCGCCTGAGGAGTCGCGCACAATCCAGGCGAAGAACTGGGATGGACCGTTCCGGTTCGTGCCTTCTCTGTCCGGCAGCTATTCGACTCTGATCCGCAGGACCAGGGATCGATTCGAGTTCTGGAACAGTACTATCGGCGGTGCGAACGAAGATGGGATTGCCCGGTTCATCGGAACAAGCCCCACACAGTTCAGTAAGCCACAAATCGCAATCCCCAACGGGATCATAGATGACGTTAAGGGGCCGGACGGGAAGCTGGCCGGCAAGCGACGGTTCACCCGCCCTTCGGTGGCCTATGACAGGAAGGACGGCTACTTCGTCATCGCTCACGTCAGCGACGGTTACCCTCCGCGGGGCGGCCGCGTCTATCCGGCCTTTCTTTCCTCAAAGACGGGAGAGCCGGGAAGCTGGCGCTACAAAGGTATGCTGAAAGGCGAAATCTACGACGAGTTCGGCCCCGGGAAGCCTCCCCGGTGGGCGGATGGACGGGGTCTGTTCTATCAGCCTGCGAAGCCTGCAAAGCTCAACCGGTCGTCACCGCTGGAAAACCGGTTTCTGTTCTTTTCCAACCAATACCCCAGGCGAGGATGCCTGGCTCTGCTCTACTCGGCGGACGGCGGCAAGTGGCACTTTCATCGCAGAGACGGAAAGATCGTGAATCTGCTGCCAATGGCGCTCCAGGGCAAAAGCATGATATTTCCGCATGTCATTCGCGCCGGAAGACACGGCTGGTTCTGCTGGGTCTCTGAGAAGTGGGAACCAAGCGCCATCTGGAGAATCCATTCGAAAGACGGATTGAAATGGGATCTGTACGGAGACAACCAGCCGGAGATACTGAAGCCTGAGAATGATCGCATGAAGAACCTGAGCGCCTGGTACGACCCGGAGGAGGACATCATTCACGGTTACATCGCGTGCTGGACAAACGTAGACTCCAAAGGCAGGGCTCTCGTCTATCGCAACTATCATTCGACCACCCGCCCCGGCGCTGGACGGTAGTAGCCGCTACACCCACGCTCCCTCCTACTCCCTGAAAATGTAATTGAAGGAAGCTCGCTTAGAGCCCTCGTAGATCAAGTCACCCCGTTTGCGCAGCGCTTTATACGGCGGCCGGAGTGACGCATCCGAAAAACTGTTCGGCACGCCGCGGGCTTTGGGCTCATGGCATCCGATGCAGCCCTTCCGCTCGCCGGAACGGACGTAGCTGAAAGCCGTTTCGTGAACCAGAGTCTTGCCATCGAGGTCGACCAACTCGAAACGGATCGGTGTGTCGGCCGGCACTTCGACGTGAAATGAACCGTCCTTCGCCAGCGGTACCGAGGCAAGGACGCGCGTCTCGAAGCCGCCGTTTGCATTGATGGCCATGCCCATCTGCACTGCTTCGAGGACGCGGACGCTGGCCACCTTCGTCCGGTCAAATGGCAAATCGGAATTGAAGACGGACTGGCAGACGACGAAGCCCGTGTTCGAGCTGTTCGGTTTTCTGACCGGAGGAATGACCGGCGGACGAGCGCGAGGGGCAACGGCGATCGGGTCGACATCGCTCAGGTCAGGGTCGTCGTAGACCAGGCGCAGCTCTCGCGTTTTCAGATTTAACAGGTGAAGGCCGTAACCGTTCCAGCGGGTGTCGTGCCACGGCGCGTAGGAAACAAACACCCAGTCGCCTCCTGCCGGATAAGGCGACGTGAAGCGTCCTATGGGGTTCTGGTCGTCGAAGCTGTGGATGTAGACTTCTTCGCCGCCTGCCAGGTTCATGATCTCCGGATAGAGCGGGAGTTCGCAGTCCGTAGGGTCCGCGGCCGTATCGATGACGGTGAGGCCCGACGGCGTAACGCAGACCATTCGCCCATCGGGCAGTAGCCGGGAAAAGCTGACGGACACGCCGACCATCTGTTTCGTGCGCGGGTGCGCAGTGGTCTGAAACTGATTGGCGTAAGGCATCGGCAGGAGCGTGCTGAAAAAGCCGCCTCGCATGCTGCCATAAAACAGTTGGTCCCCCGATCCATCCGGCAGGACCGACCGGAGCACTGTTTCGATGCGGCCCAACCCCGTGCGCTTGTCGCCCGGCACGGCGCCCGGCCCGCCGTCCTGGCCGTAGAAGCGGTAACTGGCGTAGAGAATTCGCCCGTCGTTCAGCACGTAAGGCTCGAAATCCGAATTGGGATTGAAAGTGATTTGCTGAACGTCACTGCCGTCCGCTTCCACCGTGTAAAGCACTCGCGAGCGTTCCTGGTGATAAAACTCTCGATATCCGGTCCGGTCGGAACAGAAGACGATCTTCCCATCGGGCAGGTAGTGCGGGTCAACATCATTGCAGTTGCCCGATGTTATTTGCCGCAGACCGGAACCGTCCACATTCATCTCGTAGATGTGAAAGCCATCGGTCTTGAAGTGCTTCCTCATCGCAAAGAGAACTTTCCTGCCGTCCCAGGAAATTTCAGCGCCCTGAACTGCTCCGTCTTTCAGATTTGTCAGATTCCTCAGGATGCCGTCCGGCTGCGGAGGCGTCAGGGAATAGAGGTTCTGGCCGTGAGCGTACCACGGCGTCTTCGGATACGGGTAGGAATCCCGGAAGCCAAGGTTGGATTCGGTCCGTTCCTCCGTCTTGATAAAGATGATCGAAGACGGCAGCCCTCGCGGCGCCGAAGCTCGTGAGCCTGCGCCCGCAAGCTTTTGCAGTGATTCTTTTGCGGCGGCGCGAACGACCAGCACGGGATCTTTTTCGCTCATCGTTTTCAGCACTTTCTTTGCCGGCTGATGCCTCATGCGCCCGAGCGCTCGGGCCGCGCCGTAGCGGATCAGATAATGGTCACGTTTCGCCTCGCGCATCAAAATCTCCAGAGCTTCTTCGTCTCCGATTTGTCCGAGCGCTTCGACGGAAGCGTATGCAACGCGGACATTGGGCATTTCCGGAGGGGCGTCCGTTGGTCTGCGGACATTCTTCTTCTGCTTCTTATTCCAGACGTACTTGAAGTAGAGGGTTCTCTCCCGCCGGTCGGGGCCGCCACGGCTTACTTCCCAGAAGCCATCTGCCTTGTCGGGAAGCTGCGCGGCCAGGGCAGGGATGCTTGCCGAATCACCAATGCGACCCAGGGCCATGGCCGCCCAATAGCCAGCCACCTGATCGGGCGATCGCAGCATGCTTTCCAATTCCTTTCGCAACGCAGGATTCGGGTAGCGGTGTAGGGCCCAGGCAAGGAGCCGCGTGGCCTTCTCCGGAAGCATCAACCCCATCCGCAAATCAGATGGGTCAGACAGCCCCTCTCTGGCAAGTCGCAGCGCGATAGCCGCCGTCGGCTTCTTGCGGAACTGGTCGAAGACAGTCGGCTGAGGGACTGGTCCGTTTGATTCAGCGTGTAGAGAAACAGCAGACGCCAGGACAAAGATGGGCAGCAACAGGTTTGGTAACTTCATTGGCTGAGATTATAGATGACTGGGGTTTGCGTGGCTGCCAAAAGTAAAGCATTGCAGTTCTTGTTACGTATCACGTATTACGCACTATTCAGCCACTGCTGCAAGCTCATCTCAGTTACAACTGAACACTGTTTGCCCTGTTGAATTCGAGAACACATCTCAGCAAACTCACCGTTTATGTCAGGATATGATGAGATCCTTGGAGCACGCTCTGTTCAGAAAGCACTACGTGATGCCTGGTCCGAATCTCAGCCTGGCTCGAGAGATGGCCACGAGGAAGGAGGGTTCATATTGCTGATGGTGAATTTCGTACTATCCTTGACCTGCCGAAGGAGGCGGAGCAATGAGCACAACCCTGAATTCCGATATCCTTGATGACAACCTGGCGGTTTCGCTGGCGAAAGCACTTGCGGCAGCAAATCGTAGAGCAAAGGAGCTTGGATTAGATGTCGCAGATAGCTTAATCACGATCTCACAGATTGTGGAGAACGGCGGGTTCGTGTGGCGAGTAAACTATGGCCCCAAGGATTATGTTTCTCTTCGCGGAGGTGACTTGATTATTGACCTGGCACCCGATGACGCTGAAATCAGACAAGTCCTACGTGGCCAGTAAGGCTTGGTGAGGTGCTGAGATCGGCCCGAATTCTGTCGAGCTCGGATACGGAATTAATTCGCGGTCGGCCGATCGCCAGCAGGTTGTCGATTTCCTGAGAGCTGGTCTTGTGGGGCCGAAGCCATCCATCCAACTGGATCATGATTGTATGCCTCAGTGATACAATTGTAGACATTTTGCATACAATCTAAAAGCCGGAGAACTTCCAGCCGACCTCTCTTCAGCCGCATCAATCTTTCTCCAGGCTCAACGCGAGAACCGACCCTTGAATCCTTGAGATCGTCTGCTTTGCCGTATCGCCAACCATCCAGATCGGGTCTTCTGCTGCGGCTTTCTGAAGAGCGGGAAGCGACTCCTTTGACCCGATGAATCCCAGTCCAACAACGCTGCCGTACCGGACGTCACGGGGTCTCTTCAGGTTGACGGCGAATTCTTCGAGCGCCTTTCTGGCGGTTACCGTGCCGGTTCTTCCCAGGGCCATGCAGAAGTATCCGAGCCAACGGATCGTCTGGCTCTGCCGCTTCCGTTTGCCGTTAACATCGCGGAAAACGGACGTGTGCTTGCCCGAAGCGAGCGCAGTGGAATCGGAGAAGGGATAACCCTCCCTGATGATTGCGATCACCGGAGCGATTCCTTCAGGCGCTTTCAATTTGCCGAGAGTAAGCGCGGCGTAAATCCTGACGATGAGGGATGGATTCCTGAGCTGGGCAACCAGCCGGGGCGCGATGGATCTGTCGTCGGCCACGTGATAAAGCGCGGTGAGCAGGCACGCGGAAGAGCCAAAGCCTTCACGGATGAACCCCGGCTGCACGACCGTGCACATCTGATTCAACATCGGCCTCAGGTCCTTCGGAACTGAGCTTACGTCCACCGTTCCTTCCAATTGCTTCAGCACGAGATCGACCAGGGCGGGGCCCCGTCCCGATCGGCGGATAAGGTTCGCGGTGACCCGCTGCCGCGGCGATGGGTCGAAGCGGACGTCCTCGGACCGCTGCGAGTTGTTAATCAGTGAAGGCAACTCTCGGCACAATACGGCAACGAACGGACCGCACTTGCCTGACTTCACCCGGTCAAGATTGAGCATGAAATCCATACTCCGATTGCGCCGGAATCCCTTGAGCAGAGCGTCCTCTGCCTCCTTGCCGCCTCGTTGTCCAACGGCCCATGCCGCGGCGCGGTCGCCTGCGCTCGCCCGGCCCAAAAGGTAGGGCATCGAGCGGCCGGTTCCGATGCGGCCGAGTGCTTCGGTCAGCAGTGCCCTCTGCTCGGGGCCGATAAGGTTGCTCTTTTCAAGCAGCTCGAGAATCTGCGCTTCCGATTCCGGTGTCGCCATGCAGCGAAGGGAACGCGCGGCTGCGAGGCGTTTGTCCGGGTCCGGGCTCGCCATTTCGGCGAATAGCCGCTTCTGCTTTTCTTTAAGACTCGTCGAAGTCCACCACTTCTCCCACGATGGCTTCGCCAGGCCCGGAGTGAGCTGTCCGGAGATCTGACGGAGTGCAAGGAGTGAGTGTTCCCGGACGGGCCAACTCGAATCTTCACCGAGCAGGCTGATCAGGCCAGGCACGGCCTTCCAGGTACCGCACCGGCTGAGAGCTTTGGCCGCCTCCCGCCTGACCTGTGGGTCTTTGTCCTTCAGAAGCTGTATCAGATTCGGCTCGAGTGACTGGAGCTTGAGGTGGGAAGCGCCCTGGGCGCCTTCGATGCGAAGCTCTGGAACCGGGCTGGCCAGCAGACGCTGAAACTTGCCGGATTCCTCGGTCAGGACATCTGGTATGTCCGCGGGGGCGGCG
>Ga0066833_10001054_pt1 | contig 11230 bp, 10 predicted proteins | sample ETNtaG_13_FD_66728 | JGI IMG/M metagenome (GOLD analysis project Ga0066833, IMG submission 66728) | Marine microbial and viral communities from oxygen minimum zone, Eastern Pacific Ocean - ETNP201306PF47B | ecosystem: Environmental > Aquatic > Marine > Oceanic | place: Pacific Ocean: Eastern...
GCAACCAGCATCCCAAAAGTGGCTCCGAGTGCAGCACCCAAAAACAGCGACGGCGTGAAGACGCCACCGGAGGCTCCGCTACCGATGGATATAGAGGTCGCAAGCAGCTTGAGAGCGAAAAGCGCAGCCAGTAGCAGTGTCAGGTTTCCCAACGCCAGGATTCCGTCAGGACCGCGCAGCCGCGTGGTATTGGCCTGCCCCTGCAGCATCCCGTGTGTAACGTCGAAACCATTGCCTAGTACCTCGGGGAACGAGAGTGCAATCACCCCTACTGCGAGTCCGCCCAGCGCAGTCTGCGCCGGTAGTGGTACCTGTTTCAGCCTCGCAGCGAGCCGGTCAACGCTGAAGAGCAGCTTGATGAAACCAGTCGCCGCCAGTCCCGCCAAAACTCCCAGCACGAGGTAAAGCAAATACTCCAGCGGTGACCGCAGGCTGTAGGGAGGCAAGCTATCGAAAGCCGTCAGGTCGCCCTTGAGGGTGCGCGCAACCGCAGTGGCGATGACTGACGCTACCACAAGTGGGATGAACGAACGGGTGCGAAACTCGGTCAGTATCAGCTCAATGGCAAAAATTACGCCCCCTAGCGGAGCATTGAACGCCGTGGTCAGTGCCGCCGCGGCACCGCAGCCGACCAGAGTGCGGGTTTCCTCGACGGATAACCCAGTGCGTTGCCCCACCTCAGAGCCAAAGGTAGAAGCCATCAGGATTAGCGGGCCGATGCGCCCCAGTGAAAAACCGGTGCCGATGCAGGTCGCTGCTGCAGCGCCCTTGGCGAGAGCGACGTGTGTACTGAGCCGTGCCTGCTTAACCGCCACCGCTTCCATCACGACCGGGACGCCGTGACCCCGCGCTTCGTGTGCGTAATATTTGATAATCAGGCCCGCCACCAGTCCGCCAGTGACAGGAACTAGCAGAGCCCAGAAGCCCAGGTCATGCGCAAGAAAACCACCGTCACGATAGAATAGCCACTGCACGCTGTCAATCAACTGCAGGAAGAGCCACGCCAGGCACGCCACAGCCGCGCCTGTAATACCAGCCAATATGTTGAGCCGGAACATCGGCGAAGCTGTAACACTTTGCAGCCGCTCGGGTGGTGTCGAGATGTTCATTGGGTAAGCACTTCCACGCCGCTACTAGTGAGTAGCAGCGTATGCTCTGCTTGCGTGACCATGCCATGGCCCAGTTCGTCAAGGACTGGATAGTAAGCCACGGCACCCGCACGCAGCAGCTTCTGTAACGAAGGCTGCGGGTCGTCGTTGAACGCGTGAAGCCAACGCTCGGCGAAGGGGAGTCCGTGGAACTCGCTTCGAATTCGCTCTAGCAACTCTACAGCTTCCGAATCACGCACGCGGACCGGTCGTACAAAGTGGTAAATGTTGGAATTGCGCTTACCGCCTACACGACCGGCGCCGTTAGTTGCGAATGGCTCGACAGCGATGACGTCATCCTTGCGGAGCACCGTGCCACGAAAGCCACTGACGCTGGGAATCGAGATGCCACAGTGCAGGTCGTAGCGCTTGATACCGTGGCCGGTCAGATTGGCAACTGGGCGTAGTCCGTACGACTCGATAGTCTCCTGTACAGCGCTGCCGAGCAACGAAGTATTGACGCCGGGCGCAGTCATCTCAATCACCCGTTGCAGCGCCTCTCGCGCGGCGTCGCGCATTTCATCATGCCGCGAAGCGGCAATTTCGATGGTGAGAGCGTTGTCACCTATGTATCCCCCAATCTCGACTCCCACGTCTAGCTTCACCAGCGCACCCGTGCTGAAGCGGCGACTGGTACGTGACGACGGCGTCCAGTGTGCCGCCTCCTCGTCGGTGGCGATGTTGACCGGGAACGCTAGGCCACCGCCGTTTCGGCGCACATAAGTCTCGATTTTCTCGACCGTTGCCAGCACGTCGGCACCTTCACAGATTAACGGACGGCCGTATTGCAATGCATCACGCGCCAGTTCGCCAGCCTGCCGCCACTGCGCAAGTTCTTCAGCTTGCAAGCGAAGCCTCCAGCTCTACCGTGGAAATTACGCCTTCGCGCAGCACCTTGCAATCTCCAGATGCGTGGATGAGCACGATGGTCGATGCAACACCCTGCGGGGCCACTCCGTCTAGATAGTGTGCGTTGTCGCCAAATGCCCTATGCGCCTCTGCCAGTGACTCTGCAGGTGGCTCACCGCGACGATTAGCGCTGGTTGTAATGACCGGCAAATCATCTGCTAGTGCCAGTGCGACGGGATGGTCAGGAACGCGCAAACCAATTGTTCCGTCACGGCTGACGCCAGTTGGCAGCTTACACGTGGCGGGCAGCACTAGTGTCAGTGGTCCCGGCATCCAGCGCGCAGCGAGCCGCTCTGCTGTCGGCGAACACTCGCCCAGCTCCCAAAGCTGCTCCACTGCGCCGACCATCACGCTGAGCCCATTCGAGGAGCGCAATTTAAGCCGCAGCAACCGCGCCACTGCCGCGCCATCCAGCGCAGCGCAGCCGAGTCCCCATAGCGTGTCAGTTGGGTAGACCAACAGCCCCCCGCTCCACAAGTGTGCCCGCGCCGCGTTGATTTCCACGCCACGCCAGCAGCGGTCGCCAAAACCGTTTGCGGTCTCAGCGCTGCTCGAGCAGGACGTAGGTGCGATCCGCCTTGCCAACGTAGCGTGCGCGGGGCCGGATTAACTGGTTGTTGCCATACTGTTCGAGCACGTGCGCAGTCCAGCCGGCGACACGTGACATCGCAAAAAGCGGCGTGAAAAGGTCGGTCGGAATATTGAGTCCGTAGAGCAGCGTTGCCGAGTAGAAGTCAACGTTGGTGACGAGCGGCTTGGCCGCCTTGACTTCCTTCTCGATGGATACACTGGTATCGAAAAGTACCGTGTCGCCTCGCTCCTCCCATAACGCCCGTGACGATGCCTTCAGGTGCGGCGCGCGAGGGTCGTCGACCTTGTAGACGCGGTGGCCGAAACCCATGATGCGTTGCTTGGTCGCAATCTTCTCCTCCACCCATCCAGCGGCGCGGTCAGGTGAGCCTACCTTGAGTATCATCTCCATCGCGCGCTCGTTAGCGCCGCCGTGAAGTGGACCACTGAGCGTTCCGACGGCGGAAGTGATAGCCGAATGGAGGTTTGCCAGCGTACCTGCAGTTACGCGCCCCGAAAAGGTGGATGCGTTGAAACCGTGGTCGGCGAGCAGGATTAGATACAGGTCGAGTGCCTTCACCTGCGTTTCAGTCGGCTCGCTGTCGAGCAGCATCCGCAGGAAATCGTCAGCGTGCCCTCGTTCAGGGTCGGCCTCAACTGGCTCCAGCCCTTCGCGGAGGCGGTGAATCATCGCCACCGCGGCTGCAATCTGCCCCACAAGTCGCAGTGCCTTGGGTGGCAGCTCCTTCAACGCCACGTTCGACTCGTAGTGGCCCAGTGCCGAGACGACGGTGCGCAGCGTACTCATGGGCGAGGTGCTACCGGCGAGCTGCTCGATAACCTGCTTCACCTCGGACGGCAGCACGCGAGCGGCGCCGATACACGCGCGCATGGCAGCCAGTCGCTCAGGAGAAGGTAGTTCTCGGTCGTAGAGCAGGCAGACCACCTCCTCGAAGCTGGAACTGGCAGCCAAGTCGTCAATCGCGTAACCGCAATATTTCAGAATGCCCTTCTCGCCGTCGATAAAGCTGAGCGTCGTGTCGGCTGCGACGATACCTGCCAACCCCTTGGTAGGTTCGGGAAGTGCCGTGCTCGCCTCACTGCGTGAAGTCACGGCCAGCGCACGGCAGTCCAATATTTAGTGTTTGCCGATTTTTCAGTCGGGAGGCTCGTAGCGCGTCACACGGACGCCGAGGTCTCCCTGAATGGCGGGACGCTGCATTACCTCTTCCAGCTTGGCGTCGAACGCTGCCTCCAGGTCTAGGTCCATGGCAATAGCGTGGCCGAGGGTCAGGATGAGAAGGTCGGCCAGCTCCTCTGCCCGCTCCGATTGGGGCTTGCCTTTCGTGATGCACTCGGCCAATTCACCAAGTTCCTCCATCGTCAGCAGCAGCCGGTAAGCCATGTCATGGCCGTTATTCTCGGCAAACTCGTGCTTTTCATGGAAGGTTCGCACACGACCCAGCATTTGCGCAAAGCTTTGCGACATGGTACCTCAGCACCCCCGGCATCTAGTCCTTTTCGGCCACTTTCGCCGCGAGCGCGACGCACGCCAAGAAGTCCTCCGCCGCCTCGCGCAGGCTCCCCACACTTGCGGCAGCAATCTGCGCCTCGAGTGTCACACCATTGCGTTCCAGCGTCACCCAACCGCCGTTGTCGGGACCAGTCGCGGCGGCAACCGCTTTTGCAATAGCGGCGGAGGGGAAGCGCAGCGTCAGCACCAGCCGTTGCTGTTGCGCGCTGCGCAGTGCCTTCTGCGCTCCACTGCCGTATTGCGCCGCTTTTTTCGGTCGCTGCACAATTGCCGCTGGCAGACCCAAGCGAGTAGCTGCTGCGCGCAATGGTGCCTTGCCGGGCGCAGCGATGCGCTCCGACTGCGAAAACGCTTCAGCGGCGGTGATAACCTTACCATTCAAGAAAGGGCACGCCACTCTGCGGCCGAAGTGGCGCGCAAGCACCTGTTCACGCTGCGGCAACCGCGCCTGCAACTCCACCACCTCTGCAGCTAAATTAGGGGTTGCACCGTCACGCCGGAAACGGGCATAGCCACCGAAAAGCTCGTCGGCACCCTGCCCGCAGAGAAGTAAAGAGTGGGTCGCCTCACGAGCAACCAGCCAGAACGGCAGCAGGAACTCCACCTCCTGCCGGGAGAGCGCGGCAGTGGCTGCTAGTTCGTGTCCTGCCATCGCCATCTGTGTGGGGGAGATTTCAAGAAGAACTATATTTAAATTAAGAAGCGCTGCAGACTCCTCCGCTGCGACTAGGTCGTGCGCGCCTGGCGTACCAGCTGCCAGCAGCTCCACTTCCACGTAGCGTGACGCTAACATGGCGACCAGCGAGGAGTCGATACCACCTGAGAAAGCGACAGATACTGGCCCATCCACTGCGTCAGCTACAGCAACTTCGAGCACGGAGGCCAGTTGTGCAATACTCGCGTCGTCCACGTTAGCCGAGCAACGAACTGGCGCGCAGGAATGTTTCAAGCGCTTTCAGCGCCCGTTTCACGCCCGCCTCGCTACCGATATCAGTCACGACAACTATTCCGGACCGGAACAGGATGAAACTCGCTGCGGGGTTGTCCAGCCTCAGCACTAGTCCGCTGAAACGAACAGGATCGTACTCAGCCCCTGACAGGGATGCCGCGATAGTGTCAAGGTCGAGTGTGCTACCGAAGTCACAGCGAGCGACTAGGTTCTCCAGTTTGACGCCCTTGCGCAGACTTACCTTGGGGTCCAGGGCCTTAACCGCATTGCGGAGTTGCGAGACCGCCTCCCGGCCAGTGGTCAAATCATCGACTCCGATAACGTATAATTTGCCGTTGCCGAATACCACCCCAGTGCGGCCGCCAGCTCCATCACCGTCCAAGTCGACCACTACCGAAGGAGTACGGCCACCAGCGTAGTGCGCATGCGCCAGCTCGCTCCCGAGCCGCACCAGTTCGACCTCCTTACCGAGGCTCGAGGAGGCGATAACATTCTCCATCTGTAGCGCAACCATCCAGCAATGAGACCTGCTACTGGTTTAAGAGATTGCGCTACGGAAACTCGTCGAAAGGATACGGCTCCGGTTCCCGCCTGCCGAGCAGGATTTGTAGCTCAGGTACCGTCAGAAGCGGGATACTCCAAGTGGGGCCATCCTCAATAGCCACTCGCGGACAGGCTGTAATTACTGCCGCGTCAACGCCAAGGCCAGCCAGCTGGTCTTCAGACTGGTGGATTCCACCGATGAGAAACGCTTCGCGATTCGAGTCGCGCAGTTCCCTCACCAGCCGCTCTGCCAGCGCCAGCCTCTCCTGCCCAACCTGCGTCGAAAACAGCACAGCCCAGCGCTGCACGCTGTTCGCCGCGGAAATCGCCGCGTAGCGCTGCCGCAGAAAGTGGTCAGCCTTCGCCTCGGTAACTACACCACTGTGCGGATCAAGGCATGCCACCGGCTTGCCGGTTGAGAGTGCAACAGTCAGCGGGTGGAAGACACCAGTACCCAGATAGATGTAACCTTCAACATCCAACGCACGGGCCGCAGCCGAGCTGCAGCCGAGAAGCTGTCCTGGCGCCGCCAGACGTGGGCCACCCTCGCCTACCGCAGACGCGAAACCTTCCTCTGCTAAACGAGTCTGTAACTCTTCCAAGAGCTGTAGATGCTGTGCCGTCGTGACAACTCCGATACTCTTCGGCAATATTTCGCGTAGCTGTTTGATGGCCTTGCGGGACAACTCCAGTGCGCCGGTATGCTGTACAGGTACAAAATGCACCGGTACAGCATAGCAATCGGTGTGGTACGGCATTGGAAGATGGCCCAAGTGTACCAGCGCATCAACCCCAACTTCCGAGAGCGGCCGATCAGCCAGGTCGCAAGCGCCGAACGTGGGCTCTCCCCACAGTAGCACCTCTGCGCCACTCAGCTGCGCCAGTCGTGCCACGATTTCGAGTGCGCGCGGCCGCAGCCCCTCGGGCACTTGCAGACCAACGCGCTTTGTTCCAGCCAGATGTGGTGCTAGCGCGTCGATACCACTCTCCCAGTCGAATCGCGGCTCAAGCATCCGTCACGGCAGCCCGCCCTCGTTTATGACCTTTCCAGCCGCAGCAATCCCAGCTCGAGCATCCGCTGTAGCCATTTCTGCACCCGTTCCGGTGCTGGAGCCGCCGTCTCACCGAATTCCGTCGCAAGAGCTGCGACCAGCTCGGCGACAGTATGCGTGCCGTCACACTTCAGCCACAGGAAAGTAGTGAAGCGGTCGAGCGGCCGTCTCAGTTCCCCCGGTCCGCCAATACGGTCGCGTACCCATCCCTCGAGTTGCGAGAATTGCTTGGCATGAGTGATTACCGCCATGCCATCCTCTAGCTCCCAGCTTATCCCCTCCTCGTTACGCACCGGCTTTGCACGCAGGACGTCCTCGTTCACACCTTCTCCAGTGCCACTAGCAGCATCATTGCCAGCGCGCAACCACCTGATGCGGCAGACCAGCGTAGCGTACGTTCACGATCGCGCCAGGCGTGCCGTGCGACCCATGCGGTCCAGCCAGTCGCCAGCGTCGCCAGCAACAACGCTCCGAACAGCAATTGCCATGAACTCATGGAGTGCCATGCTGGCGCAGCTGAAAATGGTAGCCCCGCCCGGATTCGAACCAGGGTCACGTGGTCCAGAGCCACGTATGATGGACCTCTACACTACGGGGCTACAGCCGCGGCACGCTTGCGACGGTGATTTACCATTTGTGCTGTTCTTCCCGGAAAGACTGACCTTCAATTCGTGCAAGTCTTGGCGTAGTGGCCTTCGCCGCCGCATTTGCTACAGCGTGCTTTCTGCCCTTTCCTGCGCCCGCGCCTAGTTGGGACTTTCTGAATTGGCTCAATAGAGGAACCGACACTGCAAGTCTTGGCGTAGTGACCTTCGCCACCACACTTGCTACAGCGTGCTTTCTGCCCTTTCCTGCGCCCGCGTCCGCGCGCCTGCTTCGCCTCGAGTGAGCCGACAGCGGAAACCTCTGGGTCGCTTTCCTTGATAGACTCACTTAAACTGACAACGACAGGGGCGGATATTTCCGGCACTTCAACCTCCGCCTCCAGTACAGGCTGCGGCTCGATGACGGGGGACGCGACAGGTGGTTCATCAATCATCTCCGCCTCGAACACTGCCGGCTCGGCCAGGTCTAGCGGTGCCGCCGGCTCCGCCTCGACCACCGCCGGCTGCACTTCTACTGGTTCCGACTCGATTGGCTCTGCTACCTCCACTACCACTTCAATTGGCCCCGGCTCCGAAATCATTGATTCAACCTCAGGTTCCTCCGCTCGTTCGGATTCGATAACGGCCGGTTCTACATCGATGGTAGGCTCCTCTTCCAGTTCCTCGGTCGCCTCGGGTTCGGAAATCACAGGCTCCGTCTCGATTGCCTCAGACTCTGGTACGGGGTCAGCCTCCACAACTTGTGGCGCGTCAGGCATTACCTCATCTCCTTCATCGAGCAGTTTCACGAACGACGAGAGCAGCGGGCGCTGCGAGCCGTCTTCGAACTCGACCTCCAGCCGCCAGTGCTCGTCCTTGGGGTGGCTCTCACGTACTGTTCCACTGCCGAAAAACGCGTGGCTGATGCGGCAGCCGAGTGGAAAGGGATTCTCAAGAGCTATTTCGGAGACTGAGTCAGCCTCCGCTTTACCATCGGAATCCAGTTCCGCCTCAACAGCTTCGGGTTCCGCCTCAACAGCTTCAGGCTCTACCTCAACAGCTTCAGGCTCTACCTCAACAGCTTCAGGCTCTACCTCAACAGCTTCAGGCTCTACCTCAACAGCTTCAGCAGCAACTAACACCTCATTAGTCCTAGCCGAAACCTCAGGTGCACTATACTCGTCGGAGTTATAGGCCTCTTCAACACTGCCTTCTAGGAAGTGACTCAGGATACTGCGCTCGCCGCTGCTGAAGTCGACCCGTACAGACCACTGCTGGCCCGTCAGGACGCTCTCCCTTACAGTACCACTGCCGTACACCGCGTGCTTCACTACCTCACCCCTCGCGAACGGCGCGTCGGAAAGTGCGTCCGACAGAACGTCTGGTTCGGACCCCAGTAGCGGCTCAAGTTCTCCCGCTCCATCGTCACCAGGCTCTGGAACTCCAACTCCCTCGTTATCCAACTCAGATGCAGCTTCCACAGGCTCGCCACCGCCCCAGAATTTCCAGAGAGGGCGTCTCGTGTTCGGAGGCGTTGCATCTGTAGTGGTCGTTCCAGCATCGACAAGGGAGGCTTCGACCACCGCAATGGGAGGTGCTTCCGCGTCAACCACATCAGAGTCAGTGTCTGCTTCCTCAGCAACAACCTCAGGCTCAATAGCTTCCGCGTCAACTACCTCAGCGTCTGTGTCTGCTTCCTCAGCAACAACCTCAGGCTCAATAGCTTCCGCGTCAACTACCTCAGCGTCTGTGTCTGCTTCCTCAACAATAGCCTCGGGCTCAACGACTTCAACTTCCGTAGTATCCGCCGCTTCTCCATCGTCCGGCATCTCGGATCCGGTGTCCAGTCCTGCTACTTCGTCGTCCGACTCGGTCCTGACCTCCTCGTCCGCAGACTCTTCCCTAGCCTCGGTCGGTTCTTCAGCAACCACTAGATCGATGTCAACCACTGCAATAGATGATTCGCTGACAGCCGGCTCGGTTGCAACAGCCTTGACCACAGAGTACTCGGCATCCTCACCGTCAATAACATCTATCCCAACCAGTCCTGGCGTGGCAGGAGTCTCGGCAACCTTCTCGACCGCCGGTAGTGAACGCATTTCCTCCTCGAAGTCCAGCTCCTCTAGCGGCGCATTGTCAAGCGCCTGTGACCAGACTGAGCAAATACGCGCGACCGGTTCGTTGATACGTAGACAGGTGACGCAGATGTTCTGGTTCTCCGGCTGCCAGATGCAGGGTTGGTGCGGCAGATTGTCAAGAAATTCGCGGATACTGCCGTATTGCTGAGGTTGTGCCATGCGTGCTTACCCTGCCGTCGCCGCCAGCACCCTCTGGCAAGATGTTGCCAGAACAGTACGTGGGGCGGGTGGCGGGCATCTCCTGAGGCGTATAAAGTTGCTCCCCCGGAGTAGTGTTAATACCGAGCGGGGCTGCTGCTGCCCGATGCAGGAATTGGCCGAGCGTGGCTTCGCCCTCGCGGTCGCACTGCTGCTGGCCGGAAGCGGATTATGGGTCGCGACGCACGAGCGCAACCAGTCGGAAACGCATGGCGGGCCGGGAGGCAGTGGCGAATATATCGCATGGGGAGATCCCGTCTGGCTGCCACGCGCATCGGAGTGCGTTGACGAGGACAACGGCCAGCTCTATCCGGAATATGCCATCGGCTACGAGCCGAGCCTTGCGGTCGACGCTGAAGGTAACATGTACTATACTGCACACAAGGACCTGCGCTGGTCCGGCCCCAATGGTGGGCCTGGAGGTGCTGAGGGTGGCCTTCCTGGAGCTGGACCATTTGTCTGCAACTTTCCCTGGCCAGGCGGTTCGCAGACTTCGTGGGACTACTACGCTTCCTGGTTCTTCGTCTCGCAGGACGATGGCGAGACCTGGGGGCCACCAAATGACTGGGGTGTGGCTGATTTCGGCTCGGAATATCCCGGCGACGAGGGTGACATTGGCATTGACGCTAACGGGAGAGTATACTTTGTAGACACTACACTCGAGGACAACTGGCTGCATGTCTGGGACGACGGCGGCACTTCGCATGTCAATAGTCAGCGGCTCCAGTCGACAACTTTGGATGACCGCCCGTGGGTTACGGCACACGGCGACGGGGTTGTGCACTACCTCGGCAACAATGGCGTCCCAGTGCAGGGCATCTCACTCACCGATGGTACCAGTGGCCTCGGGCGCTACTGGTACTACCGCGGCGAGTCCGTGGGTGACCAGGTGGTCTTTGATCAAGGGAGGGGCATCGAAGGAGGCTGGGCACACATCGCTGCCGAAACGTATGGCCCGCACGTCTACATCGTGCAGGAGGTAAACAACGGCGGCTCCGGTGGCGTCAAAGTGTGGGTCTCTGGTGACTATGGAGAAAACTGGGCAGAGCCAGTTATCGTAGGCCCACTCAATGGCTCACATCCTGAAGGGTATCCCTGGATTGCTGTAGGGGAAAATGGCACTGTGATGGTTGCCTGGCAGGAGTCTACGGAGGGGGGCCGTGCGCCCGGGACGCTCTACCTCAGCCGCAGCGACGACTACGGCGTGACATGGGAATACTGGGACGTCACCCCGCACGAGGCGGTCTTCCTCTACCCCACCATTGACCTCGGCACCGAAAACCGGCTCGGCTTCGCCTACTACGCCAACGAGGGCAACGGCACCCACGGCGAGCACACCGCCGGCGACCGCTGGTACCTCTACGGCGCCATCGCCGACGACCTGCAAGTGGGCGAGCAGCTGGAGTTCCTCAAGGCCGACCCGCAGGTGCTGCACACATCCAGTGAGGCGGAAGCTGCGGCTGATGACCTACACCCGCTGCATGATTTCTTCGAAGTCGTGGTGGCACCGGACGGGAGCCTCAACATAGCCTACCAGTACAACATCGGCGACCACCCCTGGGAAGCTGACGAGGAACAGCGCTACCTGATGTTCATCAGGGGCGA
>Ga0066833_10001059_pt1 | contig 11191 bp, 3 predicted proteins | sample ETNtaG_13_FD_66728 | JGI IMG/M metagenome (GOLD analysis project Ga0066833, IMG submission 66728) | Marine microbial and viral communities from oxygen minimum zone, Eastern Pacific Ocean - ETNP201306PF47B | ecosystem: Environmental > Aquatic > Marine > Oceanic | place: Pacific Ocean: Eastern...
GATGCCAGTGATGGTAATGGCTCCATAGTGGTGAAAAGCGGGGGCAAACTGGTTATGAACGGGACGGTGAACAATCCCATTATGGTCGATTCAAATCTATCATCTCCGTCTCCCGGGAGCTATCAGGGTATCATTGTGGAAAGCGGGGGGATCGCTTACATCAATCACACGTTGATCGAGAATGCTATCATAGGTGTTGATATTACGGACGGCGACACGGAGCTAAATGATTGCGTGATCAACGAGACATCTGAATGGGGTGTGGAATTTTCAGGTTCGGGCAGTCCTGTCATATTTAATTGCACCATCAATAACACCGGCGATGGAGGTAATAACGAGGGTGCGATCAAGATATCATCCAATGGAAATGTAATTGGGTGTGAGATATTCAACGCGACGTCCACCGGAATCTACATATCCGGAGGTCAAGCTGTTATACGGGATACTCGAATTCACAATACCACCGGTAATGGGATCCGATTTCATGTGGGTTCCACCCCTACCATTATAAATTGCAATGTTTCCAATACGTGGAAGGAAAATATATACATTACCGGAAGTACCCGATCCATCATCATCGACAACTCCACCGTGGGGAACTGGACGAATCCCGGGGCGGGTGACACGATCGATATGAATACTGATGCAACCCATATCATAAATCTGACTCTTCTGAATTGTTCTTTTAAAAATGATACTTTCAATGTAGGTAATTACGGAAATCTTTCGATAAACTATTTTGTCAAAACCACAGTGGTGACCAGCAATAATGACGGCATACCCGGGGCCACGGTTAAAATGTTAAACAAGACGGCTCAGGAGAGGTTTACAAGGACCACGGGGGCGCAGGGAGTGGCCTGGGTACAGGGCATTCATTTTACATATAACGGCAGCTACTGGTTTGACCGGGATTATACCATCAATGTGACCCACGTGGACTATGATTCAGCCGAGCAGGGGATTAGTGTAGATCAATTCAATGCTCCCACAATCTCACTTACTGACCCCCTATCGCCGGTTCTTTCGAGAGTATCACCTCCCATGGGTGTGAATTACATCGGCGGAGAATCCTTTACCTTCAAAGAGAATATGTCCGACAATGGAAGCGGTGTGAATGATACCACCGTGGAGTTCTGGTACCAGTTCGAAGACTATGACGACTGGTATGTCGCTCTATACGGGCAGAGCGGGAATGATAGCGCGCCCACAAGAGTAAATGCAGGTAACTGGTCCAAAACCGGCATTACTTACGAGATAATTATGAATCTAACAGGTTATCCTTTGGAGAAAAAGATAAACTTTACGTGGAGAGCTGCGGATTATGATGGGAATTACCAGATGGACCCAGGCCCTGATCTCAATACAAATTACTCGGTCATATATGATAACCAGTCTCCATCCTTTGTAATAAACAACACTCCGATGATCGCTACTACTGGCGACCCCTTCACGTTCAGCGCCAATTTCACCGATAACGTCAACATCCAGTCGGCTTATGTAAATTATACTTATGGAGATAATGTCCGCTACAATGACTCCATGACGAATGTCGCAGGTGAGATGTGGAATCTAACCGTTACCGTGCAGTCGAATGCCACCGATATTCTGTACTTTTTTTACTTTGTCGATCCTGCAGGGAACAACAATACAACCGCACAGGGTAACGTGACAGTCAACGATAACGATGCACCGCAGGTTCTGGCAAACAATACTCCAAATTACGGGACCACGGGGGACGAATTCATCTTTTCGGCCAATATCACAGACAATGTCTTTCTTACTGATGTCTATGTGAATTACACTTATGACAACATAAGCTATTTCAATGACACCATGGTGAATGAAGCTAATGACGTTTACAACAAGACCATTTCCATAGGTAACAATCTTACTGTTATGTACTATTTTTTCTATCTCAACGACCTATCCAATAATTCCAATATTACTCCCTTGTCCAGAGTGCCTATCAACGACAATGATGAACCGATGTTGCAGGATCTGACTCCACCCTCTGGGAGCACGAATGATAGTTTTATTTTCAATGCATCCGTTCAAGATAATTTGGATTCGGCGGGAGAACTCAATGTCCGGGTTCTTTACTGGTATGGGAATGAAGCGCCTCAAAACGGCACCAATGCGACCCTGACCAATACGCATAATACCTCCTACTTTACCCGGAATATTACATTGCCTGCAAACTCAAATGCAAGCCTTCATTACAATATATCGAGCGTGGATTCTTCGGGTAATTGGAATGAGACCGGGATTTCCAACGTCTCGGTTTTGGATAACGATCTACCGGTAAATAACGGCACCAACACGCCGGCAGTGGGTTACACAGGTGATGCATTTGTGTTCAACTGTTCCTGGAAGGATAACATCGAAATATTTAAGGCATGGGTCGAATACTGGTACGGGAACGGTAATCATACGAATGTTTCCATGGTGAATGTTGGCGGTGATTCCTTTGAGCACACCATCCAGCTTAGGAATGATTTCACCGGCACACTTAATTACAATTTCTCTGCCAATGACACGGAAGGCAACTGGGAACAAATACTCCTGCTGAACTCGAGCATATTGGATAACGACAGACCCATTTTCGGCCAGGATTCAACACCTAACTCGGGTGTCTGTGGAGGAAACCTGACATTCAATATCTCCGTGACTGATAATATGAATCTAAGCACGGTGAAAGTGAACTATACGATAGGTAATTATTCATACAACGTTTCACTAAACGGAGCAAATCCTTATACTAAGACAGTGACATTGCCCTTGGACGCCGACGGGACACTAAGTTACTATTTCTGGACCAATGATACATCCGGGAACACGAATGTCACTTCACCGGTCCAGGTGACCGTTACCGATCAGATATTACCCCGCCTGGTTAATAACAGCGTGCCGAATAACGGTTACACGGGCGAGGAGTTGATTTTCAACTGCAGCTGGTCGGACAATATCAACATAAACGGGGTTTTTGTTGAATACTGGTACGGGGCGGGCGGAGGACATACGAACCTATCCATGAATCTGGCAAACGGATACTATGTCCGAACCATCACATTGCGAAATGATTTCGTGGGTATATTGAATTATATTATCTCGGCCGTGGATGACCAGGGAAACTGGAATTCGACCGGGAACCAATCCGTAAATATTGCTGACGATGAATTGCCAGCATTCGGTACCGATAACACTCCCGGTTGGAGTGTCACAGGCGGGCAGCTGAACTTCACGATTGCTGCCACGGACAACGTTGGGGTGATGGAGGTACGAGTCCGTTATTATTTTGTGGGCATGGGGGGCATTCCCGTCAACATAAGCATGAAGGGTAGCGGTCCGTATTTTTACGAGATCAATCTATCCATGAACGCTTCAGGAATCTTGAACTATACATTCTTAATAAAAGACCTGGCAGGTAATTGGAACAATACGGCGAACCGCTCTGTAAGAATATATGACAACCAACATCCCGTTTTCGGCTATGATGAAAGCACCGGTTCGGCAAATACTGGTAACATGTTCAATTTCGATATTTCCATATATGATAATGTGGAGGTCAACAAGTCCACAGTGGAATATTGGTATGGGGCCAACGGTCAGCATATAAACAACTCGCTAAATGCGCCCAATCCCTACAATCGAACCATTACTCTTCGGAATGATTTCGCAGGAACCTTCTACTTTTACTTTTCTGCCAAGGATGGAGAGGGCAACTGGACGCGTACCACGGTAAAGACCCGGGAGATAATAGACGATGAAATGCCCAGCGCTGTTGATATGAATAAGAATCTCACAACCGGCGATGTGTTCAATGTAAGCATCCAGGCGAATGATAACATCAGGGTGGCATTTGTTCATTATTATTATAAATTCATATACACGAATGAAATGGAGGACAAATCCTTTTCATTTGTCGTACTGGAGAAGGTATCGGGCAACTCCCCCGAGGAGGCGGAAACCTGGAATAACACGCTCCAGATCCCGGGAGCTGCGGCTTTTATTCATGTATTTTATCACATCTCGGACGGTACTAACGGACCATATTTCAACAAGGGAGGCCAGGCCTTCGATCGAGCCTCTGCCGAAGATGATGCCTATGCGTTCAATGTAACGGACAACGACCTTCCGGAATTGGTTGAAAAGCCTACGTTCGATAATATCTATTACACGGGTGACGAAATAGACATCCTGGTAAAAGTATCTGATAATACCTTCATGATCAATAACGTTAGTATCACCTTTTCGGGCATATATGCGGATAAGGGGACGATACTGCTTAACATGATGTATCCGGGTGCCATGTATAACCTGACGATAAAGGCGGATTTGGATCGGGTTGGGCGAGTCGATTTTAACATAAACATAAACGACCGTGCTGGAAATTCGCTGTCGGTTCCCAATGGATGGTACTTTAATTTCTCCGTGAATGATTCCATCGCCCCTGTAGTGGTTGATGTGACGGGAAACGTCACCAGGGGAACGAACAACGATTTCACCATACAGTGTTGGGCAACGGATAACGTAGGTCTTACCGATGCCACTCTGCATATCAAAAAGGGAGAGGGCGGTGAATGGATGGAATTCGAGATGGAATATTCCGCAGGGGAAGGATCGTTTCATCTTTCCTATCCCATACCCCTTTACAACGACTACGGTATAGACACTACAGATGGGACCTCACTTTATTATTACATTTTTATATATGACGCAGCGGGAAATATGGACCCATTGGGAAGCAAAGGGATTCCCTACGTTATTACATTTGTGGATGATGATGTCCCGGAAGTCACGTCTAACTTTTTGGGGAATATTGATGTCGGCACAGGTGATGGCTTTACTATTCGTCTCAACGCAACAGACAATATCGGGCTGAATAATACATTGATATACATCAAACAGGAAGGGGTGGAGGGATGGTCCGAACCCATTGAGCTGTACTCGGAAATATCCGGTGACGGGAGATCGGGTTTCTTTTACACCAACTATACTCATATGCTGGGAATCCTCGGGAACGGCATATCCACGCTAAACGGCTCTAACCTGACCTATTATCTGGAGATATTAGACGTGAACGGCCAGTTCCTTCGCCTGGGTGATTACAAGATCACCGTCAACGATACAATGGATCCCCATGTTGTGGGAGATGCGGCCTTTTCGCCGGACCCTCCGAAAACACAGCAAGAGATGACCATTTCGGTGATGGCTGTTGACAACGTGGATGACCCCGATAAACTTGAGATCACTCTCATATACGAATTCAAACCTTCCTATCTACCGGATCCCATAATTGATTCAATGATCTGGGATGATGGGTCTTTCCATACTAACGTGAATGTTCCCGAGAACGCCATGGAAATGCTATATTACTTCAATATAAGCGATACCAAGGGTAACTTCAACTTATCGGTCATCAAATCGGTTTCTATCAAGGACATAATCGCGCCGAAACTGAACGAGATCCGGCTTAACAATACTGAAATCGAGCTTAAGGAACCCACCAGTCCCACCCGTATTTACGCCGGGGAGGAAATAACCGTCACCATAAAAAGAGAGGACAATGTAGACGCTTCCTCGCTACTTGGAGCAAGACTGGAATACACAAATGTTTCAGATAATCGGAATGACACCAATTTTGTGAATTCCGCATCGTTCCATGGCGCCGAAGCTATCCTCTTTATGGAAAATTTCTCTCAAGGGTACGGGTGGTTCCGAATCATACTGAACGATACCAAGGGGAATAATTTCACGTCTCCCGCCTATCTCCTGAACGTGAGCACCAATGATTTGGACGGCGACGGGACGCCGAATGGTGACGAACCTCAATGGGAAAGCCTTAACCCGAACGGTTCATCCAAAGGGGGTGCTAATGGTACTCTCTTCCTGAATGATTCCGCCGAATGGATGGACACTGACGGTGACGGCGTGGGGGATAACTCAGACAAATTGCTCGAAGATCCTTCGGCGGCGATGGATACTGACGGCGATAGATTGCCAGATGAATGGCTGCCCGGCAAGACCCAAAAGAACTCCACCAGGTGGGTCCTGTTATTCCAATTAGCAAAGAGATATGACGAGTATCTCAAGAATGGAAGTTTGGATTCAGGGCTGAAGAACGAATTTGAGGATCACGGGCTTGAGCTTGGTTTACAGGCTTCAATGTATCCTTTCTCGGACGGAGATGGATGGAAGATAACGGATGATGACGATGAGTACAAGGTCACGAATACCAGTGGTATGGTGAATGTTTACGGTAAACTTTACTTGGATGCATTTCCAAATGACTCCGCCGCAAGCGTTGACACGGATGGCGATGGGGCGCCCGATTACTGGAATCAAGGTAAGTCGGAGGAAGATTCCACCACAGGATTGAAGCTGGACTATGATCCCAACGACCCCGAAATAGTAACGGCACCTCCTCCAGATTTCCGAGACGAACATACAAAAGACCTCAATAAATTTTTGCTCATTGCCCTTATTATCATAGGTCTGATATTCTTGCTCCTCATCATTTTCCTCATTGTTAAAAAGCGGGAGAAGGACAAGAAGGAAGGGAAAGGCAAGGACAAGAAGGATAAGAAGGAAAAGGCGAAAAAGGAAGAGAAAGAGAAGAAGGAAGAGAAAAAGCTGGAAAAAAGGAAGAAAAGGGGAAAGAAAGAGGAGACAATGGGGCCCGGCGCAGAGCTCGCGGAGGAGAAAACGGAGGAAGAGTCGGAAAAACCGGAGGAACCTGAGTTAGAGGGAGAACCGGAACCCGAGGAAGAAAAAGCCACCGAAGAGCCGGTAAGAAGAAAGCGGAAAAAAATAATTCTCGATGACGATGAACCCGAAGAAGCCCTGGACATAGACGAAATGCTTCCGGAAGAGCTTCTTAAAAAGGAAGAAAAAACGAAAAAAGTTAAACCCAGGAAGAAGAAAGTGAAAGAGCCGGAGCCCGAAATACCGCCCTGGGGAGTGACCGAGGAAGAAGTTATCCCCGAAGAACCGCCTGAACCTATCGCCGTGGAAGAACCTGAACCCGAGGAAATTCCAGAGGAACCAGAAGAGGAGGAGCTTGATTTCGATCTGTTGGACCTCGATCTTGGCGTAAGTGATGATCTCGATATAGGAATTGACGATATAGAGCTCGAAGACGAAGAAGAACCCGAGATGCAGTTCGAGCTGGGGGATGATGATGAATTCGCCATCAGTGAGGACGATATTGAGATAATGTTGGGGGATGGAGAAGGGGAAGATGAGCGGGCTGACGAGGTCCGAGAATGGGTCTCTCAACAGGTGGGAGATGAAGAGGATGAAGATGAGGAAGTGGAGGAGGGAGAATAGACCGGCTCACTGTAGGGGGTGAATATTCGATGCAGCGGGAAAGTGGAGTGGGAAGTTTAGGGGTCAGCGAATTGCTGGTCAGTTACTTGAGAGAAGATATACGCACCGGGGATATCACTTCCGAAAGTCTTCTGCCCAAAATAACTGCAAGGGCAAGGATTATTGCAAAAGAAGGGGGTGTGGTAGCTGGTATAGAAGAACTGGTAACCCTTTTTCGACTCTCGAACTGTATAATCCGAAACCCGGTTCCCGACGGCTCGGAAATTAGCACGGGAACTGTAATATGTACTGTGGAAGGAGATGTGAAGGACCTTCTCCGAACGGAACGTGTTGGATTGAATATTCTAGCACGGATGAGTGGGGTCGCAACAATAACCAGGCAGTTTGTAGATAAGGCTCGGGCCGTAAACGAAAATGTGAAGATCGCAGCCACGAGAAAAACCACTCCAGGTTTCAGGTATTTCGAAAAAAAAGCGGTTCGAATAGGGGGGGGGGACCCACACCGTTATTCTCTTGACGACATGGTGCTCATTAAGGAGAATCATATCCGGGCCTGCGGAGGGGTGACGGAAATACTCAAGCTGGCGGGCGAGAAAATACCATTCTCGAAAAAGATCGATATCGAAGTGGAAACATTGGACCAGTTCAGGGAGGCGTTGCGATTTGCACCGGATATAATAATGCTGGATAATATGAAACCCTCAGAGGCAAAGGAGTGCAGGGAGCACCTAGATAAAATTATGCCCACCAGGTCCGGACGTACTCTAATCGAGATATCCGGCAACATTACAATGGAAAATGTAGCAGATTATGCACCTTACGGGGATATCATATCCGTGGGATCGCTCACCCATTCCTACAAATCTTTGGATTTTACAATGTTGATGGATCTTCAATAGTACATCCGTAGGAATCCCTTTCGGTGGATAAGGGAACGCAGATTTCCTTCTTGTGATTCATGGTGAGGAAAAATGACCTTATCGGTTCAACCGACCCAGTTGGTGCTCGGTACTATCTTGGTATCGGTCCCTTCTATTTTGTTGATCCTGATTCTTAGGCACAGGCCAAAGGCAGTTAAGGCTCTCTTGGTCATATCCGTGGTCATTCTCTCAGCCTTTGCCTGTTTTGCAGTTTTCAAAAAGATTTATCCCGGAGTGAACCCAGGGGATAACATAAGGGGGGAAGACGGAAGCCTGATCATGGGATATTATCATAACGAAACCACGTATAGGGCCGTTAAGAATTATGATGAGGTGGATTCGGGTCATAAAAGGGAGTTCAACGAAAAATTCGAGGTATTTCACTCTCTGTACAAAGCCGGTTTCGAGGATTACCGTGACGAAATAAATTCCAAATACGTAAACTGCATGATCGGGGCGGGGATCGGTGGCCTTGCGGCTTTAATCATTCTTATTTTTATTATTACTGGATCGGGACGACGTAAGCGAATAAAGGAGGAAATGGAAATCCGGGATATGTTTCCATAAAAATGTGGAAAGATATTGTCATTGCTACTTTCATTTTTTTTATTTTATTTTCCTGCACAATCTTTGTTACTCCGAACCTTTACCCAGGTCATGCACGTAATCAAAAATCAGATTTTACAATCCTGCAAAAGTATTTTATAGTCCGAACGGGATTAATGCCTTGATGAATGTTGAAAGTCGTTGGACTCCTACAATTAGCCTCGTAATTCCCATTATTCTTGGAGTTTCAACACTTCTTATGGGGTGTACCGATCAAAGTGACAGCGACAAAGGGGTGGAGCTAGAGCCAGGTTTTCTTATCCAGGTCAACCGAACCAAGGGTCTTGCTCCAATGGACGTGACCTTCTCCCTGGTTAACGTCACCGGCAAGGTACGCTCTTTTCGGTGGGATTTTGGCGACGATTCTGCCAATACATACTCTGATCCTGCTTCACCGGTGGTCCATGAATATTCCGTATCCGGCAGGTATGATGCCCGTGTCGAGCTCGAATTTGCAGAAAACGAATATATTACAAAATCAGTTATTCTACACGTCAGTTACTGGGAGTCCGTCTCATCGTCCCTGTCTGTCTCCGAAGAGGAGGAATATGACGTCCCGGTGAAAGATATGGCCACGGATGTGACCCTGGAGTTGAGCTATTTCGGAGGACAGAATCTGGGGGATCACTACCAGAACCAGCTCGATATGTTACTTTACTATCCCAATGGGACGCTCTTCGACAGTACCCTAGAACAGGATCCTTCAGGATCGACTAGGGTCAAGGCCCTCTCGATCCCCTACCAGTACATGGCTGCAAGCGAATTCGATGTCTGGAAATTGACCATAAATGCCAAAAGTGGCATAAATGTAGACTACGTTTACCTGTGCCAGGTGAGTTTTTAATTTTAATGTTCGGGGAAATTGAATGAATGGCCATTTCAATATAAATAAATTTCAAATTGTAACCATTTTTATCACTTTGGTTCTGGTCGGTGTCTACTTAATATCATCTACCGTTCTATTCGCAGAATCGTCAGTTATGGACTCGTCTGTTTCCGGGGGAACGGGGCACCAAGGCAGTAGGGAGTCATCCGGGCTTTCAATCACCTGCATCAATGTGTCGAAAGGCGACTCCACTCTCATCACGGTACCTTCAGGAAAAACGATGCTGGTGGATACGGCCATCGACGGGACTCCGGTCCTTGAGGTTTTACGAGAAAAAGGTATCGAAAGAATCGATTATCTGGTGTCGACCCACTGGGATTCTGATCATATCGGCGGTACCTGGGAGATCGCAGCCGGCGAGGACCGAGAACTGAATACGAATGACGATATCGAGATATCGAATGCTATTGACCGGGGCCGCGAGGAGGAAAAGGATAACTCTTACGTGGATGATTATTTATGGACGCTTGATGAAAAGAATATTCCCCGGTCGACTCCCGATATCGGTGACATCATCGACCTTGGTGAAGGGGTAAGTGCAACCTGCGTCACTTTGAACGGAGAAGTTCTGGGGGGTAGGACGGCGGATTGGGACCTTGGGGAGAACGCAAAGAGTCTGGGTTATCTAATAAGCTATGGCACATTCGATTTCCTCGTCTGTGGTGACCTAACATGGGGGGTAGAGGAACTCCTGGTTCCCGGATTGGGTGATGTCGAGATCGACGTGCTGCACCTGAACCATCACGGCAGCTATTCTTCAAGCACTTGGGACTTCGTGGAAGGGGTCCGGCCCGAGAATGCAGTGGTGTCGGTGGGATTCACGAACTCATATGGTCATCCTCACAGGGAGGTCATTGATAACCTGGAGTACCTTGAAAGCCCCTGCGGGGATGAATGGTTCCAGCATCTGTACATGACAGAAACGGGTTCGGGGAATTCGACCGGAGCGGGCCTGATAACGGTACACGGAGATATAGAGATCGAGATCATCGGGGATCGGTATGAAATAAACGGCGACAGCTATCCAACGGACGAGGCCGATGCAGACGGGGACGCAATGCCGGATATCTGGGAAATTCATATGGGACTTGATTTGAACGACCCCACGGATGCGGACGCGGATCGTGACGCCGACGGCCTTTCGGAGCCAGATGAATATTTATGGTGGACCTGCCCTCTTTTGAATGACACCGATAGCGACGGAATGCCGGACGGTTGGGAAGCGGAATATGGGCTAGACCCGCTACAGAAGGATCACCGGGGGGACCCGGATGGGGATGGCCTCGCCAATGAATACGAGTATAAAATTAACACGAACCCGGCCTTGGATGATACTGACGGAGACGGCCTGGATGATAAACAAGAAGCGTTTGATTACCTTACTTCGCCCTTGCTGAACGATACCGACGGGGATGGATTGACCGATTACGACGAGGTTGACACACACCTG
>Ga0066833_10001066_pt1 | contig 11148 bp, 7 predicted proteins | sample ETNtaG_13_FD_66728 | JGI IMG/M metagenome (GOLD analysis project Ga0066833, IMG submission 66728) | Marine microbial and viral communities from oxygen minimum zone, Eastern Pacific Ocean - ETNP201306PF47B | ecosystem: Environmental > Aquatic > Marine > Oceanic | place: Pacific Ocean: Eastern...
TACGTGCTCGGCTGCGGCCGGCATTTCGATGGCAAGAAAGTCGTTGAAATGCTGCTGGATGGGACCGTCCTGAGCGGCTACAGCGGGAAAGTGCAAACAGATGCCAATGGTCCGCTGAGAGTCGTTCCGCCGACTACACAGGTTTCCGACGGCATGCTCTTTATGGCGGACGGAACGAAGGTGGACATGAAGAACAGCATCAGAGTCGATTTTCTTCAGTCCTTCCTGGAAGAGAGGAACAGCTATCACGTGCTCAGGATTCCGATGAGCTCCTACGGCAGACTGGAGATCGAGATCGCCGCAGGTGCGCGACTGGACGTGGTGACCCCGTCAGCGAACATCCGTGCGCAAGGCGGCGTGTTCACCGTGGATACCGGTCTAAGCCCGATAGAGGGTCTGAATCACAACTATTCGCTCGTGAAGGTCACTACGGGCAAGGTCGAAGTCACCCCCATTGTCAAAGGCCGCGTGATGGAACTGGTGACAGGTAAGAAAAGGACGTTCATAGGAGCTGCGGATTAATCAGCATGGCAAGTGCTGAGTCTCATGTGCGATTCAGGAATCAGATACTGGATACTGGATACTGGATACTGGATTCGAGCTTCTGAATCCTGAATCTTGCTGAATCCTGAATCTTGAACCTTTCAAGAACTTGTTCCAGACATGTCACACAATCATACCGCGGCAAATCCCATCCCTTCTAACTGACCGCGAGTCTCCTCCTGATTCAGGATTTCCAGGAAAGCGCGTATCGCCGGGGATTCCAGCTTTGCTTTCGGGATGACGAAATCAAAAATCTCATCATTCATGAAAGTAAATTCCAGCTCGTAATCGCGGGCTGCGTTTTCGATGCCGATACCCCAGTCAGCCTTCTTCATGGCGACCGAAGTGGCCACTGCGTTGTGGGAGCGGGCCTCGATCTCGTAGCCGCGGAGAGAAGGGGTCAATTCATCAAGACTCAGTCCCAGCCCATCGGCTTCGGCGGCCAGAAGGCGATCGGTCAGGATGCGTGTGCCCGAGCCGCGGTTTCGATTCACCATAACGAGCTCTTCCCTGTCCTGGATGAGAGCCCCGAGCTTTTTGGGCTCTCCACTTCGGGTGAGTATGCCCTGACGGCGCCGGTAGCCGCGCACAAGAACGAGGTCGTCATTATCGGCTACAAAAGGTGTGTTGTATTCGCCGGTCTCATCATCCAGCAGGTGCATCCCGGCGAGGTCCGATTCGCCCCGGCGCGCGGCTTCGAGCCCGCCCTGGCTGCCGACGTTAATGATCTTCGCAGAGAAACCGGACAGGCGAACTCGCGTGAGCAGATACTCCAGACCGATGCAATGGCTGCCGATAGAGGTGATGTCCGGCACTGTCACAGACTCGCCGATTAGCTCGGCCTCCACTTGCTCGCCCTCCGGCAGGATCTCCTGGTTGGCCGGTATGCGGATGAAGCCGTCGGCCTGGCTGAACGTGGTAACCGCGCCCGAGCCCTTCGACCAGGGATAGGCTTTGTATCCGTCGCCGCCCTTCACCAGGTTGGTCATCAGGTATTCCATCCGGCCGCGGATAGAGTGATACCTGAGGGCCTGCGTGGCCTGTACCACCTGCGCCGATTGGGGAGGCAGCCCAGCCCAGGTGCGTATGACCGGCTGAACCAGATCCCGAAAAGTCACAATCGCAGAAGTCGGAAAACCGGGCAGGATGATCACCGGTGTTTTTCCAATCACCGCCATGCAGATCGGTTTGCCCGGCTTGAGCGCCACGCCATGCACGATGATTCCAGGCTCTCCCATGCGTTCCAGGATGCGGTAATTAAGGTCGCCACCGCCCTTGGATGTGCCGCCCGAGAGGATGAGCATGTCGTGCTTCAGCCCTTCCCTGAACGCGGCCTCAATTTCCTCCTCAACATCGGGCACAATGCCCAGCGGGACGGGCACGCCGCCATTCTCCAAAACTGTATCGGCAACAATGCGCGCGTTGGAATCGTAAATCTTGCCCTCTGAAAATTCTTCGCCCGGTGGGATGATCTCGTTGCCTGTGGAGAGCACGGCCACCCGCGGCTGCCGCACGCAGGAGACGCCTGCTATGCCGAGCGCGGCCAGCGTGCCCGTCTCTCTCGAGGAGAGGATCTGTCCGACCCGCAGAACGGTCTCGCCCTGCATGATGTCACTGCCTGCGTAGCTGATATTCTCACCTGGACCGGCCGGCCGAAAGATCTCGACGCTGTCCTGAGCCGCATCCGTAAACTCGACCATGACGATCGCACTGGCGCCTTTTGGGATGACTCCGCCGGTAGCAATGGGCGTAGCGTGTCCGGCAGTGACCTCTTGTGCTGGTTGATCGCCTGCCGCGATTTCTTCACCGGTCAGGCTGAGACATACGGGGTCTTCTTCATCCGCCGCGTACGTATCAGACGCGACGACAGCAAAACCATCCACGTTCGACCGGTGGAACGCCGGCACATCAATGCCCGCCACCACATCGGATGCAAGCACCCGCCCAAGCGCGGAGGACGTGGGCACCTCCTCAGCAGCAAGCGGCGCGGGGTCGAGGTGCCCGTGGAACTTCTCTTCAGCTTCGTCACGGGAGAGAATGGTAAGGAATTGATCCTGGCGCATGGAATCCGGTATCAGGTTTCAGGCCGCTGCTTCGAGGTCAGGCGTGAGCGTTCCGCGGCCCCGTCGCACTCGCAAGGTCGGCCGGGCAGATCATAAAGCAACAGAATACACTGGCCCCGCAGAGGCACGAAGAGCGCAGAGAGTATGAATTAAGAATCCTGGTTTCACTTTATTCGTCAGTCCCCATTCGCCTGTCCACTCATACGTGACCGCAATCACGAACTGGACCACTCAAGATCTACCCCTTTGTCTCCTCCTCTTTCTTCTCGATTTTCCTCCCTCCGAATGAAGCTTCAAGCAGTTCCTCATTTACATCTCCATAGGTAAATTCATTGTTGGTCGTCTCGCTTTTGAATGTGATCCGGGCGGGACTGAAGAGGAGTCTGTCGATCTGATAGAATTCGTAATTGTATTTCTTGAAAATCGTACCGAATGGCTCACCGTAATCTTCAGACGCGCTGGAAGGTGTGAGAGGGCCGGCCCGCTCAATGGGCGTATCCGAACAGGAAACGCGCAGGCGCACGTCCGCACCATACAGGATGGCATCGTTGGTCCAGCCGATGGCAGCCATATCACTCAGGGGGACGGGGGAAAGCGGCGCCGTGCCTTCTCCGAATGTGACCTGATTAATGTCGAAATCAATCTCGACGAGTTTGTGCAGCGCGGTCTCTACTGAACGGGCCACCACCTGGAATCCTCCGGCCACGCTGGCGGTAGGAGCGATGAGCAGTGTCAGGTTTCCTGCTGATACTTTCAGCTTGGAACAGAGGTATTCAATGACCTCCTTCGTTGGGAGCTTGCGTGTCTCGAGCACACCGACTGCCACCTCGCTGCGTTCGCTGTAATCGATCTTCTCATAGACCTCTTCTTCGGCCACGATGGCGCGCATTGGGCCTGAACCGATGGCAAAGTAATCGCCTGCCGATATCTGCCAGCCGGCATACTGAGCAGCCATGCACGCATGAACGGGCGCGTTTGTCCTGACTCTCACGATGGGACACGATTTCCCCGCGATGGTGTTGCCTTCCTCATAGGAAATACGGCCGAGGTCGGCCATGCATGCCCGGGCGAGCCACTTGCCGGCTTCGAGGCCGCCCTCGACTTCAATGCCGAAATCGATGCCACGAGCGCCGCCCGGAAGCTCGATCGGTTTTACATTGAGGGCCTCAGCTCGATCCACGATTTGCTGGACGAGTCTGTGGGCCCGCCGGTTCAGGTTCAGACTCTTACCCATAGGTTAATGTGTGGAGCAGCAGAATAGAGAGTCAGGGTGATTCTGACCGAACGCAGTAGGTCGCCGCAAACAGGAATCGAGTTGCGGGCCGCGGAAGTGGAATGGTGAATGGTGAATGGTGAATCGTGAATGGTGGAATGGTGAATCGTGAATGGCAAATCGTGAATCGTGAATCGTGGAATGCTGGAAGACTGGTGATGTTGGAATGCTGGAATGATGGAATGTTGGATATCGATGCTCGATATTCGTCGTGCTGTGACTCTTCCCGTTGCGCATGACTCGTCCAGCCACCGGCCCCCGCGAAAGTGAGCACAGAGCTCATCCATCATTCCACGCCCACGGCCTGAACCAACTCCATCCACCATTCCCCACTCCAGTCTTCCACTATTCACCATTCACAATTCACCATTCACAATTCACTTCACCATCCTCACCCAAGAAAGCCATGAACGGATGCACAAATCTGTTCTTCCGTCTCCGCTGCAAAAGGACCGGGATAGAACATGTGCTGGTTGCTGCCGATGACTTCGTATCCGCCCTCGGGGATCTGTCGCTTCACTGGCACGTAACCAATGATGTGATTGGCATAGCCGAGGACGAGGACGTTTTCATAGCGTGCGCCCAGTTCACGTTTCAGCCGCAGCGCGTATTCCACGGTTATTTCTCCCGAAAGAGCTATCAGCGCGAACGAATCTCCAAGCGCCAGGGTCTGGACCTCGAAAGGGATGCTTTCAGGCAATTCCTCCAGGGAAGCCAGATGCTCTGCCCATTCCCGGACGTATTTGCTGGACGCCTGGAGTGACTCTTCAATCATCTCGTCATCTACCGCGTCAAATTCCAGAGCGAGCATCTGCTGATTGATTCTCAAATCGCCACTGATGGGACGCAGGTCGTCCGATTCGATGGTCCGAACGACAGCCCTTCCGAGCTGGTCCCCGAGCCCCTTCGTTTCTTCGACTTCAAGGGGCCGGAATCCGGGCTTGTCGGGATGGACAGCGTTCGGCTTCTGGTCGCCCGCGCACCCGAGGAGAAAGGCTGGTGAAGAGCCTGGAAGCGCCAAATCGAGGTGCTCGAGAGCAAAACCGGGGTAGTCCCCGCCGGTTTCATTCAGCGTGCCACCTCCGCTAGTTGGATGGCATGCATAGCTGAAGAGAATCTGCCGCAACTCTCCTGATTCACTCTTCGCGACGATGATGGGAACTTCATGATCGTGAGGGGCATCCAGGCTTGGGCTCCATCTAATGCCGCCCTCCCCATCCGGCTCGCGCCTGGAGGCAGCGAAGCCGCACCATCCCCTGCCGCCGCTCAGTTGTACTGCTTCCATTTTTTCCGAAGCGCTTGCCGCGGCCTTTGCCATAGCGTCCAGCGCCCCTGCGACATATTCCTCGTCAACATAGCACTTCCTGCGTGTATCAATATCCCTTCGAACGGACGGGCCGTAATGCGTGTGCGAGCCAAACAGAAAAATGCGACCGGCTTCGATGCCTGTTGCCTCGGTGATCTGTTCCCTGGCCTCCTCGGCGCGGTCGTAAAAACCCAGCCATTCCGCAGAGACCAGGCAGGCTCGAGACTCTCCATCCGAAATGATGGACGCCACTGCTCGAAGTGGATGATAAGTACCGGTCGAGGGCCCTTCGCGTGCCGCAAAACCTGAGAGAAAAACACCGACAGGCGGCGTGATGTCAATGGTCGTCGTTCCGAGCTGATACGTTTGCATGGTAATCGCTGTCAGAATGAAGGCGGGCTGTACATCGGGCTATGGCAATTTTATCCGACCGCTCTTCTTGATCGTTTCAGTCACAGGCTCACCCTCTAAGCCGACGACCTCAACGGTGAGTTCCGCATCCGCATTCAGAACAATCTCTGTCGGTTTCGACTCATTGAATGGTTTCATGTCGAGCTTCAGATGCTTGACGTTCGTACATGAAACGGCCAGGGTTTTTTCTCCGATGCCAGACTGAACAGAAGAAAAACCAGAATTAAGCTGCTCGATAGAGGCCCATGAAAACTGACCGGATTCGTCAAGAATGAAATCGAGACTGGTACTGAACCTCTCCTCCCTGTTCTGATGCCAGCGGAGCTTTTCGAATATCCAGTCTGCACCGTAGCCCACAGGATTGTGGCCGGTGCCTTCCAACCAGAAGACCGGACGTTGGAATGGATTGTATTTTCTCAGAAGGCTGAACATCCGGACCGAATGCTGGGGCGGCACCAGGCGGTCAAGGGAGCCGTGCCAGATTATGACAGGCGTGTACTTCAGGTTGCGGGCATACCTTACCGGCTCGCGGCGGAGGTATTCGAAAAGGTTGTTTTCTCTCGTTCCGCCAAATTCCTTCACCAGTACTTCGGGGAACGGTTTGCCATTGCTGATGCTGAGGTCAGTGGGAGGCGAACCGGCCACGGCCGCGGCAAAGATGTGGGGATGCTTTGCTGCCAGCAAAAGCGACAACAATCCGCCCATGGAGCGTCCGTCTGAATAGATGCGAGTGTCGTCAACTTTGTAGTTTTTCTGCATGAATCGAATCGCATCGATTACATCATGCTGCGCGGGGACAGCGCCGAAGCTGGTTTTACCCTCCGTGTTCAGCCCGTGCAGTTCTGGGCAAACGACCAGCCACCCTAACCGTTCGGCCGCTTCGTGATGTCCGATTGAGCGGGCGGAGGCCATGGACATTCCCATGGGATGACAATACACCAGTAGAGGCAGTTCCTTCTTGCCGTCGTGTGCCGAAGGGACGTATATCTCGGCCTTCTGTTCGCTTTCGTCTAAGCTGCTCTTGAAGGTGATTGTCTTACGCTCGCCCCCGTGAACGGCCGTGAGCAGGGCGGCGAATAAAAGTGTTGATCGTGCTATTGAATGCTTCATATCTTTTTCTGGCTTCCAGTAACAGGTGGTGTAACAGCGAAACAGAGTGCGCAGGCTCTTACTTTTGATCTTGCATTTGAAAGATCAAAAGTAGGAGCGTCGCCAGATACAGCGATTCTCTTAATCAAAGACTTCCCCTCTCTGCTGCCCGTATCGAAACATCTTCACTCCGTACGGCAGTGCGCCGATATCCGGTTTTCCCTTGTCCAGTCTGGCGACCGGGTCGGGACTGTAAACAGGAACGAACACACCGGCATCGATCGCAGGGCTGCCTTCTCGCAGGCGAAAGTCCTTAGTGCTTTTCCAATCACCTTCAATCTTCACAAGCTTTGGTTCCGCAAAGATTCCGTTTGCTTCAAGGCCGGGAGCGTACCGAGTTTGCACGGCCTTGAAAACCGGGGGGCTTCGCAGCTTCGCGAAGAAGTCGCCCTCGAAAGTCGGTCCGGCGGTCAGGCTCCAGAACAGATTACCGTCACCCGCGTAATCTACTGCGGGGGCTGGCGCGGTCTGTGTGGGCATTTTATCGACGATGAAAATATTGTTGAAGACTCGACGTTTCGTTCGCTGCATGTGATAGCCGAGGCCCAGAGCATACCCGCGCCAGCCAGGTTTCTTCGCTACGAATGTATTGTGATAGAAGGTCATCGGCTCCCAGGTCGGGCTGCCATGATCGCCGCACAGCCGTGCCCTGCCGGGCACGCTGGTCGCTTCGGGTCCGGGGATGCCGTAATGGACGGGCTGCAGAAAATCAAAGATGTTGCGGTAAAGATAGATTCCTTTGCCATGGCGACGAAAAGAGCTGTGCCCGTAACCGAAGGCAAGCGTCGTAAGGCAACGGGCAAGACGATTCTGATAGATTTTCACATCCCCTGCCTCGCCATATCGGGCCGTAAGAAACAAGCCGTCGTCATTGAAATTCTCCACCAGGTTATGGTGGAATCGGAGACCGCGTGTAGCACCCAGATGCGGGCCATCATGGCTGTCGGTGAACTCGCTGTATGCAAATTCCCAATCTGTGTTTTTCAGCGGATTCCCACCTGTTGACATCAGATAGATATCCATACTCCGGTATTTGTGATGCCCGCGAAACGACCACGGGGCGGACATCCCGCGAAATGCACAATTGATGATCCGCAGCCGGGGCGATTCCGAAATATTGCACGCCGGAAAGACGGAGTTGACCGTGACGTTATTCAATTCAATGTCCGCTGAGCTCTTGATGTAGACATTCGAGCTGCCCCCGCGCACCAGCAGGTCCTGAAAGCGCACATGGCTCGCGTTTTCGATACGCAGTGGAGTGCCGTCATTGAGGCAGACAAACAGCGGCAGATTCCGTGGGTCGGTTTCGCCGAGGTAACGATCCGTCTTCTCCAGGGCGGGCAATTCGTAATGCTTCAGGCGGATATGAATGCGCCCGGTCGCGCTGTCATACCAGACGCCAGGCCCGCAGTAGATGCCGGCGTCGCTCCCGCTCTTGACCTCGAGATTCCAGAAGATGTTGTTTTCCCGCAGGTCGACGGGGAATTTGTAGGACTGAAGCGGCACGAAGGAATCGGCAAAGATGGCCGCGGCCCGCGTCGCACCGGCATATTTTCCGGTCGAGCGATATTCTCCCTCCGCCCCTGCCGGGCAGGGCTCCCAGCACTTTGCAGGTTCTTCGAGGAACTCACGCAGGCCGCCATCGATAGCTGCCAGTTCGCCCGGATACGCCCGGATCGTGATCGGTGCGTCCGGATGTCCTTTCAGACTACAGTGCACATCTTCATAGTAGACGCCGCCGCGCAGGTAGAGCGTGTTACCGGCTTCGAGTTTTTTCAGGCTGGCTTTGATGGTTTTCCAGGGCTTGGCTTTCGTGCCCGGCCCTTCGTCCGAACCATTTCGGCTGTCCACAAAATATCCCGGCCCCACCGTCATTGGCCTTCTTGAAGCCACCGGCAACGGCCGCATCGGCGGATGCGACAGGTATTCCGCATCGGCGGTGAAAACGCAGGCGGCGACCGCATAGAAAATGAGAGGAGTTACTCTGTTAATTTTCAAAATCTCCAACGGTATTCCTCTAAGGAATTGGGGAGGAATAAGGGGCTGTCGTCATGCTCGATGCTGGTAGTGCCGATGTTGTTGTGAAGGCGGCGTTAAATGCGAAAGAACAACCGTCACAAGAGACCGACTACAGAAAGCAGCATCGGACCAGTCCCGGTGAGACGGCCTCTCCGACCTCAGACCATTTGCCAGCACCGAGTATCGAGCATCCAGCATCGAGTATCACTCGCAGCAGACAGCCTCCCAGATTGACTGGCTCAATGCCCCTCCTCGATTGACTCAATATCGGCTCTTTCTATGCTGAAAATTTCAGGTTCAATTCAACCAATCGACGGAAAAACTGCGATGAATGTCTTCCTCACCGGCGCCACTGGCTTCGTCGGTCGCCACATCCTACCCAAACTTACTGAGAAGGGTCACTCTGTAAAATGCCTGGTCAGGCCGGGCTCGGAAAGCACGCTGCCGGATTCCGGTCAGGTGACACCGGTACCCGGTAACATCCACGATTTCGCTTCCCTTGAACAGGGGATGGAAGGTTGTGACGCGGTGATCCACCTGGTAGGCGTCATCGGCGAGGTAGGCCAGAACACATTCTTTAACGCGCACACCCTCGGTACCCAGAAGGTGGTCGATGCCATGCGCGCCCACGGTATCAGACGCCTGGTGCACATGAGCGCGCTGGGTGCCCGGCCCGGCGCGAATGCGAACTACCACAAGACCAAGTATGACGCCGAGGTATACATCAAGAGCAACAATACCCAGACGGACCTCGGCCAGACGCCGTCGGCCTCGCTCGATTACACGATCTTCCGGCCTTCAGTTATTCACGGGCCGGATGGTGAATTCATGCAGATGCTGAAGGAGTTCGTCACAGGCAAATTTGATCCTGCGCTGAAGAAGATTGGCATACCGCTACCTTTTTTCCCGATTCCCGGCGAAGGCGCGGGGCTGCTGCAGCCGGTCTACGTTGAGGAGCTGGCTCAGATGTTTGTCAACTCACTCGACAAACCAGAGACCATCGGCCGCGAATTCGATCTCGGCGGGCCGAGGCAATACACGCTGGAAGAGATCGTAAAGCAGGTCGCCGCGGCGATGGGTGTAAAACCCAGACGGGGCATTCATTTCCCGATGTGGATGATGTATCTCATTGCCACGGTAATGGAAATCCTCTGCCCGCTCTGTTGTGGAAAGAAGCCGGCTCTCAATACAGACCAGCTCATCATGATGCAGGAAGACAATGTCTGCGACAGCTCGGAAGCGGAGGCGGTGTTCGGCATCAAGCTCACCGAAATGTCGGAAACGCTCAACAGATATGTTGAAAAGATTCCGTGATGCCGGCCGTCTGAAGGCGATACTCCAACTTACCACACGGAACTGAACGCCGCTTTCAGGATCCCCTGCCGCTCCTTTTCGATGAAAACCGCCCCCGGATTCGAAAGCTCATTAAGAATCTCCTCACCCTTGAACAGGGCAAATATCGGCTTCCACTTGCCCGCATCGTCCAGAGAAAATTCGGTCTGCACCCGGCCCTTCACCGCCACGTATTCATCATTCGAGACATTGTCTGACTTGGTCAACACCCAGATCGAACCGGAGGAATCGGTAAGCCTGTAGATGCTGCCGGTGAAAGGGATGGAAAGCGCATTCCCAATCTCGCCGCTGATATAGGCGCCCTTTGAAAAATCCTCAGGCGATTCCTGGAGCTCCTGAATCTTGTTAAGTGACGTCCAGAGATGGACATGACACGCGAGCTGACCGACCAGCATCAGGCCAAAGAAGCTCACGCCATAAAAGAACCACTTCTTAGCTTTTGTTACGGCCACAGAAAAATTCCTTCCTGGGGAGCACTATCCGCGATGGAAAACGGCGGAATTGTGCAATATCCAGGTAGAATTGTCACGAGAAAATCAAAGAAGATAGTTGATGGTTGGTGGCTGATGGTTTATGGCCGAACTTCCAGATGCAGGAATGCAGGCTTGGCAGAAGCCTCTGTGAGCGTCATGATGATCTGCACCCGGGCCCAATACCGCATACCTGATACCTGATCCCACCATGAAAGCCCTCGTAAAATCAAGATCTGAGGCCGGGCTCTGGCTCGAGGATGTGCCCGAGCCCGAGGTGGGCGTGAACGACGTGCTCATCCGAATCGATCGCACCGGCATCTGCGGTACGGACCTGCACATCTACAACTGGGATGCCTGGGCGCAGAAAACGATCCCCGTGCCCATGGTAGTCGGGCACGAGTTTGTCGGTGAAGTGGTGGACGTCGGTTCGAACGTGTCGGACTTTCATTCCGGCGAAATCGTCAGCGGCGAAGGCCACGTCGTCTGCGGCCGCTGCCGGAACTGCCTGGCAGGACGACGACATCTCTGCGCGGACACGAGCGGGATCGGAGTCAATCG
>Ga0066833_10001074_pt1 | contig 11113 bp, 10 predicted proteins | sample ETNtaG_13_FD_66728 | JGI IMG/M metagenome (GOLD analysis project Ga0066833, IMG submission 66728) | Marine microbial and viral communities from oxygen minimum zone, Eastern Pacific Ocean - ETNP201306PF47B | ecosystem: Environmental > Aquatic > Marine > Oceanic | place: Pacific Ocean: Eastern...
CACCGAACCAAGCGGGGTGCTCGCGTGAAACCGCATCCCCTCCGGATCGCCGACGATGAACTCGGTGCTGCCTCCGCCGACGTCGACAACGAGTGCCGGCCGCTTGGCCAAGCGCGGGCAGGACAGGACCCCATCAAAGACCAGTCGAGCCTCGTCGTCGCCACTGAGTACGTCCACCGCCGGGCCAAGCGCATCGAGCAAGTCGTCCGCGTTGGCCGCCTCCCGGACCGCGCTGGTGGCGATAATGCGCGTGTTACTGCAGTCGTTCCGCTTGGCCAAGGCAAGCAGTTCGTTCACGGTGGCGATGGTCGCCCGGATGGGTTCGACCTGGAGCTTACCGTCTACGTAGAAGCCGCTGCCAAGACGTGTTTGGCGGCTGGTTTCGAGGCGGGGCGAGATTTCGTCGTCGTGCAGATCGGCAATGAGCAGCTTGACCGAGTTGGTGCCGATGTCGATGACGCCGCGCCGCATGGGGTGTTCAATTGTGGTCGTGTGCGAGGATGGCGGCTCCGGTGATGCCGGCGTCGTCGCCAAGCGCGGTGGCCATGATCCGCACCTGCCGCGAGCCGGGCATGGTGCGCTCCAGCGCTGCATCGCGGATCTTCGGCACCATGACGGGGTGCAACTGCTCGATGAGCCCGCCTCCCAGCGCAACCACTTCCGGGTTGAGCAGGTTGCAGAGGTTAGCGATGGCGAGGCCGGTGTAAAAACAGGTCTCGTCGAGTACGTGAACGGCCAGCTTGTCAGCGGCCTCGACGGCGCGCCGAAGTTTACCACTGCGAATGCGGGTTACGGATTCGTCGTCGGCCACCATCAGTTGAGTCAGTTCGCCACCGTCATTCACGGCTGACTTGACCTTGTTGAAGATCGCCGTGCGGCTGGCAAGCGCCTCGAAACAGCCGCGTGTGCCACAGCCGCAAACCGGTCCGTCTGGGTCGAGCACCATGTGCCCCACTTCGCCGGCCGCCCGGGTGGCGCCTGAGAGGAAGACGCCGTTGGTGATGATGCCGGCGCCGATGCCGGTGCCGAGAAAGAGGCTGACCATGTCGTTGGGCTTGGCTTCAAGTTCAAGCCGATGAATACCGGTCGCCGCCACGTTGCAGTCGTTACCGAGCCAAACCGGGCAGCCAAGTTGTGCCTCGAGGTCAGCCTTCAGCGGGGCATCGCGCCAGCCAAGATTCGGAGCGAACAGCACCCGGGACTCGTCGCTGCTGATCGAGCCGGGTGCGCCGATGCCCGCGCCATTCACCTTTGCCGGGTCGATGCCGACCAACTCCGCGGCGGACCGGATCGTCTCGACAATTCGGCTGCACACAGCAACGTATCCATCCTCTGGCATGGTCTTGGTTTTATCCGAGGCGAGGCAGTGATGCTCGGAATTGAAAATGCCGGCGAGTATCTTTGTCCCGCCAAGGTCCACCCCGATGTAAAGTTCCTCCATGGGTGATCGCTGGCTCAACCAAGGACACGCTCCACATTGCAGCGCAGTTCCCGGTTTAGCGCACTCATCGACTGATCGGCGTCGATGGTGGTGAACCCCCATGACCTGCGAAGTTCATCAAACTTGTTGGCCATCAACTGCTGGTACTGGACGAAGCTGTCGAACATGTCCAGCGACAGCCCGAGATCCATGCCGCTCTCCCAGTAGTCGAGCGTGTGGTTTTTCATGAAGTTTCGCTGAATCAGTTTTTCCGGCGAAAGCTTGAGGTAAAACACCGCGTCCGGCTTGAGCGCGATGCTGTAGAGGCTCTTCACCCATTCCGGGTCGAGTCCGCGAACCATGTCTCGCGCCATGAGAGTGTAAATGTAACGGTCGGCCAGCACCGTAAAACCGGCCCGCAGCGACGGGATAATGATGTTCTCCAGCTGGTCAGCAAAATCGGTCGCATAAAACAAACTCAGCGTCGTGCGGTTGAGGATGTTTCCGTTCTTGGCGCTCTCAAGTTCCTCGCTAGCGAGGTTTGAGCGCTTGAGCCCGACCTGCGTCGTGGCGTGGCCGCCGGCCTCGAGCCAGTCCACCAGCCGGCGTATCTGCGTCGAGCGTCCCGAGCCGTCGGCGCCCTCAATCACAATCAAGCGGCCGGTCAGCTCAGCGGGCTTGACCCCTGGCAGGTTGTGCCCGATGAAGCGCTTGGCCAAGGGCCTGGGCGATTTCACCCGCGAGGAGGCCTTCCGTCTGCCGGTTGTTTTGCGCTTGGCTGTCATGCCGGCTGGTTGAGTTCGTATTGGCCTAGGTCAATCGCCTTGGCCAAGCACTGACGTACCTGTTCCTGTTGTTTCTCGATCGTCTGGTTCGCGTTGATCTGGATCAGGCCAAACTCACTCTTCATGGCCGTGTACACCTTGAGTAACCGGCCCTGAAACAGCCTGAAACTCTCCTCGATATCGCTCGACAGGCCGAGGTCCATCCCCGCCTCGTGGTACTTGAGTTGCGGGCGCCCTTGCAGGATCCGACTCAGCGACACCTCGAGTGGAGCCTTGAAAAAAAAGGTCAGATCCGGTAGCGCGGCGAAATTGTAAATGCGCCGCACCCAATCCGGCGAGCAACCGCGCACCGTGTCACGCGCAAACGCGGTAAACTTGTACCGGTCGCACAGCACGATGTAACCGGCCTTGAGCAGCGGCACGAGTTGGCGCTCGTAGCGGTCTGCGAAGTCAGTGGCGTGAATCAGGCTGAAGGTAGTCGGCGTAAGCAGCCTCTCCTCCTTGCCCCGACGGGTGGCGCTCTTGACCAATTCAGACGAGTTCCATTCGCTGAAAAACACCTTGAGCCCCTGCAACTCCAGCCAGCGCTTGAGAAGGTATAATTGCGTGGACTTGCCAGAGCCATCGATCCCCTCCACGGCAATTAACCGCCCGGGATAACCAAGCTGCGCAGACGTCTTGTCAGGCTTTTTTTTCATCAGTTAAACATGAGGATGGTTTGAAGCAACTTAATCACCCCAATCGAAACAGCTCCCACAATCCGAAACAACTGAGGGAACAGGTTGATCGCAAGAAGGAGGATGATAAACCCGTACTGGGCAATCCGCATGTAGGTTTCCTCGCTCATCCCGATGACATGGCGCATGACGTGCGAGCCGTCCAGCGGTGGGATCGGGATCAGGTTAAACACGCACAAAATCATGCTGATAAAGGCGACCAATCCCAGCTTGTGGACAACGGCATCTTCAGTCACATCGATTGGCAACTCCAAGGCCAAGCGATAAACCACCATAATCAGGACGGCCAAAACTACGTTCATTGCCGGTCCGGCCATGGAGACAAAAATGTCGTCGCGGGTTCGACTCCCGTAATTTCTCGGGTTCACCGGTACCGGCTTGGCCCAGCCGAAAATGGCAATTCCGGGGTCAAACAACAAGATCATCAACGGAATCAGCACAGTACCGATCGGGTCAATATGGACGATCGGGTTGAGCGTCATCCGGCCCATCAGCCGTGCCGTGTCGTCGCCGCACTTGTGCGCCGCCCATGCGTGGCCGAACTCGTGAAATGAAAGCAACGCAACGAGGCACATCCACATTGCCGCGCCGGTCGCCAGTTGAGCGGGGTCAATTCCCACGGCGGCTCAGCGTATCAGACTGTCGGAGGCGTCCCAATCAAAACCCGCTCACGCATCTCCTCCGGCAGCCACTGGGCATTCACGCAGTTGACCAACTTCCCGCCGCGCAACGCTCGGACAATCTCCTGCGCCGCCTTGGTGCGCATCTCCAGCAGCCCCTCGACAGAATAAAACGCCGTGTGCGGCGTGAGGATCAGGTTGATCTTCGTTTCATCGGCTTCGCGCCAAACCTGAATCAGCGGCTCGTCTGCCCGGGCCGGTTCCGTCGGGAGCACGTCAACGCCCGCGCCGGCGATTTTGCCCTGGCGCAGCGCCACTGCCAACGCCGCCGTGTCCACCACAGCGCCACGAGCCGTGTTCACAAGGATGGCACCCGACTTCATCCGGCCAAGGGCGTCCGTATTAATCATGTGGCGAGTTTCATCGGTCAATGGCACATGCAGCGACACCGCATCGCTTGTCTCCAGCAATTCCCTGAAGTCAACCATCTCGACCCCGAGCACCTTCTCGATGCCGGGACGGAGATACGGGTCATGAGCGATCACCCGCATCCGCATCGCCTTGGCCCGTTGCGCCGTCGCCTGGCCAATCCGCCCGAGCCCAACGATTCCAAGCGTCGCCCCGGCCAGGCGCGGCACCGGTTCCACGATCCGGCAGTTCCACGGCTCCAGCGTCTGCTTCAGTTCACGCTCCACCCGCAAAAACCCCCGGCTGCAAGCAATCATCATCCCGATCGCCTGGTCGGCCACCTCGTCCACGCCATAGTCCGGTACGTTACAGACCGGGATGCCGCGCTCGGCGGCCCGCCGGTAGTCCACCGCATCGTACCCCACCCCGCCGCGGACAATCACCCGGCATTTCTCCAGCCGGTCGATGACTCCGGCGGGCAGTGACACCTCGTGAAAAATGATGATCGCATCAGCATCCTCCACGCGGCCCTCAAGTTCAGCGACGGATCGGGCCTGAAGGCACTCCACTTTGGCCAAGCCCGCAAAAATCGTCTCCTCCGGCTCAACCGGCGGGGAGACATAGTCAGTAATGACAACCTTGAACATCGGCGCAAGGCTACCGGCCAAACCGCGCTTGGCCAAGCCCATGCGAACTTGCCTTGGCCTGGCCGCTTGGCCAGCATTGCCGCCGTGAACCATCCCGCTCGACTCCACAACGCAGCGATGTTGCTCTTCTCCTGCACGGCCATGACCGCGCTTGGCCAAGCCGAAAAGCCCGCCGACACTTTCGCCCGGGAGGAAGCAGGCTACTCAGCCAAGTTGAAAAGCAAACCCGACAATGCCAACCTGTACAACCAACGCGGAGTGGCGCGTTTTTTTCAACTCAAGTTCGACGAGTCGCTGGCTGACTTCGACAAGTTCATTGAAATGAGACCCAACCGCGAGCCATACCACTGGCAACGCGGAATCGTTCATTATTACGCGGGGAAACACAAAGCCGGCCGCAGACAGTTCGAGTTGCACCAAACCGTCAACACGCAGGACGTCGAGAATGCCGTGTGGCACTATCTCTGCGTTTCCAAGATCGACGGTGTGAAGGCGGCACAGAAACTGTTCATCAAAATCACATCCGACCTACGGGTGCCGTTGAAGGAAACCCACGCCCTCTTCGCCGGCAAAGGCACAGAGCAGCAGGTTCTCGACGCCATCAAGAGCGGTGACCCAACTCCCACCGCTCTCGCCCGTAATCAATTCTACGGTCACCTCTACCTAGGCCTCTACTTCGAGGCACAGGGCAATGCCGAAAAGGCCGCCGACTACATCACCAAGGCCGCGAAGGGCCATGAGGCGCACGGCTACATGGGGCAAGTCGCGCGAGTCCATCACGAGTGGCTGCAGAAAAAGGCAAAGCAGAAAACTGAAAAAGCGAAGTAGTCGAATGTTCGATTACGGATTCTTTTTCAGTCGAAAGAAACGGCGGATGTCTGGCTTGGCGTTCAAGGGAATCAGCAGCCGGTCACCGGCGACAACTGTTCCTTCAACCGGCGCCCACTGCCGAAGATTCGCGGATGACTCGACGGCGTAGCCACCTGCACCGGCACCGGTCACTTTCAGGGCGAGGTTACCCTCGGCGTCGAGTGCGGGAGATGCAAGCGCGAGTCGCACTTGGTCCAGCGCAGCGCCGTTGGGCATGCCGGGTGTGCCGAGTAGCTTGGCCGAAGCCACCCAGTTGTCTCCAATCCTTTGAAGTGTGAAACCGTCACCGTCCGGACCACTTGGCCAAGGTTCCTTGTCGTCGAACTCGACGTGATCCACCAGTGCGCCTAGGGCATCATACAGGAACACGTGATCACCGCCGTTCCCCAAACCGAACATCATCGGGCCAAGCGGCGTGACGCCCGGGAACACGTGCCCGAAGTCAACAGGCTCGCGGGCTATGACGACTTGACCATTTGCCGGGATAACCGTCTTCGTGTCGAATACGAATGGAGCCCGGTCGACTTCATCCGTCAGCGTCCAACCAGCCAGCGACACGTCAACTGCGCCAGGGTTGTATAACTCGAGCCAATCGGCAGAATCTTGGTCTTTAGTTGAGTTGTAGTTAATTTCGCTGATGACAATCGACGGAGATGTTGACTGAAGTGGCTCGAATCGAACCGACACAGCCTGGGTCCGCCTTGGATTAAGGCTCACCTCTGCATCCGACGATTCGACACCCCCGTTCCAGTCTGCGAAATGAAAACCGCGCGCCGGCAGCGCGGTCAGTTTCACCGGCACATCGTCAAAATATACGCCGCTCCAAGACAATCCGGTAATCGTGATCGAGTTGAGCCGCACAACGCCGCGGGCCGGGTGATCGTTGTGAATTGTGATCTTTTGCTGTTCGCCCAAATTGAAATGATCCGTCAAGTGTTGCCGGAGTTTCGCGGGGCGTTCGCGGGCGAAGTCCCGCATCACGATGATGTGCTTTTCCCAGTCGGCCATCTTTCCATCCCATCGATCCAAATTCTCCTTCATCTCGGGACGGATCATCGCCTGAATTGAGTCGATTTTGTTTAGCACCTTTTCGGACAGAAACCGGCTGTTCAGGAAATCAGCGCAGCGATTGATGAAGTCGGCCCTGAACTCGTCATTCCGGAGCAGGGTACGCAGGAGGAATGTTCTCTTGGTGCCATTGGGCCACTCCCTGGACTTCGTGTGATCCGTGAGAAACTCAAACATATTGTCGTAGTCGGAATAATCCCGTCGCATGGCCGAAATATACTTGTCGGGGTTCCATAGGTTGAAACCGTAATCCTGGTCAAACAACATCCACCGCCATCGCGCACCAGCAATCCGCTCCTTCCAGCACTTGATGTTACCTATGTCGAAGTTCTGAAAATACGCGACGGATACCTGATGCGTGATGAAGTTGTCGGTGTCCATTAGGGTCTGGATTTGCCGATAGGATTCTTCCTGCAACTTCACCGAGAAGCGTGTCTCCTTTTGGATGTAATTAACCATGGAGTTGTAGTCCCTCAGACTTCCCTTTACCAAGCTCGAGTGCGATTGAATGATATTTAGCTTATCGGGATTCACATCATGATGCGACGCAATGTAATGCTCATTCATCTTTTCCCGCAGATTGTACAGGCCGAAATATTCCCCGTTGATGTACACGACAGCGGGACGGTATGCCTGCGTTTCCAGATCCGCTCCCTCCAGCAACCCGTGCATCAACGCGTCCCGGAACAGAGTATAGCTTCCATCGGTGAAATAGGTTCTGACATGATGTGACCCCGGGTTGTCATTGCCTGAAGTTCTGAGGATAAAGGACTCGTAACCATCAACATTTTCTCCCGGGAAAAGCTCATAATCGAGTCGGCCGGAGCCGTGCTTTCTTCTCAAAAAAACGGCGAATGATTTTTGTGGATAACCCTTCGACCAACCACCAAACATCTTTAATCCAGCATCCACGTTGAAGCCGATCATCCCGTCCGACTCAAACAGGGTGACATTTGCCGGTAGTTCCATGCCATCATTCCAGAAATTGGCTCCGTAATAAGGAAAACTGGAACTTGCAGACGGACCCTTAGCATACATACCAGTAGACGCATTAAACATCCTTTTGGGATCAACACTGATGGAGACCACTGGCAGACTGTGGGTCTTATTGATGAAGTATGTCTCTGTTTTGCTCCTACTTTGATCGGAGACAAGGCCAAAAACTCTGGCTCGCAGGGTTGTTGTTTTGGTCAACAGAATAGGCCCGGTGTACCGCTTCGATCGTTTGCTGGGGACACTTCCGTCGAGCGTATAACGAATCGAGCCGAGCTTGGGTTCATTGGTTATTTCGATGCTTTGAGAAGCCTTATAAAAACCACCCGAGACTGAAAACTCCGGCATCTCCAGAAAAAGGCTTTTTTTTTCATAAACATTGGGCTGGTAGGGTGTCGGGCTCTTCGCCGTGTACCAATTACTCTTGCCGTCTGGTTGCCGCCCGACGGCTTCGTCCGCGGCCAGCGGACCAAGCGCAATGCGATCCACTAGTTTGCCTGATGGATCAAACAAATGAAGGGTTTCCCCGTTCGAACTGATCCGGAAACCAGCATGAAACTCGTCGACCGTCTTCGGAGGGGCTTTCCCTGAAGCAAAGATCACGAGGAATCCACCGGACTCGATGATTGTCATGCCAAACTTCCACTTGGCAGGGTCTGTGGCATCGTCGGTGAGGCTATAGCCATCCAAGTTAATTTCGGCATCAGAGCCGTTGAACAACTCGATCCAGTCCGGGAAGTCCCCGGCATAGTCGGCCAGCGATGAATCGTTGTTGCTGACCACCTCATTGATGACAAGGTTATCGGCTGTCAAAGTCGTTATCTCCCAAAGCATGGAGGCAGCCAACAGCACTATGGATAACCTGTTTTTCGAAGGAACAACCTCCATCATACTCATCGGTTCATTCAGAATAATTGACCGTAATCACTTGAGTCCATTTACCCAGACCGCAATGGCCCGGGACATCGCCTTGACAGTGGTGTCCTTGCCGGAATTGGCCGCAATGGAAATAAGGTAGCGCTTGCCGCTATGAGCACTGTCGTCCACATAAGCCAAATCCAGCGAGTAGGTGCTAATGAGCCCTGCCTTGTGGTAAAATGTGGCCTTGGGAAAGATTTCCCGAGTAGTCTCGGCGACGAATCCCTTTGTGTTCCTCAGCCCTGTCAAACCTCCCCGGCCCTCGCGGAGGAATGCCAGTTGTTCGCCTGTCAAGTGATAGCGATCTCCCTCTGGAAGATGCTCGTGAAACAGGATGCGCCGCAGGCACTCCGCCAATTCCCTGGTGGAGGTGCAATTGCCGGTTGTTTCGCTGATAATCGTGGCGTCGCGCTCCCTTGAATACGACCTGCCCGACCAAGTGTGCTGGATGGTTTTACTTTGACCCGCAAGGGTCCGCACAGTGATCCGCTGTGGTTCAGTTCGAATGTACAGGTAGGGTCGGTTGCGGACATAGCCGCGCATCAGAGCTGAACCTGGGAAACCGCGACTCCCGGTCAGGAACCGGGTATTGATCCTGTCGATGCCGACCATGCGAAGCAGGAGCGTGTAATCCTCATTCGACGAACGCCTGAAAATCTCGCTAATCATCTCCGGCATGGTTCGAGACGTGTCAAGTAGCCATTTTTCCTCATGCTTCCTTTCAAAAATGACGATACTGTTCAATGGCATTTCAAGTTCATTCAGCAACTCGAGCGCAGCCACAACAGTGTAAATCTTGATAGTGCTGGCCGGCCAAAAGTTCACCGCCTTGGCGCTGTCCTTGTAATGAAACCATTTGAATGACGGTTTGCCTTTACGCTCCTCAACAAGACAAACCGACGCCCATTTTCCGATGTCCGGCGAAACACCATCAATAACGGAATCGAAGTCCTCCCCCTTCGCCAAGAGCGGTCCCGAACCCAAGGCCAATGATAAACAAAAGGAGCAAAGCCGAATCATTCTTTGACAGCGTAACTCAGGACACACGGCAACCGATGGTCAGAAGCACATTGGCCCAAAGCGCCTGGTCGGCGGTTTGAATGGTCAGCACATGGTCGTCTGACATAACCGCATCGTAGAAATCCCATTTCAGGATCGGCTCCAATTTCAGGCCCAGCTTGGCTTCTTCAATGATTTGCTCGTACTCAGTCCAGACCGGCGGTGGGCCGTGTTTGGCGTAAGGATCATCATCCGGAATACCCATCGTATTGATGGCCTCCAGCGGAATTGCCGCAACCAAAGCCCGCAACACCTGGCTGCAGGTCACCACTCCCGGCGAGAGATTCAACGACACCAATTCGGCTTCCGGCCCGATTTTGGACGAAGCTGGGTAGTTGCCGTCGCTAATCAAAACTTTGGCGTGATGGCCCGCTTGGCCAAGGATTCCATTGATCTCCGGATGAATCAGTTGGGAATGCAAGAGCATGCCGAAAATCTACCGACCACCCAAGCGACTGCCAAGCAACGATTCCACAGCACTTGACCAGACGCGGATCAAGCTTGAAGCTCCGGCATATTTCCCCTATTCACGGGCTACACTTTAAGATCTGTACAACATCATGAAACGCATTCCTCAATATCTTGGCTTAACCGCTCTAACGTTGGCCTTCGCAGGCTGTTCTCCTTCCAGCGATAAACCGGCTCCCGACAGCTCCTCCGACACCAGTGTTGACACCAGTGCTCCAGCGAAAACCAAAGGGATCATCGCCTACACGCCGTTAACGCTTTCAAACCCGTTCTTTAAGGTCATAGGTGACCACATTACTGCTGAGGCCGCCAAAAACGGCTACGACACACTCATGGTCGATCCAGACATGGACGTAAAAAAACAGTCCGACCAATTCGACGATTTCATCTCGAGTGGTGTTACCGCCATCATACTCGTACCATGCGACCGGCTCTCGATCGGGCCCGCCGTGAAATCAGCCAATGCCAAGGGCATCCCGGTGTTCACCGTCGATGCCAAGTGCGCTGCAGAGGGAGTTGAAATAGCCGGACACGTCGGCACCGACAACTTTCAGGGCGGTGAACTCGCCGGCCAGGTGATGATAAAGGCGCTCGGGGAAAATGGCGGCAAAGTGCTCATTCTGGATTTCAAGAAAGCCCACTCCTGCATGCTGCGCGTGGCCGGTTTCAAGAAAATTATCGACGCACACAATGCCGGCCGCACCACCGGCAAGATTGAGATTGTCGCCGAACTCAACGGCAACGGAGCCCGCACCGAGGGATATCAATCGACCGCAGACGCCCTCCAGGCACACGACGACCTGGATGCAGTCTTCGCGATCAACGACCCGTCCGCGCTGGGTGCCTACACCGCCATCGAGGAGGCAAAGAAACAGGATCAAATCAAAATCATCGGATTCGATGGCCAACTGGACGGCAAGCAGGGCATTAAGGATGGAAAAATTTTCGCCGATCCAATCCAACATCCGGACAAGATGGGACAACAGATCGTCCAGAATATCATGAAGTACCTTGCGGGCGAGGAATTCGAGACTGACACACTCATCCCCGCCACGTTGTACGACAAGGCAATGGCGGATAAGGATTCTGAGTTGAAGTAACCCGACTGCATGCCATCCAC
>Ga0066833_10001075_pt1 | contig 11106 bp, 8 predicted proteins | sample ETNtaG_13_FD_66728 | JGI IMG/M metagenome (GOLD analysis project Ga0066833, IMG submission 66728) | Marine microbial and viral communities from oxygen minimum zone, Eastern Pacific Ocean - ETNP201306PF47B | ecosystem: Environmental > Aquatic > Marine > Oceanic | place: Pacific Ocean: Eastern...
CCCGGTTGATGAACCTCCTCCTTGGAGGGGTCAACCTTTGCAACCGGCGTGACCGTGACATTGTCCGGCAGGGCCGGCTTGGGCGCTTCCGCCGGGGGCGCCCCTCCGCCACCGCACCCAGCCAGCACCACTGCCACCGCCAATAAAAACACGTACTCCTTCATGGGCGAGAGCAAACCACAGGCTCCGCCCGGTGACAAAACCATTTGTTGCCAAGCCGTCGGCTTGACCGTACCTTCCCGCGCTTGGCTGTGGCGGAAAACCAGCCCGGCGCGATCGCGCCCAATAAAACCGCATGACATCCTTTACATCACTGGCCGAAGCCCGCGACGCGGTGTGCACGTTTATCCGGCGTTGCACCGACGAGCCGGGCACGGGTGGGTTCGATGAACTCGCGCTTGGCCTCTTCGCATTTCAGTTTGAGCAAAACACCCCGTTCGCCAATTTTTGCTGCTCGGAAAACCGCACGCCGGAAACGCTCACCAATTGGCGCAACATTCCGTCCGTGCCGACGCGCGCCTTCAAGTTGCTTGAGTTGACTGTGCTGCCGGAGACCGACCGCGAGACGGTGTTCCGCTCGAGCGGCACGACCCGAGCCGACCGCAGCCGACACTTTCACGATCGCAACACATTGAACGTGTATCACGCCTCGCTTTGGTCTTGGTTCTCCGAACACGTGATCGGCAACTCGCCTAATCGGCTTCTGTTTCTGATTCCCGAACTTGGCCAAGCGCCGGAGTCGTCGCTGGTGCACATGATGGACACCGTGGCCAAGCGCTTGGCCAAGCGCGATCGATGCTTCGCCGCCGACAGCCAATGGCGGCTTGACGGCCAGGCTGCGGTGGATTTCCTGCATGACTGCACCACGCAAAACGAACCGGTCACAATTCTCGGCACCACGTTTTCGTTTGTGCATCTGCTGGATCATCTGGACGACGGCGCGATGGTATTTGAGCTGCCAAGCGGCTCGGCGGCGATGGAGACCGGCGGCTACAAGGGCCGCTCGCGGGAAGTGACCAAGGCCGAGCTGCACCGGGCCATTACCGATAGGCTCGGCATCGCGGGTGGACGCATTATCTGTGAATACGGCATGTGCGAATTGAGTTCGCAGGCGTATGACGGCAAACTAGACCAAGCGAACGCCGCTCCCCGCCTGTTTCGGTTTCCGCCCTGGGCACGCGCGCGAATCGTCTCTCCGGAAACGATGCAGGAGGTTGCACCCGGCCAGGCGGGCCTGTTGCAGGTCGTCGACCTGGCCAACGTCGGCTCGGTGCTTAGCCTCCAGACGGAGGACTTGGCTAAACGCCGGAACGATGGGTTTGAACTGCTGGGCCGGGTCGAATTGGCGGAGTCCCGCGGCTGCTCGCTGATGAATTTAGACCATGTCTGAAGCACAATTGGACTACTTTTTGGCCGACAAACCGGGCGCAGAATTGACCGCCACCCTGGTCACTGAGGCGTGCCAGGCGCTGCGGCACAACCGCGATGACTACCTCGCCCAGGTCGGCAACGAGCCGGTCATTGCCAAACTCACCGAGGTGGCCAGCCTGTGGCGCTCGCCCGATTACGAGTTGCGCAAAATCGCGCTTGCCGCGAGCCTGGAGGAAACCGGCTTTCCGCGCGAGGTGCTCGCCGCCGGGCTGGACGCCTGTTTCGCGGACTGGACGCAGGAGAAGTTCTTCATGATGCTGGCGCAGGAGTTAGGCGACCCGACCCGCCTGCAGTCGTTCGCCAGCCAGCCGAACCGGACGCTGTCAATGGTTCACGGGCCGCAACTGACCGCACACATCGCACCGGGCAACTTGCCGGTGCCGGTGTTTCAGTCGATCGCGTTCGGACTGCTGCTGCGCTCCGCGCAGTTCATCAAGTGCGCCTCCGGCAAGTCGCTGCTGCCGCGGTTGTTCGGGCACTCGTTACACAGCGTCGAGCCGGGCCTGGCGGCGTCCCTCGAGATCGCCGAGTGGAAGGGTGGCAACAAGGCGCTCGAGTCGGCGCTGTTCGCCGAGGCCGACTGCGTGGTGGCCAGCGGCAGCGACGGGACACTCAGTGCGATCCGCCAACAGCTGCCCCTGGCCAAGCGGCTGGTCGGCTACGGGCATCGCGTCAGTTTTGGTTACGTGGAAAAACTGGCCAACGAGGTGATGGGCACGCGGGCGATCCTTTCCCGCACTGCCGACGATGTCATAGCCTGGAACCAGCAGGGATGCCTGTCGCCGCACGTGATTTATGTCGAGCAATTTGGTAGCCTCAAGCCGGAGCGCTTCGCCGAGATGCTCGCCGAGGAACTCGAGGCGCGAAACGACGCCATGCCGCGCGGCCCGATCCACACGAATGAGGCGGCGGCGATCTCGACGGCCCGGCGCTTTTACAAAATCCGCTCGACCAACAACGTCGGCACGCTGCTTTGGGAGAGCGAAGAGTCGACCAACTGGACGGTGGTGTACGAGGATGAAAAGCAGTTTCAGACCTCGCCCCTCAACCGGTTCATCTTCATCAAGCCGATTGAGCATCTCGAGGAGGCACTGCACGTGCTGGAGCCAGTGCGCGAGTCGATGTCCACCGTCGGGCTGGCCGCCAGCGAGGCGCGGATGCGGGAGTTGGCGGTGCCGCTGGCCCGTTGGGGCATGCCGCGGATGTGTCCGCTGGGCCAAATGCAGCGACCACCCCTGGCTTGGCGACACGACGGACGGCCGCCGCTGGGCGAGCTGATCCGCTGGAGCGATCTAGAGACCGCGTGACCGAATCATGGAACTTAGGAAAACATTTCAATTTGAAGCCGCCCACCTGCTGCCGCACCTGCCGGAGGAACACAAATGCCGCCGGCTGCACGGCCACAGCTTCAGAGCAGAGATCGTCGTCGAGGGCGACTGCGATCCCAGGCTCGGGTGGGTGATCGATTACGCCGACATCACGGCGGCATTCAAGCCGCTCTGGGAACAGCTCGACCATCGGTATCTCAATGAAATTGAGGACCTTGAAAACCCCACCAGCGAGAATGTGGCCATTTGGATCTGGGAGCGACTGAAGCCGAACCTGCCCCTGTTAACCGCTGTGGAAGTGGCCGAAACCTGCACTGCCCGGTGCATTTACCGGGGGCTGTAAGCACTTGGCCAAGCGATGGGTTCCGAAAAAAACCATTGCGCCGAAAACCGGTTTTTACTAAAGTGCCCGACCCGTCCGAGGGTATTCACATTGGATGGGGACGGATGAAAAAAGTCTACAGCTTGAAGGATATTAACGAGCTGCAGCGCAAGGGCGGGCTGGATGGCATTCCGACCGATGCGATTATCACACCGTCGGCGCGTGACCGCCTGAAAGAATTTAAAATGAGTGACACAGAAAAACCTGCGCCCGCGAAGGGCCTGGAAGGAGTCGTCGCCGCCACCACGAAGCTCAGCAGCGTGCGCGGACTCGACGGGGAGTTGATTTACCGGGGCTACAACATTAATGAGCTGGCCGGTAACGCAACCTATGAGGAGGTCGTACATCTGCTGCATCGCGGCAAGTTGCCGAACCAGGCCGAACTGGAAGCCCTGAAGGCGGAGTTGGCCGCCGCCCGCGAGTTGCCTAGCGGCGTGGTGGACATCATCAAACAACTCCCCAAGAACACCTCGCCGATGCGGGCCATCCGCACCCTGGTTTCCGCCCTCGCCTGCTACGAACCGCCCGAAGGGCAGGATTCACTGGAGGATCAGACCAAGCGTGCCATCAAGCTGATCGCACAGGTGCCGGTGATCACGGCCTACTTCCATTTGGCCCGGCAGGACAAGCCGTTGCCCGATTCCGACTCGTCCCTTGGCGAGGCGGCGAATTTCCTGTACCTCATCGACGGTGAAAAGCCGATCGAGGAAAAGGAAAAGACAATCGACATGTGCTACATCCTGCACGCCGACCACGGCATGAACGCCTCGACCTTCTCGGCGCGCGTCACCATTGCCACCCTAAGCGGCATGTACTCCGCGATTACCTCCGCCATCGGCACGCTCAAGGGCCCGCTGCACGGCGGCGCCAACGAGGGCGTCATCAAGATGCTGCAGGAGATTGGCGACCTAGACAAAGTGGACGACTTCGTCGCCGACTGCCTCAAGAACAAAAAGAAGATCATGGGCATCGGCCACCGTGTGTACAAGGTGCTCGATCCGCGCGCGCCGCACCTGCAGCGAATGGCCCAGCAACTCGGTGCCAAGCTCGGCGAAACCAAGTGGCTCGATATGAGCGAGCGCATTGCCGAAATCATGCAGCGCGAAAAGAACCTCTACCCGAACGTCGATTTCTACTCGGCGACCGTGTACTACTCGCTCGGCATCCCGATCGACCTGTTCACGCCGCTTTTTGCGATCGCGCGCACGGCCGGTTGGACCGCGCATGTGCTCGAGCAACTGGCCGACAACCGTCTCATCCGCCCAAGGGGCGTTTATGACGGCCCGGACGATCTCAAGTTCCAGACAATCAGCGAACGCTGAGTCAAGCGCCTGACCAATCTTTATCAAACGACCATTACTCGTTTTTTATTGCGGCATTGGGTTTTGTCTGGGGTCGTACGGCATCAGGCTCCAATCGGAGCAAAACGGGGAGGCCGGAAGTTTGGCTCCGTTGTAAAGATTCCACTGCCTGCCTTCTGGTGCTTGTGGATGGCAAGCGTACCGAACCGATCTGGGTTCGCTCAATTCAGCGCTACTGACAGCAACCGTGTTACCACGAATAACCGCATTTGCTGCATGCCACCTCCCCCTTACATCGGCCAATTCAAATCCAAATAATTTACCTCCTTTGATCTCCATCACCTGACCTACGCCCGCCTGGCCAACAATCAATCCTCCATCCACATTATTGAACATCACAGACAAAACATTCCCGGCACGCTTCACAGATCGAAATGTCGGTCCACTATAAGGCGTGGAATATCTGTAAACCTTGGCCAGCGGCCAGCGGGCCAGGCGCTCCCCAACATCGATTTTATTTGGAGGATGAATGTCGTCGCTAAAATCCAGATCGATTGTTACCGCCATGCCTGTGTTCGGCACATCCATCGCGCGCCGTTGTTCCTCGCGGGCATACGTCCATGCGTAGCTACGCCACTGGGGAAGCTGCACATAATAAAATGGCAAATCCGGACGCTCCCAAGCACCTCGCCAGCCTTGAATAAGCGCACGCATTTTGTGGGCATAATCACGGGGGTCTTCACCAGTGCCGCAGTTGGACTCCGCTTGATACCAAATGGCACCGCGAATCGCATACGGAACAACTGGAGCGATTCGAGCGTTGTAGATTGCCCCGACGAGCCAAGCGTCACTGCGAACAAACGTCCCGCCCCGCATGGCCTTGATAGCCTCAAAGTCCCTCGTCTCCGACAACTTGGCTAGGCGCTCCAAGGTAGGATGCCCGGTAAACGCCTCAGCAGGAATGTAAGGCTCAATCGGCGTGCCGCCCCAGGAGCAATCAATGATGCCAATCGGCACTTTAATTTTCTCGTGCAATCTTCGGGCGAAGACAAATCCAACCGCTGAAAAAACCTTCACCGAATTCGGCGTGCACACGAACCAACTCCCGCCTTTCAAATCCTTCTGCGGCATTGGCATGTTTTTCTCATTCACTTTCCGAAACCGGATGCCCGGATAATCTGCTGCATCGACCAACGCCTTCCCCTTGGCCAATCGCTTGGCCATGCTGCCTGCACTATACCCCATATTTGATTGTCCACCGGAAAACCACACATCCCCCACCACGACATTTTTAAAAAGCAGACGTTCGTTGCCGCTCCGAATTGAGAGCGGGCGTCCTTCTGCACTCGCGCTTAATGACTCAAACCCCAACTTCCACCGTCCGGCATTGTCCACCTTCGTCTCAGCACGTTGCCCCGCAAACTCAACGACAACATTGGCTCCGATATCAGCACTTCCCCAAACCGGTACCGACATCCCCTGCTGTAACACCATATTGTCGGAGAAAATTTTAGCGGGTTGAAGTGCTCCGAAGAGATCCCCAGCGAATAAAAAAGCAACTCCTGTGGAGGTAATTATTAGTAACCTGAGCATTGGGTTACTCGTCCAGCTTGTTCAAAAAGGCACGACAGGAAAAGGAAACGAACATGGCCAAATCCTTGTCACCTGGCAGGACGACGGTCGCCGGTGTATCCGGCGGACGGATTTTGTCAGCGCGTTTGAGGGCTTCTTCAATTGCATGTTTTGCACTCTTCGCCTTTTTACCGAGCAACTCGATGATCCGGGAGGCATGGGTCACGACGATGAGATTTTCGTGTTGCGTCGCGTCAATCAATGCCGGCAGTGCGTTCGGAATATCGCCGTGAATTGCGAGGGCGTTGGCGATCTCAATCCGCGCGGCTGGTGATGGATCACTGGTCTTTCGTCGTAATTTGCGCTTGGTCAAGCCGGAGATTTTCGGACTCACGGCCAGCCCAATCGCGCCCCAGTAACGGATGGTCGGATTGTCAGAATCCAGGTTTTTCAAAAACACTCGCTCGCTCGCAATGCCGACTTGGACAGCGGCTTGGTGGATGCCGGCTAACGGCACCCTGCCTGCCTGGCCAAGCTCCCAGCCGGTTTGCTTGGCGAACAGTTCCCACGCCTCGCTCTCCGGCAGAAAGCCAAGGTCGGCTGTAACCGCGATGTGACGAAGGTGCTCCGCGCGGAGACGTTTAAGGATTTTCCTATGTTTTCCCGACTTGGCTAGATTGTTCAGGTTCTGCGGGTCGGCCTGGCAGTCATACAGTTCCTCCACCGGACGCGTTGGGCCAGCGAAATGCCACTGGGCGTCGGTCATTTTCTCGCGCTTGGCCAAGCGGTAAAACTCGTGGCGGATCTCGCCGTTGTCCGGCCAGGCGGTGGGCTGGTTGTAGCCGAGATGCGGCATGTAGTTGCGAATGTACAAGTAGCGGTGGTCGCGCACGGAGCGGGCGAGGTCGCGCACTTCATCAACGCGATCACGATGGCCGTACACGTAGCGGCGCGCCTCAACCGTTTCGCCACCGAGAAACGGTTTGCCCTGCATGGCCTTCGGGATCACTGTGCCGGTGAGGCTTAACACGGTGGGCGCGTAATCGACAAAACTCACGAGACGGGCGGTAGTGGTGCCTGGCTTGCCGGGGGCGAGGTGCTGCCACTTTTCGGGGAATCGAATCATCAGCGGCACGTGCATGCCGCTGTCCAGCAGCGCGCGCTTGTGGCGGGGCATGCCGCTGCCGTGGTCGCTGAAGAAAAACACAATGGTGTTCTCGGCGAGACCGTCATCCTCGAGCTGTTGCAGGATGGCACCAACCTCCTTGTCCATCGCGGTGACGCAATCGTAATAACGCGCCACCTCGCGCCGGACCAGCGGCGTGTCCGGATAATACACCGGCAAGGGCGCCTTCGCCGGCTCGTGAATTTCGCCTGCCGAAAGCTTGCTCTGCACCTCTTTTTGAAAACGTGCGTATGGCCACACCATCGTGCGACTCTGGTGCGAGGTCATCAGATTGAACACGCTGAAGAACGGCTGCACCTTGTCTGGCCGCTTTCGCCAATGCGCCGTGGCGCTGCTTCCGTTCCACGAATGTTTGATGATATCCGCGTAGTTGCCGGTGTTGTAGTCGGTCTTCACGTTGTTAGTCGTGTAGTACCCGCGCGCCCGCAGCAACGCCGGGAAGCCTCGCATCCCCTGCGGGATCGCAAAACCGGAGCGCATTTGCTGCGTGCTGTGCGAGGTCGGGTAGCAACCGGTGATGAGGCAAAACCGCGAAGGCGAGCATACCGGCGCGCTGGCAAATGCCCGCGTGTAGCGCACGCTCCGCTTGGCAAGGCGATCGATGTTCGGCGTCGTGGCGTACTCGTCGCCGTAGCAACCGAGCGTTGCGCTCATGTCCTCAGCGGTGATCCAGAGGATATTCGGCTGCTCTGCCCGCAACAGAGCGCAACACGCCATCAGTGGCATGAAAAATCGCATGCGGCGTTGTACCCATAATTCTCCGGTAACGCAACGACCGGTCGAAGCACGGTCCGAGCCGGTTCTTGGCGTGACAAATCCGACCACGCCTGCTATAAAGCGTATTCAGAAAATGGCGCGAGCAATCTCCATTTTGCTTCTGTTCCTCCTCGCCTGCCTGACACAGGGGGCGGAGTTGGATTTCGAGGAACACATCCGACCGGTGCTTTCCGGCGCGTGCTACGATTGCCACGGCCCCGATGCCAGGGTTCGCAAGGCCAAGCTTCGGCTCGACAAGCGCGCGGCGGCGCTGGAGGCCGGCGTGCTCTCCGACGGCGAAATGCTGCGGCGGCTCACAAGCGACGATCCGGAGGATCGCATGCCACCGGCGGACTCCAATCGCCAGTTGCGAGATACAGATCGCGCCAAGCTCGTGCAGTGGCTCCGAGCCGGGGCCGCTTGGCCAAACGACGACCGGCACTGGGCTTTTGTTCCGCCCAAGCAGCCGCGCCTGGCAAAGGTGCGGGACGCCGGCTGGCCGCGCAACGGCATCGACCACTTCGTACTGGCGCGGCTCGAGCGCGGGGGGCACACACCAACCCCGGAAGCAGACAAGGCCACCCTGCTACGGCGCGTGACGCTCGATCTCACTGGTCTGCCGCCCACGTTCGGGGAACTCGACACCTTCTTGGCCGACGACTCGCCCAACGCCTACGCAAAGGCGGTGGACCGACTGCTCGACACGCCGCGATACGGTGAGCACATGGCGCTGGGCTGGATGGAGGCATCGCGCTACGCCGACACCGATGGCTACCAAAACGACCGACTGCGTTACATGTGGGTGTGGCGCGACTGGCTCATCAAGACGCTCAACGACAATATGCCGTTTGACCAGTTCGTGACCGAGCAAATGGCGGGTGATCTGCTGCCGGATCGCGATTTTTTCACGCAGGTGGCCACCGGTTTCAACCGCAACCACCGCATCAACTCCGAGGGTGGCTCGATCCCGGACGAATGGATCGTCGAATACGTGGCCGACCGCGTCGAGACGATGGGCACGATGTTCCTTGGGCTCACGCTCAACTGTTCACGTTGCCACGATCACAAGTATGATCCCGTCTCGCAGGACGATTTTTACCGCCTGTTCGCCTTCTTCAACAACATTGACGAGGCCGGCCTCGGGCCCAACAACGGCAACAGTCCGCCCTTCATCCGGGTGCCAAAAAGTTGGCCGAACCTTTCGAAGGCAGAAGCGGAGTTCGTCGTGCCGGAGCCGATGAAAATCAAGGTGGTACAAACCTCCGTGCCGCGTCCGCAGCCGGGCGCAACCAACACAGTGATGGTGCTGCACGAATTGGCCAAGCCGCGCGCCACATATCGACTCGAGCGTGGCCTGTATGACCGACCGGACAAGTCACGGAAGCTGCATCCCGGCACGCCGCCGTTACTGGGTTCGTGGAATGAGAAGTGGCCTCGTAACCGCCTTGGCCTCGCGCGATGGCTGGTCGATCCGGCACACCCGCTCACCGCTCGGGTGACGGTGAACCGCATGTGGCAGCATCACTTCGGCATTGGCCTCGTCAAGACGAGTGAGAACTTCGGCATGAAAGGTGAACGGCCAAGTCACCCGGAGCTGCTTGACTGGCTGGCAACGGAATTCATCCGGCGCGACTGGAACCTGAAGGCGATGCACCGGCTCATCGTCACCAGCGCCACGTACCGGCAGTCGAGCCGGATCACACATCCCGGCGATCCGGAAAACCGGCTGCTCGCCCGCGGCCCGCGCAAGCGCCTCACGCCGTTTGCCATTCGCGACGCGGCGCTGTTCAGCAGTGATTTGTTGAACGATAAACTTGGAGGCCCACCGGTGAAGCCGTACATGCCGCCGGGTATTTGGAGGAGCGTCTCCAACGCGAAATACGAGCAGGATAAAGACGGAAAACTTTACCGGCGAAGCCTGTACACCTACTGGCGCCGGACATTGCCGCCGCCCACGATGACAGCTTTCAATGCCGCCGCACGGGAAATCTGCATCGTGCGAAACGACCTCACCACCACGCCGCTGCAGGCGCTCACGATGATGAACAACAAGACCTTCGTGGAGGCAGCGCGCTTCCACGGCGAGCGGATGATGAAACCAAAAGGCCAGCCAACGCGCCAGCGCTTGGCGAAGGCGTTCCGACGCGTGACCAGCCGCGAGCCACGCACGGCGGAACTCGATTTGTTGATGAAGGATTTTCAGGCTTACCAAAAAGACTTTCGGGAAAACCCGAAAGCAGCAATGAAACTTTTGTCCGTGGGCGAAAAGCCGCACGACCCCAGTCTGCCCGCCGACCAACTGGCCGCCTTCACGCTGGTGGCCAGTACGATCTTCAACCTCGATGAGGCCATCATGCAAAACTGAATTTGCATCATGCAGAACTGATTCGGTTTTCCTTCTAAACACTCAAAAAACCTCAACATAATCAATCTATTAAAGGGCTTTTAGGGTGTAATCCTACTTGCCACTTCGATAACCTCTTTGCAGCTTTCATAGAAAAAAAAGTGTCACTCGGTGACACTTGAATCCAAATGGTTTACATATAGTTTTCGGGAAAACGTGACGGTCAAAGAATGGATCATAATGGTGATAAGTGCTGGGTTGTCGTGCGCAGCGGTAACAGTTAAAACGCCTTGAAAACTGCGCTCAACGGGATGACTGTCGACTCGTTGTGGAGGAGGGCAACACGGCAAACTGTCCATTGAAAACCATCTCATTCAAGGTTGGAGAGTAATGATTGCTCGGCGATATGCAGTTAGGCTGGGAGTGCCGTTGTCTTCAATGGTAAGGATGACGTGGATGGTTCTGCTTTTAGAGGAACCACCAACGAATTGCGGGAATGTTAATATGGTTTCCAGACTGTGGAGTTGGGTAAGTTTTACGCCGTTTGAGGATGTACTGGCTTCCCTGTAGATCATCCAGTTGCTGCTAATCTTGTTGTCGTCTGGATCGCTGCTTCCGACTGCAGTAAGTTTAATGTTCTCACTGGACTTCGTGGTGATTTTGACAATTTGCTTTGAGCGATCGCCATTCAGTATAGCAACCGGATTGTGGTTCACTTGGTTGAATTTATCAGCCACACACCAGTCCATGCGAGCTGCGAAGTCGTGTTGATAATGTTTACGCCATCGCCATATGGTGGCTTGATT